>OFTY01000130.1_pt1 | contig 83152 bp, 68 predicted proteins | sample 1775061 | NCBI WGS metagenome assembly OFTY01 (sample SAMN08195773, study PRJEB24354) | sludge metagenome | isolation source: sludge from phenol fed wastewater aerobic bioreactor B | place: India: Nagpur | collected 2016-09-16 | reverse complement strand
AAACTTCGGCATTGATTCAGAGTTTCACTCTGGCGTTGAAAGATTGATGGTCCAAAGGAGCAATCTCACCTTAGACAATCTCTTAATTAACGCAACAGAAGAAAGCATCAACCAATATGCTCAGATTCTTTCTGAAGCTTATGGTTACAATGAAACACAGCATAAGAATTTGCTGATAGACCTCAAGAACTTCAGCTTGTTTTTTACCAACTGTAAACGCCATGATGTATTGCTGGTGCATATCACAGATTCTAAAAGACCATTTAATTTTTTATCCACCCCACGATATGCACTTATAAATACTGTGACGGGTTTTGAGTATGGAAGACATTCTGATGTTCGGTATTTGCTTGGAATTATTGGAATAGATGTGTGATCAAATATTTTCAGGAAGATGTCCCTGGGACAAAGACTATTCGCCATACATGAACTCAACAAAATCAATCGTAACTCTTTCGATGAATTCATCGATCATTATCTGACTAATAACAGACTCATGTCCATACTTTTTGGCGAATATCTCATCGACTGCACGCTGTGTGATATTCCCTATTTCGCGCTGAGTTTGTCTTTGGGTCGCTATAGACATTACTCTATCTGCTTTTGCCTTTATTTCATCGAAATAGCTAAACTTAGAGGATAGGTTTTCTATATCGAGACGGTCTAGCTTCAGTTTTACATCTTTCTTTACTTCTGCTCCGGTGATAAGATTGTACCCATACGTACAGTGCAAATTCTTACCTCGATAGTCATCAGACAAAATGACGATATAAGAATGGCTACTGAAGAACTCAACATAACAATAAAGCAGTTTGTGATACTTGTCCCCGACAATGTGCAATAAGTGAACAACTTCGCCGGCTTCTTTTTTATATAGTTGCTTCGCTGAATGAAAATACCGTACGATATCACACTCTTTACCCTTCACGTAGCTCACTACTTTTTCAACATGTTTTTTCTCCCCTTTGTTATGAAGAAAAAAGCTTAGGGCTGTTTTCGCGATAGATTTAAATGCATCATCTCCACCGAAAGTTTGTTGATAAATGACTGGCTCTTTTATTCGCTGGATTTTGGTTTTTGCGACTTCTAATGCTTTATCGATGTCAAAAAACGGGTGCCTTTTCTTTATCCCTTGAAGCAGACTTTTCATTTCTTTTTCGTCCCGAGCTACGATGTGGTATTCCAAGCCTCTCTCCGTAGTTTCCACATTGAACTTAGGTCTTCCAAGGCGAGGCGTAGAGCCATCAACTAAGTCAATGTCGACACCAGAAGCAGTTTTTCCACCTTTTACTATTGGAATTTTGCCCTTTTCACGCCTGATTAATAAGTAAGCTGAAAGAAATTCAAACTGCTTCGCCAGTATGGCGTCTGGTCCATCCCCTAGTTTGCTATTACATTGCCGACAAAGCAACTCAGATGATTTCAGTTCCCCCCCAAGAGCATTAAGTATTATGTGCTCTACAGTACGATTTTCAGCTGTCAAGAGCTCATCACATAAATAACAGTTATTCATTTTTCGAAATTAGAGTACCGACAGATGCAATGTGGTATTCAAGAAGGCTGAATTTTGGAGCCGGCGTCATGGTGACGTGTTAGACAAATTCCTGTCCTTGTTTGATTGAGAACGAACGATCTCAAACAAATCATGCGGCAAATCAGGGAAGTCCATTCTTCTACGATTGAGATCATTCTTAAAACAAGAAACCAGCTGGATAGCTTGGTCTAAATCGTTGCGTTCCGGTCTATTCAATGTTCCAATAAGTTCGTCGAAACTCTTCACAACTTCTTCTAACAAGGCCTCTGAACCAATGTGTTTTCCATACTTATAGATGTGCTTATATATCATCATTCCCCAAGAGGCGATTGATAAATTATTCAGCCATATTAGAGCATCATAAGAGATGCCAAACGCAATGTTGATGCATTGAGTAGCTAACCCGAGATTCTCCGGCATTCTGTCCTTTTCGTAAGAAAATGGGAAATAGTGCTCTACAAGTGAACCAATTAATATCGCTCCATTTGTAGTCAAGCCATACCGAGTGTTACCTGATACCTCATACAGCAAAGACAAGACTACGTAAGAAATTCTTTCGTTCGTGTATGCAGAATACTTGATGATTTGGTGCAATACTTCTACATTGCGTTCAGACTGGTAATACTCTTCTTTAGTCTTTTCAATTTCGATAATTAGCAGCGCAGTCAATGAAGATTTTAAGAGACTTTCGGAAGTAAGCTGAAATATGGGGGTATCGAATTGCTCCAGCAAATGTTGGCGCTTCTTTTGATTGAACTCATAAAGCTCTTCTCGATACCTAACTATGAGTTCAGCTGAAAGCTTTCGTCTCAAGCCGCCTGTTATCGATGCTTCGTGATGATGGTCGAAACAGAGTAAAACCAAATTATCAAAATGGTTGTTCTGATTGTCTCCATCTACATGATGTATATGATCTCCCCTGTCCCGACAGATGCAACAAAGTATGTCTGCTTTGTACATAACCTCAGCAGCCAGTTTAGGTGTTACTGTTTTGGTCATTTCAACAAATCTGAAGTGTGAAGCTAATCAAATGCGAGCGTTTACAAAGTCAATTGTTGCAACGAAATGAGAAACTGCAGTCCCGCAAAACGCATAGTATTTTAGGATTTGAAGTGCTAAAATGTTATACACAACTAAATCAGCGCAAAGCCAGCATTAGAAGTTAAGCCATTCGGCTAAAATTCTGATCTGCCATTGCAATAGTGGAACATTGCGCAACAATTTTTTCAACTTGATGTCGCCTTCAATGAATTATCCTACAGTTCGTCTTGATGTAGATGGACTATTTTCAAACAAAGTGATTAGATAATTTCAACTTCTTCTTCTGAAAACCATTCCTGTGCAATAACGTGGTTTTTGACCTGCTGTGGATTTTTTGAATAGGCAACAACTGCAAGGCTTTTCTCGGCACGGCTGCATGCAACGTAAAAGAGACGGGTAGTCCTATCGACGCTAGTTTCTTTTCCCGCGGCTTCGTTATCGCGGTCGGTCTTCGTCAACTCTTTGTCGCCAAATATTTTACCATAACTAAACAGGAAACCGCGAGCTTCTTCATCGTCTATGATCACCATAACTCTTGGGAACTGTAAGCCCTTAACCCCTTGGTGCGTTCCGAATTTACTCGCGCCTGATATATAGGTTTTATAAGACTTAATTTGACCGAAATTCGCTTCGAGAGCCTTATCCCAGGCATCGACTACTTCATTGCGCTCTTCATTAGCATCATCTTCGACATTCACTTCCTTGCGCCTTCCGATAATGCTCAGGGTGTCACCAAGATCAAACAACTTAGTGTCCCATAAGGATTTCACAATTTGCAATAGGGTCGGTTCTCCTTGCTGCCAAAGCTCGAAAAGCGAATTGACTGCATCGTTCGCAGAATTTAAGAGCGCGCGCTGATCTTTCCCGCCTTTCAAAATATCACGTTCAAGTAGCGGAGAATATTTTTTGACAAGTCTCGCGACCTCGAAATTATCACCAGCTTTCTTTGCCTCGATAAGTGGTAGTATCTGTTCAGTAAAAAGACGTAGTTCCGACAGGCTCCCATCTAGCAAACCGGTAACTGTACGATCACAAGCGTAGAGTGGTTCAAATAATGGTAGAAAATTCAACCTGTTTGCCGCCATGTGATGCTCAAGTGTGAGAACTTTTATCTCTTCCGCGTCTCCCGACCACAGAGGATCGCCGGTAAGCTCCGCCATTCTTTTGCCGACTTGAAGTTCCGTTTGCGCCTTATCTCTGCCATCCCCGCCAATAACGAATAGGCGCGCGAGCCCTTCTTCTTTTTCTTCGGCATATTCCTGCAATTTGTCATCAGCGTGAATCCTAATCCGGTTAATCAACTTTACAATCCTTTTGGGACACCTGTGGTTTACCTTCTTCTCTGGCTTAACCCAGTCGTTCGGTAGTCCCTTTCCTAATCCCGGTTTACCATCGCTGTAAATCCTCTGCATGGTGTCGCCAAACAACCCTAATGAAAACATGTCCTTATTTTCTGCCTGAACGTGAAAGAATGCGTCTATTAGTTCTTTCTTGGTGTCTTGGCTCTCGTCGATCAAAAGCACCGGGAACTTTCTTACCAATATTTTGGCCAATAGTGGCTTGGTTAGTAGAAAGTCAGCGGCGATATATATTACTTCTGTATGGTTGAGTGAGTCACGGCTTCTGTTATCGCCATTTGGACTGTAAGTGAATGTGTGAATATTCGGCAATGCTTCAAGTCTCTTTGCGAGCGATTGCAACCGACTAGCACGGTCCATGGCCGCTTTGGTTCCGGCACGCCCTTTTCTTTGTTCTTCCTCGGTTGCAGCAATTTTTCTTTGTATGCCACCTGTGAACAATGCGTTAGTGCCGCCCTGGGACGGCTAGACAAAGCCCCACACAAAGCTGTGAGTTGTCGTTACAAAAAAAAGGCTGTCCTGGTCAAGGCGATGTATGATTTCATCGCAAGCTGCGTTTGTATAGGTTATGACTGCGATACGCTGCCGCTTCATCTTTAGGGAAAGGCCTCGCTCCGCTTTTATTTTCGCAAGCACATTAACAAGCGACCTAGTTTTTCCAGAGCCAGCGCCAGCAAATAGAAAAAAGCTTTTGGGGCTTTCTATATGCAGGCAGTTGTAGATCTCGTTGTCTATAACGTCTAATTCAGGCGTATTGCTCATGGCGCAGGGGCTAATTCTTTATGAAAGTTGTCCTTCTTTGACTTCAATTTTGAATGCAGCCAATCAAGACCTTTCTTAATATATTCAGGCATGACGATAGACGTAGGATCTTTGTAGTAAAGGAGCTCAAGCGCGAATTCGGCTTTCTTGACACCTGACGCTGTCAGTGCTGTGTACATTGCTTGGCGCTTCTCTAGTAGTGTTGCCAAATTTGCGGCATCCCTCATTTTCTTTATCAAGCCAATTCCTTCAATAGTTTTAAAAAGTTCAAGATTGGTTAATACAAGTGTATCTTCGAAAGTGTACGGAAGTGCTTCTTCGCCCTCTATGGTGACTGAGGTTTGATAAGCGACCATAAGATGGTCGTTTTGTTTTTTAGACTCTTCAATCTCCAGTAATACATCGTAACTTGATTGGGCAGGAAGCCAAGTCTTCACTGTTGTATTGCCGGAGGCATAGCCTTTGGCTCGCTCGGGGAACACAGACCTGCCTTTGTTGGCTGGGTCAACCGTATCTACATCAGTTACCACCAACGCTGTCAAAGCAAGATCCTCAATTAACGGTTTTAGTGTATGGGCGTGGCTACCACCAATTTCTAGTAATGAGATATAACAAGTCGCCAAGTCCTTGTAAGAATGCTTTATGAAGTGCGGGACAAGCATCCTCTCCGCTGGACCTTCTATCAGTACAACTGCGTCTGCAAAAAATAAATCGCAGTGAGTCGTCTTAAGATACCTTACTGCAAATTTTGTGGTTTCAAGTTCGTTACCGAAGGTCTTGGACAAATTGACAACTGTGGAGGTCGGCATTTTATCGGTTGGGGCACTGCCTCTTTTGAAGTAGCGCAGACAGGTAAAATCTATTTCGTGCGCGATGTGGTTCGAATGTGTACTAATCACTAATTGCGTACTAAAATTGTCGTTAGTACCAAGGTGTTTATGGTTGCGGAGAACATCATATGCCTTTCGGATAAAAACCTGTTGAACCTGTGCGTGTAGGTGCGCTTCGGGTTCTTCAACCAAAACTAAATGCAGTGGTTCAAATCCAGGATCATCGTCAGTATTTGTAATCTGTCTTAGACTTTTACCTACTTTCATCCAATCGTCGCGGAAGCGAATAAGCTTAAAAACCATGGATATAAGGTTTTGGTAACCCAGGCCGTTGTATTTCTCAGGCAGACTGAATGGGCTATCTCCATCATTGACTTGTTTTTCTAAAACTCCGAATTGAACGGCAGAGGGATGGCTAAGTCCGTCGATGGCACTGACTCGGCTTGATAATGAAATTGTGGGGTTACCGAAGCCCGGATAGTTTAATTCGCTTAATTCCTTTAGCGCACCTTCAAAGCTATAGTTAAGTCTCTCGTCAAAGGATTTCTTTGCAATATCTAACGATTCCAACGCTGCAATATCATCAGGCTGCGGCTCTGTTGTCGGGTCAAGATGTCTGCGATAATAGTCAGTCAGTTGAGTTGAAAGGTTTCCGCTTGTTTTGCCACCAGCGCCCTCAGCATTTGCATCATAAAAACCACGTTGTGCATTAATGATGTCCACTCTTACAAGCCCCTTGAATGCAGCTTTCTCAAGCGGCACTGAATTTTCGGGAAGCGCTTGCGACTTGGCAACACCGTCAACCGTATCTTCAAGTTTGCCAGGATCGAGGATATACGATTTAACTTCAAAAAAGGTATTTAATCGTTCCTCAAGAAAATCCCAGATGTTTTTAGGCCACAGGTCAAGGTTTATTTCATTCTGAGATTTTGACCTTGCAGCTTCTTTTGCACTATGAGAAGCCTTATATTTTGCAGAAAACTCTTTGTGAAGTTCTTCGATGTTTTTTGGCTCAAAACGCATACGAACGCCGAGTAGGCCACCATCCCAGTCTAGCGTAGGGATTAAGTGATTTATGTAGTGAATTTCGTCTTCACCGACTCTTAACCAGATGTCTAACTGAGGCAGCAGATTTTCCCAACTCGCAATTGAGAGGTCAGCAACTTCACCTTCTTTTGTGAGTAACCAATCGCTACCAATTTTATTAATCGGTCTCCAGTTTGAAAGTGTAAAATCGCGGGTTGTAAAGTCGCCTTGATTCCTGAGGAAGGCTATGAGCGCATCCATGGCGGATGTTTTCCCGCTATTATTTGCGCCAACAAAAACAGTCTCTTTTGGTGCAAAGTCAATTCTACACGACTTTAATTTTCTAAAGTTTTGTAGTTCTACGAATTCAATTTTCATGTCAGCCTTTAATTACAAAGAATGCGGAGATTGTAAATCGTAAGGATTTTCATACTGTTGTAAATTAGAAAAATCTGACGTAAAGATTTTGGCAATCACAAATGACAAACTATATACCTAAAGTATATGAACGGCGTAATACAATTGAATGAGAACTAGAAAAACAAGACTTCTGCTGTTGTATAATAAAGTTCTGCTGTCAAAATGTTGTCCAAATGTTGTCCTCAACAAAAAAGCCGACTCTCTCGAATCGGCTGTAATCTGTGCCCCAGGCGGGACTTGAACCCGCACTTGCATTGCTGCAAACAGGATTTTAAGTCCTGCGCGTCTACCAATTTCGCCACCAGGGCGCCAAAAAACTCAGATCTGAATCTTGCGAAAGACAAAACTTTCACAAACAAAAAATTCCATCGCTTCGGATGGAATCTTTAATGAGCGGAAGACGAGACTCGAACCCGCGACCCTCACCTTGGCAAGGTGATGCTCTACCAACTGAGCTACTTCCGCATGTTTTTAAGAACTCCTGTTCCCTTTTGGGACTGCAAAGATAGAACTCGAAAATAATTCTCCAAGTTCCTTTTCAAAAATTTTTTTCACTAATCGAAGCAACAGCATTCACTTTCTCATACCTGCGGCAATCCGCGTTTATCCACCTGTTCGTTCCAGTCGCGAAACAAGTCGCATGCATCGGCATCTGCACAATGAGCGGTTGGAAGACTGCGTAAATGCTGTGGTTGCGAAAGTTCTTTATAAATAAAACGGTCATCAAACCCCACAGCTGCTGCCTGCTCTTTGGTATTCGCAAAATACAGCCGGTCGATCCTTGCCCAGTAGATGGCGGCCATACACATCGGGCAGGGTTCTCCTACGGAATATATTTCGCAGCCGCTCAGGTCGGCAGTGCCCAGGTGGCTGCAGGCGTCTCTGATCGCCATCACTTCGGCATGTGCCGTAGCATCGCAGGTTTCAAACACCCTGTTGCAGCTTTTGCCCACCACCGTTCCTTCCTTTACCACCACACTGCCAAACGGGCCGCCATGTCCCGCTTCCATCCCTTCGCGAGCCAGCGCTATCGCCATTTTAATGAATTTCTCCTGATCTGTCATGTTGGTTATTTTGTTCAATAAGTCCTATTCGTTTGGAATGGGCAATGGCTTCGTCGCTGTCGCCAAAATAGCATACTTCTATCCCATGACTTCGTATCTCCCGCACATAGTGCTCAGTCTCCGGTCTGCTTTTCCGCCGCACCTTACGGATATAGACACACAGCACCTGAGCTTCAAACCCTTCCACCACCCTTGCATATATTTCCGGATCCTGTTGCGTATCGTCGCCGAGCAAGACAAATTTCTGATGAGGGAATTCTTTAAGCACGCGGACAATGCGTGTGTACTTTCCGCTGTGGCTGGTTTGTCCGGTCTGCCCCAACTGCATCCAGTTTTTCATCTGGTTGAGCAAATAGACTCCTTCCGGAAGACCATAGTTTCTCTTAAATTCCAGTATGTAATCATAAAGATTCCATTCGCTGCTCGAAACATAAAAAAAAGGATTCGGATTCTCCGGCGATGTATTTGCACCCGACAGCAACTGATAGTGCCGCACCACCCCTTCAAAAGGGCGGCGGGTGCGTGCGTTTTTGGTCAGCAGCACATAGAGGCGCTTACGCAGATTGGCGGAATGCGAAATGAGAAAGGTATCATCAATATCCGAAATGAAGGCATATTGGGTGAGGAAGGGAACGAGCACCTTGCCATGACCCCTTATCACCTGACCCTTATACTCCATAGTTACCTGAATAGGATGCCAGCCGGGAGGGGGTTCCTTTGGCGCCTTCCACTCAAACTTGAAAAAGCCATCGCGGTCGGCCCGTACCTCCAGCAGGCTGCCATTCCAGTCGAGCCGGACGGTAGCATGACGAACAGGTTCGGTCATAAACAACCGAAAGAGTGAAAGAGAATTACTCCAGAAGTTCTTCCGGAATTTCCTTTTGGGCAAAGGAGACTGCCGCAGCACATGGCCATACACCAGCAGCATATCCGCATCACCATAGCCGTTGTACACCTTGATCACAGGCTTACGGGTAATATGTAGTTTATTGAGCAGCCACTCATTTATTTTCCATTTATGTACGCCCATCATCCGGCTGGTCTCATTTTTTTAAGCTCTTGCTGAAAGCTTACAATAGCGTGCCAGACCTGCAACCACAAAAAATACTTTTCGTCATGAATCCTGTAGCCGGCGGCAAGCATAAGGCCGACTGGGAAACCGGCATTCGGGCATACTTCCAGCAGCTACCCCACCGCTATGAGCTGTACAACACCACCGGCGCACACGACAAAGAATCCCTACGGTATTGGCTGAACAACTGGAAACCGGACAAAGTGGTGGCCATTGGCGGCGACGGCACATTAAAGCTGGTGGCGGAGGTGTTGCTGCACAGCGACATACCGCTGTGTATCTTTCCCGCAGGCTCGGCCAACGGAATGGCCCGCGAACTCAATGTCGCCACTACGGTGGACGGCTGTTTAGAAACCCTTTTTTACGGAACACCCCGAAAGATTGATGTGCTGCGAATCAACGGCACTGAAGTTTGTATCCATCTCAGCGATATAGGGCTCAATGCTCAGTTGGTAAAATACTTTGAAGAAAATGACGTGCGCGGCAAGCTCGGATATGCACGGGAAATTTTCCGCGTATTGTGGAGAAAAAGGCTCATGCAACTGAGCATCCGCAGAGACGACAAAACCATGGTGCGCAACGCCTTTATGGTAGTCATTGCCAACGCAGGTGTATATGGCACAGGGGCCCGCATCAATCCTATTGGCGACCTTCATGATGGATTGTTTGAAGTGGTGATCCTACGGAAGCTGTCTGTAGTCGAACTGTTGAAGATGCTGTTTCTCAACCGGCCTTTCAACCCCGAGAAAACGGAATTGCTGCAAGCCCATGCCCTCACCATCAGGGTAAAAAGGAAGGCCTATTTTCAGGTAGACGGCGAATATCTGGGAAAGACCCAACAAGTGGAAGCGGTGATCGACAAGGCTGCGCTCACGCTCATTTTTCCGCCGGCAGATAGAGAAGAATCGCGGCAACGATTAGAGGATGACATGGGCAAGGAAACCAAGGGGTTAAAACAACACAGCCGCTCCGGTGTTCCTCCCGGGTGGGACTATAATCCCTCGGAATGGGGCCAACGCGTCCCGCTATTGGTGATCGCATTCATTGGCTTTTTGATTGCTGCATACCTCAGTGCTTACCAGATGGGCCTCATTCACGAAGTTTGGGAACCCTTTTTCGGCAGGGGCAGCGCAGAGATTCTGCACTCGCCCGTGTCGCGCCTGCTGCCCATTCCCGATGCAGTGCTGGGTGCGCTGGGCTACCTGACCGATCTGGCCACAGGCATTCCCGGCGGCACAAGACGATGGTACACCAAACCCTGGCTGGTCATTATTTTTGGAATCGCTGTGGGTCCGCTTGGATTGGCGAGCATTTTACTGGTCATTTCCCAACCCGTGCTATACCATCATTGGTGCACGCTCTGTCTCATCTCTGCCTTAATCACAGTGCTCATGATATCACCAGCTATGGACGAAATGCTGGCAAGCCTCCAGTTTCTGCATCGCGTAAAACGAAAAGGCTCGTCGGTCTGGAAAGCTTTCTGGGGGCTTCATGCTTAAAAACATTTAACAATGGTTGCAGCTATACTCAATCTATTAATCGGCCTGATTCTTTTCTTTCTGCCTTCGCTCTTCACCATGGGGCAAGCCATGTCGCAAAACGTCTTTATTGTAGCGCCGCTGACCCTTGCTTTCTCCATCATTTCTATGTGGGAGGTGAACCGCTCGGTGCGCTTTTTCAATGTCGTCACCGGAGCCTGGCTGGCCGCATCCGGGTTTGTACTTCCAACGCAATACCTTCTTCCCCGCGTGGTTTGCGGTTTGGCTGGTGCCTGCATCTTCCTGCTGGCATTAATACCGTCAAAGACCAAACAAAACTACGGGGGTGGCTGGATGAGCCTGTTTCAAAAGCATCCCCCGCACGATTCGCCAAAGAGCAATCAGTAGGAATAATCGTCTTGCCTTATCGTTTTGAGCGACTGTGCGACAAGCTTGAGTAAGCCCCGCGCCTCATTGCGCAAAAGATGGGTATGCAGACATTCACTGAGATTGGCGATTGCCTGGTACATGCCGGTCATCATCGTACGGTCACGTTTTGCATAATCCCAGATGGTAAGAAAACAATCCCGAAAAAGTTCTTCAAATGAGGATTCGGGAACCCATATCCTTTTCACTCCGTGTTGATCCTCCACAAAGGGTTGCGGAAAGTGGGAGGCACGAAACAGAAACAGGTTAGTAAGTGCCTGTACGCTCAGCAACGCCGTGCCCGGATCATTAATGCCGGGACTAAGGGCTTTGACTGCAATCTCCTTAAGCTGGTGGAAACCATTGGCAGGATTAGAATCAATGGGCTGCCCGTCGTAAAAGTCGAATAAAAGCCTGCATTTCTCTGCAGTATCCGGTGTCACTTTCTGAGCCGAGACCAGGCGAAACAAGGGCATGCCTTTTAGCACAAAGCTGCCTTTCAATTGCAACACTTCAATCACAGCATCATGTTCTTCACACAGCCGCAGCAGCGCATGCTCTCCAAAGCCCTGAAAATAGCCGGATTCACCCGCTGCCACAATGTCTCCGCCCGCAAGGTGCGGTACATCCGCAGCCTGTCTCAGCGTGCAGCGTTTGTTCAATGCAGCAAGTGTTTCGTCGAGCACCCTGCGGATGATCACTTCATATTTCACCGACTGAGTGACATAATGAAGGAAGTAAATAAAGATAAAAATGTCTGCGATGGTGAACAGAATGAGCAGATAAATACTAAGCGATGGGACATAAATGCCCGAGTCCACATTGCGGATGGTGCTCAGCAGAGACAATGCATAGACGATGGTGCCCACATAGAAGCCGAGCACGACTTTCTGAAACTGATTGCCGATCATGCTCGTCACCACACGATTACTCATTTTTGTAGCGGCCTGATTGAGCAGAATCATCACCATCGAAAAACTGAAGACCAGCAGCGAGATGGTACCTGCGGCAATGGTAGAAGTTATATTTCGGGCCGTTTCAGCATCGCGCAGGCTCACCCACCCAATGTTGGACTTTATATGCTTCCCTATCTCCGAAAAATCGAATCGCAACATGAGCACGGACAAGGCCATGAACCCCACCACGATAACGCCGGGCACAAAAGCGATGCTGTTCACAAACTGGAAGTAGTGAATGCGCATCCATTTAAGGATTTTGGAAATCAGGCTCATGATCCTTCTCCAAAAAATTATCATACCAGCCTGATCATTTTCAAGGCACAAACTTTTTAGCAAATACGGTAAAAACGGGCGCAGCGGCGGCGGGTCGGGCGTACCTACATCGTCATGGAAAATACATTCAGGAATAAAGTTGTCGTCATTACCGGAGCATCGGGTGGCGTAGGCAGAGCTGTAGCTCATGAATTTGCCCGTCAGGGTGCAAAAATCGCACTGCTTGCCCGGGGCATTGAAGGACTGGAAGGTGCGAAGAATGAGGTGGAAAAGCTGGGCGGTATAGCATTGATCATTCCCACAGACGTAGCCGACCCCGAACAAGTAGAAGCTGCAGCACAAAAGACAGAAGCTGTTTTTGGCTCCATCGATGTGTGGGTGAACAACGCGATGAACAGCGTTTTTTCTCTTTTTAAAGATATCCGGCCCGAGGAATTCAGAAGGGTTACTGAAGTCACCTACCTCGGTCAGGTCTATGGCACCATGACCGCACTGAAACGCATGCTGCCCCGCAACGAAGGGAGTATCATTCTGGTAGGGTCGGCACTTGCCTACAGAGGCATTCCCTTGCAATCGGCCTACTGCGGCGCCAAACATGGCATTCAGGGATTCTACGACTCGCTGCGCTGCGAACTGATGCACGAGAAGAGCAAGGTCAACATGTGCATGGTACAACTGCCGGCGATGAATACCACACAATTCGGCTGGGTATTGAGCCGCCTGCCCAACAAACCCAGACCGATGGGCAAGATATATACACCCGAAGTAGCGGCGCGGGGAATAGTGTATGCCGCAGGCCACCCGCTGCGCGAGCTGCTCATTGGCTACCCGACGTATCAGGCCATTGTGGGAGATAAAATTGCCAGTTGGTATGCCGACCGTGTGCTGGCCGATACTGGCATTGACGGACAGCAAACGAATGAACCTAAAAGTGCAGACCGGAAAAACAATTTATGGGAGCCCGTAGGTGAAGACCGCGGCACTCATGGAAATTTCGGTGCACAGTCGCACGACTTTAGTTATACCCTCTGGCTTTCCATGCATGGCATTAACCCGATGGTTCCGTTCTGGGTGCTGGTCGCAATAATACTCGCTGCATTGATCATCTTGATTTAATGCCGCAGACAAAAGCGCCAAAATTTTATTGCTTACCTTTGCGACGGAAAACAAAGTTTTGCCTTCAACGATTCCGGATTCATTTCAGGAAGGTTATGTTTTCTACCGGCCTGTATCGGGCCGCGTTTCAATCGGCGAAAAGACCGCCGTTCATTAATCAACACAGTTGCCGTAAACCCGCGATTGTCAACAATTTTGAGCGCGGACAGTTTGTGCTGTCCTCTCGTGCTGCTGCCGCCCTGCAGCAAGCAGCCTTAACCAAAACACCATGAAAGTGAACACCATGAGACTCTTCCACGATGGACTATTTCTTGAGAACAGTATGCAAAGCTGGCTGATAGCCCTGGGCCTTTTTGTGGCGCTGGCCATCACCATCACCGTCTTTCGGAGTATAGTTGTCAACAGGCTGAAAAAATGGACGCTAAAAACCAAAACGACACTCGATGATTTTGCAGTAAGTATCATCGAAAGATCGGTAATACCCCTCCTGTACATTGTAGCCTTCTATGCGTCGGTAAACACACTCACTACAGCACCTGCCTTCGACCGTGTGCTGCGCATCGCTTTCTTATTTGCCAGCACATTTTTCGTGCTGCGCGCCGTGTCGGCGGTAGTACGTCAGTTCGTTTTCTCCTTTATAAAATATGAAGACAGCGAAGCAAAGGCCAAACAAGCCAAAGGTTTGCTGGTGATCGTGAACGTAACGATCTGGATTCTTGGACTGGTCTTCCTGATTGATAATCTGGGCTATGATGTCACTACACTGATCACCGGTCTGGGAATTGGCGGTATTGCCATTGCACTGGCCGCACAAGCCATACTGGGAGATCTTTTCAGCTACTTCGTTATCTTTTTCGACAGACCCTTTGAGATTGGTGACTTCATTATCGTGGACGACAAAATGGGAACCATAGAATATGTGGGGGTAAAAACCACACGCATCAGGACATTGAGCGGCGAACAGCTTATTTGCTCCAACACCTTTCTTACCAACGCACAGGTGCACAACTACAAAAGGATGGAACAACGCCGTGTGGTGTTCAAGATCGGTGTGACCTATCAGACGCCCAAAGAAAAACTGCAGCAAATTCCGGAAATGGTAAACAGCATTATCCGCGACACTTCTGAAGTACGGCTGGACCGTGGCCATTTCAGTGAGTTTGGAGATTTCAGCCTCAACTTCGAATTCGTTTATTATGTGCTCAGCTCCGACTATACCATTTACATGAACAAGCAGCAAAGCATTTACCTGGGCATCGTGGCCGCCTTCGAAAGCGAAAACATTGAATTTGCTTACCCCACACAAACATTATTTGTTCAACAACTGCAACAACAGACCACAGCAGCATAAACCCAAAACATCATGGAAAGAAGATTATTCATTGTATCGAACAGACTACCCGTAAATATTGAAACGCACGACGATAAAACCACAGTGCGGCCTTCGCCCGGAGGTTTGGTCACGGCTATTGACAGCTACATGCAAAAAAAAGAACTCGCCAATGAAAAAGAGTTCGACAAAAAACTCTGGGTGGGTGTGCCGGGCTGCACGTACAGCAATTGGAGCCGGGTAGCCGGAGATCTCAGCAATGAACAATATGAATATCTGCCGGTCTTCATTCCAAAAAAAACCTTTGAGGGTTATTACAATGGTATGGCGAACTCGGTATTGTGGGCCTTGTTTCACTACTTCCCTTCTTTTGCAGAATTCAACAGCAACAACTATCAGCATTATCATACGGCCAACAACGAATTTCTCAGTGTCCTCATGCGCCATCTTCGCCCTAATGATACTGTGTGGATCCACGACTATCACCTATTGCCTCTGGCGGGAATGCTCAGGGAACAGATGCCGGAACTCACCATTGGTTTCTTTCTCCACATCCCCTTTCCTTCCTACGAAATATTTCGCATCATGCCGAAGCGATGGCAGCGCGATTTACTGAAAGGTATGCTTGGCGCCGACCTTGTAGGATTTCATACCCGCGACTATGCGGACCACTTTCTGAAATGTGTCCAGAAAGTATTGGGTATTGACCACTACATGAACGTGCTTCGCATGCCCGAACGCCTGATACAGGTGGGCGTTTACCCGATCAGCATTGACTATGAAAAATTTCACGGTGCCTGGGACGACAAAACTGTAAAGAAGCTGAGGGAGCAAATGAAGAGTCAATTCCCCGACAAAAAGATCATCTTTTCGGCAGACCGGCTCGATTATACAAAAGGAGTGACCAACAGACTACGCGGCTATGAATATTTTCTCAATAAATATCCCGAGTACCGCGAGCAAGTGGTGTTTGTGATGGTGATCGTTCCGTCGCGCGATGCCTTGTCGAAGTATGCAGAACGAAAAAAGATGATTGACGAGTTCATCGGAAGTCTCAACAGCACGCTGGGCAATTTTAGCTGGCAACCGGTTTTCTACCAGTACAATGCCCTCAATTTCGAAGAACTCGTAGCTATGTACACAAGTTGCGATCTCGCACTGATAACGCCTATAAGAGATGGAATGAACCTGGTAGCCAAAGAATTTGTAGCCAGCAGAAAGGACGAACATGGCGTGCTGGTGCTCAGTGAAATGACGGGCGCGGCAAAAGAACTTACGGAGGCGCTCAACATTAATCCTATAGACATCGAAGAGATTGCAGAAAAAATAAAACGCGGCCTGGAGATGAGCCCTACAGAACAGAAGGCACGCATCCGGAAAATGCAGCAACGCATCAGCCGATACGATGTGACACGCTGGGCTGAAGAATTTTTCAACGACCTAAACGAGAGCAAAACGATGAAGCAAAATTTTCAGGTAAGGTTCCTGGACAGTACAGAAAAGACCCAACTGATCTACGACTATGCAAAAGCCCGCAAGCGCCTCTTGCTGCTGGATTATGATGGAACGCTTTCTCCTATCGTGTCATTACCGCAGCTCGCTCAGCCAAGCGACGAACTGCTGGACACCTTGCGTTTGCTTTCTTCCGATGAGCGGAACGATGTATTTATCATCAGTGGCCGCGACGCCACTTCGCTGAATGAATGGCTGGGCGATCTACCCGTAAACATCATTGCCGAACACGGGTCGCTTGTAAAGATGAAAAACGGGTCGTGGATGCAGGCACCGCACGCAGCAGCCGACTGGCAGCCCTTGGTGGCGGACATGATGGAGCGATACGTAGCCAACTGCCCGGGCAGCTTTATCGAAAAGAAACGCTTTGCCCTGGCCTGGCACTATAGAAATGCAGACGAAGAGACTGCACCGGGCTACGCCATGGATTTGTATGAAGAGCTCAACGGGAGCGCCGACAAAGTGAATGTAAATGTGATCAGAGGCAGTAAGGTTATAGAAGTACGCAGCACAGGAATCGACAAGGGAAAAGCCGCACAAAATATTCTTCAGAATAAAGACTACGATTTCATTTTTGCCTGTGGTGATGACACTACCGATGAAGATATGTTCCGACAGCTTGCCGGCGTAAAGAACAGCTACACCATCAAGGTGGGCACGGAAGCGTCCTACGCCCGCTACAACCTGCACACCAGTGAAATGGTGTTGCCTTTGTTGCAAAACTTCGGTCATACCGGTACAAAAAAGGCCGAGCTCTCTACCTGAGCCTTCACTAATCCACCCGAATCAGCGGCAGACCGGTTTCTTCATCCATCCTGCGCTGCAGATAGCCGGGGTGTTCGGTAAGGACTACCTCAAGCGTGGGACGCACGATGCCCCGCAAAAGGTGGCCACCAATGGCTTGTCCGTCTTTTTTGCCTAACACGACATGTACATGTAGCTTTGACTCGTCGCCATACAAGGCTACATCTCCGGTAAGAGAAAGAACTTCCACCTGCTCACCGACGGGTATTTTATGATAGTCACGGATACTGTAGTCAAAATATCCCAGTTCGGCTTCTTTGAATGCTCCAATAGCCTTGAAGCTGGCGGCTTTCAATTTCCGTTCGCTCGCAAAGGTCTGCAAGCCTTCCATCACCTCGTCGCCAGCGTCAAACACCAGCGCGTAAGTAGTCGGTGACGGGTTTAGCAATTTGTATCTCATCCTCTACGTTTTTTATCAGCCAGTAAAATCGCTGCAGCTCCGAGGACGACTATACCAAGCAGAAGCAGCGTATTGCGTACTCGGTTGGGATGATGCAGTTTGCGTGCATCTACATAGGCTCTTTCCGGATAATGTAGTGCTCTTCCTTTCTGCTCAAGAGCCATCTGTAATACCTGAGCCAGGTGCATCCCTTTCCTTGTAGTGAGTTGCTCTATCTGTTCCCGGCAGCTAAAACCATCGGCCACTATTACGGTATCCGAACCAGCTTTACGCACGGCCGGCAGCAAAACCCTTTCACCGGAGGCAACAGACACGTCATAATGCGCACCCTCTTCATACCCAAAGTACCCGGCCATTCCGCAGCAACCGGCATCGAGCACTTCGAGTTCCGCTCCCGTTTTCTTCAACAGCTTTCGCTCCGCTTCGGTCTTCATGATTGCTTTATGATGACAATGACCGTGCATCACTACCTTTTGACCGAGCCTTCCCGGAATAAAATCCGGACAATACTTTTCCAGAAATTCAGCGAGCGTAAAGGTTTGGTGGCAAAGCCGCTGCGCATCGTGATCCTGCGGATAAAGTCCGGTGAGTTCGTCCCGGAATACCGCCACACAACTGGGTTCTAATCCCACCACCGGTGTGCCGGCCTGTATCTCTGCACGCAATGCATCCATGATGTCGCGCAGCATACCACGGGCGGTATCGAGCATGCCAAAGTCGTAGAGCGGACGACCACAGCAAAGTGTTTTACGGGGTATCACTACCTCGCAGCCTGCCGCTTCCAGCACATGCGTCGCAGCTACAAGTGTTTCCGGTTTGAAAAAATTGTTGAACGTATCCACCCATAAAATCACTTTTTGAGCGGTAACGTCCTGTGTGTGGGTTTTTCTGTTTCGGAACCATTCTCGATAAGTGTAGGTAGCGAATTTTGGCAGCTTTCGTTTCTGCGATATTCCGCCTGCCAGTTTCATGAGATTACTCACGATCGGTGTCTGTGTCAGAAAGTTGGCTACCCCGGGCATCATGGACGCCATGCGCGCCCACCAGTAAATCCAGCCAAATGCATAGGCCGACCGCGGACGGAGCCTTCCCTTATAGTAATGCGCTAAAAACTCCGCTTTGTAAGTGGCCATATCCACATTTACCGGACAATCCCCCTTACAGCCTTTGCACGCCAGACAAAGATCGAGGGCTTCTTTCACTTCGGCATCTTTCCATCCGTCTTTCAGCACGTCGCCCTGCAACATCTCAAACAACATATGGGCACGGCCACGTGTACTATGCTTTTCTTCACGCGTCACCATATAGCTGGGGCACATCGTACCCCCTTCCTCCCGGCGACACTTCCCCACCCCTACGCACCGAAGAGCTGCATGGGCGAAACTATGCTGATCTGCGGCAAACGAAAAATAGGTGTCGGCATGCGGTGGGTTGTAGTGATTGTCGATGCGCAGATTACCGAGCTGTCCGTAGGTATCAATAATTTTTCCCGGGTTCATCTTTCCTTCGGGATCCCATATCTTCTTAAACTCCCGAAAAGCCTCAACAAGTTCGTTTCCATACATGATGTGCAGCAAGTCCCCTCTCGACTGCCCGTCGCCATGCTCGCCCGAGATAGAACCTTTGTACTTTACTACCAGATGCGCAGCTTCCTGGGTAAAGGCAAGGTAGTCGTCCAGACCTTCTTTGGTAAACATATCGAACTGGACACGGCAGTGAATACAACCCTGCCCGAAGTGGCCATAGACGGAGGGATTGTAACCATACTTGGCAAAAAGCTCCTTCAGCTCTTTTAAATATTCACCGACGTGCACGGGGGCCACGGCCGAGTCTTCCCAGCCGGGCACACTCATGGGTTCGCCGGGCACCCAGGCTGTGGCACCTAGTCCCGATTCGCGGATCTCCCACAGTTTCGATTCCTGCGCTTCATCATCAAACAGGCTCATGGAGGGAGGGTTGTCTTGCTTGCGGAGCATGGCCATTACCTCCTTCGCCTTATTGTCTGCATCCGCTTTATCCTCGCCGCCAAATTCAACCAGCAACCATCCCTTTCCATCGGGCAGCAGTGGCAAGTCCTGCATATTCAATCCTTTTTTTCTCATGTAGGAGATGAGTAGGTCATCAATGCCTTCGAGGCCAATCGGCTTGTATTTCAATATCTCAGGAACATGCCCTCCGGCCTCAAATACATCCGGATAGCCGAGTACGAGCAGCGACCGTGCTTTGGGATTTTTAAGTAGCCGGAGCTTTGCCTCAAGGATAGTAACCAGGGTGTTTTCTGAGCCAACTAAGGCTCGCGCCACATTGAAACCGTTTTCAGGCAGAAGCTGCGGCAAATTATAACCGGAAACCCGGCGGGGAATATTCGGGAAACGCTCACGAATAAGCGGGGCATATTTCTCAGTAAACTCCTTTAGCTTCCGGTAGATCTCGGACTTTCTGCCGCCTTCGCTGATGATTTGTTCCAACTCATGCGGAGTAGTGGGCCCTACCGTCATCTCGACACCATCGTAGGTAAGCACACGAAGGGAAACCACGTTATCAGCAGTGCGTGCTCCGTCGCCTTCAAACTGAGCCATTACCGAATGGATGCCACAGGAGTCGTTACCAAGCATTCCCCCCAGTGTGCAATGCGAGTGTGTGGCCGGATCGGGACCAAAGGTCAGCCCGATCTTTTTCTCTGTGGCATGACGCATATCGTCCAGCACAATACCGGTCTCTACCGTTACGGTACGAGACTCCGCATCCATATCAAGAATCTTGTTGTAGTATTTTGACAAATCCATCACCACAGCAACATTGCAACACTGACCGGCAAGGCTGGTACCACCACCGCGTACCAGCAACGGCGCCCCATGCTGCCGGCACAAGGCTACTGTACGGCGAATATCCTCGCGTGTGCGAGGGAGCACAACACCAATGGGTATCTGCCGGTAGTTGGAAGCATCGGTGGCATAGAGCGCTTTGCTGCCTGCGTCAAATCGAACTTCTCCGGAAACCGAACTTTGTAAGGCAGCTTGTAGCGCTTTTGCATCAACGTGTTTCGACTGCGGTGTTTCAAAACTGGTACTTCTGTCGCCGCCACCCTGCGCAGAAGATTCTGAATGGTCTCCATGGGTCAGCGGGTGCGGGGCGCTTTGCCTGCGTTCCTGTATCTGTTGTTTTAGCTCCATTTTTCTAAAATTTTTTGGTACCTAAAGCATTTCCTTCTGTCACGGAGATCCTTCTTTCCACAGCTCAGGGAAAGACCTGATAAGCACGCGCATCCTGAACCTTAAAATCTAAACCGATGCCGGGTGCTGTTTTATCTGCCGCGAGCCGACCTTCTACCGGTGGACTGCACCCTTCAAAAAATATATGTTCGATGCGTACATGGTCGAAAAAATATTCTGCAATCGAAAACGCGGGCGCAGCCAGTGCAGCATGAAGATGCAAAGCCGGAGCACAATGGGCAGAAAGAGGAATTTCATAGGCTGCACAGAGTGAGGCCACCTGTAGAAAACCGGTGAATCCTCCACAGCGCGTGGCATCAGCCTGCAATACATCTACCGCACCAGCGTCCAGCAACCGTTTAAAATAACGTAGATCGTGCCCATACTCACCTGCAGCAATCCGTATGCGCGGCGGCACGTGATTGCGGATGAACTGTAGCCCACGATGGTCTTCCGAACTTACCGGTTCTTCCAGCCAGCTCACATGGTAGGCATCCATTTCCGCAGCGCATAGACAGGCCTGCTTGCCGGTAAATGCGCCATTCGCATCGGTAAACAAAGATGCATCTGTGCCAATGGCCTCACGGGCCACACGCACCCGGTTGAGATCCTGTTCCGGATGCCGTCCTATCTTCATTTTTACGTGCTTGATGCCCTGTTCCACCCAGCCGGCAAGTTGCTGCCGGAGCTGATAATCGGTATAAGAAGTAAACCCCCCGCTGCCATAAACCAATATTTTATCACGCAGTGCACCAAGCAGTCGGTACAAGGGCAGCTCCAAAATCCTGGCTTTCAGATCCCAGAGGGCCACGTCCACAGCGGAGATGGCCATCATCACCATTCCGGTAGCGCCGTCATTTCTGCATTCATGAATCAGCCGTTCGGTAATACGCGTATTTTCCAAAATATCCTCACCCAATATCAGAGGCTTCAACTTCGTAAGGATGAACATTGCTGCGGCCTGTTGCGTATAGGTATAGCCTATGCCGGTCTTTCCTCCCGCAGTTGCGGAGACGAGAACCATGGTTGTACTGTTCCACTTTATCGTACCGTCCGATTCCGGTGTTTCTGTAGGTACGGTGTAGACCGTTGCATCAAGCTGCTCAATCTTCACCTGCTCTTCCATCATTCCTTTTCTTTTGCTGGGAAGTATTCCGAGATCAGGTCTTTATAAGATTGGGTGATCATCTGCCAGGTATCTACGTCGCCATCAATCATGGAAGACATAAAAGCCTTTGCCTGACCGAAAGTGATATGAGGTGGAAGGGGTGGCACGTTGGGATCGGTGGCAGCTTCAAGCACTACAGGCTTCTGAGCCTTCATCGCCCTGTCGAGCGCATCAGGAATCTCTGAAGGATCGTTTACAGAGATACCTTCGAGGCCGAGCATCTTAGCATATTCGGCATAAGGAAAATCCGGCACGTTCTGCGAGCCTTCAAATTTCGCATCGCCCGCCATCACCCTTTGCTCCCAGCTTACCTGATTGAGGTCTTTGTTTTTCAGCACCAGAATCAGCATACGCGGATCCTTCCATGTTTTCCAATATTTTGAAATGGTGATGACCTCATTCATACCCAGCATCTGAAAGGCGCCGTCTCCGATCAGACCAATGGCCATGCGGTCGGGGTGGGCAAACTTTGCGGCAATGGTGTAGGGAACGCCGGGGCACATCGTGGCCAGATTGCCGGAAAGAGAAGCCATCATGCCGGTACGTATCCGCAGGTCGCGGGCAAACCAGGATGCAACAGAGCCTGAATCGGCAGACAAAATGCAGCGGTCGGGTAATCGCTTATTGAGTTCCCAAAAGAGATATTGCGGATTGATAGGATCCGCGCTTTTCAGGGCTTTAGCTTCTAATACGCGCCACCATCGGTCAACTTCTTCCATGATTCGGTTTTGCCAGCTACGGTCTTCTTTTTTCTGTAGCATCGGTATCAGCGCGGCAAGTGTGTCTTTGCTATCGCCTTCCAAATGGACATTGATCGGATACCGGATGCCCAGCATCTTCCCTTCCAGATCTATCTGTACAGCCTTTGCCTGTCCCTCCTTTGGAAGGAACTCAGAATAGGGGAAAGAGGTGCCAACCAGCAGCAGGGTATCGCATTCGGTCATGAGGTCCCAACTGGGCTTGGTACCGAGTAGCCCAATGGCCCCGGTAACAAAAGGTACATCGTCTGGCACAGCAGCCTTACCGAGCAAAGCTTTGGCGATACCGGCACCCAGGATGTCTGCCACCTGCAGCACTTCTGCCTCTGCATGCAGCGCCCCCGCCCCTACCAGCATGGCCACTTTTTTACCTTCATTGAGCAAGGTGGCCGCGCGTTGCAGGTCTTCTTCATGGGGTAGCACCCGGGGGCGATTGTAGCCAATGCTGGAGTGCACCGTACCATGTTTCCGGCCCGGCTCTTCATAAGGCAGTTCCTGCACATCGTTGGGCATGATGATGCAGGTAACGCTTCGGGTAGCCATGGCTATGCGGAAGGCACGGTCAATAAGATGCCGAACCTGCGATGGGGACGAACACATATGTACATATTCATGGGCCACATCTTTGTAGAGGCTGATGAGATCAACTTCCTGCTGATAATGCCCGCCGAGTGCTGTACGTGCCTGCTGACCTACAATGGCGACAACAGGCTGATGATCCATTTTAGCATCATAGAGCCCATTGAGTAAATGAATGGCACCGGGCCCGGAAGTGGCCATGCAAACCCCAACTTCGCCCGTGAACTTGGCATGGCCGCAAGCCATAAACGCAGCAGCTTCTTCATGCCGGGTCTGTACAAACTCTATCTTGTCGGTAGCCTTTCCAAGTGCGCCCATCAACCCATTGATACCGTCTCCGGGAAAGCCAAAAATGCGGCGAACCCCCCAGGCGTGCAGCCGGTCTATCATAAATTCACTTACTGATTGTGCCATTTCTAAACTGCTTTTAAATGTTTGCTAATACCCTTCAGATGCTCTCTTCAGGAGCCCTCATGGGGCTGAAAAGATCAAGCCATTGGCGTTTGCGGGAACGTCTCTCTCGTATCAGGCGGATAAGTGGATCACATCTGTTCCCACAACGGTATTCCGTATGCGCTTGTGGAATTTTTTATACAATACCGGAGTCAGCCGTAACCCGCTTCAATGGTGCAATGCACGATATTTAGATGCTGCATCCTTTCTTTTATAGCGGAAATGATTTCCACAGTTTGTTGACTATTCAGCTCTGACCGGAGCACAACATGAGCGGTCATAGCGGTTTCTGTTGTGCTCATTGCCCACACGTGCAAATGTTCCGCCTTGTGTACGCCGGGCACGGACGTGATCGTCTCGCGTACCTCCCGCAGGTCAATGCCGGAGGGCACTGCATCGAGCGATAATCTGAAACTTTCAGAGAGAAGTCCCCAGGTGCTTACCAGCACAACGACAAGCACGATAGCTCCCACCAAAGGATCTACCCAGGTCCATCCCGTATAGGAAATAAGCAAGCCAGAACCTGCAACGCCCACGGACACGAGAGCATCCGCAGCGAGATGAAGAAAAGCACTTTTGATATTGAGGTCTGAACGCCGGCTTTTGTAAAATAGAAGGGCGGACAAGGTATTGACTACAATACCGGCCCCGGCCACCCAGGCTACCAGCGGCCCATCTACCTCTGCAGGATGCAAAAATCGCTGAACGATTTCATACCCCAGAACGCCGACGGCTACCCAAAGGATCATGGCATTAAACAATGCGGCAAGGATGGTTGTTTTGCGATAGCCATAGGTAAACTTTTTTGAAGTGCCCCGCCGGGCAAGGCGCAGTGCCAGTAGCGAAACCAGAAGACTGATGATATCGCTGACGTTGTGACCCGCATCGCTCAGCAAAGCGACAGAATGGTAATAGATACCCGCAATTATCTCGGCCAATACATACAGTAAGTTGAGCACAATGCTCAGCACAAACGCCTTATCTGCAGACGCACCCGTGGAGCCGTGATGTTGATGTAGGTGTTCTGCCATTACTTACGTGTCTTTAAAAAAGCAACAATTTTTCGAAGCTCCTCCGTCGTTAGCGATGAGCCATAAGCGGGCATTTTGTGTCCACCGTTGATGATCCTGATGCGAAGCTGACGGGCATCGAGCCGTCGGGCCACATGGGTTAGGTCGGGCCCGACATCTCCGCCATATCCCTTCACCTTATGGCAATAGGCACAAGCTTTTTCATGAAACAGCCGACTGCCCTCCTTCACCTCAGGCAGCGATGAGGCCACTATAGATGGCGGCAGTTCCCGAGCCTCGAAATTGGCTGCCCAGGGAGATTTGGAACCGATATAGAGCAGAGAGGAAACAAAGGTGACCACACAGGCGACGCCGGCAATAGCCCAGGGTCGGCGTAACGGATGACGCTCACCACGATTACGAATAAAAGGCAAGGCCAGCAAGAGAAATAACACCAGCGGCGGTACGATAACAATGGCAAAAGATTCGATCTGCGCCGGCATCAGCGCAAACAAGGCAAACACCCAAAGCAGATACCAGTCGGGCCGGGGCGAAGTATGCAGCATGGAAGGATCGGGTGGACGGGTAACTTCGGGCGCTCCCGGGTACACGGCCAGGACCACGATAACTGTTATGGTGGCCACAGCAAAAACCACATCGCGCCAGGCGGAAAACGGAAAGAAGGGTTGTCCTTTTTCGCGCAACATTTTCTTATACCAACTGCGATAGTTGCGCGGATCTACAGGGCGACCTACTTTGGGAGGTTCTGAAATTCCGTTCCTGATGACGAGATAGACATGAAGGCCAATAAAAAGAAAAAGAAATCCCGGAAACAGGAAGACATGGTAAGAAAAAAAACGGCTGAGACTTTTAGCCCCGAGCGTCGTACCTCCCATCAGAAGATGGGCCAGGGGCTTACCGATAAGCGGAAACCTGCCGAGTTGTTCGGCCGCAACAATCGCCGACCACACACCATTGTCATCCCAACGCAAAACCTGTCCGGTGAAACCCATTGCCGCCACCAGCACCAATAAAAAAACACCGGATATCCACTGCATTTCGCGCGGAAATTTATAAGCGGCGGTCAGATACACGCGGATCATATGCACACCCATCATGATCATCATACCGGAAGCGCCCCAGTAATGAATGCCGCGTAGAATGCGTCCCAGGGGGGCCTTATGCATGATGTAATTGAGCGAAGCATAGGCATCTGCAGACGAGGGTTGGTAGAGCAAGGCCAGACCGATGCCGGTAACAATCTGCAGCAAAAAGCAAAAAAGTGTGGCGCTGCCGAAGACATAACTCCACCGGGCATCGGGAGGTACGGGATGTTTGAGCAGGGGCTGCAGCGCTTCTGTAATACCCGAGCGATCGTCGATCCAATGCCATATTTTCTTCAGTGTAGCCATCATGCTCAGGTGTTGCTGCTTTGATCACAAAGTCTTTCCGCAGCCGTTAGGTCTGTAAGTGGCACGGGCGCTGTCTTCACCTCTACGTTGCCGGCCCTGATGCGAACCTCATACCGGCGAAGGGGCTGCGGCGGAGGCCCGGCGGCAACATCCCCCTCCTGATTGTAAACACCGCCGTGGCAGGGGCACATGAACAGATGCGCCTTCTCTTCCCATCGAACCGGACAACCCAGGTGAGTACAGTTGGCAGAAAACGCAATAAAATGATCTTCCTTCTCGCGCCGCAACCACGCTGCGGTCTTTTGTACTACACCCCCGTATGGCTTGGGATCCGTGTTGGTGAACACCACCATGTTTGTAGAGCCTACCACAAAATCGTCGGCACGACCTACAGCACGCCAGGTGCCGGTATCATCGCGGAGCAGCGGATCGAGCAATGCGCCTGCAAAGGGGACTGCAACAAGGGATGCAGCAAATGCACCCGACCAAAGGGACAAGCGCCGGAGAAATTTACGCCTGCTGATCTCCCGGGCGTCTTCTACTTTAATCTCTATCATGCAGCATTTGTTTTATCCATCCCATCAGCGAAATAATCATACCGATCAACCCGGCCACGGACAAAAGCCAGATGGAAATGAGCCCCCACCCGATAAACATAACAGAGAGCGCCAGAAAAAAAGGCCAGTACGTAGGTGGCGGAAGGTGCTCAGGGGTTGGCTTCTGCCAGGTGTCGTTTTGTGGTTGATAGTCCATGTGCTCAGATTTTGGTGACGGTGGGTGAAGGGTGAGTCTCTTCCTGCCTTTCGGAAAACCAATTGAGTAAGAGATAAAGACTTGCGCCCACATAGATCATGCAGCAAGGTACCCACATGATCAACCCCGCCGCCTGCTGATCGTCTGCCCGGGAAATATGCCACTGTCGCTGAATGACCGTATTTAACTGCAAGGGATCTTGCGACGACAAAAAATGGTAATACAACCCGGGTGGTGCGAAAGTGATCATCAGCCCCAGCAGCGAGCAAAACACACAGGCAGAAGAGAGATAAATGACCGAAGCCAAGGGATGCATCTTATCGCGCTCACGCAATACCGGATAACTGAAGATCATTCCTGCAGCAATAAGACTGATGGTCTCACAGTTGTGCAGCACCTCATGAAAAGAGCCACTATGGTCCATCATCCGATTGAAAACCGCGGGCACATGCCAAAACCACATGATGCCAACGCCGCAAATCCAGGACAGCCAGGGATGCAAACGCACAACCGTAAAGAAACGCTGCAGCATACGAGGCAGTTGATCCGGAAGCGCCAGGACAAGCAATGGTGCAACAATCAGTAAAATGACCACATGCACCACCATATGTATGCTGAATAAATATTCGGACGACAACAAAGCCAGGGGAGAAAACAAACAGAGAGACAACAAAACCACTGCACACAGGAAAGGCAATAGCCTGGCGGCAAAATAACGTTGCCAGATCAGCAGGTAGATAATAAGCAGGAGCATAAGGCCCGCAAGGGAGCTATAGTCCCATTGCCAGTAGCTTAGTAAATTTTTCATAAGGACAAATAATGGGGTAAAACATAAATCAACGTAAAGACACATAGCCAGACCGCATCTACAAAATGCCAGTACATGCCCGCCGTTCGCAAAGCATCCTCCTTCTTAAGGTGCCCCTTTAGCAACAAGCCTAACAAGATCGCAAGTAGTACAAGTCCTGCCACTACATGCAAACCATGGAAACCGGTAAGCGTAAAAAAGCCGGAGCCAAATTCGCTGCTGCCCAGCGTTAGGTCCTCTGAAATAAGGGTCAGATATTCGTGAGCTTGCCCTGCAATGAAAATGCACCCCAGCACAATCGTTATCGCCAGCCAGAAGTGCGCACTGCGCCAGGCCCGTTTACGCTGCCTGTTTTCAGCGAGTACCAGACTGCCGCTACTCAGCAATAAAAGCGCCGTGTACACTCCACTCAGTTTTACATTCAAATAGTGCAGCGCTTCCTGCGTGAAATGAGCAGAACGCCAGAAATAGAGGTATGCCACAATGAGCGACAGAAAGAAAAACGCCTCGGAGCCTATGAACAATTTCATCATCAATCTGCTTTTCATCCTTCTTGTTTTTTCCAATCCGCCTGTTCCGGATGTTTTAAATCAAATAGCGGCCTTGCGCTGCGTACAGGAGGCAAACGCTCAAAATTCTTCAGTAGGGGTGGCGCTGCAGCATGCCATTCCAGCGTATATGCATCCCAGGGATCAGCGCCCGCGGGCTCACCCTTTCTCAACGATCGCCAGATATTATACAAGAGTGTCAGTACGGCCAGAGCCATGATAAAGGCACCCGCGGTAGATAGGAAATTGAAAAGTGTGAAGTAAGGAAGCTGCGGATAGGTGTACACCCTTCGCGGCATGCCCATCATACCGAGCACATGCTGAATAAGAAAAGTCAGATTAAACCCGATGACAAAAAGCCAGAAAAACCAGCGCCCCAACCGCTCACTGAGCATTCGGCCACTCATTTTCGGAAACCAGTAAAACAAACCCGAAAAAACACCGAACAAAGAACCACCCACAAACACAAAGTGTAGATGGGCCACCACATAATAACTGTCCGTCAGTTGCCAGTCGATAGGCACGATGGCAAAAGATATTCCACTAAGGCCGCCGATGGTGAACTCTATCAGAAAGGCTACAGCAAAAAGCATGGAAACGGAGAGACGGATGGATCCCTTGTACATGGTTCCCAGCCAGTTGAAGATTTTCACACCGGTAGGCACACCAATAAGCAGACTGCTCGCGGCAAAGAATGCATTTACCGTGTTTCCTAACCCGGTGGTGAACATATGGTGCACCCAGACCCCGAATGCCAGCAGTGCAATGGCAATGCCCGAAGCTACCACGAAGCCATAACCAAAAATGGGCTTTCGCGAAAACACCTGAAACACCTCTGAAAAAATTCCGAAAGCCGGCAGAATCAGTATATACACTTCAGGATGGCCAAAAAGCCAAAACAGATGCTGCCACAGCAATGCGGAACCACCGTTGGCTGTCACAAAAAAATGCGCATGCAGCAGACGGTCCAACAGAAGCATGGCCAGTGCTGCATTGAGCGAAGGAAAGGCAGCGAGGATCAGAAATGCAGTGACGAGCATCATCCATACAAACAACGGCATTTGTCTGTACCCCATACCCGGCACACGCATGTGCAGTATCGTCACAATAAGGTTAATAGCGGTACCGACGGTGCCTATGCCTCCCAGTAGCAGGCCCATGCAGTAATAGTGAATGCCCTCGGTGCTATAGTTCGATTCATTGAGCGGTGCATAGTTAAACCATCCGGCATCGGGCGCGCCTTCCGTTAGAAAACTGAAATACAGCAGCAGCCCCCCAAAAAGAGCCATCCAAAAACTAAAAGCATTGAGCCTCGGGAAGGCCATTTCGTTGGCACCGATCATAAGCGGCACCAGATATACGCCCATACCGAGGAAAGCAGGCGTGAGCACGAAAAATATCATGGTGGTGCCGTGCATCGTAAAAAACTGATTGTACACTTCGGGCGACAGAAAATCATTTTCAGCGATGGCCAGTTGTGTGCGCATAAACAGTACCAGCAGTCCTCCCAAAAGAAAGAACAGCAGTGATGCCAGCAGGTACATTATCCCCAATTGTTTGTGATCTACAGAACTCAGCCACATCAACAGACCCCGTTCGGTTGCAGCATCCGGCAGTTGTTCTTCCGGCTCTGGTATATGTGTCCATTGTTTCATCATTTTAGCTGTACCAGATAGGCCACCAGAGCTTCCCGTTCTGAGGGTTTTAGCAAGAAATCGGGCATATAAGCACCCGGCTTTATTTGCTGCGGATGGTTGAGCCAGCGTCCGAGATTTGGGGCTGTGTTGTCCATCAATCCGGCGAGCAGCGTTTTTCTGCTGGAAAGATGGGTAAGGTCGGGGCCCGCATCGCCTTTAGCCTCAGTACCCGCAATACGGTGGCAATTTCCGCAGGTCTTTTCTTGAAAAACTGTTGCCCCGCGCTGGGCTAACTCGCCGGCAGGAGCAATCGCCGGCGCTGCATGTGCTGCCAGCCATGCCTTATACTCCGACTCAGTTTGCGCCACCACCCGTATCCTCATCCAGGCATGCTGCTGACCGCAAAACTCGCTGCAGGCTCCTTCATACACACCGGGCTTGCGAATGGTAAGCCATAGGTGGTTGGACCGGCCCGGTATCAGATCCATTTTATTGCCGAGTTCAGGCACCCACCAGTCGTGTATGACATCTGCAGAGCGCAACCGCATCAACACTTTTCTGCCCACGGGTAGATGAATTTCGTTTGCCGCCACCACGCCTGTGCCGGGATAGTCCGCCTGCCACCACCATTGATGTCCTGTGATGATTACATCGGGATGTTGCGTGTCTGCCCCGGGCTCCAGTGCACGCATATCTCTGAGCGTGAGTACAAAGAAAAAGCTCACGAGGGCGAGTGGTATCCCTACAATGAACAACTCGGCCTTGCGGCTGCGGAAAATTTTTGGAGGCAGTGTGTTATCGCCGGGCTTAGCACGGTATTTTACTAAGAAAATGATTGTCAACAGGGTCACTACCAGAAGGATAGCTGCTGCGGCGACGAAAAAATAATTTGTGAGCGTGGCAATTCGCTCCGCCTGCTCGGATGCTGGCGTCAGCATGGATGACAGCAGACCGGTGCCTGAGAAAAAACCGCAGGTAGTTGGAGACAGTTGCTGTAAATGGAAAACCACACAGTCTCCGCCAAAAAAATGATACCGTCAATCCGGAAGTGCAGGGCGCGGGGCCACAGACTACGGTTGCCGGGCACTAATTTTTTAGTATTTGGTGACGCAGCGCGGGCACCCGGCCTCATAAAAGTCAGAAATTGATGGACAAAAACAGCAAGTACCAACCGATAGAGAATTATGGCATCATAGGCGATTTGCATACGGTGGCGCTGGTCTCCAAAACGGGAAGGCTGGACTTTATGTCGTACACCCGCTTCGACTCGCCAACCATATTCGCAGCCTTGCTCGATGCCGACAAAGCAGGCTATTTTTCCATTCAGCCCCGCCTCGACGATGTGGACCATAAACAAATGTATCTGCCCGATACGGCTATACTGGTTACCCGCTTTCTGGCCAATGATGGCATCGCTGAGATTATGGATTACATGCCCGTAAATCAGGAAGAACACAACTGCGCCGTAATAAGACGAGTGCGGACCATAAGAGGAAATATCAGCTACGAAATGGCCTGCCGGCCGCGGTTCGACTATGCCCGGGCCACACACACCCTCAGGGAAGAGAAAGGCGGAGTGCTTTTTGAAGCACAAGACAATGATCAGACCCGCATAAGACTACTCAGCGACATCCCGATTACTTTGGACGGCACGGATGCAGTAGCCAGCTTTAGTCTGCGTGAACGCGAAAGTGCTTTCTTTCTATTGGAATCGGCACAGAACGAAAAACAGCGGAACACGGAGCTTCAGGACTATATCGAGACTACCATGCAACAGACCATTACCTACTGGCAGAGCTGGGTGGAGAAGTCGAAATACCAGGGGCGCTGGATGGAAATGGTAAACCGGTCGGCTATTACCCTGAAACTACTAACCTCCTACAAATATGGTTCTGTAGTTGCTGCGGCTACATTTGGACTACCCGAAGCTATAGGTGGAGAACGCAACTGGGATTATCGCTACACCTGGATCCGCGATGCCAGCTTTACGATGTACATTTTTCTGAAGCTGGGATTTATGGAAGAGGCTGCTGCTTTTTTGGTGTGGATACAACAGCAATGCAGCGATGGCGACCTTCAACTGATGTATGCAGTCGATGGACGAACGGAACTTAATGAATTCTGTCTGGAAGGCTGGGATGGCTACAAAGGTTCGAAGCCGGTACGTGTGGGCAATGCGGCCCATCTTCAGTTTCAACTGGATGTGTACGGCGAGTTGCTCGACACGATTTATCTCTTCAACGAATTTGGAGGCAGCATCACTTACGAATTCTGGAAAGACATCAGCCGTCAGATCGAACAAGTCATCAAACGATGGAAGGAGGCCGACCACGGAATATGGGAGATACGCAAAGACAAAAGAGAGTTTCTCTATTCGCGGCTGATGTGCTGGGTGGCGATGGACCGTGCCATACGAATCGCCGAAAAGAGATCCTTTCCCTACCCTGCCGAACACTGGAAAAAAGTGCGCGACCGCATCTTTGAAAGCATTTATCAGGATTTCTGGAATGAAGAAGTGGGCGCGTTTGTGCAACACAAGGGTTCGGATGCGATAGATGCAAGTGCGCTGATGATGCCGCTGCGCAATTTCATTTCGCCGTATGAAGAAAAGTGGAAAAAAACGATGAAAGCGATAGATGCCAATCTGCGTACTGACGTGCTGATTTATCGTTACAACAACAAGCTTAACGACATTGACGGGCTGCAGGGCAACGAGGGCACGTTTAGCATGTGTTCTTTTTGGTTTGTGGAATGCCTGGCAAAAGCAGGCGAACTTGAAAGAGCCAGGATATACTTTGAAAAAATGCTTGGCTACACGAATCACCTGGGCTTGTTTGCCGAAGAGATAGGCCCCCGTGGAGAGCAATTGGGCAATTATCCTCAGGCATTTACCCACCTTGGTCTGATCAGTGCTGCCCTTGCCCTTAACAAAGCACTGGAGAAAAGATGATAAATTAGGTCCAAACTTTCGCCATGGCGTCATACGAGCTCATTACAGTGATCATCGTGATCACGGCTTTATTTGCATACATCAACTATCGTTTCATCCGGTTGCCCTCCACTATTGGCCTCATGATCATGTCGCTGGCATCATCGCTGGCCGTCATATTCTTTGGCCATCTTTTCCCTGCGCTGGCAACGCTCATTACAAGCTCCATTCGATCCATAGATTTTCAGGAACTGCTGCTCGATATGATGCTTAGTTTTTTGTTGTTTGCCGGCGCTATACACATTGATGCCAATAAACTTCGCGAACACCGCATTCCGGTTCTGGTGATGGCTTCCGTCGGCATACTCATTTCCACCACAGTGATCGGGGTGCTGGTATATTTCCTTTTCGGGCTGCTCGGCCACCCCATCGGCCTGATCTACTGTCTGCTGTTTGGTGCATTAATATCACCCACCGACCCTATAGCCGTGCTGGGCATCCTCAGAAAATCCCGACTTCCCCACTCGCTGGAACTCAAGATAACCGGAGAATCGCTGTTCAACGATGGTGTTGCTATAGTCGTGTTTCTCACTTTGCTGCGGGTGGCCGAGACGGGGATTGAAAACGTAACGATCAGCCATGTGCTGCTGCTTTTTGCCGAAGAAACTCTGGGTGGCTTTATGTTTGGTCTGGGGCTGGGCTATCTCGGTTTTTACCTGCTGCGCTCAATCGATCATTATCAGGTAGAAGTGCAAATCACGCTGGCCATGGTGATGGGCGGGTATATGCTTGCCGATTTTATTCACGTATCTGCACCGATAGCCATCGTTACAGCGGGTATCATTACGGGCAATAAAGGGAAAGAGCTTGCCATGTCTAACATCACGCGCGACTATCTGGGAAAGTTTTGGGAAATTATAGATGAAATTCTCAATGCGGTACTCTTTCTGCTCATCGGCTTCGAGATGCTTGAGGTAAAAGTGAATAATACTCTGTTGGTAGCCGGAGGGGTCACCATCTTTGTGGTCTTGCTTGCCCGTTATGTATCGGTCATTCTTCCCTTGTCGTTTTTGCGCATCTTTAAAAATTTCGAGAACAATGCGGTGCCCATTCTTACCTGGGGGGCGCTGAGGGGAGGCATTTCGGTAGCTATTGCTTTGTCGTTGCCGTCAGACATGCATCGAAATGAATTTGTAACGATTACTTACATTGTTGTCGTTTTCTCCATTATTGTGCAGGGACTTACCATCGGAAAATTTGTTAAGTACTTACAACGCCGACAGGAAGCACAGGAGACAAGCTGAAAGACGAGCCCATGAAAAGAATACTGGTCATACTCCGAAACCTCCTGCGGGAACGCTTTAACCTCGACGACGATAAGGCAGATGAACGGGAGATTGTGAGCTCCATCAAAAAGAATATTGAATTCCGCGGACACAACCTCTGGACACTCATCTTTGCCATTTTCATTGCCTCTATCGGACTTAATGTCAATTCAACAGCAGTGGTGATCGGTGCAATGTTGATCTCTCCGCTTATGGGCCCCATTATGGGCATCGGGCTTGGTATTGGCATTAACGATCTGGAGACGGTACGCAGCGGCGGAAAAAATCTCGGCATTGCAGCCTTTTTCAGCATACTTACCTCAACGTTCTACTTTTGGATTACGCCCCTGCACGAGGCACAATCAGAAATCTTAGCCCGTACCACCCCATCGCTCTGGGATGTTTTTATTGCCTTTTTCGGCGGACTGGCCGGCATAGTGGCGGGCACCCGAAAAGAGAAAACCAACGTAATACCCGGAGTAGCCATCGCTACGGCACTGATGCCGCCCCTTTGTACCGCGGGCTTCGGGTTGGCTAACGGAAAGCTGTATTTCTTTCTCGGCGCGCTCTATTTGTTTTTTATCAACTGCGTGTTCATTTGCATCAGCACATTTCTGATTGTACGATTTCTCGATTTTCACAAGAAAGAATTCGAAACCGTACAAACCGAAAAACGGGTATCGCGAACCATTTGGTGGGTGGTAGTCATCACTACCTTGCCCAGTATTTATCTTGCCTACCGCATTGTGCAGCGGAGCATTTTTGAAAGCAATGCAAAAAAGTTCATCGCTGGAGAATTTCACTACCCGAGAACGCAGGTGGTCAACGAATCGTTCACCATCGACGGAAATTCGAAACGGATTGACCTTCTTCTTATCGGGGAAGAACTGACGCAGACACAGCTTGATTCCATCCGGGCACACCTTACTGCCTACGGCCTGGACAACAAAACACAAATTGTTGTGAAGCAGGGACTGAATGCACAAAAGGAAATTGACTTCTCCGCCATCCGGGCCAGCATCTTGCAAGAAGTTTTTCAAAACGACTCCATAGCCCGTGAGCATGACAACAACAGCGAAGAGATGGCCTTGCGACGGGAACTGTTGAGTCTCTACCCCGGCCTGAACTATTACAGCATCACACCGGGTGTGGTCTATCCGGGGAGCGACACGCTGCGGCCAGACACGATGATGCTGGCGTTAATGCAATTTCGGGAACAGCCAGACCCGGAGACGCTGCGACGGCTAAGCAACTGGCTTAAAGTGAGACTGCACACAGACTCGGTAAATATGATCTTGCAATGATTTTTACATTACCGGATAGGCAATAGTGGTGATCAGTGCATTTGCTGCCTGCCTGCTGTCGAGCCGTGTATGCTGCACAATCACCGGCACGTCCGATTCGATGAGGCTTGCGTAGCTTGTACCTCTTGGAATATCTTCGGGATCTTTTAGTTCGTTAAACCGCAGATGCTTTGTACGGCGCGCAGGCACTACAAGTTTGTAGGGACCGGCGGGCTCGCGATCGGCAAAAAAAATGCTGATGGTGATTTGTGCATCCTGCCGACCGGCGTTCAGAATACATGCTGTCTCATGGCTGGTCATTTCCGGTTCGGGTCCGTTGCTATACGCAGGGATGTACCCTTCCGCAATCGCCCAGACTTTTTTTCCTATTTCCATAAAAGAAAAGGACAAAAAAATATTGCCATTGTCTTATGTGGCGAGCTGTTCCTCCGGTGCACCTTTATCATCCATCGCTTCCACTTCATCTACATAACCCTTCTTTAACTGCTCGTAAAGCGAATGCTTATCTACAATAAGCGCCGCCACATTGCTGACCAGGGAAGCGAGCATGAGATGAAAGATCACACTATGACGGTCGGTCATCTCCAGCACCAGGATAGCGGAGGTAAAGGGTGTGCGGGTGACTCCGGTGAGGAAGCCCACCATGCCACTCAGGATGAGTATGTTGGCATTGGCTGCAGTACTGACATGCAGAATGTCGCAGATAAAAGCCCCGACAGCAGCGCCAGCCGCAAGCGAAGGTGCAAAAACACCACCCGCAGCACCAACATTAAATGCAAGAACGGAACCTGCAAAGCGTGCCGCCACCGTATCCCAGGAAGCGCTTTTGTTGGCGGTAAACAGTAGTCCGTTCATGAGCTCCTTTCCAGATCCCAAAACCTGTTCATTGAAAAAATAAGCGATAACAGAAATGAAAAGACCCGCCGCCAATATAAAGGCTACCGACTGCAGATGTCCCAGCGTTTTCTTCCAGCGCATGATCCTCAGGATAGCCTTACCCATCAGTGCACCTAATAGTCCGGCTACGATAGCGGCAATGATGACACCGGCGTAGGTGATGAGCGGTAGATTGCGCACGTCGGGGTAACCGAGATAGAGATAAGGCCCTAATAATCCCTGTGCTGTAAGACCAGAAATAATCACGGCGGTGAACAGTGCCGTTCGGAAAAAGCTGATATGGATTTTTGCCAGCTCTTCAATTGCAAACACAATTCCTCCAAGAGGCGTATTGAAAGCCGCCGCGAGCCCTGCTGCCGCTCCGGTAAGCACAAAACTCTTCTGACTGAGCTGGGGCCAGGATTTGGGCGTGTATTTATTGACAAATCGAAACACGGAGCCGGCAATCTGAATGGTAGGCCCTTCGCGCCCGATGGCTGCCCCGCCCAATACCATGAACAGGCTGGAAATTATTTTCACTATCACCACCTTAATGTTGAGCAGCACATTGATCATTCGCTCATGCCGCGAGGACGATAGGTCTATAGCCGCCATCACCTGTGGTATGCCGCTGCCCCGTGCCATGGGAGCCAGCTTAACAATATACCAGGCCAGCAGCATACAAATCGGCGTCATCACAAAGATGCTGGCGCGGTTGTATTCCATGGCAGAAAGCAAAAGACCTTCGGAAAAACTAAACAGACGAGTGTAACCTACGGCGATAAGGCCGGTAAGCAATGAGGCTATCCAAAATGGAATAGCCTGTAAGAAATTGATCTTTAACTCTTCGTTGGTGATAATGTCGAAAACGAACTTGCCTCGCTTCCGTACCAGATTCAACCATTTACTCTTCATGAAGGAACGTTATCTTGGTGTAGCGGCGCGGCAAAGTTATCTAACCTGAAGCTTGATGCCGAAGAAAATTGCAGCGATGCGGGCGGGCACGGCATTTCTAATCTTTAACTAATCAGCATTCAGCGATAAAACGAAAACCGGCCTGCAAGAGACCGGTTAGCATTTGCCATCGTTCCATTCTAAATAAATCGCTTTTAACCCAGTCTGTTTATCTTTTAACAGCGCAAAGATAAAGCCCCTCTTTAGCGTGCGCTGTGACCTTTATCACGCGCATCCTTTCTTCGTGATTCAAATTTGTAGGTGAAATAAACCAGCAGATTATCTTCACTTCCGACCGACTTGTCAATATGCATGTAGCCCGCCTCAAGCTCAAGCCCGCCGAAGAGGGAAGTGCCCGCCATAAGCGTGGTCCGGCTTTGTTCGTACCCAAAGCAAACCTGACTAACGGCGCTGTGCAACATGATCTCTTCATAGGGCTTTAGCGAAAATCGCTTGCTGATGTTGAGTTTCATACCCAGTTGGTAGCGCAACCGGATCTCATTGCCTTTGTTGCTAAAAACCCGATAAGCAGCAGCCGGTCGCTGGTACAAAAAATGATGTTTGAAAACCGGCAACTGATGGTATAAGGCCATGGTAAAACGATACTCGGTGCTTTGCGCCAACGAACCATCGGCCTTTAGTGCATAGTGATGGAAAGCGGCAAAAGGAGAAAAGATGGCCTGTGCGTTTTTGCTCAGCTTGTAGTTAAAAAAACTCCGGAAGGAATACATGAGGGGATAAGCCAGCAACTGACCATCACTATTGTCCTGCCGCCGCAGTTGGAACTCGCCGTCTGCCGACCATTTCTTACTCAGACTGCTTTTGAGCGTAAGCCGGAACCAGGCATTGGTGTGATGCTGACCATAGGCTGCCCGTGCAGGAAAAATGATGATAAAAGCAATCAAAAATCTCTTCATCGGTATAGATGATGCTGCCCCAGCCCTTTTGTGACGGATCACCACAAAGAGCTGAGGCAGCTATTTTAAAAATCCTCCGGCCTAAGCGATAGCCTGTTCGAAGCTATCCCAACCTCCGCCATTCACTACCTCCAGACCCGCCTGTGTGAGCAGGCCTGTTGCGGCACCACTGCGCGCGCCGGATCTGCACACCGCAATGATCTTCTTGTTCCTTTCTTTCAATTCGGCAATGTGATCAGGCAAAATATCCAACGGAATATTTACAGAACCTGCCACGTGGCCGGCATTATATTCCTCCGTTGTGCGTACATCCAATACCATGGCGCCTTCCTGCACCATTTGTTTCCAGTTATTCATTGTTTACTTGTTTACAATTTTTCAAAGCCTTAAAGCAGGGTTGTAGGACAAACATAGTCGGTAACAGGGAAGCGGCCGCTCTCCTTGATCACTTTGAAGCCGCCAGCCACATCAATAAGGTTGGTGTAGCCCCGTGCCCGCAGTATAGAAGCAAAAACCATAGACCGGTAGCCGCCGGCACAATGTACATAATAGGTTTTGTCTTTGTCAACCGCAGCTATGTTTTCATTGATGTAATCGAGCGGCATGTTTTCAGCGCCTACAATGTGTTCGCTATCATACTCGCTTTTACGGCGCACATCCATTATGCTTACCGTTTCCTTCTGCATCAGGTCGGCAAGTTCATCTGCTGTTACAGACTTGATGCTATCCGTTTCCTTTCCTGCATTTTTCCATGCGTCAAAACCTCCGTCCAGATAGCCAATAGTATTATCGTAGCCTACACGGGAAAGACGGACAATCACTTCAGCTTCGCGGCCGGGCTCCGTAATGAGCAGAATGGGCTGCTTGATGTCGGTGATCAGTGTGCCGGCCCAGGGTGCAAAATTTCCGTTGATGCCGATATTGATGCTATTGGGAATAAAGCCTTTGTTGAAAACCTGAGGGTCGCGTGTATCTAACACGAGCGCGCCGGTTTCATTGGCCGCCGCCTCAAAAGCCTCGGGAGACATAGCCTGCTGTCCGCGCTCCATCACAGTATCCATACTTTCATATCCCTGAATATTCATCAGTACATTCAGCGGGAAATATTTTGGCGGTGGCGTAAGACCTGTCAACAACTCTTTGATAAATTCTTCACGGGTCATATCCGCACGCAGCGCATAGTTTGTTTTTTTCTGATTGCCCAGCAGGTCGGTGGTTTCCTTGCTCATGTTCTTACCACAGGCGCTGCCCGCTCCGTGTGCAGGATATACCACTACATCATCTGGCAGGGTCATGATCTTATTACGCAGAGAATCGAACAGCAGCGACGCCAGTTTCTCCTGAGTGAGTTCTGCTATTACCTTCTGGGCCAGATCCGGACGACCAACGTCACCAATAAACAGGGTGTCGCCGCTAAACAAACCCACTGATTTTCCGCTTTCATCCTTCAGCAAAAAGCAGGAGCTTTCCATAGTATGACCGGGCGTGTGCAGCACCTGTATGGTTACATTTCCCACCCGAAACTCCTGATCATCGGTGGCAACAATAGCATCGAAACCTGGCTTTGCCGTGGGACCATATACGATATCAGCACCTGTTTTTTTAGCGAGGTCGAGGTGACCGGAAACAAAATCTGCGTGGAAGTGCGTTTCAAAAACGTACTTAATTTTTGCGTCATTTTTCTCCGCGCGCTTAATGTAAGGCTCTACCTCACGGAGCGGATCAATAATGGCGGCTTCGCCATTGCTTTCGATGTAATATGCACCATGTGCAAGACAACCGGTATAAATCTGTTCGATGATCATAGCTTAAATGTTTTGTACAAAGATGAAAGGTTTGCACACGCAAAAAGGTGATAAATATCACAATATCCTAATGCAGATAAAGCTCCTTTATGAGGATATAAATACCCATCACGAGCACAAACCAGCCAAAGCCTGCCTTGAGCTTATCGCCGGAGATCTTTTTTCCCAGTGAGATGCCGATAAATACACCACCAATAGCAGTTAAGGTAACCTTCAGCAATAACCACCAGTCTGTGGCATAGTGACCGATATCTCCTAAAAAACCAATCAGAGAATTGATGGCAATAATGAGTAGCGAAGTACCGACAGCCTCCTTTACGGGCAACCGAAGAATGAGCACCAGTGTGGGGATAAGCAGAAAACCGCCCCCGGCACCCAGCAAGCCTGTGACAAGGCCAATACCAATGCCATAGAGGACCAGCCTGCCTAATTTATGATCGGCTTGTATCTCCGACAGGTCTTCTGCACCACCTCTGATCATAGAAATAGAGGCAGCCAGCATCAGCACAGCAAACAGGACCAAGGTGGCCATAGACTTGGTAACCACAAAACCACGGACTGCAAACAAATGTTGCGGCACCGCCGGCACCAGCCATCTGCGGGTGAGGAAAACGGTAATCACCGAAGAAAGGCCAAAGAGTAGCGCGGTCTTGATCTGAACATTCTTATTGAAGTAATTGCGTGTGGCGCCGATAAGACTGGTGCTGCCTACGATAAACAGCGAATAAGATGTAGCCAGGGTGGGTTCGATATGAAAAAGATAGACGAGAACCGGTACGGTGAGGATAGATCCGCCGCCGCCAATTAACCCCAGCGAAACACCAATAAAAGCGGCGGCGAAATATCCAAAAAGATGCATCATCCTAAAGTGCAAAGTTCTCTGGTAAAAAAACTTCCCCCTGTGATTATGGTCACCGAAGGTTAAAGGTTCAGGTTGACGATCTCAATATTTTGACGGTGCACCCTCACCATCCCTTTGTCGGCAAGTTTTTTCATCAGTCTTGAAATAACCTCTCTCGACGAGTTGAGTTCGTGGGCAATCTCAGCATGGGTAAAAGGAATGAAATCGCTTTTTAAAGACTGTTGATTCTTGCGCAGATAAAACAGGAGACGTTCATCCATGTTCCTGAAGGCAATGTGATCAATAGTGGTAAGCAGCTCCTCAAAGCGATTGCGATAATTTCCCAGCACAAACTGCGACCAGCCCTTGTATGCGCTCATCCACCGATCCATATTATCGAGCGGAATGGTGATGGCCTCAGTAGCAGAAATGGCTTTTGCTGTGAGCTCACTGCGCTCTTGTTTTAAGGCACAGATCATAGACAACGCGCAGGCCTGACCCGGTTCCAGAAAATACATGAAGAATTCGTTGCCTTCATCATCTTCCCGAAACACTTTCACCAGTCCTTTGGTAACGATAAGCGTTGAACGAAAGTACTGGCCTGTTTTCATCATCAGTTCGCCTTCTTCAAAATTGCGCAAGGTTCCTTTCTCCGCTATTTCCTGCAGCAGTTCTTTTTCGAACATAGGGAATAACGGTTGTAATTCGGCAATGGTAAGCATGATGGTAGCGATTTTATCCGGAGCAATCAGCCCGATCAGTTAAAAAATGATAATAGTCGCAAAGATACTTATCGTTGAGGATCAGGAAATAATAACCTTAGCGCTCGAAAAAGGGCAGGATGACCGACTGTTGCATGATCTTCCTCTGGCAGGTAGTCAAACACAATCTGTGTATGCTTCCCCGCGTATTTTCTGACTTGATCTGCAAAAATGTTGGCGTCCACTTCCATCACATGTGGTGTGTTGCCGGGAGCAAGCCCTTCTTTACCCACGGCCACATACACTTGTTTCACGTTGGCTATTGCAGCTACGGGCTGTGTTTTCAGAAGTTCGCCATCGTTCCACCAAAGGCTGGGACTTATGATGATATAGCGGTTAAAAAGGTCAGGGTAAAACCAAAGTACCCGGCTTGCGAGCAGACCAGCCAGCGACTGACCAATAAGCGTGCGGTCTTCCGCGCCGCGGTATCGGGCCGCGACGTAAGGCTGTAGTTCCTTACTCAAAAAACGAACAAACTTTTCGGCTCCTCCTGCAGACGGCAGCAGCCTCTGATAAAAGCTGTCCTTTCCCGTCGTCGTAAAGTCCCGCTTTCTGTCTGTATTGGCAATTCCAACAATGATGGATTGGGGCACACGATCAATCCACGGGAAATTATTGTACTGGTACAAGCCCACCGTGTGTATAAAATCTTCGTCGGCACCCCCGTCGAGTAAAAACACAACTGGAAAATGAGAGGTATCGTTGGCAAGATAAGCTGGAGGGAGATAAATGTTCAGTATCCGGTCTTCGTTCAATATTGAGGAATGAAGGGTCTCAGTAATTCCAAGCACGAACGGTTTTTGAGATACAGGAGTCTGCGCAGACAAGACAAGGGTAAGGAAACAAAACAGGCAGCAGGTGATTGTAGTTTTCATGAACTGAAAATAAAGAAAGTCCGCTTCCGGTTTTGGGTGAATGTACTTTTCTAAGAAAGTGAGACTTACGAAAAGATTTTTTTCAGGGGGTGATCCGCGGTTTACGCAGCCTTCGTCAAAAATTTGCGCGACGCTTTTTGAGTGGGGCAGACACAGTTTTTAGATTGTTTAAAATACACCGACACATTATTCAGCAGATCCACGGTGACGGGAAGGCCGGGAGGCAGTGACTTCCGTCACGGTACAAAATGCGGCGGGCACCTACCTTAGTCCTAAAACAAAAACAATGGAACAGAACACGCACTATGCCATGCCAAGAATTGGCGACAAGGCCCCCGAATTTACTGCAGTAACCACTCAGGGCACCATAAATTTCCCGACAGACTATGCGGGCAAATGGGTGATTCTTTTCAGTCACCCTGCAGATTTCACACCCGTGTGCACTTCTGAGTTTATGACTTTTGCCACGCTGCAACCTGAGTTCGAGGCGCTGAACTGTGCACTCGTCGGCTTGTCGGTGGATGGTCTGTACAGTCATATCGCCTGGCTGCGTACCATCAAGGAAAAGATCGTGTACAAAGGCATGAGCCAGGTGGAGGTGAACTTCCCGCTCATAGAAGACATTACCATGGAGGTGGCCAAGAAGTACGGTATGATACAGCCTGGTGAAAGCTCTACAAAGGCCGTACGGGCGGTGTTTTTCATAGACCCGGCCGGCACCATCCGCGCTATGATCTACTACCCGCTTTCTATGGGCAGAAATTTCGACGAGATCCGTCGGGCTTTGATCGCTATGCAGGCCGCCGACAAACATAGCATTGCCACTCCGGCCGACTGGCGTCCGGGCGATGACGTGATCGTACCTACGGCGGGCTCTTGCGGAGTGGCCAAAGACAGGATGGAGCATCAGGAAGGCATGACCTGCCACGACTGGTTTTTCTGTACCAAGCCCCTCAGTGCAGAAAGCCTTTAGACCGTAAGCGCACAGGACCGGGGCACGGCCCGCCGCCGCGCGGGCGCGCACGCCACGATACCCAAAAAGAAAAGGATGGCTCAGGGCCATCCTTATTCATGTTGCTAAATTTTGCTATTAAATATCCCTGTTGATATCGAAGGCTTCCAGCTCGTTTGCCACAGCCGTCAGGAAGCTGGCTCCGAGGGAACCATCTACGATTCTGTGGTCATAACTAAGAGATAGATACATCATGTGGCGAATGGCTATAACATCTCCGTCTTCGGTTTCCAGCACCATAGGACGCTTCTTGATACTGCCTACGGCAAGTATAGCCACCTGCGGTTGATTAATGATAGGCGTTCCCATAAGACTTCCGAAAGTGCCCACATTGGTCAGGGTGAACGTGCCACCTTGTGTATCGTCGGCCTTTAGTTTATTGCTGCGCGCAGCAAGGGCGAGGCCGTTTACATCTTTGGTTAATCCCAGCAGGTTTTTGGTATCGGCATTTTTAATAACGGGCACGATAAGGTTGCCACTGGGCAATGCAGCAGCCATGCCGATATTGATATCTTTTTTCACGATGATCTTATCGCCATCTACACTACTGTTGATCATCGGGTACTTGCGGATGCAGTTTACGATGGCTTCGATGAAAATTGGCGTGAAGGTGATCTTCTCACCATATTTCTTTTCATATTCCTTCTTTGCTTTTTCTCTCCAGCGTACGATGTTGGTCACATCACACTCTGTGAAACTGGTAACGTGTGGCGAGGTAGCTTTACTGCGAACCATATGATCGGCAATGAGCTTGCGCATGCGGTCCATTTCCACCACTTCCACGTTATTTCCATAGTTTGCTGAAGGCGCGGACTGAGGAGCCGGCGCTGCGGGCGCAGGCGTGGGCGCAGGCTGTACCTGCGGCTGTATGGGTTGCTGCACCTCTGTTTGTACGGGTGCCGCAGAAGCCGGATGGCCATTGCGACGATTGGCCACATAGCTTAGAATGTCCTTTTTGGTCACGCGGCCTTCGTTGCCCGTTCCCGGAATCTGCTCCAGTTCCGCCATACCAATTCCCTCCTTACCGGCAATATTCAAAACCAGCGGGCTGTAAAAGCGATTTCCATCCGACGACGGTGTGACCTGTGCGGCAGGTGCGGACGCCGCAGGGGCTGCGGGCTGCGGAGTTGCGGCTGCAGGCTGTGGAGCCGATGCGGCAGGAGCCGGAGCCGAAGGAGCCACGGCGGCACCTGCGCCAACAGTATCTATTTTAGCAATAACGGTACCCACGGGCACCACGTCATTCTCCTGAAAAAGTACTTCGGTGATGGTACCCTCCGCAGTGGAAGGAACTTCGCTATCTACCTTGTCGGTGGCGATCTCAAGAACCGTCTCGTCCATGCGCACTTTGTCTCCGGGCTTCTTGTGCCATTTCAGGACGGTAGCTTCCATGATGCTCTCGCCCATTTTGGGCATTACCAGATCAACTATTGCCATAAATGCTTTTTAATATGATTGAATCAAGCGGTTACAAAAATAATCAAATGAGCCGCAAATGTACAATTCGCAGGCGATAGCCAGACGACAAAGCGTCAGTACACAGCATCACGATAATCACGTCTTCTCACCAGCTTCAGATCCTGCAGTATGGAAGCCTTTACATTCAGGCTGAAGTTGTAACTTTTTCGGGGGCCAAAAGGTATGGTACCGAGATGCATTTGCCAGCAATGCAAATCGCGATAAATATCTATAGACGTAAGCGTGAGTGTATGGTTGTCGAAATCATAACCTGTTGAATAGGTGATCTTCCACCGCGAGGTCAGATTGAAGTCACCACTGATCAGCAGACTTTGACTATAGAGCAGCGTATCCGAGCGTGAGTAAGCGCTATAGCGACTGGTGAGTGCAATGGAATAGGCCAGGTTCAGACTCCAGGGGATGTCGAAGTCGAGGTAGTCATTGTAGCCTCCGTTCCCCATCAGTTGTTTATACTCGTCTGTCTTCATGGCTTGCTGATTACCCTTGGGCCGCTCCTTTGAGCGAAAAGTTGCGCTTAGTGCAATATTGGCGTTGCGAAAAGTGGCGAGCCCTCTTCCCGCAGACCATGTGGTTTGTGGCGTGCGTCTGCCGGTAGCGTAGTCTGTTGCATAGGGATCGAAAACGGCGGAACCGCTAATGTTCAGTTTCTCGAGCACATTTGTACGGAAATTCATGGAGATATTGCTCCAGTTGAAGGAATCTGCGGCAATATTGTAGGCACTGTTGATACTGAAACCGTCTATCAACGTTACATTACGCCCCTTGCCTGTGGTATCGTTCTTCGAACGTAGTTTGATCTGAAGGTTGTTGTTGATACCAAAATTGATACTGCTCGAAAAATTTCCGTACTGTCCGAGCCCGGGCACGCCGACTATCGAAGTCTCGAACGGAGAAAGGTAGGTGAGATTTCCCGAGGTGTCGAGTTGGGTCTGATAATAATAATCAAATGGTCGTGCGGCATAGTCCGGCGTATAGTTGAGGCCCACGTTGGGCGTCAATACATGCCGGATACCCATTAGCTTTCCCCGCTTAAACATTTTCAGTCCATAGATGCGGGTGGAAAGTTGCATAGTCGCACTAAAATCGCGGGCAGTATAAAACCCACGATTGGAGAGCGTATCCACCTTCGACTCGTTGAAATTATAGTAGCGATAGGTCTTGTTGGTGAGCCAGTATTCATTGTAACTCGCACCCACAGAAAAGTTGATAAAACGGAGCACATTATACGAGGCGCTGATGGGGATGCTATGCTTGATGCCATTGCGAAAATCGCCCAGAGAAAGTGTATTGAAACTGAAGGTGGTATCGTAAAAGCTATACTGGTTCACGGCATTGAGATTATAGGATGCTGTAATCTTCTCAAACCATCGGGGCGTGCCCACCCGCTTTTTATTTTCGAAGGGATTAAACTGTGCCACATAAAAATTAAGCTCAGGGAGATATACATCCACCAGATGCGACTGTGTATTTTGACTGTGGCGCGCTGCTACCGAGAGGCTAAAGGGCTTATTCTGCCAGTTTTTAGAGTAGGCGATATTGGAGGTGTACTGATTGTTCAGGATTTGGTTTACGTTATAGCTGTTGTTGGAGTAAAAAGAAGAGGTACCCACCATCACAGAGGCGTTGAAGTTTGTTCCCGGCCGGGCTTTGGGATCTTGCTGATGTCTCCAGTTCAGCATAAAATCTTTAGTGATGGAGCTTCCCGGTTCGTAGCTCTCGCCCGTTTTATTATAAGCGTAACTCAGCGAAAGTCCGCCATTGTAATGATAGCGGTTGGCATAATTGCTCAGGCCGCTGACACTATAGCTTCCTTTGGTATAGATATTGGCCATCACCAGCAAATCCACATAGTCATTAAGGTAAAAATAATAGCCCCCGTTGGTGAAGCCGAGTCCCCGCTGTTGCTCAACGGTATAAGAAGGCAACTGAAAACCCGACCGTTGCTTTTGGGCAATGGGAAACAAGCCGAACGGTAAAAATACAGGAGTCGGCACCTGTTCAATCATAATGTTTGCAGAAGCAGAGGCAATCACCCGGTTAGGAACTACCTTGATGCGTTGCGCCCGGATGCCAAAGTGCGGGGTATCGAGCGAACAGGTAGTGTACACATTCTTCCAGCCGTATATAGACTGGTCGGGATTTCTTTTTACCTGCCTGCTAAAAACAAAACCTTCACCATATTGCGAACGAGCGTTTCGAATCACTGCACGTTTGCTCTTGAAGTTGTATTGAAGAGAATCGTAGCTCACAGTTTCTGTGCCCTGGGCAAAGGTGGGCCGCTTACCCATGTTGCCAGCGCTATCCATTCCGGGCTGAGCCGTCACGGTATTTGTTGCCTGATTAAAATAAACCTTTCCGGCATTGAGCTTCAGGTCTTCGTAGGTTACCTTAGCATCGCCGTAGAGATAGAAAAGGTTCTGTTTCATATCCATCACTGCCGAGTCGGTAGCGGTAGCTGTGACGGGCGATGAAAGCGCATCTTTTGAGATTCGGATACCCAGTGAGTCTTCGCGGCTGGTAGCGCGGGCGCTATCTAACACCGGTAAGGTAGCCGAATCTGAAACCTGCTGCACCACACCACCCGAGGTAGTATCGCTGAGGACCTGGCCCTTAGCCTCCACTGTTAAAACGAGGATAAAAAACACCGCGAGCCAGCGGGGCAAACGGTGAATGGTTGGTATTTTTAGAATAATTTTACCGCACAGGCTCATGAGCGGCACAAAAATAGCTCATTTGCGAGAAGCTAATCACACTGTAATTTTTAAACTGATAGGACTTTCCTGATATGCGCATAAAACTGTTGTTTTTTGTTTTTCTGGTTTCGATAGCCTCTGAACCTGTATTCGCAACCGGAAAAAAGATTACTAAGATCGTTTTGGATGCAGGCCATGGTGGTCATGATGCCGGTGCCAGAGGACAGATCTCTTATGAAAAAAACCTAACCCTCGGCATTGTGCTGCGCCTGGGCAAAATATTACGCGATAGTTTGAAAGACGTGCAGGTGATCTACACCCGAACATCCGATATTTATCCCTCACTGGCCGAACGTCACGAAATAGCCAACAGGGCCGATGCAGACCTTTTTCTTTCTATCCATATTAATGCAACCCCCGGAACCACTACGCGCACCTTTGCCGGATACAAAACTGTAAGGCGTGGAAAAAAACGGGTAAAAACAGCAGTGTATAGAACCGTACACCACCGCGAAACCGGCGCTAATGGTACCGAGACCTATGTGCTGGGGCTACATCGCAACTCACAAAAAGAAGATGCTATAGGCGAATACGGCGAAACCGTGACGGAAGAGCCCGGCCTGCTGAATGAGAATGACCCACAGACGGCCATCATCATTGCACAATATTCTCAGGCTTTTTTAAACAGAAGTGTATCGCTGGGCAGTAAAATACAAACAGAATTTGCGAGTCAGGGGCGTAGAGACATGGGTGTGAAACAAAAAGGACTTGAAGTTTTGGCCGGTAGCGCAATGCCCGGCGTGCTGGTAGAGTGTGGCTTTATCAACAATCCCGATGAAGAAGCTTATATGAACTCGGAAGACGGACAGCAGGAAATTGCCCTTGCCATTTACCGCGGAATAAAGGCCTATAAACTGGAAGCCGAAAGATAATCGGGCAATTTACTTGCATATACGGGGAAAATTTCCAACTTTAGCCGATGCAATAACCGTCTTGTACCCGTGTGGGTGTGGCGACATAGATCAGTGAACCGGTGGTTGCATTTTTAGAATTCTTTCTTTTATCTTTAAGCTCCTTTAAAAAAATCTGGTGCGCGAATGAAAGCCCGTTTTAAAATTGTTATACTGTCTGCGCTTGGCGCTCTGACTGCTTTCTCAGCAGTTACTTTCTCATCTTGTAATGAAGACAAATGCAAGGCTATCACCTGCGCTTATGGCGGCGTATGTTCAGACGGTCAATGCCTTTGCGCCAGCGGCTATGAAGGCGTGCAGTGTGAGACAATTACACGGCAGCGCTATCTGGGCACCTGGCATGTCACAGAAGATGGCACATTCTCCAACGCCGCTCAATATCCGATTTCTGTAGAAGCCGGACCCAACATCACTGAGGTGCGGATAAAAAATTTCCGCAACAATCTTATTAATGATGTTCAGGCTTATGTAAAAGGTGATACGATCAACATCCCGAGCCAACAGGTAAACGGTAATTCGATTTATGGCTTTGGCTATATCGTCGATGACAAATATTATGGTGTGAACGGTAAAATCATTATCCGTTATCGTATTAAAGACAGCAATGGCATTGTGGACGACTACGGTGTGGACGGCGGTGAGCCTTCCCTCTGGAACAAATAGTTTTCCCTGCTGTTTCAATATTATGCCCCGCTCTTAGCGGGGTAATTTTTTTGCGGCTAGCTGATGGGGCTCCGTTGTCGGCTGAAAACAGCTTCGCAGGAGGCCCCCCCCGGCTAAGGATCGGGAAATGAACGTAACCGCACAATTATTTTTTCGCCGCCAGACCCATGGCAGGCAGTACGCGGATAAACTAATTGTTTGCCAATACCTGCGGCAGCTTTTCCTTTTTGGTGATGCGGTTGTACATGCTCAGGAAAAAGCCGATCACCATCACCACAATACCGAGCCACAGCACATTGATATACGGAAACAGAATGGCCTTCAGCACGATGTAGTCATCTTTGGGATTGGTTTGCCTGATCTGAAGTTCAACAGCATTTTGATCGGGCAGCACTTTTACAAATCTTGCATACAGACCCATAGATTTCAGGGTATCTTCCTGAAAACTCTGGTAGCTGTTGTTTTCTATGGCATATACCGGTGAAAGATGTCCGACTTCTTTGGTGAGATCATAAACAGTGAGGCGCGCCTTTACAGAAAGGTTTCCGGTTTGCTGTTCGTACCTCGGTTCTTCAAAATCATTGAACACCACAAAGCCATTGGCCAGAAAAATGCTGTCGCCTTTTTTAACTGTATAAGATTTATAGGCCGCCGTGTCGGTTCTCTTGGTCGGGTCGAGCACCTGAGTCACGTAGGTAAATATATCTTTTCCAAGATAGTGCTTCGAGGCCGGATTGGCGATAAGCCCTTGCTGTCCCTTAGGATTGACGAAGGCATCCGGATACAAAGTAAACTGCTCCTCTACCCTGCCTGTCGCGCTATCCTTTTTTTCATAGTTCACCTTATAGAAAGTGCGCGGATCGGAAGATGAAGTGCTGTCGCCTTCATAGGTAACCAGATAGTCGCCCATCGCCACCGGAGTATTACGGAAAAGCAAAACGTTTTCGCGGCTTTCCTTTGCATTTTCTGCTGCCGTTTTCTTTCCGAAGTCTATGGTAACACCCAGTGTATTAAAAGAGATTACCTCCTTATTAAAAGAAGAAAGCAGAATGCCGAGCAGTGTGAGCCCAAAGCCGAGATGCGAAACCGCAGGACCCATCTTCATCAGCTTTTTCTGAATGCCCAGTGCATAATAAAAACTGGCTACCACCGCAAATACGGATGCAAACAACAAAACAGTGTATTGGGGCACATTGATCTTTTGCGTATAGCCGATCAGTGCCGTCAGCAAAACAGCCACCGAGCCCAGCCCGGCAAACCGTCGCCATACCTTTTTACCATCACTGGCTTTGAAGCGCAGGTATAATATGGCGGATGACAGCAGGGCAATGATAATGGCCACCCATACTTGAATGCTGTTGTAATGCTGCACAGGATCCACCGGCGGTGCAATCTCCTTACCCGTAATCCACTTGGCCAGCGGTGCCCAAACAGGAATGGAAGTGCTAATGGTAATTTGCAGAGACGATAACAACAGCACAAAGGATCCGATAAACATCCAGAATTCGCGAGAACTACTTTCCTCTTCCCCTTTTACCCGGGGCAGTGTTTTCCAACGGTAAAAAAGTAAACCCAGCACCAGCACCAGCAGCACCAATATCACCACAATCAGGTGCCAGTAAAGTGATTTGCCCTCGCCAGTAAAGGCGTGAACGGAAGTGTCGCCCAATACCCCGGTGCGGGTGAGAAAGGTTGAATACCAGACCAGAAGGTAAGTAAGCGAAAGAAGGATGAGGGTGATCGGCAACGAACGCTTTGTGGCTTTATAAATAATAAGCGTGTGCAGCCCTGCTATAAGTGTTAACCAGGGCACTAAAGAGGCATTCTCTACGGGATCCCAGGCCCAATAGCCACCAAAGGTAAGGGACTCGTAAGCCCAGGCTCCGCCCATCATGATGCCGGTACCCAACACGGCCCCGGCAAAGAGCGCCCATATGCGCGTGTCCCGTATCCAGGTTTGGTATTCGCCCTTCCAGAGCGCGGCAATAGTGTAAGCAAAGGGAATGAGCGTAGAAGCAAAGCCAAGAAAGAGCACCGGTGGGTGAATAACCATCCAGTAGTTTTGCAGCAGCGGATTAAGCCCGTTGCCATCTTTGATAAAGCTCATGTAGTTGGCCTGCTGAAAGATCGGCGCATTGGCCATAGCATGGCGCAAAAGCATGAAGGGAGTACTGCCCACTTTCACATCAGGTCCAAAATAAAAACCGAGCAACATGGTGGCAATCGCTACCTGCACCAGGGCAATCACACTCATCACGCGGCTTTCAAGACCCTTGCTGGTCTTCATCACCACCAGTCCAAGCACCGAATGCCAAAATGCCCAGAGCATGAAACTGCCCTGCTGACCTTCCCAAAAACAAGAAAGCAGGTATTTCATAGGCAATGCCCTGGAGGAATGTTCCCATGCGTAATGATATTCGAACAGATGATTGGCGATGATATAATAAAGCGTAAGGAACATGCCGAAAATAGCGGCAGCGTGTATCACAAAGCCATTTCGTGCCAGTCGCAGCCAGGCAACAGACCGCTGCGCGTCGGCTTCTGTCTTTGCAGCGCGGAAATAACTAAACGCGCTAAAAAGCGCCGCCACAAAAAACAGGATCACAAAAAAATGACCCAGTTTCCCGGGTCCTAAATTTTCACCTACAAAATTTGTATCCAACGTACTGAATGTTTGAGTGTGTGTAAAAAGTGGAAAGTGCTTAACCCGCGTTGCCTACTGCCACCTGATCCTTTTTATACTTCGACGGGCATTTCATCTGGATCTTGCTGCAGTGAAAGGCATCGCCCTGCACATAGCCGGTCATCACGATCTGCTCCGACTTCTCTATATCCGTGGGCTTTGCACCGTTGAAAATTACCTTACTCACCTTTCCTGACTTGTCTTTCACATAAAAAGTAAAGTGGTTGGGGTCTTTTACGGGATCATAATCCATGGCTTTGTCCTTCTCCAGAAAACCAATGACATGGTATTGCTTTCCCGGCTCTTTCGATGCCGAAGTAAAGGTCTCATAAGTGCTGAAATCGCCAAACATACTTACGATTACTGCCACCGCAGCAGCCACCAAAACCAAGATAACGACGTGTGTCTTTTTCATTTGCGTAAGAAATTGAACGCGCTCAGATTGCTTCGTTCCCGGTGGGCAAAGTTACAGGATTAGGACTGATCTCCCATTTAAGTTTTAAATTCGCGCCGTTAAAAAAATACAGACAGATGGCTGCTGACCTGACGAACTTCGATCCCAATTCCGTCGGACTGAAATCAAACAATATTTTCGGCTTACCTTTTAAGGAAGCTGATGCAAAACTGGTGCTGCTGCCCGTGCCCTGGGAGGTGACCATTTCTTATCGCGACGGTACTTCACGCGGGCCGGAAAACATCTTCGACGCATCCATGCAGGTTGACCTCTACGACCCCGATGTGCCGGATGGCTGGAAGAAGGGGTTTTATATGCTTCCGGTGGATAAAAACATCAAAAAGAAAAGCGACTACCTCCGGCAATGTGCCGAGCTCATCATCTCGCATCTTATCGACGGTGGCATAGTGGAAGAAAATGAACAACTCAGGGAAAAACTCGAAGAAGTAAACGAGGGCGGCATCCTCCTGTTCAACTGGGTACACGAAATGACTTCTACCCTGCTGCGGGCTGGGAAAAAAGTAGGTCTCGTCGGTGGCGACCATAGCACACCGCTCGGCTTTATCAAGGCACTCTCGAACATACATTCAGATTTCGGTGTATTACAGATAGATGCCCATGCCGATCTGCGCAAGGCATATGAAGGGTTCACCTATTCGCACGCCTCCATCATGTACAATGTGATCCACGAAATACCACAGGTATCTAAGCTGGTGCAGGTGGGCATCAGAGATTATTGCGATGAGGAACTTGAGCTTTCCCAGAGCAATGACCGTGTGAAAACATTTTTCGACAAAGACATCAAAGAGCGTTTGTACGAAGGCGATAGCTGGAAGAACATATGCGAAGACATGATCAGTCATCTTCCACAGAAAGTATATATCAGCTTTGACATTGATGGTCTTGATCCGAAATTATGCCCTAATACCGGAACGCCCGTCCCTGGCGGGTTTGAGCTGGAGGAAGTCTTCTACCTGTTCAAGGTCTTAAAAAAGAGCGGTCGCGAAATCATTGGCTTCGACCTGAATGAAGTTAGCACGGGGCAGCATAGTGCCGATGGTATTGATGGTATTGTGGGCGCACGCACTTTGTACAAATTGTGCAACTATATGGTAGTTGAGTAGTATTTAAGAGCCTGTATTGGTCCAACGCTTTCGGGTGTTCTTACTACACAGTTGTTGTAAAGCAAGCCCTCAAAGCAGTGGGATTAGCCTTCTGTGTATCGCGAGGGTAAACGCGCAGGTATCCGCGCACAAAGGTGAAAAGGATGCTTCTGCAAAAATGAAGACGGTTCGCCCGACAGGTGCGACCTTCTTTAGACCTGTGTTTGGCGGCAATGAAAAAAACCGGCGAGATGCCGGCTTCTTTTATAGGTTTTTGTAATCTTTAGTTGATCGGAATTTTGTTTCCGTTGTCGTCATAGACCTCAATTTCCAAAAGAATAGGGTCTTCACCAATGCCATCCTCTGAAGACTTTATCGTAATCGTGTTGGTTGAAGCGACAACATCGGTGGTGATGGTCATGTCGCTACCCGAGGCTGTTTGCACACTGTTGGCCATGCTGCCGGTAAGTGTGTTAATAGAGGTTTGCGAAGTGGTTACTCCATTTTGGAAATCAACAATAAGACCTAAACCTGTAGCCTTTTCAAACCTCGACCATCTGATCTTGATTTTGCCGCCTGCTGGGATAACATTGTTCAATACAGTCTTTACGACGTCCGATGCGGTTTGGTGTAACCGTAAGGTTTGCATATTGCTGACCACTGTATTTTGCGTGCTGTAGGTAATCAAATTATCATAGAAGTAAGGGAGCACAGCCGACGTCAAATGGTTCGATGCCACCAGGGTCGTTGTGGCAGTATAGGCCGAAGGAAAATTCGATACCGCCACGGTTACGATACAGTTTTGTCCTCCGAAGCTAATGGCGAAACTTGCAGTTCCACCTATTGCAGGTGTACCTGTCACCGTAAAGGTGAGATTACCCCGCCAACGTTCAGCGTACCGCTTTGCAGGGTGGCCATCAGACCACTAACTCCAGTGGAGGGAACCGGCACACCGGCAGCGTAGTCTGCCCCGTTACCCCCCGTATACGGAACTGTCAGGGTGCCGCTATAGGTTTCGTTTTTATTCAATGCAGCAGGAGAAAAACTTGCGGAACCGCAGGTTAGTCCGGCTACTGCAGGCAGCTTCACCAATCCGCATCCCGTCCAGGCTCCGTCTTCATAGGCCCGCACGCACTTCAGTGAATTGTCGTAAATCATCATGCCGTTTACAGGCGCTGTAATGGCGGCAGTGCTGGCTACGCGGGTAAGCACCAACGCCCTGTTTGTACTTTCAAGTTCCAGCACGGAGCTGGTACCAATACTCTGTGGATGATCACCAATTTTTACCTGTGCAACAGTTGCATGTGCAAGAAAAATAAGGAGAAAAAAAATACTTTGTTTCATAAATTAATTTGTGCATGTGAAAAAATAAAAGTGGGTGCTGTTAATAAGCGATCTTGACGAAGCATTAGCTTCCGCCAATAAAATCGCCACAGGGAATATCACTGTGGCGAAATTTGAATATTTGTGTGCCTGATTAGTCTAACGTGCTACAAACCACCAGTCCGTACCATCGCTTTGGATGGTGATGGCTGCTGTGGTGTTGGTAACGTACAGAGAGTTGGAGAACATTTCGTTCAGGCTTGTAGAAGTGCTGGTATTATACTTGATACCTGTTGAAAAAGTGATATCCCCACCAGAACTGTACGCGTAGTTGGTAATACGGAACACTTTACCCGATGCTGCACTCGCAGCCGGCAGCGTAAAGGTTGCAGAACTGGTACTGTTCAGGATCACATTGTCATCTCCCGTGGTCAGCGTAGTATTTCCGGTCACCACTCTTCCGGATGGTGTGCTAGCGCCACCGACAGATTTCCACACACCGCCTGTTACGTTGCCATTATTGTAACCATTAGGATTCGAGAAATAGTAAAAACCTGGCGTTACTGGAGTTGCAGTAGAGGAACGATTGCCTGTAGTAAGTGTAGTACCCGTGGCATTGTTGTAAACGATCATTCCATCAAAGTAGGTGGGGAATGTGAAACCGTCTGCAAGTGTTAAGTCAAATTCAAAATTTACGAGGTCAACGCTTGGAACGATAATGCCTTTGCCTACATAAGGCGGAGCTCCTGCTTCTGTACTGTAAGTTGAACTTCCATCCATCAAGACATTGGAACCAAAGATTGAGTTATTTACACCTCCAGGAGTATAGATTTGTGCAACTACGGCATTGACAAAAAAAACCGACAAAGACAATAATAGTATTTTTTTCATAATTATGTTGTTTTTTATTATTGTATAATTTAAAGCGTACATCCAAGCCATTTTGTACCAGTCCAGTAAAAAATTCTTCCTCTTAGAGTATTTATTGTGTTACCAAAAGGTAAAGCGGTAGGAGATGCGTTTACAAGCACTTGAGTACCACCGGGGTTATTATTTGTTACGAATATCATTCTGCCTGCATCGCCACTCGTGAGAGTCGGTAGATTCAATTGGCTAGCTGAAGCAACTTCAGACACAATAATTGCGTCAGTAGCCAATAGGTTGTATGGAGTAGTAGTGATCGTTGTAACGTTCATGTTAGACGATCCTGAGCTTCCAGCCCTAAGCCACTTTGTTCCATCATTTACATAAATACCCGGCGTAACATCACCGGCTGTGGCAGTATTGTAAACAGTCATCCCCTGTACGTGTGCGCTGAGTGGAGAAAAGCTCGTAGTGTTGGTGAGTGCAACCCTTGGTAAAATCAAACCCTTTGTAGTTGATTCAAGCTCCAGGAGTGCATTGGCATCCGGTGTTGGGCTTGCTCCACCAATTTTTACCTGTGCTTTGGCTGCAATTGTGAACGTAAGGGCAGCTAAGATGAAAAGGATACGTGATCTCATTGTATTGTTGTTTTAAGTAGTTTAATGATTATTTACTTTTTTATTGAATGGGGCGGGCGGTACCCGCCCCCGTTTTGGTTTATTATTATTTTCTGATCAGATCAAGGATCTTTTTGTTTCCGGAATCGGTAGTGATCAACACCTTATACAAGCCCTGCGCCAGTGTAGTACAGTCAAGCTGCAGTTTTTCTGTGCCCATAGCTGCCTGTGCATTCAGCACGGTGCGTCCTTGTACATCCATTACGGTTACGGTTGCCGCTTCAGGCAAGGGAGCACTGCAAACAATGGTAAATGGTCCGGCAGAAGGATTGGGATAAAGCGAGTAGTTGATCGCATCCATCCGGGTGTTATTGATCAGCACGGTACGGCTATAAACGAAGTCGCCGGCAGCGTTGCTCATCTTCAGGCGATAGAAGTTATTGCCATTGAAAGGCTGCATATCGATGAAGTTGTAATCAGAAGCTGCGCCTTTTGCTGCTGTGTTATATAGAGCATCAAACTCTTTGCCGTCGTTACTGCGCTGCAGTTCAAAACGATCGCCGGAAGCCTCCTTTGTAGTCGTCCAGTGCAAACGGTTGCCTTGTTCCTGCTTTTCGCCGTTAAAACTCAGCAGATTGATAGACAGAGGCACCGCACCCATACCTATTTCAAAACGGTTGGTGCTGGTGTTGGTATCGTTGGTAACGGTGAAGGTGTAGCTGGTATTAGCCTGAAGCTGAGTCAGTGTGTTCAGGTATTTATCATGCAGATAGAGCGGATGGGTAGCATCAATGGTAAAGGCTGAGACCTGAAAAGTAAAGGTCCGCAGTTCAGTGCTTGGGAAACCAAGCGGCACTACCTTACCGAGACCGTAAGGGAAAGCACCTACGGATTGCTTCTTTCCGTCAGCAGAATAAGCGAAAAGATTCACATTTCCTCCCAAGGGCTTTGAAGCGTCATGTACTTCTTCACTATCACTAGCATTAGCATCTATAACCAGATACATTTTGTCCCAATAGAAAGTGTTGGTGTCGCTGAAAACTTTTAGTTCTAAAATCTCCGAACCTGTGGTGGTTTTAAACAAACCTGCGTGAGGAGTTCCGGTTGATTTGTAGCTCTCCTGGAACGTGATATTATCGGCAGCACTTACAGCCACCATAAAAGCCGAGCTACTGGGCAGTACCATAGGCGCTGCATTGAGTATCGCTTCGAACTTTCCATATACAGGCATATTATTTTGGTTGGTCAACCCGGATTGAACCATGGTTGAGTTCCATACCCAATATGCACTCCAAGCGTTATTGGACAAAGTGCCGATGGCTGCCGTAAGATCTACATCCGAGGGGTAAGGATTTCCCACCAGATTGTAGTTCAATGCCGAAGGCGTGGTGGTGGTAACCAGAGGTATCGTAACACCGTGCTGATTTATTTCTCCGGTGAAATCTACCGTCGTTTCACTTACAGTATAATTCTGCTGACCGAAAATACCCTCGCCCTTGGCGCCGCGCACCATGGCATATACGCCTTGGTATTGATTCCAGTTTCCTGCAGGGGCATAGGCGCTGGTGTAGGAAACCCAGGCGCCCGTAAGTGGGTTGAAGTACCATGCACTTGGCGCATTGGTTTGTGTAGCCACGAAGCCATTCGTATAACCGCCCGGACCCGTTACATCAAAGTCGTCCTGCAAGGTTTCGTAAAGGGACTTGCTGCTTGTAAAGGGATGCCCGAAAATGCGATAGGCACGCCTGCCACCGGGTATATACCGCTGCATGGTGAGCTGGTTGGTAATGTTGTCCGTTGGGCTCAACTCCTCAACATTACCAGTACCCGAAGCCGTGGACAAAATGGTGGTTTCGTTGTTGGCATTAAAAGTGGTTCCCCCTTGCACTTTCAGACCCTGCACAATCTGCAGCAGTGTGCCCGGATCGGTCACCATGTTTGTGGTCCCGCCGCCAAAAACAACCGCGCGGTTGATCTTGTATTGGCCCTTAAAGTCGCCTCTCATATGCAGCGTACCTGAATAATCGAGTGTGTTGGAGGTCACCTCGGCGCCCCCGGCAAAAGAGATGAGCTCACCGGTGCCCAGGTGTATGCTCGACTGCCCATCCGGAATAAAAATTTTATCCGTCTGCGCAAAGCCTACCTGCATGCCCCCGATCATCACTAGCATTAGTAGCGGTCCTTTCATATCTAATCGGTTTTTGAATTATTGATTCGTTATACAAAAGTGAGGCAAGAGTTTTTATCCCACAATCCCGAAAATGGGGGAGGAGACGATGTGACAATTTGCAAATGTGCTAATGCGCTAATTGGATTTGAAAATTTGAAGATTTGAGGATTTGGAGATAATGTGACAATGAGCTAATTCGGCAATTTCCCAATGTTGAATGAAATTCCTGGCTCCACGACCTCCCCTCTTGAGAGGGGACGTGCGGTGGCCTGGCGCCGGGCAGGGGTGTGTCATGACTATCAAAATCTCAAAAACGCCCCCCAAAAACAAAACATAAAAAACAAATCAACATCCCACCCACAGATTGCTTCCTGCTTCGTTCCTCGCAGTCGCAATGACGCCGCCCGCAGTCAAAGTCTGCCATCCTACTCGCGTCTTTACGAGAAGCGAAGCAAAGCGGAGCGACGAAGCAATCTGGTTTAATTCGAAAATTTGAGAATTTGAAAATTTGAAAATGGCTCGTCGCGAAGGTGCAATGAACGATTTCACGACTTTACAACTTTACGAATAAACAAATCCGCACAAAAACAGATCAACACCACTCATTGCCCCTTCTTCTTTTGCTTGATCAAAAGAAGAAGCAAGAAAAATCAAGGGCTGGGATAAAAAGCCTAAAGTTGAAAGTCCTTCCGCTACAATGAAGAATAAGCTTACTATGGGGCGTTTTGCAATTCCTAACCTTGCAGTCATCTGCCGATTATCGCTATGCACCATCTTCATTGCTTAACGCTCCAGAACTTCAACTTCTTAACGGCTTTTTATCCAAGGCCCGCATCCGTATCGCCTGCGGCAAAATTGATTTGAAGATTTGAAGATGTGCTAATTTGAAGATGATGAGAAAGTGAGCCAATTAGCGAAAGAGCCAATGGTTTGGAAGGGTGCCGCCGGACTAATTGCAAATCCACCCCTACATATTGAAAAATGAATGTTGAAGAACGAAAATTCGTTCAGCCCATGATGGCGCCTTTTTCCTGCTTTGACTGAGTTGACAGTCGCTTTCAGCTAAGGGCTGATTTTTTGCTACATAGCTCCCTCTAGCTCTGGTCAGGAAAACCAGCGCCATGGCGATGAATAGCGAACTGCTCGCAAGCGTTTAGCTATTCGGAAAGCGGCGGAGCAATCGCTTTCCGAGGTCCTTTTCTTTTGTTTCTTTTCTTTTGGACCAGCAAAAGAAAAGAAAAACCAAATCAACACAAAAACAAATCAACACTATTCCAGCCACTGAAAAAGACGGATCACTTCGCAGGCTTCTTTCACATCGTGTACGCGAAGGATGCTGGCGCCTTGCTGCAGGGCCACCATGTGCAGAGCGGTAGTGCCATTGAGGGCTTGCGCGGGACTGATGTGCAGGGGCTTACACACCATAGACTTACGGGAGAGACCGGCAAGAACAGGCTTACCCAGCATACGCAGCGTATGCAGACCGCTCAACAGACTGAAATTGTGGGCCACCGTCTTGCCAAAGCCAAAGCCGGGGTCCACGATAATATCACTTATACCCGCGTCGGCACAATGGACCACCGACTGACGCAGGGATTCGCGTACTTCATACACTACATCGTGATATTGAGGGTTGAGCTGCATGCTTTCCGGCAGGCCCTGCATGTGCATGGTGATATACGGAACGCCCAGTTGTGCCACCGTCCGCAGCATCTGTTCATCGAGGCGCCCTCCGCTTACATCGTTGATCATCGATGCGCCGGCATCGACGGCCTCGCGGGCCACAGCGGCATGGTAGGTATCTACCGAAATCCAGACCTCGGGAAATCTCTGGTGCAAGGCTTCTACAACCGGCAACACCCTCCGCCGTTCTTCCTCTGCATCCGACACCGGGGCACCCGGCCGGGTAGAGGCGCCGCCTACATCCAGCATTTGCGCACCTTCGTCCAGCATTTGAGCCGCGAGACCGAGCAATTCGGCAGGTGAGCTTCCCCGCCCTTTGTTATAAAAACTATCGGGCGTGGCATTGAGTATGCCCATGACTACCGGGGCAGAAAGATCGAACAGACGACCCTTGCTCTGCAGGGTAGTTTGTACGGGTAAAAATGTATTTTTGGACGGCATTGTCTGCAAAATAAAGCAAGAGACGGTGAGCACCAATATGAGCACGGAAAGAACGACGGCACAGTACGAAAAGGTTGTAGCACACTGCAAAGAACTCTTTGTGAAAAAAGCGGCCGACTACGGCACATCGTGGCGGGTACTGCGCACCATTTCCATCGTAGATCAGATCTATATCAAAGCCTGGCGCATCCGGCAAATACAGGAAATGGGCTTTCAAAAAATTCCGGACTCGATAGAAAGTGAATTTGTGGGTATAGTGAACTACGGCATTATAGCGCTGATACAAATGACAATGGATGCGGAGGAAGGCATGGAGCTGACGGCGGCAGAGGCGGGCCGCTGGTATGAGCGCGAAGCCCAGAAAACGGAGGCGCTGATGCTGCAAAAAAATCATGACTACGGCGAAGCCTGGCGGGATATGAGCCAGCAGTCGTTTGCAGACCTGATTCTGGTAAAATTGTTAAGAATAAAACAAATACTGGCCAACAAGGGCAAAACGACCGTCTCTGAAGGCATTGACGCCAACTTTGCCGACATTGTAAACTATGCTGTGTTTGCCTTGATACAACTGGACGAAGGGAAGGAAGAATAGCAGCAAAGGTATTGTGGTGGAGAACGGGCAGGTATATGGTATCAGTGAGCAATCCGCAACGAATATTTTAGGTTAAATCATACGCAGCACAAAATCAAATTATCGCAGCAACATGAAATACATACTCTGGCTTTTAAGGATCATTGTAGGGGTACTGTTTATCTTTTCGGGCCTGGTGAAGGCAAATGACCCCCTGGGACTCAGCTATAAGATGAATGAATTTTTTGAAGTCTGGGGTACCACCTGGGCTATAAAATATTCTCTGGCGCTATCGGTCACTATGATTGCCTTCGAGATCATTTCGGGTGTAGCGCTTTTGCTGGGAGCGGCTTTCAGGCTGTTTTCCTTTTTGCTGCTGCTGCTCACCGCTTTCTTTACCTTCCTTACTGCCTATGTCTATCTTACCGATAAGATCAAAGAATGCGGATGTTTTGGTGATTGCATCAAGATATCGAATGCAGAAACCTTCTGGAAAGATGTGATCCTGCTGCTGTTTGTAGTGATTCTGTTTGCCTACCGCAGGCGCATACGGCCCCTGATGAGCGGCTACCCCACCGCCGCGCTGGTGATCTTCACCAGCTTCCTCGCCTTTTTTATACAATGGTGGGCTTTGGAACATCTGCCTTTTCACGACTGTCTGCCCTATAAAGTAGGGGCCAATATTTATAAAAAGACACAAATACCGCCGGGCGCTATACCCGACCAATATGAAACCATGATGGTATATGAGAAGGACGGAGTGAAAAAAGAATTTACAACGAAAGACTATCCCTGGCAGGATACCACATGGAAATTTGTGGACAGTAAAAGCAAGCTGATCAGGAAAGGGAACGCCGAGCCTGAGATCAAAGATTTTGTGATCAGCGACTTTGACCGAAACGACCATACTCAGGAGATACTGACCTCGCCGGGCTATACCTTTCTGCTCTTTGTGCGCGATCCGGCAGGTGCCCGTCACGACAACTTCGACCGTTTGCGGCAGTTGATGAAACAGGCCAGCGCGCTGGGCATTCCGTTTTATGTATTGAGCTCCGGCGATCAACAGGTGACGCAGGCCTTCCGCGATGAGAACCAACTCTACCCTGCCGACTATATGGTGTTGGATGGTACGGCCAGCAAGACGGCCATGCGATCGAACCCGGGGCTGATGTTGCTGCAGGACGGAACGATTGTTCACAAATGGAGTTTCAGAGATTATCCTAAAAGCATTTCTGTACAAGGCGACCATTTAAACATAGAAGAATAGTGTTGCGCTATCTGGCACGTCGGCTACGCTATAGTCTTTTTGTGCTGCTGGGGGTGGTGACACTGGTATTCTTTCTGTTTAACGTGCTGCCGGGCGACCCGGCGCGCCTCACTCTGGGACAGCGGAGCGAGCAGCAGCCGCTGGCGCATATGCGCCGCGAAATGAATCTGGATAAGCCGGTATGGACCCGATATGTAATTTTTATTGGCGAGCTCTCCCCGCTCTGGATTTATCCTAACGACACAGCCATGCAGCAACGGTACCATTACCTGAAGCTGTTACCGATGCCCGGCGAGCGCAGCCTCACGCTTAAGTATCCTTATCTGGGACGCTCGTACCGCACCAAGCGACTGGTGGGCACCGTGCTGGCGGAAGCGCTACCCGGAACCGTGATCCTGGCATTGGCGGCAATGACCCTGGCTACCGTGCTGGGCATTTTGCTGGGTGTGCTGGCGGCGGTAAAAAAAGACAGTTTTATCGACAGTTCGTCTATTGCGGCGAGTGTTGCGGGTATTTCGATGCCCTCATTCTTTGCCGGTCTGCTGATAGCCTATGTATTTGGCTTTCTGCTCAGCGACTATACCCATCTCTCCATGACCGGTAGCCTTTGGGAGTATGATGCGCTGAGCGGAAGACGACTGGTACTATCGAACCTTATCCTGCCCGCTATAGCGCTGGGTATTCGTCCGTTGGCCATCATCACGCAGCTCACCCGCAGTGCTATGCTCGACGCTTTGTCGCAGGACTATATCCGTACGGCCTATGCCAAGGGACTGTCCACCCGGCGGGTGCTTTTTCGTCATGCCCTGCCCAATGCACTCAACCCCGTGGTGACCGCCATTTCGGGATGGCTGGCTGAGCTGCTGGCCGGGTCGTTTTTTGTGGAATATATTTTTGGATGGAAGGGTGTGGGCCGGCTAACGATTGATGCGCTGGACAAATTTGACTTTCCGGTGGTGATGGGTTCGGTCTTGCTGACCGCCTTCATCTTTATAGGGGTCAACCTGTTTACCGACCTGATCTATGGCTGGATTGACCCCAGAATACGGTTACAAAACTAAGTTAACATCAACGTTAAGAAATTATTACCATTTCATTATTTCTTCTTTCTGTGAAAGCAGCCGAATAGTTTTGCGCGCAATTCGATTTATGCGTTCATTAAAGACTCTTTTCGCATGCGTTATGCTTATGGCTTTTAGCATAAGTGTACAGGCTCAGAAATTTCTTACCGACATGATGGACACCTCTACTGAAATGGGGAGGGGCATGTTGTCCATCTATCAAAAATTCGGCTCCATTAAGTTTACCGGCTATACACAGCCTCAGTTTCAGTGGGCCGAAAGCAAGGGAGCGAAGGGCTTTGCCGGAGGAGATTTTGCTGCCAACTCCAATACGAGATTTATGCTTCGACGCAATCGTATTCGTCTGGACTATGCTTACAATAACAAGCGTGATGAAGTTGCCGCTTACTTTGTATTTCAGTTTGATGCTACCGAGCGCGGTGTGTTTGCCCGCGATATGTGGCTCCGGCTGTTTGAGAACAGATGGCAGGCCTTTTACCTTACCACCGGTTTGTTTGCCCGTCCGTTTGGTTATGAGGTAAACCTCTCATCGGCCGACCGTGAAAGTCCTGAGCGCGGACGGATGTCGCAAACCCTGATGAAAGTGGAGCGCGACATCGGCATCATGCTGAGCTACGAACCCCGGAGGCTGGAAAGCAAGCTGAACATGCTAAAGATTGACCTGGGCGTGTTTAACGGACCTGGCCTCAATAACACCACCGATTATGATAGTTATAAAGACATTATCGGAAGGATCAGCATCAAACCTACCAAAATAAAACCATTGGGCATCTTCGTCTCCGGCGGCATATCGTACCTGCACGGGGCGGTGGGAAATTTTTCGCCCTGGCTGTATGAGATGAAAGAAAGCGGCGGCCAGCAGCAATTTGTGGCAGACAGCACCGCAGCCCATGTGGACTATGCCGCACCGAGGCATTACTACGGTGCCGACATCCAGATAAAAATACCTAACCGCAAAGGCTGTACGGAGCTGCGCGCCGAGTACATACGCGGTACACAACCGGGCACAGCCAGCAGTTCTGAAACACCGGGCACCTACCCCATTTATACGGCGGGCGTTGCACAACCTCTGTTTATTCGTCCTTTTGACGGTGCCTACTTCTACCTGCTGCAGAACCTGTTCAGCACACAGCATCAGCTTGTGGTGAAATACGAGTGGTATGATCCCAACACTGCGGTGCAGGGAGAAGAACTGAGTGCTGCACGCGGACTATCGGCAGCAGATATAAAATACAGTACGCTGGGTGTGGGCTATGTGTACTACGCTAATCCACACCTGAAGGTGACCGCTTACTATGACATGATCACTAATGAAAGCACCAAACTACCCGGATATACGGGAGATGTGAAGGACAATGTGTTTACCCTGCGCATGCAGTATAGATTTTAAATAATACATGGGCTTAGTTTTTATGTAAAATCAAAGGTTAAGAAATCATTATCATTTTCGATGATTCCTGCAACCGCCTTATTCAGAAATACTTTTGCAAACTATAAATAAACAACAGTTATGGGATTGACATCCTTCGTAAAAATGTTCATGCCGAAAGACAAGGTTTTTTATGGCCTTTTCGAGGAGGTAGCCGTGGTGCTTTCGGACATGGCCTCTGTCTTTACCGCAGCCATCAATGAAACCGATGCGGGAAAGAGAAGCCAGTTGCTGAAAAGCCTGGAAGAACTGGAGCACAAGAATGACGAAATAACACACAAAATATTCATCGAGCTGGGCCGAAATTTCATTACCCCGTTCGACCGGGAAGACATCCACTCCCTGGCCACTTCGCTGGATGATATTGCCGATTTTATCTGGGCGGCAGCCAAGCGCATTACCAACTATTCGATGGAAGACACAGACCCGATCACGCTGGATTTTTCGGCGGTGATTACCAAGTCCATCAACTCGCTGAACAAAGCCGTGCGTGAGCTGCGCGATATGAAAGACCTGCGCTCCATTACCGAGAGCTGTGTGATCATCAACAGCCTTGAAAATGAAGGCGACGAACTGCTGGATAAGGCCATGATGAATCTATTTTCCTCCTCAATTGATCCCGTGGAGATCATCAAACGCAAAGACCTCTACGAGATGCTTGAAATTGTGACCGATAAGTGCGAGGATGCTGCGAACGTTATCGAATCAATCATTATCAAGTACGCTTAAATAAAAGCATAGCACCCCAACTTTATGACGGTTTTGCTCATAACGATCATTGCACTGGCACTGATTTTCGACTACATCAACGGATTTCATGATGCCGCCAATTCCATTGCAACGATCGTCTCCACAAAAGTACTGACGCCCTTCCAGGCGGTATTGTGGGCAGCAGTTTTCAACTTTGCAGCCTTTTTCATTTTCAAAGACCATGGCGTGGCCAACACCATAGCCAAAACGGTGAAAGAAGATTTTATCACCCTGCCGGTGATCATCTCGGGGCTGATTGCAGCCATTGGCTGGAACCTCCTTACCTGGTGGTTTGGAATACCTTCCTCTTCATCGCACACCCTTATTGGTGGCTTTGCCGGAGCTGCCATAGCCCATGCGGGCATTAATAGTGTGAACCCCGAGCCGGTGATTAAAACAGTAAGCTTTATTGTGCTCGCCCCCCTCGTTGGGATGATCATGGCTTTTATCATCTCATTGTGGTTTATCAACTCCTTTAAAAAAGGAATACTGCCCAAGCTATTTTCGCTACTGGTTATTGGTGCCACCATTTATTTTGTAACCGGCACATTAACCACAAGCCAGACGCAGCTCCTGGGCATGAAAACCGATGGCAGACATTCTGAAATCGGCCTTTTCATTGCTGAGGTTCCCAACAAGTCGTCTGCACAGATGATCGGCTTTAAAAAAGAAGACACACTGCTGGCAGTAGAAGGTATTCCCATCAAAAACGAAAAACAACTCGACAAGATATTGATGAGCTACCACCAGGGCGACAGCATCCACCTTACTGTGGAACGCAAGGGGGTTATTAAAACAGTGGGCAGGGTGTATGAAACCAAGATCGAGGCGCATTTTTGGCAGGTAGTATTCTTTGGTCATAATTTCAAATGGATACTGCTCGGGCTGATCCTGATCATCATGGCAAGTTTCACCCTTTTCCTGAGCAGCCTGAATGTGGCGCGGTCCACCCTTTGGTTTAAAAGGTTGCAGTTGATCTCTTCTGCAGCCTTCAGCATAGGGCACGGCGGCAATGATGCGCAAAAGGTTATGGGTATCATCACCGCAGCCTTAATAGCCGGCGGACGGATAGATACATTTGAACAAATGCCTGTCTGGGTGCCACTGGCCTGTTATACCTCCATGGGTCTCGGAACGATGAGCGGAGGCTGGAAAATCATTAAGACCATGGGTACGCGCATTACCAAGGTTACCCCTTTTGAGGGCGTAGCTGCAGAAACTGCAGGTGCCATTACCCTTTTTGTTACCGAGCAGCTCAAAATTCCGGTGAGTACAACGCACACCATCACAGGGTCTATCATCGGTGTTGGCGCCACCAAGCGATTGTCTGCTGTACGCTGGGGTGTCACTATCAATCTGCTTTGGGCATGGATACTGACCATACCTGTAAGCGGGCTGATGGCCGCCATCATCTATTTTATCTGGAATCTGTTTTCCTAAGGGCCAGGGCGGTAGCGCCCCTAAAGAACCGACCGGAACATTCTTAAAAAAACATCCTGGCTCCACGGCCCGGATGTTTTTATTTTACGAGGCGGACAAGAAGCTTATGAAAAAAATGCTTTTCCGCATCTTTACAACAGAGAAACCACCTTGCCGCAAAAACAAAAACATAGCGACCTGAGCGATGAGGAACTGCTGGGTAAATACCGCAGTACCGGCGACAATGAGTGGCTGGGCATATTGCTGCAACGCTATACTTTGCTCCTGCTCGGTGTGGGGCTCAAATACTTAAAAGACCGGAGTGCGGCCGAAGATGCTGTGCAGCATATCTTCGAAAAAACACTGAAGCAACTACCGCCGGGTACCATTCACAACTTTAAAGGCTGGTTGTATGTGCTGCTTAAAAACCATTGTTTGCAAATACTCAGGAGCAAAAAAATACATTTCAGCGACGAGCAACTACACACCCTTGCCGAGGATGACGGACGACTGGATGAAATAAGACAAAAAGAAGCGACCCTTGCGGAAATGGAGCGATCGCTCGATGAACTGAATGCAGAGCAACGCTGCGCGATAGAGCTTTTTTACCTGAAGAAAATGAGTTACCAGCAAATAATGGAACAGACCGGCTATAGCTTTATGCAAGTGAAAAGCCATATCCAGAATGGAAAACGTAACTTGAAACTGATACTCAATAAAAAACTTGGCCGATAGCCGCCATGAGCAGAGAACAGGACATACCATTGTTTAATAACGACCCGCCGGGCAAGCTTACGGAAGAGCGACTGCGCGCCTACATAGACGGGAGCCTGAGCCCGGCCGAACAACACGAAGTGGAACAATGGCTATCGGAGGAAGGTATGGAAAGTGATGCGCTGGAAGGCCTGCAACCGGCCGCGGCGGAAGAAAACATTCGGTCGGCAGAGCGGGTGAACCGACGACTTGCCCGGCAACTACGTAAGGATAAGCTTCGCAAAAAACACCCGTACACTACCTACTGGACCGTCATCGCATTGCTGGTCATCCTGCTCGTATGCATCCTGGGCTATTGGGTGCTGCGACTTTCGTTAGGAAGCTAAGCGGCAAGACGGCTGCCGTCATCGAAATAGCAGCCCAGTGTGGAATCCATTATTTCCTGTCCGGCGGCAACGGCCCTTACCTTTTCCTGAAAAGCAGGAGCGATCCATTGTGCCAATGTCTGCGGAACGATATTGAAGCGGGCAAAAGCACTCACCAGTTGTGCATCCCACATTTTGTAATAGCGGGGCAGGTCGTCGGGCAATACCGCACTACGGCTGCCATCCTGATCTGTGGTGAAATATACAGGTTCCTGAACATTGAAGAATCCATAGTCATTAGTGATCTCTTCGCCCGGAAATATATCGCGGACAGCCAGTTCAAAACCATAGGGCGTAAGCAAACTGTTGGCATGAAAGCTATGGCTCACAAACCTGGCATGATCCCAGCACAATACCAGTTCTCCATGTTGATTGCGATAAGCATAGCGATCAAGAAAATTTCGTGTTAACGGTTGCATTTCGTGTACCGCTTCGGGGGTAAAGATCCGGTCGAGCGGATCCAGTATCCAGGTAATTGTTCCTTTGGGTATAAATCCGGCAGCCACCACACCGGGCTCCCGATCTGCGCTTTTCCATTGTAATATGGTTTCCGGATGCATCATCGGCCTTCGATTTTCTTATAAAAGTGCAATCAATTTTCGAGCCATAACGCCGGCAAATTGTCGCCCTAACTTCAGAAAACGGTCTGCGAAAAGCGAATGTTGCGGCGCTCAAAAAAACTGACCGAAGCGTGACGATCTCTGTAAAGCGTAGTATTAATGCTCCTTGGTCCAGTCCACTTCTTTCATAATCGCCTTCCATTCTTCGCCCAGTTGCAGCGAGGTGCCAGAGTATAGGCGGATCATACACACGAGTTCCTCAGCATGCCAGGAATAGATGCCTCTGGCAAACCGGACCTGTGCATGATTATAATTGAAGAAAAGATTGCCATCGTGGTGGAGGTCCTGCACCAGCCGCTCCTGCGTATCGAAGCCGAAGTAGTCGAAACACTTGCCCTTGAGCGGATGATCGGTTTTCGATTCTTTACCACTGTAATGTAGAGCGCCCATACGTTCCCAGTCGTAGCTCACAATGCGCTGCCGGAAAGGCGTTTGGCTAACCAGTGTAAAATGTGTGTTGCTCACCATGATTTTCTCCCGAAAAAACATGCGGGAAAAGAAACGATAAGAGGCCAACAGGTAAATAATACCGATGCCTACGCTGGCCGCCACATGCAGCCAGTTGGCGTGCACTGCCATAGACTGCAGCAAAAAAATGGTGGCAATGCCTACGGTGATCACAAACTCTATCCAGTAAATAATCCGGATTCTCGGCTCTATCCTGTTGCCGAGATTGATGAGCAAATGGTTGTCGCCCCAATAATATTTAATCTTCGCCTTCATTCACCAGGGAAAAAACAGAATCATATTTCGTTACGAGATGCGCTTCGAATACGTCTGCAAATTCTTTTTTGAGCAGTGCTTTCACTTCCTCTTCATCCACGGGGTGCCCGAGCTCCTGAGCGAGCGAGGTCACAGACTTGTCCACAATGCCGCAGGGAACAATATGATTGAAGTACTGCATATCGGTATTTACGTTCAGCGCGAAGCCATGTATCGTCACCCAACGACTGCACCGCACGCCCATGGCACATATCTTCCGCGCTTTCAGCCGATCCTGCGGATCGAGCCATACGCCTGTAGCCCCCGGCAGACGATCGCCTGTGATGCCAAAATGGGCAATGGTTCTGATGATCACTTCCTCAAGACTGCGCATATACCTGCCGAGGTCTGTAAAAAAATGTTCCAGGTCCAGTATGGGGTATCCTACGATTTGACCAGGGCCATGATAAGTGATATCTCCGCCGCGATTGGTCCGGTAAAAAGACACGTTCAGCTCTTTGAGCCGCGCGTCGTTCAGCAGCAGATGCTCCATGTGTCCGCTTTTCCCCAAAGTGTAAACATGCGGATGAGCGCAGAACAACAAATGATGTTTTGTAGCGGGCAGCGGGAGCGAACCGTCGCCGCTGTTGCGATGGTGGTAGCACGACGCTTTGATGTCAAGATTCTGTTTCATGAGCTGCTCCTGCAATTGCCAGGCTTCACCATATTCAACAAGACCCAGATCGTGATAAAAAACTGTGTTCATAGCCAGTTGCAAGTTACGCCGAAACCCTTGTAAAATCACCCTTTCACTGCCCTTACGGCACGATTTGATTAGCACATTATTAACAGCAAATCCTATACATTTGTTACAGACTCATTTTTCAACGATCAGATTATGTTGCGTTTCATGAAGAACAAGATTCTTATACCAATTCTCATCCTTGGCGCCCTTGCTACTTTCTTTTCTTTCAGGTATGGATCGGACGACAGGAGTGATGCGGATAAGAGAAAACAGATTGTGCTCGAGACCGTGATGAAGGCCATCAGAGAAGGACATTTTTCACCGCGCGCTGTGGACGATAGCTTTTCGCAGCGAGTGTTTCATAAAATTCTCGACAATCTTGACTACGACAAGAAATTTTTTACTGCCGGCGATATTGCGGCTCTCGGAAAATATGAATACAAAATAGACGACGAGATTAATGAAGGCTCTATTGAATTCTTTAACGAACTGAGTGCAACATTTACTAAGCGCATCAATGAAGCCGAAAAATATTATACAGAAATATTGAAAAACCCATTTGAGTTTGCCTCTCAGGATTCCATACAGCTCAATGGCGAAAAAATAGGGTATGCTCCGGACGACACTGCGCTGCAAAAGCGCTGGCATCAATACCTGAAATACCGGGTGCTCAGCAAGTATGTTGACCTTAAAAAAGACCGCGATAAGGCCCGCGATAATAAAGATGGCGATAAAAAACTGGCGGCACGCACCGATGCGCAACTTGAAAAAGAAGCCCGCGAAAGCGTATTGAAAAATCAGGATAGCTTCTTTAAGCGCCTGAAAAAAATAAGCGACGACGAGCGCTTTGCCATCTACATCAACAGCATTACCAATACAGAAGATCCGCATACCGACTACTTTCCGCCCAAAGACAAACAACGTTTTGACGATGCCATGAGCGGCAGCTTTTCCGGTATCGGCGCACAACTGAAGGAAGATGAGGGCAAGATAAAAATTGTAGCCATCATTACAGGCGCGCCCGCCTGGAAACAGGGTGAGCTGAAAGCCGGCGACGAGATCATGAAGGTTGGTCAGGGCAAGGAGGAGCCTGTAGATGTGCAGGGCTATGATATTGATGATGTGGTATCGCTGATACGGGGTAAAAAAGGCACCGAAGTACGCCTGACCGTAAAAAAGATTGATGGTGCGGTAAAAGTGGTTCCGATCATTCGCGGAGATGTGTTGCTGGAAGAAACCTTTGCCAAATCCGCTATCATTGAAAGTCCGTCGGGACCCATTGGTTATATCTACTTACCGGAATTTTACGCCGACTTCAATCATATGAACGGCAGAAGAAGTGCTGTGGATGTGGCCATGGAGGTACAAAAGCTAAAAGCCTCAAAGGTGAGCGGCATTATCATTGACCTTCGCAATAATGGCGGTGGTTCGCTCAGCGATGTAGTGGACATGGCAGGCCTGTTTGTCCCATCCGGTCCTATTGTGCAGGTAAAAACGAGCGGAACTGTAGCAGAACAGATGCGCGACCGCGACAACGGAAATGTGCTCTATGACGGGCCTTTGGCGATAATGGTGAACGAAAACAGCGCCTCGGCCTCGGAGATACTTGCAGCCGCCATGCAGGACTACAAACGTGCGGTGATTGTAGGAGCGCCCACCTTTGGCAAGGGCACCGTGCAGCGTATCATTCCGCTGGACGAGCTGGCAAAACACAGCAATCCGCTGGGGCTGCTTTCCAACAACGGCAGCAGCGTGCTGGGAGAGAACGGAATTGGCGCTATCAAAATGACCGTACAGAAATTCTATCGCATCAACGGCGGCTCAACACAACTGAAGGGCGTAACCCCGGACATCAAGTTGCCCGATGCTTACTCTCAGATAGAGATGGGTGAACGCAGAGATAAAGCAGCCCTGAAGTGGGACGAAATTTCACCCGCAAATTATAAACCTTACGGCACCGGTTTTGACCTTGCGGCCCTGCAGAAAGCCAGCGCGGAAAGAGTGAATGCCAATTCGACCTTCGACGTGGTAAAAGAAAGTGCAGCACGCATCAAACAAAAAGAGCAGGACGATTTTTATCCGCTTAATGAAACGGCCTACCGCGCAGAAATGGATGAGGCTAATGCTACCTCTAAAAAACTGGAGGAGCTCGACAAAAAAGCCGCAAAACTTACGGTAACGAATGTAAAAGACGATATGGAGGCCATCAACCGCGATAGCACCACGATCACCAAAAACAAGGAGTGGATCAAAGGAGTGCAAAAAGACATCTACATAGCGGAAACAGTAAACATTGTCAACGACCTCATAAAACAGCAGGCAAAGGTGAGTATGGAAACAGGCATGAGATAGAACGTCTGCAGCAACGCCCATGGGCGACAGAACAGCTTCGCTTGCAACGGCGGGGCTGTTTTTTTGCCGTACGCTCCTCAAAGAGTGGTACACCCGAACGAGAAAAACCGATTCGGTATTTTTAACCCGCCATGATGCCACTGAAAGATCATTACCGCACATTGGGCGTAAGTACAAGCGCTACCCCGGAGGAAATCAAAAAGGCATACCGGCAGCTTGCACACCGGCACCATCCCGACAAAGCGAACAATAGTTCTTTGGCCCACGAGATGTTTTTAGACATACAGGAAGCCTACAACATTCTCTCCCACCCGAAAAAACGCAAACGATATGATGAAGAACGCTTTTTCTCCGGACTGAGTAGCCGCAGGGATCCGGAGCAAATCTCGGGGGCATGGCTGCTGCAACAAACTGCGAAACTGCAGGCACACATGCAACAGGTAGATAGCTATCGCATGAACCATCTGGCATTGTACGAATATTTGTTACTGTTGTTGTCCAACAGTCATATCGCCCTCCTGAAAGCTGAGCAACATAATGAGACAAGCGTCAACATAATAAGCATGCTGCTGGACGCTACCCGCCTGCTCCGTTACGAATACTTTGCTGCCATCACGGACAAACTCTATCTTATTGCCGGGCAAGACGCTACACTAAGACAAATGATACAAGACGAACAGGTACGCCGCAGGAAAAGAGCCCGCGAAAGCCGCTTTACTCCCTGGATGGTTGTAGCACTTGCGCTGCTGCTCTGTCTGTTTATGTATCTCTACGCAAGAAAAGCGCTATGAAAAAAGCCTCCGCTTCAATAGCTTTAGCCTAAACCAGAAGTTTCGAAAAAAGACCTTTCGCCCCAACCTTTGAAAAATTTTAGCCGTTGCACTAACATTTTCGGTGGTACGTGCGTCATCAGGTAAGAACAAAGATTTAGCCTTTGGTAAACGTCTAATTATTTGTCCGAAAAGGATAACATAGTGCAATCGCTTGCTACTGAAAGCAGCCCGGCCTCAGGTAAAAACACCCCTTACGACCTGATAGAGCTTTGTATTGCTCAAAACCGCGCGGCCCAGAAAAAGCTGTATGACCATTATGCCCCTTTACTGTACGGAATTATTAAACGTTACACCTATAATAACGGGCAAGCCGATGAGATATTGAATGATTCGTTCTTCAAGATTCTCACCAGCCTGCAGAGCTATTCCTTCAAAGGTTCTTTTGAAGGATGGATGCGGCGTATTGTGATTAACACCATTACCGACAACTTCCGCAAATACATTAAAAAGGAACCTGCCTATAAGGTAGAGATTGAGACCACGGATGTGCATGTGGAAGGAGAGGTTATGGGCAGACTTGGCTACAAAGAGCTGCTGGCGTTGGTACACAGTCTGCCCGACACACAGCGAACGGTGTTTAATCTGTTTGTGTTCGAACAGTTTTCGCACAAGGAAATTGGAGAACACCTGGGTATAAATGAAAACAACAGCCGCTGGCATCTCAATGACGCAAGACGGCGACTAAAAGAAAAAATAAGTTCGATGCAGGACTAAAATGGAAGACCGCAGAAAACATATTGATGATCTGTTCCGGGAAGGACTAAGCGAGTATCGGGAAACCCCGCCACCCGCGGTCTGGAGTGCTTTGGAACAAAGGCTTCCCAAGCCGGAAGGGCCTGACAGAAAAGGCTTGTGGCTGCTGCTCCTGCTGCTGCTGGCAGGCACCGTTGGCTACATGGTCTTCAGAGCTGCCACCGATGTGCCTGATGTGCCGAAAACGGCAACAAGAACTGCTGCGGCCCCGAAAGACCTGAACGCGCAAAGCGCGGAATCAGCATCCACGGGCCAACAGGACGATGCATCAATAACCGGCGACAAAAGTCCCGATCAACCGTTCCGGAACACGGCAACTACAAAATCAGAAAAATCGAACAGGAGCCGGGCCAACAGGCTAACAAGCCCGGCTGCACAAAACCCGGGAAATGGCCAGGTTACTACCGCCGGCAAATGGCGCAAAGACAATCGGAACCTGAATGGAAGCGAAAAATATTCCGATAAAAAAGAATCCGGAACGGCGCAGAATGCCGGGAAAACGCCCAGGCAAAATCCATCCGAAGTACAAGACGCTGCACGAACTGAAAACCCTGAAAAAACGACTACCTCAGACAAAGGAAGGAGAGAAAACCGCAAGGGGAATGCGGGCCCGACCTCTGCCCGGCTGGTGAAGGACGGACAAAACATGGGTGAAAAAAAACGAAGCGCCACCGTACCATCAGCAGGACGTGAGCCTTCGGCAGGAACCGTGCACAAGGTAAACCGAGATTTGTCCGCGCACCCTACCAAGAAACCCAAGGCGACATCTTCAACAAAGGATGACAGCTATCTCCTGCAACCTGTACCTGATGATCAGGAGACCGATGAAACTGTGGGAACCCGAGCCAAGGAAGGCTTTTCAGGATCGAAGCCAGACGATGGAGACAATGAAGGACTACACTATGTGCCCAAAGAAGGCGTGTCCAGAATCAATGCCGGAGCGGTGACGGCACAAACTGATGAAAAGAAAGCCAGCCAGACCCGCGAGGACGTTGGTGTAGAAGGGAAGACTACACAGCCCGAGCCGATCAATGTAAAGCCTGCCGAGGCCAAGGCCACACCAGAAACAGTAGCAGGAGCATCGGCGAATAACAAACCCATCCCTGTTAGTGCAGCCACTTTTAAAAAGAACAAAACAGAAACAGACCCACCGGGAACCTTCAAAAAGTCGCGAATGTCGGTAAGCTCCGAGGTGAAAAATGAGGGAAAAACCGCGGTATCCGTACAAGGCGCGCGTTTTGAGGGTGCATTTGCCGCGGACCAGACCACAAATCCTGCCGGAACCTTTGCAGCCAACAGCAGCAACTATCAGGAAGCTGAACAGAATGAAACCGCTCAACCCACAGGCGGTGGTGGCGGTGGCGGCGGCGCGAAACCAGCGAAAAAAGGTGGAAAATTTCGCTTCGACCTCGGTATCAAAGCCGGTTATGAACGAGGACTGCAATCACTCACAACAAATACACTGATTTTTGCGCCCTACCTGCAATGGAACATTTCGAGCAACTTTTCCTTTGTATTCCAACCCGGTTTCCGATACAATTCTATCAGCAGCAACAGTCTTCAGTCGGTCAATAACGCCTACCACCAAGTCACGGCAGCTTCTCTGGATTCTGCACATGTGGTGAGCTCCGATACTTTTGGTAACTACATTCAGCGCAACTATATTTATTCCAATACCTACGACTCCATATTGATCGGCCGGTCGCTGAAGACCCGAAACTATTGGGAAATTGAGCTTCCGATCATGCTTCGCTACAAAATAGCTTCGAATATTGCCATGTTTGGCGGTATTTCGCTCATGTTCGGCAACATCATTCAGATGGATGAAGATCGTCAGCAATATTCCAACCTGACAAAGACGTCCAACCTGTCCTTTCCGAAGGTACCGTACGCCAACGGCACGCAGCCCCCCACGCCTACCATACCCTCTCTTAGCAACTATTTTTCTTACAATACTCCCGACATTTCGGCGGCTACAGCCACGAGCGATAACCCGGCAACCAACCCTGCGCGGATGGGTATTATGTTTGGTATTTCTTACGAACTGCAAAAGCGCATTACCATAGACCTGCTGTATAAGCAAACCATTTCTGACATGCGGTACGTGCCCAATGAAGATATACGAAAAATATACACGCAGCCCTATTTGCGCGTAATGGTTGGCATCAAGCTGTTTGACGGATCGCGGAGCAAAAAGGAATAGGTTTTGGGTTTATAGTCGTCCAGCTTCCTCTGTTTTCGATTCCTGCCTTCTGATATTAAGATGCTGTCCGAAATTATAACTAAAGGCCAAAGCAAGGTTCTGCGTGGCAAACTGCAGGTCGGACTCGGTACGGACACCCTTCCATTCGGCTGTGGGCCTGTAGTGATAAAGGCGGAAAGGATCCTGCACGGACAGTTTTAGCGTGGCCGTATCCCGAAGTATTTTTCGAGAAAGGGTTGCCTCCATCCATATATTTTCCGCATTTCGCTCGGTGAGACTTTGCAGGTCGCCGGAGTTGTATTGTACAAAAAGAAACAAAGACCATTGGCCATGCCGCAGTTCATTACTGAGGGCAAGGCTTTGCCCTACAGATGAAGCCAGCACCTGCTGCTGCTCATCACGATATTCGTTAAAATAGTAGTCGTAGGAAGAGGAAAGATTCCACCAGGGGTACATCTCCTTATTGAGATTGATGCCTGCATGCAAATTGTACTTCATGCCATAGTTTCTTAACGTCTCCAGAACCACTTTTGCAGACTGGTCGTAGAGCAGCTCCGGACTGATCAGGTTGGTGCTTTTGCTGCCGCCGATCTCAGTAAAGACGGTGTTTTTATAATTGTGCCGCAGGCTTATGGTCTGGCGAAACTGGGGTAAAAGATTGCTGTTACCCGACTCGGTAGCATACTGCGAACGATAGCGCACAAACGGATTGAGTTCGCGATAGGATGGTCTTTGGATCCTTCTGCCGTAATTGAACTCGAGGCGGTGTGCATCATTAAACTGCCAGGCTATGAAAAATGTTGGGAACAATGATCCAAACGACTGGTGGAATCGGGTATTGCCGGCACGCTGCAGGCCATCAATAACCGTATATTCATAACGAAGCCCGCCCTTAAGCTCGAGTTTTTTGTGCTGATACGCAGCCGACGCATAACCCGCATAGATATGCTCGCTGTAGGTAAAATCGTTTGACCGGGAGGGGTCAGGTGCCCACTGTCCCTGACTAAAGGACTCGAAGACCGGTGCTGTATGATTCTGCAGGAAACTGGCTTTTGCGCCCGACTCTATCTTTAAAGCTCCCGATATGCTGGCTTCATAGTCGGCCCTTACCGCTACGAGATTTATACTATGTGGTGCTTCACTTCTAAAAATAGTACCCGTGTCTGTAATGCCGGTTTGCGGATCGGTAATCTGGCTCGATAAATCCTGTCTGTTTTTCTGAGACCACATAAAGCCATCTGCCTGAGCCGTCAGCTTGCGGCCACCCAACAATTTGCTTTCCAGCATAAGACTTCCTTCGAGATACTTGCGCAGCAAACCCTGGTCTATATGCGTTTCATTCAAGAACTGTTGACCCTTCACTAAGTCGTTTACTGCCGATGCGGAGAAATCCATTTCGGCATTCGGATGATACACGCCGTTGACGTTGCCGGAAACAGAAAACGAATCGGTGAAGGCGTAGCTGCCCCCCAGTTGAAAACGGTAATCTTCAAATACTTCCTTCCGAAAACTGCGTTCCTGAAAAACAGCCAGAAGCCGATCGCTGGTATCGCGCGTAAAGCTGTGAGTAAGCTGGTCAAGAAAGCCTGTGGCATGAAAAAAACCAAGACTGCCATAGGCGGTTACCTTTCCCTTTTTGAAATTGAGCGAGGCCTGCTCCTGCACATTGGGATAGACCCCCTGAGTGTAACTGCTGTTCAGGCTACCATTCCATCCCGGCTTTCTGTTTTTCTTTAAAATAATATCCACAACGCCAGCATCACCTGCAGCATCATACCGGGCAGAGGGCTGCGACTGAAGTTCTAACTGAGCCACCGTAGCTGCGGGTATGCTTTTCAGGTAGTTAGTGAGGTCTTGTCCGGAGAGATAAGACTGCCTGCCCTCCACAAACACCACTACCGACTTTCCGTTCATCGAAATATGACCAAGACCGTCTATCTGCACACCGGGCGAACGGCGCAATAAATCCAGCACATTATCGCTGCCGGTCACGGTGGCCTGGTCAAAATTTACCGTGAGCTTTCCGAGAGAAGACCTGATGGCGGGCACATGACTTTTTATGACGACTTCTGCAAGTGCATTGCTTATGGGCTCAACGATGATGCGTTGCGGAGCTTTTCCCTCCCAGGCTACCACCTTATGCTGATAGCCGGCTGCAGAGACATCAAGAAGCAGCTTGCCCTGTACGGCCGTAAACTGAAATTGCCCCGAGTCGTTTGTCAGCACCGACTGCAGCCAGGAACTGTCACTTGCCCGCAACAACGACACCGTAGCCGCCACCACCGGACGCATTGATGCATCGGTAACGGTTCCGGCTATCAACGACTCCCGGGCATTGAGAGAAAAACAGGAGCATAGGAGCAGCAGTAAGGAGAGCAAAACGCGCATGTAAGGGATATTTTAGATGAACTGAACAGTGTAGAAGACCAGTGAATGCACATAAACGTTAGCCTGGACAAGAGGTTTTCCGACGGTCTTAACTTTTCAAAAGGGCGGGAGAAAGGCGAGAAAATCTGCAGCATATTTGTAACTTACTCACCTACAATTCCAACTTTATGTCTCAGGACTACAAAGCATCTATCAGTGTTACCACCGCGCTTTCCCGTTCCTGGTCGGCAGTCACCAATAATATCGGGCCATTTGCCGGCTTCACACTGCTCTATTTTGTGGTCAGCTCCATTCTCGGCAAGATACCGGTCCTCTCCACGATATCTTCATTTCTGGGCTTCGTTTATCCGGTTTGTATATACTATGGCTTTTATGCTATTGACAAATATGGCAGTCTGAGTTTCAACAATTTCTTCGACTGGATTACCAGCTTCTGGAAACTCCTGTTAGGCTCTTTAGTCTTCGGTTTACTCTGTCTGGTCATGTTTATACCTGCGGTGGTGATCATAGTTACAGCAGCAGGGGGTCTTGAGGCGATATCAGAAATACTTCAGGGTTATGAGGCAGCGTCACCCATACTTCTGCTTAGTGCCGGCGGGCTGTTGTTGCTGTTTATGATACCCGTGCTTCTGCTCGAGTTTTCCTACCTGTTTCTGCTTTGTTTCGGTGATCATCAAATCGGCTACACGCTTGGGCTGGGCTGGCGCGTAGGATATGCCAACATAGGTAGCATCCTGGTATTTGCACTGCTGGCTTTAGGCATTGCTATCCTCGGCATTCTGTGTTTGCTGGTAGGTTTGCTGGTAGCCATGCCGGTGATTGTGGGCATACAGTATTATTTCATGCGCAGCATTTTCCCGTTGCAGCAGGATGAGGAGTGGGATTTTATGAAAGACTACCCGCCTGCCCAATAGACGGTCGTTTATTGTTTGCGCTGCGATGGGCAAAGCCTTCCCTGCGTGCCCGGTCTGCGGAAAATTTATTTAGTTAAGACTTCTGAAATCTACCGGCACCAGCTTGCTGACCCCCGCTTCCTGCATCGTGACACCGTAGATCACATCCACGGCGGCCATGGTTTGCTTGTTGTGGGTGACAATGATAAACTGCGAGTTGTCTGAGAATTTGCGAATCATGTTGGTAAACTTACCTACGTTGGCATCATCGAGCGGCGCATCCACCTCATCGAGAATACAAAACGGTGCGGGCTTTATCAGATAGATGGCAAAAAGAAATGCCGTGGAAGTGAGCGTCTTCTCACCACCAGAAAGCTGGGTAAGGGTACTTGGTCGCTTACCTTTGGGCTGTGCATAGATCTCAATACCACTATCGGCTACATTGTCGGGGTCGGTAAGCCGCAGATCACAGGTATCTTCTTCGGTGAAGAGGGCTTTAAACACCTGAACGAAATTTTCACGAACCTGTTCGAAGGTTTCTTTGAATTTGGTATTCGCTGTGTTCTCCACCTCTTCTATGGTAGCCAGCAAACTTTCCTTTGCATTGACCAGATCCGTTTTCTGCTCCACAATAAAGTCGTGGCGGGCTTTCATTTCCGTATAGGCTTCTATGGCGGTAGGATTTACCTCACCCATATTTTCCAGCCGCTTTTTCATCCTTTCGGATTCGGCAGTCAGCTCTTCGAGGGTCAATTCATTTTTGCGCGGCTCATCGAGAATCTCGTCAAGGTTCACGCGAAATTCCACATTCAGGCGCTCCTTGAGTCCGGACAATCGTAGCTTCATTTCGTTAAGCTGATCCTTGATACCGTTCATGAGCACATCTGCCTGTTCTTTCTCGCGCCTTTTCTGATTGAGCTGACCCTCCTTCGCCGCTATGCTGTTGCGCATTTCATAGTACTGGCGATCTTTTTCGTTCAATTCCTTTTCGTCCTTTTCTTTTTTCGTCATCAGGTCATAGAGTTCCGAATCGCCTCCGTGTAGCCTGCCTTCGGTCTCAGTGAGCTGCAGTGTGGTTTGCTTGAGCTGTTCTTTGTTGCTGGCAATCTGGCGCTGCAGGTCATTGACTTGGTTGCTCCGGAAACTTAATTCCTGTCTCAGGCCTTCCAGTTTACTCTGTTGCCGGGTGTATTGAATATTTTGCTGATTGTATTGCTGAGAGGCAAAATTGAACTCCTGCTCTACCGATTGAAATTCAGTTTCGGCGTTCTTTATTTTCTGGTGAATTGACTGGAGTATTTCCGTGATCTCGTCGAGCTCCGTTCGGGTGTCGCCGATTTTTTCATGGGTCTGGTCGAGTTGTTCCTGCAAATCATTCAGCCGTTTTTCCGCAGTCTGGTTGAGTTGTTCAAAATTCTCTATCCGGTGTGCGATGTTCACGAGGCTGTTCTGCAGTTTGTTGATCTCTGCCCGCGCCTGTTCTATAGCCTTGTCATTAAGCTCCTGGTTGTATCCGGTAATGCGCAACTGAGTTTCGAGGATCACCTGTTTCAGTTCGTCTGTCTTTTTGGTACGCACGGATATTTCCTCCACCAGACGCTCAAGATTTTTAGCACGTCCCAGTTTATTCCCTTCGAACGCGCCCACTGAGCCACCACTAATACTGTACTTTCCACGGACCATCTTTCCGGTCTGATGTACGATGACGGTACGTTCCTGAAGGGGATAATCCAGCACATCGGCGTCGCGTGTAGCGATATAGACATGACCAAGCAGATGCTGCGCCAATGCTTTATAAGCGTCATCCACGGTCACAACATCTAGCGCATGAACCAATCCTTCCACCTCCCGCTTTTCGTAAAAATCGGGGCCTTTGAACTGGTCGAGGATGAAAAAGTTTGCCTTTCCCTTTTTGTTGGTCTCCAGCAAATGTAACGCTCGCGCTGCTTCGGGCAAAGTGTCGACGAGGTAGTAATTCAGATAGCTTTCCAAAAGATTTTCCAGCGCGGTGCGATACTCTGCCTGCACTACAAACACATCAGACAGAAGCGGAGCACTGCTGTTCCATTCTTTGTTCTTTTTCAGAAATTTTATACTGTCCGGATATCCCTCGAGGCTATCTACGAGTGATTTCAACAGGTCATGTTCATTACGCCTTGCATCCAGCTTCCGGTTTTCATCGACAAGTTCTGACCGCAGGCCTTCCAGTTGTTCCTGATTCTGCAGAATTCTGTTTTTCACCTCCTCGTGCTGAGCGACAAGCTCGTGTAAACCAGCCTGTTGATCATCCAGCAGGTGTTGTGTTTCCGTCTTCTCCGCGAGCAGTTGTCCGATCTGTGCATGCCTTTGCGAACGCTCTTCCATGATCTGCTGCCGGCTGCGCTGCAGGTTCATCACAGAGGTATCGGCCACGGCCACTTTTTTCTCTGCATCAAACTGCGCACGCTGACGTTGCAGATGCTCGCCGCGTAGCTGCTCCAGCGCTTTTTTCTTTTCGTCGAAGGCCTCTCGCTTTTCATCCACAGACGAACGCAACGACTCAAGCTGATCGCGTAGTTCTTCCAGGGTTTCCGTTTCATCACTGATCTGGTTGTCGGCAAAAGCTATGGATTCTTCGAGCTGTTTGAGCTGCATATCGGCTCCCGACAGAAACTCATTGAGGCTTTTCTCACGATCTTTCAGGTGTTCGAGTCTCTGGGCAGCCAATCGCTTATCGCTTTCTAACTGCCGGATGCGGTTGACCAGCTCATTAAACTGCTTTTGAGCAGTGTTTAATTCCTGTTCGCGTTGCACCAGTTTTAGCTTCTGCTGTTCTACGGCCGCCTCTTCGGTAGCTACGGCAGCATCAAGTTCAGATTTCCTATCCAGTTCACGATCGTGTGCTTCGTTTAGCTCTTTATATTGATCATTAAACTGCTCGAGCGAAGCCTTAGCCAGCTCAACGCTCACTTCTTTATATTCGTTTTTTATCTGAAAGTAGCGCTCTGCTTTTTTCGCCTGATTTTCGAGCGTGCGTACATTATTGCCGATTTCAAACAGCAGGTCTTCGATGCGGGCTATGTCCTGCTCGGTAGCATCGAGTTTTTGCTTTGCCTCTTTCTTCCGGGTTTTATAGATCGAGATTCCGGCAGCCTGCTCCAGCATTCTCCGCCTCGAGCCTTCTTTGTCTTTGATGATGTCATCCACCATGCCCAGCTCGATGATGGCGTAGGAATCGTTGCTGACGCCGGTGTCGAGAAAGAGGTTGTGAATGTCCTTGAGCCTGCAGCTCACATCGTTAAGCCTATATTCACTTTCTCCGTTTTTGTAAAACTTACGGCTGATGGTGACGGTAGTAAACTCGGTAGGTAGCAGGTTGCGGGTATTTTCGAAGGTAAGCGATACCTCGGCCATGCCGCTGCCCGCCCGCGTGCGCGATCCGTTAAAAATCAGATCTTCCAGATTGTCGGAGCGCAGAGCTTTGATCTTATGTTCGAGATCGGAAGAGCGTCGTGTAGGGAAAGAGTGTAGATCTCGGTGG
>OFTY01000128.1_pt1 | contig 83371 bp, 79 predicted proteins | sample 1775061 | NCBI WGS metagenome assembly OFTY01 (sample SAMN08195773, study PRJEB24354) | sludge metagenome | isolation source: sludge from phenol fed wastewater aerobic bioreactor B | place: India: Nagpur | collected 2016-09-16 | reverse complement strand
CCCGATAAAAAAAATAGTCCACCATAAACAAAGATACAAATCAAAACAAGATTATTAATAACTAGTATTTAGAAAAAATACTGTAAAAGCGAATAAATGAGTATGTCCTGCTTTTAGGAATAAATAACGCTATAAGCCAAAGCAAGGCAACGGGGAGAAATCCATAGCAAATTGCAGAAACATCAAAACGAGCACCAACCCAAAACGCCTTTAGCACTCCTAATTTATACTGACTTGACTCAGAAAAATTACCATAAGATAGCAAAAAGAATAATCTGCCTGTAAAAAAGACTAAAAAAAAGTAAGCAAAGTACTTTAATCCGCTTAGAACAACTTTTTTAAATACCCCTAAGTTCATAAAGAAAATCTATATTGTTTAGCTGAGGCAAAAATAACAATAAGATTATCTTTTATTAACTTTTACATAACTTTTATATTAAAATACTTTCTAAAAAACATTAATCATATCGGATTGCTTTGACAGGAGATATTTTGGTAATCATATAAGAAGGAATCAACAACACAAGCATAGCAATAATAATAACTCCTAAATTGAGCAAAAACACATCTGAAAAACGGATTAAAACAGGTGCTTCGCGCACATAATACGAATTAGGATCCAGTTTAATCAATCCTGTATATTTTTGAAGATAAAGCAAGCTTAAACCAATAAAATTTCCCCATAACAATCCTTTAAAAATAAGATAAAAGGCATTGTATAGAAAAATCTTGCGAATACTCCAGTTATTTGCCCCTAATGCTTTTAGAATACCGATCATTTGTGTTCGTTCTAAAATTAATACTAATAAGGCAACAATCATGTTAATAGACGCTACTGCTACCATAATAATAATGATTACCATAATGTTAAAATCAAACATATCTATCCAGCTGAATATATTAGTATATTTATCAATAATAGTTTTGCTGTCTACCGAAGATGGCAATGTCAGATAGATTTCCTTTCCTTTTTCTTCAATCTTGTCAAAATCAAGAAGAACAACTTCAAATGCTCCTACCTGATTTTCAGCCCAGCGGTTAAGCCTTTGAACGTGTTTTATATCACCTATCACAATATTGGCATCAAACTGCTGAAGCCCTGAACTGTAAATTCCCACAATTTCAAACTGACGAATATTGGGGATTCTATTTCCCCAGTCTTTCATAAAGTAAGTAGTAACTTTATCTCCAACTTTAAAGTTTAGGCGATTAGCGATATATTCCGACAATAAAATTTCATTGCTTATGTCTTTTCCGTATTTAGGCAAACGACCCGCTACCAGATAATCACCTATTTCTGTGAGATTATACAAAGTATCCACTCCCTTGTATACAATTCCGTCAAAAGCAGTTTCAGTGCGAACTATTCCAGCCTTCGAGGCATACGACTGTACTGTCTTTATTCCATCTATTCCTTTAAATTTAGGATAATAGTTCGAATCTACTTCTAAAGGCTTTAACGTAATATCCGTAACATTACTATCGTAATTAGTTATTATTACATGTCCGCTGAAAGCTGAAATTTTATCCCTAATTTTGTATTTAAGTCCTAAACCGGTTGCTACTGAAACAAGCATCATAATAATTCCCAATGCAATCGCTGTAATTGCAATTTTTATGATGGGAGCAGACACGCTGCTTTTGTGTTTTTTAGCAGTGACCAGACGTTTGGCTATAAAATATTCTAATTTCAAAATTATGGCTGTATCAGTTTTAAAAGTCAAAAATACACTATTATTTTTTACTGTAATATTGTTTACTTGTTTAAGTTCAATTTGTAAAGCTCAAATCAAGACAGGCGCCGAGCAAACCGATATCTATCTTCCTCTGTTAAAAGGAAAAAAAGTAGGTATTTTAACCAATCAAACGGGAATAATCGAAATACTAGAATCAGGTGATCCGATAAGCAGCTATCAAAGCGGTTGCATGGATCACACAACGATAGCAATGGAAAAAGCAACATATAGCATAGTCGATTTTTTAATAGAGAATAAAGTTAACATACAGAAAATCTATTCTCCGGAACACGGTTTTAGAGGAACTGCCGATGCTGGCGAATTAATCAAAGACGGAAAAGATACCCAAACCGGACTGCCTATTATTTCGCTTTACGGCAACAGCAAAAAACCGACAAAAGAGCAATTACAAAATATTGACATTATGGTTTTTGATTTACAGGACGTTGGTGCCCGATTTTTTACTTACATTTCATCTTTGCACTATTTAATGGAAGCCTGTGCCGAAAACAATATTCCGTTACTTGTTTTTGATCGCCCAAACCCAAAAGGAGCAATAGTGGACGGACCTGTTTTAGACATGAAAAACAAAAGTTTTGTAGGGATGCATCCTATTCCCGTTTTACACGGAATGACCATTGGAGAATACGCACAGATGATTAACGGCGAAAAATGGCTGAAAAATGGAGCTCAAGCAAATCTTACCGTTATAAAATGTTCTGATTACAGTAAAGACATGCCTTATTCTTTACCGGTAAAACCTTCACCAAACTTACCTAACGACTTATCTGTTAATCTTTACACGAGCCTGTGTTTTTTTGAAGGAACAAACGTTAGTCTTGGGCGGGGAACAGAACAGCAATTTCAGATTTATGGTTCTCCCTATTTAAAAAACATGTCCTTTACTTTTACCCCAAACCCAAATGTGGGGGCAAAAAATCCTATGCATAACGGAAAACTGTGTTATGGAGAAGATTTATCAAGTCACGAATTCATTGAAGGATTATCTTTAGAATGGCTGCTGAAAGCCTACACGCATTCTGAAAATAAAATTGATTTTTTCAATAATTACTTTATTAAGCTTGCGGGAACAGACAACTTAAAACAACAAATCATCAATGGCAGCAGTGAAGATGAAATAAGAGCATCCTGGCAAAAAGATCTGGAAAAATTTAAAGAAATAAGAAAACTATATCTAATTTACGAAGAATAAACGGTACATTTAAATTTAATCAAAAACCATCATTTTTAGCAATTTTTTCTATCAGTTACAGGATAGATATTAGTATATTTGACTTGATTTTTTCAAACTAAAAAACTACATATGAATATAGGTGATAGAATTATCCGCTTTGTAGATATGATTTTGGACTGGTTTGACCGTATTAAAGGATATTTAGAAGATGCCTCTGCTTTTTTTGAAAAGCTAAAAGATTTAATTCTTGAATTGGTTGAATATTTCAATGCTCAAATTGATAATTATACAGATAGAAAATTAGCAACTATTAGTGAAGAACATTTTTTTATTTAATATTCATTACTTAATGGGAATTCTCTTTTTCATTTCCTCCACTACTCTGTAAGCCGCCGGACATATTGCAGTATTCTTTAATGTAAGATTAGTGATTTGCTGAAACTTTTTTCGATCAGTATGCGGGTATTCTCTGCAAGCTTTAGGGCGCACATCATAAATCATACAATAATTTTCAGAATCCAAAAAAGAACAAGGCAAATTTTGCAGTACATAATCTTTATCTTCATCTATATATAAATATTGATTTATAAACTGTTGTGGTTTCATTTTTAAATGTTTTGCAATTCGTTCAATATCTGCATTGGTAAACAACGGACCGGTTGTTTTGCAACAATTAGCGCATTGCAGGCAATCAATTTCATCAAAAACCTCATTGTGAATTTGCTGCATCTGATAATCCAAATCTTTAGGTACTCTTTTTTTTAACTTGTCAAAATACTTCTTATTCTCATTATGCTTATCTTTGGCAAGCGTTGGCAGCTGTTGTAATTCTCTTTCCATTAAATTGGTTTTTGAAATAGCAAATTTATCAATATCTGCCATTTATTTATAGAAAAAATTACTAATGAAAGATCTTTTAGGAAAAGCCATTTTAGATTTTCAAACTAATAATAGTCCTCAAAATATTGTAACAGAAACAGATATTTCTGAAGCAGAAGAAATGGATATTGCTTATCTTTTCCGAGCGTATGACAAAATGCCTTTATTAGAACAAAAAGCACTTGATCTTTGTAAAGGAAATATTTTGGATGTAGGATGCGGAGCAGGCAGTCACAGTCTGCATTTATTAAAAAAAGGGTTCGATGTACAATCCATCGATATCTCTCAGAATGCAATTGAAGCTTGCAGAATAAGAGGAATCAACCAGGCAGAAGTTTGTGATGTACTGGATTTAAAAAATCAAAAGTTTGATACTATTTTACTTTTAATGAATGGTACCGGAATCTTCGGAAGGCTTAAATACATTACTAAATATCTTCAACACCTAAAGAGTCTTCTCCATCCGGGAGGACAAATTTTAATGGACAGTTCTGACCTGATTTATATGTTTGACGAAGATGAAGACGGTGGAAAATGGATTCCTATGGACAATAAAGATTATTATGGCGAACTTGTTTTTACTATACAGTACAAAGGCGAAACAGAAATTCCTTTTAATTGGCTATATTTAGATTACAATACTTTACAAAATGCGGCAATAGCTAATGGCTTTAAAACAGAATTGCTTGCAGAAGGAAATAATTGCGATTATCTCGCCAAACTATATTTGTAAAACAAAAAAGCAGAATCTCTTTTAGATCCTGCTTTTTTGTTTTTAATATAATATACGTAGTTATTCTTCCATGTATTTCATCATAACACCTTGCAATCCCATAGCCCATTCCTGACCTACTTGTTGTCCTTTCTCAAATAGAATTGCACTTTTCTCATTTAGTTTTTTTCCAACCGGCGATTCGTAAAATTTGATCATTTCTTTTACATCTTCATGGGTGAATTCACTCATATACATATCTGCCATTTTATCCATCAATACATTCAAGCTTGATTTTAGCTCTTTATTGAATTCAGCTCTTTTAGCCTCCGGAATATTGGTTTCCAATTCCTTTGTCAACATTTCAAAAGTATTCAACTGTCCGCTCAATTCCATATACTTTTTCATGTCAGTTTTAAAAGCATCTTGAGCAAAAGCAAACTGAGCTGCTATGAACAATATAAAAGTTAATGCCACTTTTTTCATAATAAAATTTTTAAATTAATGATGATGTAAATATAAAGCTAATTAAGGAATATCCAAAAATTTATGGGTTTGCAAAGAAATTTTCCATTTTGGATTTTGCTTTACATATTCAATGATCAAGGGCATCATTTCTGTACGTTTGCCCCACTCCGTCTGTAGCAGTAATAATGCATTTTTATTCACCTGTGAAGCCTGCTCTTCTGCAAAAATAAAATCGTGTTTATTATAAATAATTACTTTTAATTCATTTGCTGCATCGTACACACTTTGGACAGGCAATTTTGCCTTTTTAGGTGAAAGACAGATCCAATCAAAATCTCCTGATAATTCATACGCTCCAGAAGTTTCAATATTGGTCTGCATTCCCTTTCTTTTCAATTCAGCTGTGAGATAATCTAAATTATACATCAAAGGTTCACCTCCGGTAATAACCGCCAGTTTAGCTATTTTTGAGGCTCTTTCAATAATATCTTCAACTTTTGTCAAGGGATGCAAAGTGGCATTCCAGCTTTCTTTTACATCACACCAGTGACATCCCACGTCACAACCTCCCAGCCGAATAAAATAAGCTGCATGCCCTGAATAATACCCTTCTCCCTGAATAGTATAGAACTCCTCCATCAAAGGCAAATTTATTCCAGCATCTAAAGCTTTTTTAGTTTCTGCTTCCATATCAAAATACTGATTAAAAGCGCAAATATAAAGCTAATCCAATTGAAACACTCTTAATAAAAAATAAAAAAACTCACTTAGACTAAGTGAGTTTTTATAATAAAAACAGAATCTTTTACTGCTTTATTGCATCAATTGTATTTTTGGCAAAGCTATTATTAGGATCTAATTCTAATACTTTATTAAATACGGTGATAGCTTCCGAATTTTGATCATGGTTTGCATAATACGTTGCTATTGAGGTATAAGCTTCAATAACTTTATCTCTATTGCCTTGATCTTTCAGTTCGTTTTTCTCGGTTAACGCATTAATATATCCTTTATACGCTTCAAACATAGGCTCTTGAGATTCTATTGTATTAAGAAATCTATTAGCACGTGCTTTAAAGAAATAAGCATCTTGAGTCAACGGAGAGGCTTCGATCGCTTTAGTCAAATAATCACTTGATTTTTGTAATAATTCTTTGCTTTCCGGACCGTCTTCTTTTCCTAAGAAATAGTAAGAATATCCAACGTAGTAGTTATCATATACATAACCTGAGGAATTTTTAACATCCGCAGAAATACTCAAAATATCTATTACCTCCTGAAACTTCTCCTGTCTGAAAAGCGCTAATCCATGGCGGTTAAATTCTCCGGCAATGGCCTCTTCTACTTTTACCGCATCACGCAAATGAGCTAGTCCTTTTTGATAAGTTGCCTCATCTCCATTTTCTTTTGCTACGCCAATTTCTGCCAGTCCCAGATACATATAATCTCTTCCGATTGCATTTAAGCTATTAGATTCTTTTAAGTAAACTTTTAAGAATTTATCCAACGCTTCTACACTCGTTTGATAGTGTTTATTCTCATAAGCTGCAAAACCTAAATATCGATAGATACGAGGATTTACACCTTTTATATCTTTAATTTCATGAGCTATTTTCTCTAATTCAGGAAAATTATCTGTCAAAACTAAAAAATCAGCATATCTCATTTTTGCATCCACCGATCCTCCAGTTGCATTAATATACTTTTTGTAGTTTTCGCCAGCTTTAGCAATAAATTCTTTTTCTTTAGGCGCATTTACCTTTGACCACATATAATAAATTTCTGCTATCTCTCGGTGCGCTGGTGCGTAATCTGGATTGGTAGCCACTATTTCTTCACAAGCCTTAATAGCATCTGCATAAGCACGTGCTTTTTTCGTGATCATTGCCATTTGAAATTTGGCATCAATCAAGGAATTATCCAAATCATAAGCATTTCTAAAAGCAGAATAAGCATCATTCAGATTTTTTTGTTCCAGATAAGAACGTCCTAAAAGTAAATAAGCCGTCGGATTTTTATAATCTTTTTCAATTATTTCCTGTGCAATTTTTTGTGCTGCCTTGGCATTCGGATTCTTAGAATTCAGATAAGCGGCTGCAATTAAAAGCTGCTCATCATAATCTTTCTTTTTTATGTCTTTTTCAGCTTTTGCAAAATTCGCCTGAGCTTCAGATACTCTATTGTTATCCAATTCTATTTGTGCCAGACCAATATAATTCAAAGATCCTTTATTTTTGACAGAAACTCCTTTATCAAAATAATAACGAGCAGAGTCAGACTGATCTTCTCTCAGTAAAACATCTCCTAAATGATAATAATTAATACCATCATTTGGCTGACTGCTAACTAAAGTTCTTAAAATTTCTTTAGCTTTATCATACTGCTCATCCTGAATTGCCTTTTTGGCTTCGGATAAGTCCTGTGCAAACAACCCACTACTTGCTAAAACAGCTACTAATAACGATAGTGAATACTTTTTGTCCATATCTATGAATTTATGATTTTATGTAATTCTATTATAATTCTTTTTTTACTAAAATTTCTCTGGGAGGCACTTTAAAAGGAACCAATCCTGATTTTAAAATAATTCGTTGACCTTTATAACCAGCAATATACGAAGAAAAACCAACTCCCAATCCTGTTTTACCTTGAAAATCCCAAATATAAAGATCTCGTGTTAACGGATAGGTTTTCTCTGCAATATTATTTTGGGTTGCCTTATAATATTTACCATCTTCTGGGTTTTTGACTCCTAAAACTTTTATAGTTTTTAGTTTTTCAGATATTTTTTCATCAGGCTGAACCAGCCAATTTAAACCTACAATTCCTATAGCCTTTGGATTTTTACTCACGTAATCAATCACTTCTTCTGTACTCGGCAAAAAGTAAGCATAATTTTTAGGAAATGATTCAACGCCAGACATCTTTCTGAATTGTTTACTCACACTTGAATTAACATTGTCAAAAACAAAAATTGCCTGATCTTCTTCATTTGGTTTTTCTTGCTTCAAATTTTTCAAAAGACTATCATAATCAACAATAGAATCTGAATAAGATTTACTAGCGACAAAAACAATAGCATCTGTTGCAAAATGGGTTACCTTAGGAAATAAACGTCCTTTGATTAACTCTTTTTCATTCTCGTCTAACGCTCTTGGGAGTACAGCCAGTCGCGCAGAATCTTTAAAAATTGCCATCAAAATTTCCTGTTCTGATTTCTTAATTAAATCAATTTTGGCTCTTCTGTATTCGCTTTCAAAAACATCTCTTACATCTTCAACTACAGGAAATATTGATTCTTCAACCAGAATTTCTATTTTTCCCGAAACCGGTGTTTCTTCAATTTCATCAAAATTAATTTCTTCTTCAACAATCGTTTTCTTGTCTTTTTTACATTGCACAAAAGCAAAAAGCATAAATCCACTCAAAAGCAAGATACGGCATATTGAAGAGAGTCGTATTTTCATTAATTTATCTTTACAATTTACTTAGTCTATCCATTGGTTCTTGTATTGAAAAACCACTTTAATATAATCGCCTAAAGATATGTATTTCTTGATAATAAAAACAAATAATAATGTTTTTTAACAAAAAAAGAGTTGTCAATTCATTAGACAACTCTTTCTTTAAATTTTAATACTTAATTTTTTTTAGTTCAGTAACCTAAAAAATCTAAATCCTGCATATATTATCAGTAAAATACCAAACAACATTCTATTCGTATATTCTATCGTTAACGGCATATCTTTCCAAACAATAAAAACAATACCGAGAACTAAATATAACAAAAAGAACAAAAGTCCAAAAAAGAACAGAAATCGCTGTAAAGGCGATTTCTGCTTAAATTTATTCTTAAACATGCTATTGTACTTGAATAGTAATTGGCAATGTAAATTGAGATCGAACTGTTTTTCCGTTCTGAACAGCAGGCTTCCATTTCGGCATATTTGACAACACACGAACTGCTTCTTTTCCTGCACCATATCCCGGATCACGAAGAACTTTAATTCCTGTTAAAGATCCGTCTTTTTCAACGATAAACTGAACGATAACCTGAATACGCTTCACAGAAGAATCAATATCCGGCGTTCTGAATCGGCTGATAAATTGCTTTTGGAAAGCTCCCATACCTCCTGGATATTCTGCCTGAACCTGTACAGCAATAAATACTTGATTCGGATCACCATCTCCATCTCCCCCGGTTCCCTTATCTGCTTCTCCGGTTTTTTCTCCGGTTTTAATTTCACCGTGTTCTTTATCGCCTTTCATGTCTTTTTTTCCAACTTCAACATCTTCTTTGAAGTCTTCTTGTTTAGCGATTTCTTCCACTACCTCTTCTTTCTTGGCAATTTCAGGTTCAGTAAATTTTTTAGTATCATTTACTGATTTTACCTCATCTGCCGGTGGTGGCGGTGGCGGTGGCGGAACATCTTCCGGTGGCGGTGGTGGTGGCGGAATATCTTGTGGAAGATCTATATTCTGCATTTCAACCACTTTATCCAACGGATCGTCCATTTTATTTTTCCCAAACGTACCTTTTGCCATATCTATCAACAACGGAGAAGCAATAGCCAATCCAAATAATGCTATACCGCTAAATAAAGCTATTGTGGTTACCTTGGGGTTTTCAGATCTTAGCTGATATGCTCCGTAAGACTTGTTACGTCCTTCGAATACGATATCAAGCCAATCTTTTCTAAAGATATTTAATTTTGACATAATTTCTTTTTTTCTTAGGACATTAACTATTCTTCACCTAATATTTCTAAATCTAAATCTGTAATATCTACAAGCGCATAAGACTTAATATTCGAAATAGCCATTTCATCCAAAATGTCTACTAAATTTCGATAATTAGCGTTTTTACTTGCTTTGATAATCACAATCAAACCTTTCTCCTGATCTCCTCCAGAATAAGCAACTGCCTGTCTGTTTTTCTCTAACAATATCGGGCGAATTCCTGATTTTCCGTAAGTTTGATCATTAGGTCCTTCCAATGGTTCATTAGGCATTCCCATGTACCATTTCATTTTATTATCCGCACCTAACAAAATTGTCATCGTACGGTTTTCATCTACCTTCGTCTTGTCTTCATCTGGTTTTTCTGTATCTTCTTTGTCAGGCATTGCCAGATTCATAGACTGAGGTTTGCTCATGGAAGTGGTCAACATAAAGAAGGTAATCAATAAGAAAGCCAAATCTACCATCGCTGTTAAGTCAACTCCAGCATTCTGTTTCTTACTTCTTACTTTTTTATCTTTACCGTCACCACCTGTATTTAATTCAGCCATTTGCGATTTCTTTTTTAATGATTAAAAATCTTCGTTTCTTAGTCCGGTAACCAAAAAGAATCTAAATACTCTTTGTTCCTGCAAAATATCAATTACCTCTTTAATTTTAGGATAACTTTCTTCTGCATCGCCCTTAATTGCAACGTCAATAATTTTGTTATTTTTTTCTTTTGCAACAATTCGAGCTACCTGAACCCAGTCTTTCAATTGATTATTTACAGAATCAATCGGTATTCCTGCTTGTTCTGCACCGACCTTATTTCTAACATCGACAGGAAGATTCAAAAACTTTTTCAATTCATTCATCGGAGTTCCGATTGCCTCTAAATATGAAAAAGCTTGTTTTTCTTCATCACTAAAATTGATATTGTATCGCTCTCCCATTTTTTCAAGAGTTGCAATACGTTCTTCTTTTCCCAGAACCCCAAAGAAAACTTTGTCTTGTCCTACCGTTACAGTTGCCAAATTAATTTCGGGCAATTTTGTTTGTACAGTAGAACTTGGAGTATCAACTGGTAATGGCTCTGGAAGTTTTGCTGTTGAAGTCAATACGAAGAATGTCAAAAGTAGAAACGACACGTCGCACATTGCGGTCATATCCACTCTCATACTCCTCTTTTTCATTTTACCTTTAGCCATTGATAAATTTTTTATGTGTAAACCTATTTTATATAGGTTTTATTATTACATTATGCTCTTATCTATTAATTATTTTGACAATCCTCTGAACTTTCTGTAAGACTGAGTAATTGCAAAGCCTGCTTCGTCAATAGAATAAGTTAATCTATCAATTTTTGTAGTAAATGAGTTGTACATTACGATTGCTAATGTAGAAGTTCCAATACCTGTTGCCGTACATACTAACGCCTCGGAAATACCTGTTGCTAAAGCGGCTGAATCCGGAGTTCCAGAAGTTGCCAAAGCTGAGAACGCTTTAATCATCCCTGTTACTGTTCCTAAAAGACCAACCAATGTACCAATAGACACTAACGTAGCCAATACAATCATATTTTTCTCCAACATCGGCATTTCTAATGTAGTAGCTTCTTCGATTTCTTTTTGGATAGCTTCTGTAGCTTCTTCACTATTGAAACCTTCTTTTTTCATTTCTTCATATTTTACCAAACCAGCTCTTACAACATTTGCTACAGATCCTTTTTGAGCATCACAAGCATCCATAGCTTCGCTGATTCTTCCTGCATTAATGCTTCCTTGGATTTCTTGAACAAATTGCCCTACATTTCCTTTTCCTGATGCTTTAGAAATTACAGCAAATCTTTCTATTGAGAAAACAATTACCATTGTTAGCAATCCAATCAAAACAGCAACTACAGGACCTCCTTTGTAAATCATCCCCATAAAGTTACCTGGTAGCGGCTCTGCATCTCTATCTCCATTCATAAAGTTACCAGAATCCCCCATGACATATCTCCAGATTATAAATCCAAATACAAGACATAGAACTACTGCTAATGATGCAAATAATTTACTTGCTCCTGAGCTTGACGCTTTTTTCTCAACTGATTCGTTTGATACGTTTGTCATCTTTTTAAAATTTAATTCTTCTTTTTTTCAATTATTACTTAATTACTTTTTCTCTTTTTATCTATTATGAGAGTCGCAAATTTATGTTTTTAGATTAAATAAAAAAATTAAAAATGATTTTTTTGAAGTTTGTAAAAGTTGATTTAACACTAAAAAAATTTAAGTCTCCTGTATTTTAATAAAAAGTTAAGCAAAGGTAAAGATAACAACTCTAATTGAATTAAGCTGTTTTTATTTTGACTAAATAACCAACTTTAACATTTGAATTTATTAAAAAAATCACTCTGGTTTATATTATCTTTGTATAAAAAGCTTTAGTTTAAGAAATAACAGAACGACTATGACTTTAGAAACATTCACAGAGGACTTTAACAAGGGATACACTTATAAAGGAGATTATATCACTATTGGCGGTGCAAAATTCAACGATGAAATCCTTGCTAACCATTTTGTAAACATCCCCTTAAAAACCATTAACCGGCACGGATTAATCGCAGGAGCAACCGGAACGGGAAAAACAAAAACCATACAAGTGCTTTCCGAACAATTGTCCTCTAAAGGTATTCCTGTCTTAATGATGGATATTAAAGGAGATTTTAGCGGAATTGTCCAACCGGGAAGTGAAAATGACTTTATCAAAACCCGCCATTCACAAATGAACTTGCCGTATCACTCCAATGGTTTTCCTGTTGAGTTAATGACTATATCAGTACAAAACGGAGTAAGACTACGCGCTACAACCTCAGAATTCGGTCCTATTTTATTTAGTCGTATTCTGGATCTAAACGAAACACAGACAGGAATCATTTCTCTTATTTTTAAATATTGCGACGACAAAAAACTCCCCTTATTAGATTTAAAAGACTTCAAAAAAACCCTGCAATATCTCACCAATGAAGGAAAATCTGAAATTGAAGCGGAATACGGTCGGATTTCTACTGCTTCTACGGGTGCCATTATTCGGAAAATTATTGAATTGGAGCAGCAAGGAGGCGATTTATTTTTTGGCGAACCGTCTTTTGATATTGCTGACTTAATGCGTATTGACGACAAAGGATTTGGATATGTAAATATTTTAAGATTGACCGATATTCAAGACAAGCCCAAATTATTCTCTACCTTTATGCTAAACTTGCTGGCACAGGTATATTCTCAAATGCCAGAACAAGGAGACAGCGGACAACCCGAACTGGTCATATTTATAGACGAAGCCCATCTTATCTTTAACGAAGCCAGCAAAACGCTTTTAAACCAAATAGAAACTATAGTCAAACTCATTCGCTCAAAGGGAATCGGAATTTATTTTATCACACAAAACCCCACTGATATTCCAAATGGTGTATTAGCGCAATTAGGATTAAAAATTCAACATGCTTTGCGAGCCTTTACAGAAAAAGACCGAAAAGCAATCAAATCATCATCCGAAAATTTCCCGAGCACTCCTTACTATAAAACCAACGAAATTATTACACAGTTAGGAACTGGAGAAGCTTTAGTTACGGCACTCAATGAAAAGGGAATCCCCACCCCTTTAGTTGTGTGTACTATGAGAGCTCCGATGAGTCGGATGGATATCTTATCCGATTCAGAAATTAATCATATTATAGAAAAATCTAAACTATCAAAAAAATACAATAATAGCTTTGATAGGGAAAGTGCTTATGAAATCTTAACTGCAAAACTAGAAAGATTAGAACAAAATCAAGAAAATAAACCCCAAAAAGAGACCGCTAAATCCAACTCTAAAAATCAAGGCAGCGACTTGTCAAAAGGATTTTTAAAAGTAGTCACCAGTGCTACCTTTATCAGAGGAGCGTTTGGAATACTTAGTAAAATAATCAGCAATAATTCTAAGAAAAAATAAACGAAAAAGCGTTTGAAATTAAACTCCAAACGCTTTCTTGTTTTTATCTGCTGCAATCAGCTGTCCAAGTAGCTCCGTCTTTTAAAAACAGAATCTTCAACTCATTTGCATTAATTCTTATATAATGCGATTCGTCAGATCCTACCATAATAGCTGTATTCTCATCTTTTTCTATTTCAATGCCTGTAATATCCGAAATGCCGTCTGAAAATATAAAATTATATTTATCTCCTACTTTTACCACCTGTACATATCCTTCATCGTTGGATTTATTTTCTCCATCACTTATGTAAGTTACTTTTCCATGATATTTGCCAATAAAAAAATCATTGTCAGATGGGTCATCATCACTACTGCAGGCAACTAGTGATAAAGCTGAAACGACTAAAAATAAAACTCCAAAAAATTTAAAAAACTTTTTCATAACAATTCTTTTTTAAGTTTATATCTATTAAAAAATCAATTATTATACCATTCTTTATTTTTATTTAAAAAACGTTTTATACACTCATAAAACGTCATTAAAGTTTCAGAACCAATCCGATTTAAATCCACAAAGTGATGATTTTTAGGACAACTAAACGTTATTAATCCTTATCACGTTTCCTTACAGGCACACTGTATTGCTCTTTTCATTATTTCTTCTATCTCCGGCGAATTCCAAAGATGTTCAATACGATCTATTTGCATCACCTCATCCATTATCTCTTTCTGAATATCTCCTATTTTCAAAGCTTCCAGGTAAGTTCCTTCACTAAAAGTAACTCTATCATAAAGAGGGAGCCATAGTTCAGGATATTTCTTACTAAAATTAGTTTCTATCTTTTTTCGAAGTAAAAACATAGAATCTGCAGTAAGTTCACTCATTTCCTGAAAATTGCGATAGGATAATTCTGCTATGGCATCTCCGTTTGGTTTTCTTATATCCTGATATTCTTGTAGTATTTTTTTCCAATCCTTATTTTCTACTCTATCAAAAATACGGGTTAAAACATCTATATCTTCTAAACCTGCATTTAATCCTTGTCCGTAAAAAGGAACCACGGCATGTGCAGCGTCCCCAATTAATGCTGCTTTATCTCCATAAATCCACGGAAAACACTTCATCGTTACAAGAGAATTAACGGGATTTCTAAAATAAAGCTTTTCCAGATCGGGCATCATTGTTTTTGCATCCGGAAAATAGATATCAAAAAAAACATTTAAATCCGATATATTTTGAATTGCATTAAAAGAGACTTCTCCTTCAAACGGCATAAAAAGTGTACATGTAAAAGAGCCATCTGTGTTTGCCAGTGCAATAAGCATAAAGTCTTTTCGAGGCCAAATGTGAAACGAGTTTTTGTCCAATCGGTGCTTTCCTTCAACATCCGCCGGAATAATCAATTCCTTATAACCAATTGTCAAATAAGATTGCTGATACTCAAACTGACTGTGTTTTTGCATTTGCAAACGCACTCTGGAATACGCTCCGTCCGCGCCAAAAATTAAATTGTGCTTTATTTCATCCCATTGATCTGATTCTTTTGCTGCACTGAACAAAACTCCTCTTTCTAAATCAACACCCCAAACAGGAGTTTGAAAGGCGAATTTGACACCTCTTTCTTCTGCCAGATCAACTAATTTTTTATTTAAGTCTCCTCTGGAAACTGCCCAAATACTTTCCCCGTTAATGCCATAAGGCTGATAATTTATTTTTCCATCCTTTGCATGAATTGCTCTTTGAAACATTGGAATAGCCATCTCCCGGATAGAATCTTCTAAACCAATCTTTCTCAACATCTTCCATCCTCTTTCGGACAGTGCCAGATTAATTGATCTCCCCGAAAAATCTACTTTGCGGATATCTTCGCTTTTATCATAAACTGTTACATCAAACCCTCTGTCTTTCAAGCTCATTGCCAATACAGCTCCTACTAATCCGCTTCCTACAACTGCTATGCTATTTTTCATTGCCACTAATTTCTTTTATTACAAAAGAACTGCTGTTCAAAAAATTAAAAGTCAGATTAAACAAGACTAAGCGCGTTATAGAACAACTTCTCATTCTTGTTCAATTTGACAAAGCCTATTTAAAAATGCTTTTTTCTAATTATTTATTGAATTTTATCTTATTGCCCACCGGCAATCCCTGCGATTTTGCAAATGCACCACACAAATGAAACAATAAGCGTGCGCCTACATTTCCATCCCAATCATCATCTCCTGGCGCTACTTCCACCAAGTCTATCCCTATAATTTCTTTTCCGGATTCTGCTAAACGACTAATCAGATACGTTGCCTGTTCAAATGAAAGTCCACCCGGAACAGGAGTTCCCGTATTAGGACAATACCATTGCAACAACACATCAATATCAAAACTAATTGTTACTTTCTGAGGCAGTAAAGCAATAATCTCATCACATTTTTCCTTCCAAGTCACTCCTTCAAATTCTGCTTCTTTTAAATCAGCATCTGTATAAACACTTATTTTATCAGATTGCTTTACTTCACCTATTTCTTCTTCACAAAAATCACGGATTCCAACCTGAACCAATTTTTCGACCTGATTAATTTTTAATGCATTATACATAATAGAAGCATGGGAGTAAGTAAATCCTTCATAGGCTTTTCTCAAATCCATGTGTGCATCAAGATGTAAAATTCCAAATGATTCATGCTGCTTCGCCAAAGCCTGATAATATCCTAACGGCGCACTGTGATCTCCTCCCAACAATACAACTTTCTTGCCTTTGTTTATCCAATACATAACTTGCTCTTCAACTTCTTGATTCAGCTGCTGGCAAGCTCTATTGATAGTATCTAAATCTGACTGAAGTGCGGGGAAAGTTTCTATATCCTCTCCTTGTTCAAGTACCTCTATAATGGGCTGTGCCAAACCTTTATATTTTTCACTGTTTTTAGCCCAATGCTCCGGAGCTTCCGAAAAATAAATTCCCTGTTTCCAAAGATCGGGATATTGCTGATGTAATAAATCTACCTGATAAGAAGCTTCTAAAACAGCCTCAGGTCCTTCTGAAGCCCCTGCTCCGTAACTTACTGTTACTTCCCAAGGAACCGGAATAATTACAATTTCACTTTCTTCTGCTGTAAATGGAAGCCCATAAATTGTTGCCTCTGCAAGCCCTGGCTGAGAGGGGTCAAAATGATCTATCTTTTGTTGCTTAGTCGACATGATTAAATTTATTATTCAGCAAATTTATATTTAATTGTTAATAAAAAACAATGTATCTTATTTTTGGAGACCTTTCTTTAATATTTGTCCAAAATGATACATATCTTCAAATGACGTATAAAAAGGAACAGGAGCTAGTCTGATTACATTTGGTTCTCTCCAATCTACAATCACCCCTTCTTTCATTAAGTAATCAAAAAGCGCACGTCCTTCGCCGTGTAAAAGAACAGATAGCTGACTTGCTCTTTCTTTAGGATTTTCGGGAGTAATAATTTCAAAATCCCCACCTACTTCAGATGCTATTTCTTTTAATATAAACTCCAGATAAGAAGTAATCAAATCTCTTTTGGCAATTAGTTTCTCCATCCCCGCTTCTTCAAACATTTCTACTGAAGCAAGATAAGGAGCCAAAGTTAAAACTGGCAAGTTGCTGATTTGCCATCCATGAGCCCCTATAATTGGATCGTATTCGGGCTCCATCAAAAAACGACGTTCTTTGTTGTGTCCCCACCAGCCGCCAAGACGCACCAAATCTTTATTGTTGTGATGTTTTTCATGAATAAAACACCCTGAAGCATTACCCGGTCCTGAATTCATATATTTATAACTACACCAAGCTGCAAAATCCGCTCCCCATTCGTGTAGTTTTAACTCTATATTTCCGGCAGCATGGGCTAAGTCCCATCCTACATACGCTTGATAATCATGAGCTTTTTTTGTGATATTTTTCATATCAAGCACCTGCCCTGTATAGTAATTTAGTCCTCCAATCAATACCAGCGCCAATTCGTCCCCAACTTCATCAATCTTTGACAAAATATCTTCTGTTCTAAAATTGTGCTCTCCTGGTCTGCGCTTTACCTCAACAATCGTCTCTTTGGGATCTAATCCATGAAATTTAACCTGAGTTTGAATCAAATATTGGTCGCTTGGAAAAGCTTTTTCTTCGCAAAGAATTTTAAACTTTTTTACTGTTGGACGATAAAATGTAGCCATTAACAAATGAAGATTAACAGTCAGCGTATTCATCACTGTTACTTCTATTGGTTTAGCGCCGACTATTTTACTCAATGGCTCACTAAACCTTTCGTGATAATCCCACCACGGCTTGTCTGCATAAAAGTGTCCTTCCACAGCCAGTTCTGCCCAATCTTTCATTACCTCATTTACATACTCTACAGCTCTTTTGGGTTGCAATCCCAAAGAGTTTCCAGTAAAATAAATAACTTGTTTTCCGTTAACTTTAGGAAAATTAAACTCACTTCTGTATTTTGACAATACATCTTGTGCGTCTAGCGACTGCGCATATTTCAAACTGTTTTCAAATTTCATTTATTTCTCTTTTTGGTTTTTGTAAAAGTAAAGTTTTTTGATAGAATAGCAATATACTATTTCTTACAAACCAAAAGCCTTTTGTATTGACTACAAAAGGCTTCTTTTTAATTATCATTCATAAAATTGTTACAGAATCAGCATCGCATCTCCATAAGAATAAAACTTATATCCTTTTTCAACTGCTTCTTTGTAAGCTTTCATCATTAAATCATGTCCGCAAAAAGCAGAAATCATCATCAAAAGCGTTGATTTTGGCATATGAAAGTTAGTCACCATACAGTTGGCAATGCTAAAATCGTATGGAGGAAAAATAAATTTATTAGTCCAACCTACAAAAGGATTCAGCGTTTGGTTAGATGACACTGAGCTTTCTAATGCACGCATACACGTTGTACCAATCGCACAGACTTTTTTCTTTTCGGCTTTTGCCTCATTTACTATATCACAAGCTTCTTGCGTTATAAAAATTTCTTCAGAATCCATTTTGTGCTTAGACAAATCTTCTACTTCAACCGGGTTAAAAGTTCCCAAACCAATATGAAGCGTAACCTCTGCAAATTTAATTCCGTTTATCTCTAAGCGCTTCATCAAATGCTTAGAAAAATGCAAACCGGCAGTAGGTGCTGCCACAGCCCCTTCTTCTTTGGCATAAATAGTCTGGTAGCGCTCTGCATCTTCAGGCACTACTTCTCTGTTAATATATTTCGGAATAGGAGTTTCTCCCAATTCCTGTAATTTTTGTCTGAACTCTTCATAAGAACCGTCGTATAAAAAACGCAGCGTTCTTCCTCTTGAGGTTGTGTTATCAATTACTTCGGCAACCAATGAATCATCGTCTCCAAAATACAATTTATTTCCGATTCTTATTTTTCTCGCAGGATCTACCAATACATCCCACAACCGTTGTTCTTCGCTTAATTCTCTAAGCAAAAACACTTCGATTCTCGCTCCTGTTTTTTCTTTATTTCCGTATAAACGAGCCGGAAATACTTTAGTATTATTCAATACCATTACATCTCCCTCCCCAAAATAGTCCACAATGTCTTTAAACAGCTTGTGCTCAATTTCGCCTGTTTTGCGGTCTATAACCATCAATTTAGATTCATCTCTGTTTTCTGCCGGAAATTCTGCCAATAAGTTTTCTGGTAAATCGAAATTAAAGTTTGATAACTTCATTAAAAATATTTTAATTAAATGATTTTTCTCTCTTTTTTAAGAATTGCAAATATACAACCTCAAAACAGGCGTTGTCAAGTATTTGGCGCTTTTTATTTTATAGCCTTTAAATTAAATCCCATTTTTTGGACGCATTCCCAAAAACTAACAAAAGATTTTGATACTACTTCTGCATTATTTATTCTTAAATTTACTTTTAGCGCTAAGGGTGCAAAAGCCATCGCCATCCGATGATCGTCATAAGTATCTATACTTATGTTTTTTCTTATTCCCGAATGTTTACTCAGCGTTAATGTATCTTCTGTTACTTCTACGTTCCCTCCTAGTTTAGTCAATTCAATATACAGTGCTTTTAAACGATCGGTTTCTTTTATTTTAAGTGTATGCAGGCCTAAAAGTTTACACGATAGATTCAACCCTAAACAAGTGACTGAAATAGTTTGTGCCAAGTCGGGAGTATCATTCAAATTTAAAGTTAATTCTCTATGTTCTGGTTCCTCAACTTTCTCTAAAATAACAAGATTGTTTTTAAAGGTAGTATTTACGCCAAACGCCTTATAAATTATAGCAACAACTGCATCTCCCTGAAAGCTGTTTTGCCGATAATGCTTAAGCGTAACAGCAGTCCCTATGGGAGACAGGGCTATAATTGAGTAAAAATAGGATGCGGAAGACCAATCAGATTCTACAATAACCTCAGAGTTTATAGTGGTTTTTACAGGAAAAACACTAATTTTATTGTCTGTAAACAAAGTTTCTATTCCTATTTGGCTTAATAAGCGAAGTGTCATTTCTATATAAGGTCTTGAAGTTACTTTACCGATCAGTTCTACTTCTAATCCGTCCGGCAATTTACTTCCAGTCAGTAGTAACGCCGTAATGAACTGACTGCTTATATCTGCCTGCAGGATAACTTTTCCTCCTTGTAATTTTTTGCCGTTTATTTGCAGTGGCGGAAATCCTTGTTGATTTAAGTAAGTTACTTCTGCTCCTAACTGTTGTAGAGCATCAACCAAAGTATGAACGGGACGCTGCTGCATTCGTTCACTTCCTGTTAAAACTACTTTTTCGTGTGTACACAAAGCGAAGTAAGCCGTTAAAAAACGCATTGCGGTACCAGCGTGATGTACATTTTTCACCAAGGATCTAGTTTGTAAACACTGTTTCATTACCAAACTGTCATCAGAATCCGAAATATTTTTAATCGTTAAATCCGGATATAAAGCCTGAAGCAGCAATAAACGATTCGTTTCGGATTTAGATCCCGAAATACAGATAGTCTGATTTTTTTTTAATTGCTTTACTTCAAGTGATATATTCATGAAAATTAGATTTAGAACTGCTTCTTTTGCTAAAACTATTTCAATTTTTCATTGTTGTGATGGCGATTGTGGTCTCGTTTGGTTTTTAATTCCATCTTTTTGTCAAACGACTCTTGTAAATTTACTCCGGTTTGATTTGCCAGACACAATACTACAAATACGACATCAGCCAACTCTTCTCCTAAATCTTTATTTTTATCGCTTTCTTTTTCAGATTGTTCTCCATAACGACGGGCGATAATTCGCGCAACCTCTCCTACTTCTTCTGTTAGTTGAGCCATGTTTGTCAACTCGTTAAAATAACGTACGCCGTGCTCCTTAATCCAATTATCAACTGCTATTTGTGCATCTTGAATATTCATAACTTATTTTGTTTTATTTTTAAATATTTTGGGTTTTATCCATTTATCATACACAATCATCAATACAATAAAAATGATGTATTTGCCAACAAAGCTTACTAAGCAGATTTCATTTCCCGATAAAGCGCAGCTTATTTCGTCTGACATAAACCACGTCAGGGCGATATAGATAAATGAAAAAAAACTATATTTTACTAATGTATTCATTATTCTTTATTTTGAGTATCTATCCAAATAGTAACCGGACCATCATTTAGTAATTCCACTTTCATATCTGCTCCAAATTTTCCCGTTTTAATTTTTTCGCCTAATTCTATCTCCAACTGAGTAATGAATTTTTCATACATCGGAATAGCAAAATCAGGTTTAGCGGCTTTGATATAAGAAGGTCTGTTCCCTTTTTTAGTTGCTGCATGCAGTGTAAACTGGCTTACCAAAAGTATCTCTCCTTCGACTTCTTTTACGGATTTATTCATCACGCCATTTTCATCATTAAAAATGCGCAGATTAACTATTTTAGCAGCCAGCCAGTTAATATCTTCCTGACTATCTGCATCTTCAATCCCCAAAAAAATCAATAACCCTACATGTATAACTCCGGTATATTCTTCCTCTACTTGAACAGATGCCCGGGTAACTCGTTGTATTAATGTTCTCAATGTTAATTATTTTTCAATTTCAGCTCAAAAACTATTCTTCTTGATTTTTACCATCCTTATAAATATCTGTCCGATAAGATTCTTCCTCTCCATCCAGTATCTGAATATAGCTTTTATATCTGGACCACGACAATTCGTCCCTGTTCAGTGCTTCTTTTACAGCACAGTTGGGTTCATCGCGATGCAGGCAATTATTAAATTTACACTGCCCTTTCAAAGCAAAAAACTCCGGAAAATAATCTCCCACTTCATAGGGTTCCATATCTACCAAACCAAATCCTCTGATTCCGGGAGTGTCAATAATTCGTGCATCAAATGACAAATCATACATTTCTGCAAACGTTGTAGTATGCTGTCCTTGCTGATGCAATCCTGAAATTTCTGTTGTTTTTAAATTTAGTCCCGGCTCAACAGCATTGATTAAAGTGGATTTTCCTACCCCCGAATGTCCGGAAAAAATATTCACCTTTCCATTCATAGCTTCTTTTAAAGCTTCTATTCCCTTTCCGGTTACAGCAGAGACTTTCAGGCACTTATATCCTATTTTAGAATAAACATACTGTAAATACAGTTGCTCATCCGAAACCTCTTCTGAATAAGTATCTGTTTTATTAAAAACCAATATCGTTTCAATTCCATACGCCTCTGTTGTTATCAAAAAACGATCAATAAAGCTCGTTGTAGTGATAGGATTATCTATCGTGACGATCAAAAATACCAAATCAATATTGGACGCTAAAATATGTACCTGTTTGGAGAGGTTAACCGATTTTCGGATAATGTAATTTTTACGGGGTTCAATGTCGTAAATTACACCTGTTATTTTATCATTAACTTTTTCCAACTCAAATAATACGCTATCTCCCACAGCAACGGGATTGGTGCTTTTTATCCCTTTTATTCTGAATTTCCCTTTTATCCGGCAATCATAAAAAACTTTGTCCTCCCCTTTTACTACATACCAGCTTCCAGTAGATTTATAAATTATTCCTTTCATCACCTTTTCTCTTACTTTTTGTTAATAATTTTATTCTGCCGATAGATGCTCTCTTGATGTATTGTAGTATAAAGAGCTGCAATAAACTCTTCAGATAACCCGAGACAGGTTCCTTCTTTTCTCATTTTTTCCAATATGTATTTCCATCTTTCCTGCTGGAAAACAGCCACGTTTTTTTCTCTTTTCAAATTTCCTATCGCATCTGAAATAGACATTCTCTTTTCTAACAAATCTAACAATTTACTGTCCATATCGTCTATCCTGATGCGATATGCCTGAATTTGCTGCAAAAAGTCAGCTGTATCATCCGTTACATTTCTGACTTTTAGCTTTTGAAGAATATCTGTCAGCTGCTGCGGAGTTACCTGTTGCGCTGCATCACTCCAGGCTTTTTCCGGATTGCAATGCGTTTCAATCATCAAACCGTCATAGCTCAAATCCAATGCCTGCTGTGCTACTTCAAATACTTTATCTCTATTGCCGGTAATATGAGAAGGATCTCCAAAAATAGGTATATCCGGCATTTGGGTCTTTAAATCAATCGGAATCTGCCATTCCGGAATATTTCTATATTTCGTTTTTTCATACGTGCTAAACCCTCGGTGAATAGCCCCAATATTTTTTATATTTGCTTTTATCAGGCGTTCCAATCCTCCCATCCACAGAGACAAATCCGGATTAACCGGATTTTTTAGCAAAACAACTCTGTCCGTCCCAGCAAGTGCATCTGCTATTTCTTGTACGGCAAATGGATTAACCGTCGTTCTGGCACCAATCCACAAAATATCAATATTGTGTTCTAACGCCAACTGAACGTGTTTTGCCGTTGCCACTTCTATAGCTAACAGTAAACCTGTTTCCCGTTTTACTTCCTGAAGCCATTTTAACCCGATTTCACCTACCCCTTCAAATCCCCCGGGACGAGTACGCGGCTTCCATATCCCAGCACGAAATACTTTAACCTCTTCAGGTAAATCTTTAGCTATCTGCATAACCTGCTCCGGCGTTTCGGCACTGCAAGGTCCTGCAATTACAGCCGGATTTTGACCTTTAAACAAAGACATCCAGTTTTTATTGACACTTGATTTTTCCATACTTGCAAAATTAATAGGATTTATCTTAATAACAGTCTATTGATTTGCTAAATACTCTTTATCTCCCTAAAAAGTATGCCTATTATTGAGGAACAAATTTTCATTTCATTGGTTGTTCTTATCTTAAATAACTATTTTTACGGTTCATTTCAAAAAACAAAAGTAAAAATGACTTTACTGACATTTACGCTAATTCTGTTTTTGGGAGCATTTTTAGCAGGATTTATAGGTTCATTATCCGGTTTAGGCGGCGGTATTATCATTATTCCCCTCTTATCTGTATTTTTAGGTGTTGATATGCATTATGCTATAGGAACTGCACTTGTTGCGGTAATAGCCACTTCATCCGGTTCTGCATCTGCTTACGTTCGAGAAGGAATTACGAATATGCGTCTGGGGATGTTTTTGGAAATTGCCACTACTGCCGGAGCGGTAATAGGTGCCCTAATTTCCACCAACGCTCCTACTTCTGCTTTAGCCATCATCTTTGGGGCAACTTTAATTTTTTCGTCTGTTAATTCACTTCGAAAAAAGGAAGATTACCTTATTAAACCCGAAAACTCAAGTACTTTAACACACAAACTCAAACTCACAAGTACTTACCCTACTCCATCTGGAGAAATGGTGCATTATGGCATGACTAATATAGTAGGCGGTTTTAGCATGATGGGACTGGCTGGCATGATGTCTGGTTTACTAGGAATTGGTTCTGGAGCTTTCAAGGTAATTGCAATGGATACCATTATGAAAGTTCCTTTTAAAGTATCAACTACTACAAGCAATTTTATGATGGGGGTTACTGCTATTGCCAGTTCTGTGATTTATATTCAAAAGGGATATATTGAACCTAGTATCTGCATGCCGGTTATTATTGGTGTTTTAATTGGCGCAATGGTTGGGGCTAAAGTTCTGGTCAAAGCCAATACCAAAAAACTAAAAGTATTTTTTGCCTTATTAATTTTTGTTCTGGCAATTAATATGATTTATAACGGAATAGTTGGAAAAATTTAAAGTGTACACATGATGTCTACAAAATTCACTGATAAAGACTTACAAATTATCATTGGCAATGTATTGCGATATGGTGTTTGGCTAGCATTAACTGTTGCTTTGATAGGAGGATTCATCTTATTGCTTTCTAGTCCAGAACAGACTATTGACTTTCAAAACTTTACAATAAGAGATAATAATCTTTTTGAAGTATTTAACACGATTATAGCTGGAGTTGAGCAAGGCAATGGCGAAGCAATTATCTTTTTGGGAATTATCTTTTTATTTCTGACACCTGCTTTGCGATTGGTATTGTCTTTAATTTCTTTTTTTTTAGAAAAAGACCGGCTTTATATTTTTATTACACTTATTGTTATCGGAATTATAGTCTTAAGTGTTTCTTTCGGTTTTTCTCATTAAATATTTTAAATTTGTTTTCTCTATAAATACATTCCAATGTCATTAACTGTACAAAATATAAGTAAATTTTATGGCGACCAAAAAGCGCTGGACAACGTTAGTTTCCAAATTCCGAAAGGACAGATTGTTGGGTTTTTAGGACCAAACGGTGCCGGAAAGTCTACCTTGATGAAAATTTTAACCACTTATATTGAAAGTGATTCAGGCGAAGCATATGTCAATGATTTTAATATTAAAACAGAAGCTAAAAAAGTACAGCAATCTATCGGATATCTCCCTGAACACAATCCGCTGTATTTGGACATGTATGTAAGAGAGTACTTAAAGTTTAACGCCGATATTTATAAAGTGCATAAAAATCGAATTGAAGAAGTAATTGAATTAACAGGATTACTGCCTGAATCACACAAAAAAATAGGTCAGCTTTCCAAAGGATATCGCCAAAGAGTTGGCTTGGCAACCGCTTTATTACACGATCCCCAGGTTTTAATTTTAGACGAACCAACCACCGGCTTGGATCCAAACCAACTTGCAGACATAAGAGAACTGATAAAAAACATTGGTAAAGACAAAACCGTCTTCTTATCTACCCATATTATGCAGGAAGTAGAAGCTATTTGCGAACGTGTTATTTTTATCAAAAAAGGACAGATTGTTCAGGATCAGATTCTGGCTGAAATCCTTGAAAACAAAGACGAACAGGTTATTTCTGTTGAATTTGACTACAAAATTGAAATTGAATTCATTAAGCTAATCCCTAAGCTAATCCGCGCTACTCACATTCACGATACGCAATGGGAGCTGATTTTTCCTTCGGAAGGAGATTACAGAACAGCGGTATATGATTTTGCTCAATCACAAGGCTTAAAAACACTTTCCTTACAGGTAAAAAATAAAAATCTAGAAAAACTATTTAGAGAAATTACGGCGGAATAATTTTTTCTTCTGTTTTTAAATATTCTCAAAACATCTATAATGTGAATAAAAACATCCGTTTCAAAGGACATAAAACTAATACTAAATATTTTGATTATCCTTTTTTAATTCTATCTTCTTCACTTATAATTTTAATCTATTTCGTTGCCACAGAAACTACTTTCGAAAATAATCCTTCCATTTATCTAGTAGCGTTTATTCTTGCTATCCGAGCAATTGTTTTAATGTTTATTAGAGAAAATTCTAAAAAAGTTATTTCTATTGAGTTTAAAGAGAGTGATATAAGTATTGAATTTATAAGAAATGGTGTGATAGCAATAAGTACTTTTCCTATAAAACGTATGGATATTGAATTATTCGAATTAAAAGACCATAAATCTTTCTTTGAAGGTTTACAGCTCAATTTAATTTATAAGTCAAAAAGAGAAAAATTTAAAATACTGTATGAAATATGGAACTATAAAGATTTTGAAAATATATATTCTGAATTTAAACAGCGTAAAAATGAAAAGATACCTGCAGATAATGAGAAAGATCCTTTTAAGCAACTTCAGATAATGAATAATACATATTATAAAGGAAATTAATACTCTCTTTGTTTATTAAGCTCTTTTTCCTGCTCAAAAAATTCCTGAGGAATAACCTTTAAAAAAGACGGATGCTGCTCTATCGCCATTTCTACTTTTTCTATAATACTTTCTATTGAGTCTTTTTCATAATCAATATCCAATGGTTTTTTAATAACCATAGATTGCAGAATCCCCTTCTTTTTGAGGTGTAGACCTTTTTTGTCAAAAGATCGCCTAAAACCGTCTATCACAATCGGCACCACGATAGGCTTGTAATTCTTAATTATATATGCAGTTCCCTTGCGGATAGGTTTAAAAGATTTAGTTGTCCCCTGCGGAAACGTAATTACCCAGCCATCGTCTAAAGCTAACTTTATATTCTCTACCTGATTTTTATCTACTTCTTTTTTTTCAGTTAACTCCTTTCCGTTGCTGCGCCAGGTTCTGTCAACTTTAACAGCACCCACATACGCCATAATTCTGGGGAGCAATCCTTTTTTCATCGTCTCTGAAGCTGCAACGTAATATATATTTAATTTAGGCTTCCAGATATACATAATATTTTTAATAGAATCTGAACGTCCTTTTAAGCTGGCATTAAAAACGTGATACATTGCCACAACATCCGCAAAATAGGTTTGGTGATTAGATATAAATAACACATTTTTATCGGGAAGATTTCGCAGAATCTCAGAACCTTCTATCTGCAAATCATTAAATCCTCTGAAGCGCTGGTGCGTGGCAAATCCAAAAACTCGAATTATCCACTTTTTTAAAAACAAAATATGTCCAAAAGGATTTCTCTTAAATATCCTCATAATTTCCTTGCTTTTTAAGCAGTGTACAAATTTAATTCTTTACGATAAACTCTCCTATATTTATTTTGTCTCAATCAAAAACCTGTATTAAAGTTTGCTTTAATTCGCTTAAAATCATTGCCGTTGCACCCCAAATTACTTTTTCTCTGTAAATAAACGCCGGTGTTTTTATAAAATTGCCATATCCTGATTTCATTGTTATATTTTGAACAATTTTTTCATCTAATAGTGTTGACATTGGCAATTCTACAATCCCTGCTACTTCATCTGGAGCCATTTTGATATTAAATTGTTCTTTAGCAACGCCTAAATAAGGATAAACAAAAAAATTACTTGGCGGAATATAAATTTTCGTAAAAGGTTTTATAACTTCTATCTGGTGTGTAAAAATACCGACTTCTTCATTTGTTTCTCTTAAAGCAGTATGCATCAAATCGACATCTTCTTTTTCATACTTTCCTCCCGGAAATGCTATTTGTCCCGAATGAAGCCCTTTATAAGTAGCTCTTTCGATAAGCAACAGATAAGTTTCACCCTGTTTAGGGTAAAAAAGCATCATTACCGCCGATTGTTTAGGGTTATGATCTATAAAGTCATCAGCATTTAAAAAAGGTTCTCTTTCTTTCGGCATCATTAGCCGATGGGCACTTATTCCGTTTAACGTAGTTTGTTTAATCTCTGGAATTTTGTGTAAAAAAGAATCAAATGTCATAAGTTTGCTTTAATTAATATGCACTATAAATTTACAATTTTTAGACCATGTTTAGCAAAGAAGAAGCACAAAGAATAAAAAAAGAGTTTTGGATGTCATTTGCAGAGACCTATCCTCGCAAATGGCTATTGCACAATACAAAGATAAAAGACGTTTCGTTTAAATTTTATGCCGACAATAAAAAAGCAATGGTTTTATTGGATATTGAACCTAAAAGCGAAGAAAAAAGAAAAATTTATTTTGAAAAAATAGAATCTTTGAAGTCTATTTTGCTTGATGAATATTTAGAAGATGTTATCTTTGGGAAAGATTTTTATCTTGAAAACGGAAAAGTAATCAGCCGGATTTGGGTTCAGTTAAACGGTGTTTGCATTAATAATAAACAAACCTGGAATAATATCTTCGATTTTTTTAATGATAAAATGACTAGTTTTGAAATGTTTTTTTTGGAATACGAAGATTATATTCGCGATTTAGAAATAAACACTTAATTTTATCGTTTACAGATATAATTCTATCCCAACAGTAAATGCGCATTCGTTTTCCGTTAATATTATTTTTTTTCTTATTTTTTGGTATCTCTATTCTCGCACAAGAGGTAAAATCTATTGCACAAGACACTGTTCTCAACAATAAACCGGAACTTATTGACAAAAAGACAAAATTAGGTAGGTTCTTCAATAAGTTAATACTAAAAAGCAATAAAAGACTTGTCTCTAACACACCTGAAATCCAAAACAACCAACATCTAGAATTAGGACAAGGCAAAATAATCCGAAATATAAATATTACGACCTTAGACCCTTTCGGATATTCCGATTCGGATTCTCTAAAAAAACCAGATAAAAAATTAGAAGCTTTAGGAAATAATTTACACCTTAAAACAAAGAAATTCACAATCCGAAATTTTTTACTTTTTAAAGAGGGTGATGTATTTGACTCACTCAAAATAAGGGAAAGTGAGCGTTTAATTCGTACACAGCGCTATGTCAGACGAGTTTCTATTTATCCCATTCCCATTACTAATTCTCCCGATTCGGTTGATATTTTGGTGCGCGAATTAGATTCATGGAGTATTTACCCCACAGGATCCTTATCTACTTCGAGTGGAAGACTCAGACTTAACGATCGGAATTTTGGAGGATTCGGTCATGATTTAACAGTGCAATACCAACGCAGGTTTAGCGAAAAAAGTGACGGTTACATGTTTAACTATCGCGTAAACAATATTCAAAACACCTTTGTCCGAACCGAACTGCAGTACAATTTAGATGTTTGGGGCAACTATATCAAAAGCGTAGCAGTTGATCGACCTTTTTATTCTCCTTATGCAAAATGGGCAGCCGGAGCTAGTTTATACCAACGCTTTTTACGCGATTCTCTCCCCGACAAAAGTATGACTTATAAGCTTCAGGCTTTTAAATATAATACTTTCGACATTTGGGCAGGATATTCTATTCCTCTTTTTAAAAAATATGATAACCAGCCTGTTATAACCAATTTAAGAACGTCTTTTAGGTTTAACAATCAAAAATTTATAGAATCTCCGGAATATGCCTATGATACTTTAGGCTATTACCGGGATCAAAAAACATATTTAGCTTCTATCAGTCTAAGTTCTATTAATTTTATTCGGGACCGCTTTATCTTTCATTACAATTTAATTGAAGACGTTCCGGTAGGAAAAATTTTCGCAATTACTGGTGGTTTTAAAGACCAATATCGCAAACGGAGGTCTTATTTTGGTGCAAAATTAGCCATGGGCGGATATACCAAACTCGGCTATTTTGCTACAGATCTGGAATGGGGAAGTTATTTTTACGGTCGCCACGCCGAACAAGGTGCTTTTAAATTTGAAGGTACTTATTTTACGAAGTTATTCATATGGGGAGACTGGCGTTTCAGACATTTTTTTAATCCTCAATTACTAGTCGGATATAACAGGTATGACCACGTTGGGGACGAACTTAGAGTTGAAAGCGTTATTCAAGGAATTCGAGCATCAAAGGTAACAGGTATTAGAAGATTATCTCTCGCATATCAATGGCAGTCTTACGCTCCATATGAGTGGAAAGGTTTTCGTTTTAACCCTTTTTTAAGTCTTGAAGGAGCCTTTATTGGAGATGGCAGCAAACAATTTTTAGATCCTAAATTATACTCCAGAATCAGTCTTGGTTTTGTGGCAAATAACGACTACCTCGTATTTAGCAGTATCGCTATTTCGTTAGTATATTATCCTACGATGCCGGATTCCGGACACAGCGTTTTTTTTGCTAATTCCAGACAGTATAACGTTGATTTACCAAGTTTTAATTACGCCAGACCGCAAACCGTGTCGTATTACTAATAAAAAAATCAGTAAACCTTAAAAAGGCTTACTGATTTTTTTTAAAGTATAAGACAGTTCTATTCGATTTCTGCTAAATACCTTATAATATCCTCATCTTCCGGAGTCAAATCCACACTCCTTCTACTCATAACTATTTTCATGGTTTCTATAGCTTTATCAACGTTGTAAACTTCCGAAGAATCAATCCCCCCCCAGGTAAAACTAGGCAAAAAGGTTGCCGGAAAACCTCCACCAAAAATACTGCTTGAAACACCAACTACCGTTCCGGTATTAAACATTGTATTGATTCCGCTTTTACTGTGGTCGCCCATCATTAATCCACAGAATTGTAAGCCTGTATTTTCATATTCATTTAACTCGTAATTCCACAATTTAACCGGTGCATAGTTATTTTTCAGATTAGAATTATTGGTATCTGCTCCCAGATTACACCACTCTCCCAATACCGAATTTCCTAAAAAACCATCATGTCCTTTGTTAGAATAACCAAATATGACTGAATTATTGATTTCTCCTCCCACTCTGCTGTGTGGTCCTACCGTAGTTGCTCCATAAATCTTAGTTCCCAGTTTTACTTGTGCATGTTCGCATAATGCAAACGGACCTCTTATGACAGACCCCTCCATAATTTCGGCATCTTTACCAATATAAATTGGTCCTGTAGAAGCATTCAAAGTTACAAACTCCAATTTAGCGCCTTCTTCAATAAACACATTTTCAGGAGCGATGACGTTATTGCTCTTAGGTATAGGCTGCGATATTCTGCCCTCGGTCAGTATATCAAAATCGGCGCGCAAAACATCATCATTTTTTTGAAAAATATCCCATGTATGCGCAATTTTTATTAATTCTGTTTCGTAAACCAACATTTCGTAACGGTCAAAGTCAACTTCTTCCTGTGTATCCTGAACATAAAAAGCCACTATATCTTCTTCATATACCACTGCCTGCATAGGTTCCAGATTTACAATCATCTCTACTAAAATTTCATTTGGTAAATAGGCAGAACTAATCATTACGTTATTTTCTACTTCTACCATAGGGAACTTTTGAGATAAGTATTCTTCGGTTACTGTTGTTGTCGTATAACCTAAATATTTTTCCCACTTTTCTCGGATAGTCAGAATACCTATTCTTATGTCTGCTACAGGACGTGTAAAAGTAAAAGGCAACAAAGCTTCTCTCACCTCGCCGTCAAATAAAATATAGTTCATTTTATAATGATTTAACTCTCAAAGATAGTGGAAATCGATAAAAAATTACAATTCACTGCAAATTTTATCTATAAAAAAAGCCTCTGTGGAAACAAAGGCTTTAATATTATATCTGGAATTCAAATTATTTTTTGAATTTAGCATATTTAGATTTAAATTTATCAATACGTCCTGCTGTATCAATAAGTTTAGATTTACCTGTATAAAACGGGTGAGATGTACGAGAAATCTCCATTTTAAACACCGGGTATTCTACACCGTCAACCTCAATAGTTTCTTTTGTTTCTACTGTTGATTTAGTGATGAATACGTCATCATTTGACATATCTTTAAATGCTACTAATCTGTAATTTTCTGGGTGAATACCTTTTTTCATAATGTAAATCTTGTTATTAAAACGAGCTGCTTTTCCATTTCGAAGCTTTCTTTATGCAAGAAAGGTGTAAACTTCCAACAACTTTTTGTTAAACTTATTTTTAATTCAGTGTGCAAATTTACAATTTTATTTTAATTACAAAACAATAATCACTTCTTTTTATAATTTTATTCCCTGTTTTTAGCTTTCAATTTTAGTATATTTGTATCTTTAAACTGTATTTCAATTGATATTAATGAAAAATCCAATTCATAAAGTCGGAATTATTTTCGGAATTATTCTGGCGGCTTATTATATTTTATTCAATGTGATTAGTTTTTTCACTAGCCGAAATCTATTTACAGATAAATTTGCTGGTTTTGCCAATATGGGAGTAATTATAGTCATTGGATTACTTACGATTATCTTAGCCAAAAAAAAAGCAGGAGGATTTCTTACTTTCAGAGAAGCTTTTACACCTTATCTGATTATGGTAGTTATCGGTGTTAGCACCAATGCTATTACGTATTACGTACTATTCAATTTTGTAGATCCAAGTGCTAAAGAAGAAATTAATAAAACACTTTATGAAATGCTTGTTCAAACGTTGAACAATTCAGGACTACCGGAAACTGATATCCAAGATCAATTGAATAAAGCTAGCAAATTAGATCAGTTTCAATTTAAATCACAACTATTTTCATGGGCGGGCAGTATTCTAAGAAATTCTATTCTCGGATTGTTTTTGGCTGCTATCTTTAAAAATAAATCTGAATTTTCACCTCTGAAGCAAGAAGAATCAAACGATATTAAAGTAACCGAATAGATGAATCTGTCCATAGTCATTCCTTTATTAAACGAAGCAGAATCGTTACCCGAATTATACAGATGGATAACCGATGTTATGCACAAAAACAGTTTTTCGTATGAGATTTTGTTTATTGATGATGGAAGCAAAGACAATTCATGGAAAATCATCTCCGGATTTACTACTGCCGACCCAAGCGTCAAGGGAATAAGGTTTCAACATAATTTTGGCAAATCACAAGCTTTACACGCCGGTTTTGAACAAACCCAGGGTGATGTTATCATCACTATGGACGCTGATTTGCAAGACAGTCCGGAAGAAATCCCGGAGCTGTACAGAATGATTATTCAGGATGACTTTGATTTGGTTTCCGGCTGGAAAAAAAAGAGATATGATTCTGTTATCTCTAAAAACATACCTTCTAAATTATTCAATTGGGCAGCACGTAAAACTTCGGGCGTAAAACTGCATGATTTTAACTGCGGACTCAAAGCATATAAAAAAGACGTTGTCAAAAACATTGAAGTTTTTGGAGAAATGCACCGTTATATACCCGTTTTAGCAAAAAATGAGGGATTTGATAAAATAGGCGAAAAAATAGTGATCCATCAGGCGCGAAAATACGGAACCACTAAATTTGGAGCCAGCCGCTTTATTAACGGCTTTCTCGATTTAATTACCATCTGGTTTCTGTCCAAATTTGGCAAGCGTCCCATGCATCTCTTCGGCGCACTCGGCGTTTTAATGTTTATCATCGGTTTTATTTCAGCCTGCGTAATCGGGACTCAAAAACTATACAAACTTTACACTCATCAACCTGCAATTCTGGTAACCAATGATCCGTGGTTTTATATTGCCCTCACCACAATGATTATTGGTACCCAGCTTTTTTTGGCAGGTTTTTTGGGAGAAATCATACTCAAAACGAGAACAAATATTCAACGATATAAAGTTGCTGAATCGATAGGATTAACAACTTCAAAACAATAAGATAATGCATATAGAAAAAGATATTCTAGAAAAAGCTGGACAATGGCTAAAAAATCCTTTCGATACAGCTACACAACAGGCTGTTCAAAATATGATAGATACAGACACGGCGCTACTCAATGACAGTTTTTATAAAAATCTGGAATTCGGAACAGGCGGAATGCGTGGTGTTATGGGAATAGGAACCAATCGCATCAATAAATACACCTTGGGAAAAAACACACAAGGATTGTCCAATTACTTGAAAAAATCTTTCCCGAACGAAGAACTTAAAGTCGCAATTAATTATGATTGCCGCCACAACAGTCAAGAATTGGCAAAATTGGTAGCCGATGTTTTTACTGCAAACGGAATAAGGGTTTTCTTGTTTTCAGAAATGCGTCCGACTCCCGAACTTTCTTTTGCGGTGCGTTATTACAAATGCCAGATGGGAATTGTATTGACAGCATCTCATAATCCGCCGGAATACAACGGATATAAAGTATACTGGCAAGATGGCGGACAGATTGTTCCTCCAAACGATTCCGAAGCTATTGAAGAAATTAATCAGCTCACCTATGAAGAAATAAACTTTAACGGAGACGATTCTTTAATTACCTATGTTGGAGAAGAACTCGACAATGCTTTTATTGCTTCCACACTCGAAAACGCAAGCTTTAATACGCCGAAAACAGCGAAAGACAATTTAAAAATAACCTACACTTCTCTACACGGAACATCCATTAAACTAATTCCCAAAACACTGGAAAAAGCGGGGTATAAAAATGTTTTCATCGTAGAAGAACAAGCAGAACCTAACGGCGATTTTCCTACCGTAAAATCTCCCAACCCCGAAGAGCCGGAAGCGTTAACCATGGCGTTGCAACTTGCTGATGAAAAAGAAGCAGACATCGTTATCGGAACCGATCCTGATTCTGACCGAATCGGAATTGGTGTAAGAGACCTGAACGGAAAAATGAAACTGCTGAACGGCAATGAAACGATGGTTGTAATGACCGGTTTTTTACTAGAACAATGGAAACAAAACAAAGGCTTTAAAGGCAATGAATTTATTGGTTCTACCATTGTATCAACTCCTATGATGCTGGATCTGGCAGAAAGCTACGGCGTGGAATGCAAGGTAGGATTAACCGGCTTTAAATGGATTGCTAAATTTATAAAAGAGTTTCCCGACCAACAATTTATCGGAGGAGGCGAGGAAAGCTTTGGCTATATGATTGGCGATGCTGTTCGAGATAAGGATGCTGTTGCTTCTGCCCTGCTGGTTTGTGAAATTGCAGCTTTGGCAAAAGCCTCAGGCAGTTCGTTTTATCAAGAATTAATGAATTTATATATTGACCACCGCTATTACAAAGAATACCTGATATCATTGGTTAAAAAAGGAATTTCCGGAGCTGAGGAGATCAAACAAATGATGATAGATTTACGCGAAAATCCACTAGCAGAAATTAACGGGCAACGTGTGGTTTTTATTGAAGATTACCAGAACAGTACAGCCAAAAATTTAATTTCGGGCGAAGTTGAACCGATTTCCATTCCCAAATCCAATGTTTTAATTTATTATCTGGAAGACGGTACTAAAATAGCAGCAAGACCAAGCGGAACGGAACCTAAAATAAAATTCTATTTCAGTGTTTGCGATACTCTGAACAGTCTTTCAGAAATCGAACAAACAGACAATCTGTTAAACACAAGAATACAAGCAGTTATAACCGAAATGAAATTAAATTAAAATATAAGCCTCATAAAAATTTATTTTTTAGTTTTCAATAGTTTACAAACTTATGAACGAATATTTTAAGAAAATTATCCGCTTTGCAAAGCCATATAAGATATATGCTTACCTGAACATTTTTTTCAATATTTTATATGCTTTGTTCAGCGCCTTATCCTTTATTGCCCTAATTCCTATGTTAGATGTCTTATTTGGTGAAACAAAACCAATAAAAGAGAAACCTATCTATACAGGAATGAGTCATTTAAAAGATTACTTGCAAAGTTCTATGTCCTATGAATTACACCAATATTCTGTTGAACACGGTGCACAATATACGCTGATGGCTTTAGCCTCTATCATTATAACGTTGTTTTTGCTAAAAAATTTGTTCAACTATTGGGCAATGTATTTTATCACATTTTTACGCAATGGTGTACTCAAGGACATCCGCAATACTATGTATAAAAAATCATTAGAACTACCTTTGTCCTTTTTTTCCGAAAAACGAAAAGGAGATGTAATTTCCCGAATCACATCAGACGTTTTGGAAATCCAGCATTCCTTCCTTTCTATTTTGGAGGTGCTGGTTCGCGAACCATTAACCATTATATTTACAATAGCTGCGATGTTTTTTATCAATACAGAACTTACTATTTTTGTATTTATTTTTGTTCCGGTATCTGGCTTTGTTATTTCTAAAGTAGGAAAAACCTTAAAGAAAAGCTCACAAAAAGCATCGGAAGAACAAGGCTATTTTTTATCTGTCATCGAAGAATCATTAGCTGGGTTAAAAGTGATAAAAAGTTTTAATGCTGAAAAGAATTTCAATAAAAAATTTCAAGATTCTACTCAGACTTTTTACGAACTAAACAACAAAATTTTAAACCGACAAAACCTTTCGTCTCCTCTCAGTGAGTTTTTAGGTATTGTCACTATTGCTGTTTTATTAGTATATGGAGGTCATTTGGTTTTAGTTGACCAATCATTAACCGGAGCTGCTTTTATCGGATATATAACTTTAGCATATAATATCTTGACGCCGGCAAAAGCAATGTCTAAGGCTTCTTATAGCTTAAAAAGAGGAAATGCCGCAGCAGAACGAGTACTTGAAATTTTAGAACAAAAAAACCCTATTTCCAACGCAGTTAATGCCACTAAAAAAGCAACTTTTGATAACGAGATCAGTATTGAAAATATTAGTTTTAAGTACGAAAAAGAATATGTTTTAAACGACTTTACTCTTAAAATCCCAAAAGGAAAATCCGTTGCTTTGGTGGGGCAATCCGGAAGCGGAAAAAGTACTATTGCCAATCTGCTGACACGATTTTGGGATATAGACAAAGGGGCTATCAAAATTGACAATCAGGATATCCGTGAAATTGATATGGATGATTTGCGCAACTTAATCGGATTAGTCACACAGGACAGTATTTTGTTTAACGACACGATCAAAAATAACCTTTTACTGGGCAAAGAAAATGCCACAGACGAAGAAATCATTAATGCGCTCCAAATTGCCAATGCCTACGAGTTTGTCAAAGATTTACCCGAAGGAATCCACACCAATATAGGCGATTCGGGCAACAAGCTTTCAGGCGGGCAAAAACAGCGGCTATCCATTGCCAGAGCAGTGCTCAAAAATCCGCCGATTATGATTTTGGACGAAGCTACTTCGGCACTAGACACCGAAAGCGAAAAATTAGTTCAGGTTGCTTTAGAAAACATGATGAAAAACAGAACCTCTGTTGTTATTGCCCATCGCCTTTCTACCATTCAAAATGCAGATTGGATTGTTGTAATGCAAAAAGGAAAAATAGTAGAACAAGGCACACACGAAAATCTTTTAAAACAAAACGGAACGTACGCCAAACTGGTCTCACTTCAAACATTGGATTAGATGTACACTGAAAATAAAAACTTAAAACTCCCCGATAATCCAGATACTATTATCTGGAAGTACCTGGATTTGTCTAAATTTTTGGATCTTTTACTTTCCAAAAAAATGTTTATGTCCCGGTCAGATAAGTTTGAAGATCAGTACGAAGGTACATTTAGCGAACCTACTTATGAAGAAATAAAGCAAATAGCAGTTAATAATCCAGAGTTTTTAAACTACTACAAACAGCGAAGAAAAAATGTTGTTATCAGCAGCTGGCATATTAACGAATATGAATCATTTGCCATGTGGCAGATTTTTACCAAAAACAATGAAGGATTAGCTATTCAATCCACCGTAGGACGATTAAAAGAAGCTTTTCACGCTGAAGATCGCATTACACAATATATTGGTGAAGTAGATTATATCGATTACAAAAAAGAATACATTCCTTTTGATGATAATTTTTTTCCTTTTTTGTTTAAGAGAAAAAGTTTTCAATACGAAAAAGAAATTCGGGTTATTTCTGACGTAACTCCTCTTAATCTCTCTGTTAACGAAGGAATCAAAATTCAAACTGACATTCAGAAGTTAATTGAAAAAATATATATACATCCCAAATCTGAGAACTGGTACAAAAAACTAGTAATAGAACTAATGGACAAATTGGAATTTAATTTTTCTGTCGAAAAATCAGATTTGGAAAGCGATATTTTAATCTAAATGCTTATGGAAACAAATAGTACCAAACAAATCATTACCTCCATTTTGGATAACGATTTCTATAAATTTACAATGCAGCATGCTGTCATTAAAAAATTTCCTTATGCAAAAGCCTCATATATATTTATAAATCGAGGAAAACATCAATATCCCGAAGGATTTGCTGAAGCTTTTAAAGAAGCCGTTAACGAAATGGCTAAATTAAAATTAACCAAAGCTGAAAAAGAGTTTTTTAGAGAAACCTGTCCTTATTTAGACCCTACCTATCTGGATTTTTTACAGGGATATCACTATGACCCCTCAGAAGTTGAAATTCAACAAACCGATTCTGAAATTGAAATAAGTATTTCCGGTTATTGGTACAGAACTATTTTATGGGAAGTTCCTCTGATGTCCATTATTTGCGAATTATACTATAAACTCACAGGTGCCAAAAGAGAATCTTCCGATATCATTGTTGAAAAGACTAAAAATAAAATAGAAAACTACAGTAAGCTCGGCATTACAATAGCAGAATTCGGAACCCGAAGAAGACATTCATACGATGTACATCAACTCGTTGTTCAAACGCTTCAAAAATATGGAAAAGGAACTTTTATAGGAACCAGCAACGTTCATTTAGCAATGAAATTCAACACCAAACCTATCGGTACACATGCCCATGAATGGTTTATGTTTCACGCCGCCAAGTACGGTTTTAAAATGGCTAATTCAACAGGTTTAGAACATTGGACAGATATCTACAGAGGCGATTTGGGAATTGCCTTAACCGACACTTATACCAGTACTGTTTTTTTTGAACAGTTCGACAAAAAATTTGCGAAACTGTTCGACGGTGTTCGCCACGACAGTGGAGATCCGCTAGATTTTGCTGATCAGACCATAGCTCATTACAAAAAAATGAATATTAATCCACTATCAAAAACCATTATTTTTTCCGATGGTTTAAACTCTGAAAAAGTAGAAAGGATAGCCAAACATTGTAGTGGAAAAATAGGTATTTCGTTTGGTATAGGAACTGATTTTACAAACGATGTAGGGCTTCCAGCTCAAAATATTGTAATTAAGATGAAGCAGGCTCTACCAGAAGGAAATGAAAGGTGGACGGATGTTGTAAAACTTTCTGATGAACCTAAAAAGCACACGGGCACTCCGGAAATGATAGAGTTAGCACAACGACTTTTAGATATACCGATTAATTAAAAATATTTTTTTTAATTAAACATTAACCTAATAATTGACATAATACACTATTTTTGCATCAATTATCAAATTAACTAAATAAGTAAAATGGCAACGAACAGAACTTTTACAATGATAAAACCAGACGCTGTAGAAGCAGGTCATATCGGAGGAATTATCAACATGATTACAGAAGGCGGGTTTAAAATTGTAGCAATGAAGCTTACTCAATTAACCGTTAGAGACGCTCAAAAATTTTATGAAGTACACAAAGAAAGACCTTTTTACGGAGAATTGGTAGAGTTTATGTCAAGAGGACCAATTGTAGCGGCTATTCTTGAAAAAGAAAATGCTGTAGATGATTTCAGAAAATTAATCGGTGCAACTAATCCTGCTGAAGCAGCTGAAGGAACTATTCGTAAAAAATACGCAAAATCCATCGGAGAAAATGCAGTTCACGGTTCTGACAGCGATGAAAATGCTGCTATTGAGTCAGCATTCCATTTTGCAGGAAGAGAGCAATTCTAAGAAAATATTTTTCTATATTATACAAGAAGAGCGGATGGTTTGTCCGCTCTTTTATTTTTTATGTATATTCTTAGCTATTTCTCTATAGTTTTATAAACCTTCAAAGCCTCTTTTAAAATTTTCGCTGAACTTATCAAATCTTCTTTTTTCAATACATAAGCCATACGCGCTTCATCCAAACCTACGTTAGGAGAAGAATAAAACCCGGCTGCCGGAGCAATCATAACCGTTTCTCCATTGAAATCAAAGTCTTCTAATAACCATTTCGCAAAATTATCAGCATTCTTTACCGGAAATTTTGCCACACAGTAAAACGAACCATGAGGAATAGTGACTTTAACACCTTCTATCTGCTGCAAAGCTTCGATAAATACATCTCTGCGCTCTTTATATTCTGTAATTACTTCTTCAAAATAACTATTTGGCGTATCCAAAGCAGCTTCAGAAGCAATCTGTGCAAAGGTTGGCGGTGACAAACGAGCTTGCGCAAATTTCATAGCAGCATTCATTACTTCTTTATTTTTGGATACAATACAGCCAATACGTGCCCCGCACATACTATATCGCTTAGATACAGAATCTACCATAATAGCGTGATTTTCCAAAGCAGGAATACTCATCACAGAAATATGTTTGAATCCATCATAAGCAAATTCTCTGTAAACTTCGTCGGCAATTAAAAACAGATCGTGTTTTAAAACTAAATCTGTCAGTTGCTTCATTTCTTCTTCTGAATACAAATAACCTGTCGGATTTCCCGGATTACAAATCAAAATTGCTTTGGTCTTCGGAGTAATCAATTTTTCAAATTCAGCAATTGACGGCAAAGCAAAACCATTGTCTATACTAGACATTACCGGAACTATATTTACACCATTAGCAATGGCAAAACCGTTGTAATTGGCATAAAAAGGCTCAGGAATAATAATTTCATCTTCGGCATCCATAACACTTCCCAGAGCAAAACTAAGTGCCTCTGATCCTCCTGTAGTAATGATAATATCAGAAAAATCTATATCCAATTTGTGTTTCTGATAATATTTTGCCAGTTTTTTTCTATAACTTTCAAATCCGGCAGAATGACTGTACTCTAAAACCTCAATCTCTGCATTTTTTACCGCCTGTAACGCTACTTCCGGCGTTTTAATGTCTGGCTGACCAATATTCAGGTGATATACATGATGTCCTTTTTGTTTGGCTGCTTCTGCATAAGGAACCAGCTTTCTAATAGGTGACTCGGGCATGCGCTGCCCTTTTTGTGAAATATGTGGCATAGTCAATAAGTTTACATTAGATTAAAATGGAGATAAAACAGCTATATATTCTCTTTTATTCCGAGTTTAAAAAGTATTACTGCAAATGTAATTTATTTTATAGATATGTTTATAAAAATTTCACTCCTAATAATAAGTTAAAACGGCTGAATTAGTGGCTTTTTGGTTATTTTTGTAGGAATTATAGAAACGCAACATAACAACACACTCATGGACAAAAAAATAATCTCCTTTTTTTCTTCTACAAGGTTAATGGCAGTTCTTTTCATTGTCTTCGCCATAGCTCTCGCATTAGGAACCTTTATTGAAGATCGCTATAATACAATTACTGCACGTATTTTGATATATAATACCAAGTGGTTTGAACTGATCATGCTTGTTTTTATGATTAATTTTATAGGCAATATCAAACGTTATCGCCTACTAAGCAAGGAAAAATGGGCTACACTGATGCTTCATGCGGCATTTATTCTTATTATTTTCGGTGCTTTTGTAACGCGATACATCAGTTTTGAAGGGATGATGCCTATTCGCGAAGGAGAAACGGAAAACAGTATCTTTTCGGACAGAACATATCTAACCGTGATGACAGATGGTGAATACCAAGGCGAAATGAGAAGACGTACTTTTGAAAAACCATACCTCTTTTCACCTGTTACCAACAACCATTTTAAAATAAAAAATACATTTAACGACATTCCTTTTGAAGTTGAGTACAAAGACTTTATTATGGCTGCCGAAGAAGGCATCCAAGAGGATCCTAATGGGATTTACTTTTTAAAGCTGGTAGAGTCTGGTGATGGAGAACGCCACGAACATTATCTCAAAGAAAACGAAGTAGTGAATATTCACAATATTTTATTTGCATTTAACCAGCCTACACAAGGCGCAATTAACATCCTTAAAGAAGGAGATGAATACTTTATTGATACTCCCTTTGAAGGTACTTTTATGAAAATGGCAGACCAATCTACGGGAGATGTTCCTGCCAATACTAAGCAGCCTCTTAATTTCCGATCACTTTACAAAATGGCAGAAACTCAATTTGTATTGCCGGATTTACCAACCAAAGGAAAAATAGTACATACATCCAGCGGTGATTTTAAAGATAAAATAACACCTGATGCCTTAGTCGTAACTGTAAGATCTCAAGGACAGGAACAAGAAGTTGTTTTAAAAGGAAAAGCAGGCAGAATGGGCGAACCGCAATCATTTAAAATAGGCGACTTAGAATTTACCCTACTCTATGGCAGCAAAGTTTACACAACTCCATTTCAGGTAAAACTAGATAAGTTTATAGCAGAAAAATATCCGGGTACAGAGCGGAGCTATTCTTCCTTTGAAAGTCAGGTAACTGTATTTGACGAAGAGTTACCAGAACCAATGAAAGCGAGAATTTACATGAATAATATTTTAGATTATAAAGGATATCGATTTTTTCAAGCGCAATTTGACCCTGATGAAAAAGGAACAATTCTTTCTGTAAACCACGATTTTTGGGGAACGTGGATTACATATACGGGTTATTTTTTCCTTTACATCGGATTACTTGCTATATTGCTAGACAAAAATACCCGATTTGCTGATTTACGCCGTAAACTCAATAAAGTAAGAGAGAAAAAAACATCAGCTTTAACAATTATTTTATTGTTCTTTTCTGCCGGCATGTTTGCACAACACAATCATGCTACACCGCAAAAGCCAGATCCGGTAGTCATTGACTCTATTATTCAGGCAACGATAATAAACAAAGATCACGCTGCACAATTTGGAGAATTAATCATTCAGGATTACGGCGGACGGATGAAGCCTATTAATACTTTTTCTTCTGAACTGGTAAGAAAAGTATATAAAAGCGAAAATTACCACGGGCTTACGCCTGATCAAGTTTTTCTTTCTATAACCCAGTTTACTGTTGCTCAGCAAATGCAAGGCGCACCTAACTTCTGGTATTATGCTCCTATTATCAGCCTCCCGAGAGGAAATGATAAAATCGTAGAAGTATTAGGGCTAGAAAAAGGAGACAAATATGCAGCTTTTATTGATTTTTTTGATGGCAGCGGAAACTATAAACTGGCTGACTACGTAGATGAAGCTAACCATGCAGCCATCAAAGATCAGTTTCAAAAAGACTTCTTGGATTTAGATGGTAAAATGGCTTTATTAAATGCTGCTTTTACGACTAGAATCTTATCTATTTTCCCTATTCCTGAACACGAAAATGACAAATGGATTTCTCCTTTGGAATTAAACGAATCCGGAATAACAGGTATGGACTCTACTTTTACCAAAAATATTTTACCAAGAATGTATATTCCTGCTCTTTTTGAGGCTAAAGAATCTGGAAATTACGAAAAAGCAGAGGAATATCTGGATCACCTCAAAACGTATCAACAAAGATTTGGCGGAAAGGTCATGCCTAGTGAAAAAAAGATAAAATTTGAAATTCTCTATAACAAGTATGACATCTTTAAAACGCTGTACAAATATTATATGATGGTGTCTGTATTTACGTTTATCTTTATTATTTCCGACATTTTAAAATCCAGACGCTTTAATAAAAGAGCTATTAAAATTGGAGGCTGGCTTACTTTATTTCTATTTGCAATTCACACTTTAGGCTTAGCTGTTCGTTGGTACGTATCGGGACATGCTCCTTGGAGTGATGCTTACGAATCCGTTATTTATGTAGCTTGGGCTACCACCCTGTTTGGATTGTATTTTGGTAGAAAATCAGAATTAACGATTGCCTCTACTGCTTTTGTGGCAGGAATGATTTTATGGGGCGCACATCTAAATTACATGGATCCGGCAATTTCTAATCTTCAGCCGGTATTAAACTCTTATTGGCTGATTATTCACGTTGCCGTGATTGTTGCCAGCTACGGTCCGTTTACCTTAGGAATGATTTTAGGAATAGTGGCATTAATCTTAATGATTTTGACCAATAGTAAAAACAAGAAAAAGATGGAGTTAAACATCAAAGAACTTACTTATATCAATGAAATGGCATTGACTGTAGGTTTGGTGCTGCTCACTATCGGAAACTTTTTGGGCGGACAATGGGCAAACGAAAGCTGGGGGCGCTACTGGGGATGGGATCCAAAAGAAACCTGGGCGTTAATCAGTATTATGGTTTACGCGTTTGTGATTCACGCCAGATTAGTGCCTGCAATGCGCGGAACATGGATATACAATTTATTTAGCGTCATTGCTTTTTACTCTATTATGATGACTTATTTTGGTGTAAACTTCTATTTAAGCGGTCTGCACTCATACGCACAGGGAGAAAAAGTAATTACTCCTGCTATTGTTTGGTGGTCAGTTGCATTTGTAATTGCTTTGGGTGTATTGTCTTATTTTAAATACAAAAAGCATCTAAAAAAATAAACTGCTATCTAAAAACAGTTTTTGCATTTTACATATATCAGCTTTTAATCTTTTGATTAAAAGCTGACATATGTATATGAATTATCGTTGTTAGATTTACTTCAATAAAAACAATCCCGGGTAAAATATAATTTTAAATTTCTTCATGTCCTTTTTAACAAGTAAAACATATAAAGTATAGAGGACAAATACAACTACTAATCCTACTGAAATAAAAGGATATAACATCATATTCTATTTAATTGTTACTTTAACAGGTAACAGTGTTTAATATATAATACCCTTAAAAGCGAAATTACAAAAAAATACTACATAAAAAGTTACTGTTGCAAATCTAAAATACACTGTTCCCTTATTTTCCAAATTTCATCCACTGTATAGTTCAACTCTTGTTGTGTCCTTACCCATTTTATTAAAAAATCTCTGTGAATTTGCACCTTATAATGCGTAATCTGATTATATTCTATCTCCTGTTCTTTCAATAATCTTGGCTTTATCTCTGCTTCATAATTGCTGCCAGGCATTGTAACATCTATATAAGTATCATTTATTTTTAAATAATTATGAGCTTCAGGTATAAAAGCTAATCCGGCTTTAGTAAGCGTTTTTGAAATTCGCTTGTCATATGCGCCATCCATCTTAAAAATACCCAGTATTAATTTTATACCGTCAAGCTTATTTTCCAAAGCCAGTTTTCGCAGAACAGCATGTTTGGTACTACACGTTCCTCCCTTGTCTTTTAATATACACAAAATATCATTTTTATCCGTATTTCTTCGGTAAGGCAGTAGGCTGATATATTGACAGGCACTCTCAAAATCAGCAATCCCCAATTTTATAAATTCTTCTGAAATAACACCATTATTTTCAATTCTAAAATTCATTTTTTTATATTTTTATTATCTGCCTTAACCTGTATATTCTATAGTTTTCAAAAGCTCCAAAATAAAAACAGTCTATCTTTGTCAACAATGAATATTAAAAATACAAACAAAAAAATGAACTTTGACCAACAATTACAAAATAAAATAGATTTAAAAACCAAACCTCTAAAAGCTTTGGGACAGCTTGAAGAAATAGCTTTTAAAATAGGTAAAATTCAAAAAACCTTATCTCCCGAACTAACCTCCCCTTCACTTATTATTTTTGCGGCAGACCATGGATTAGCACAAGAGGGAATAAGTGCCTATCCAACAGAAGTAACTCAGCAAATGGTTTTAAATTTTTTGAAGGGCGGTGCTGCTATTAATGTTTTTTGCCAACAAAATAATATGAATTTAAAAATTGTAGATGCTGGTGTAAATGCCGATTTTGAGAAAAATTCTAATCTCATCCAAACTAAAGCAGGATATGGAACCCAAAATATGCTAACCGCTAATGCTATGACGGCTGAACAGCTTTCTTTTTGTTTTCAGAAAGGAGCAGATATAGTTGACAAACTTGCCAAAAGCAAATGCAATATTATTGGTTTTGGCGAGATGGGCATCGGAAACACTTCCTCCGCTTCGCTTCTAATGAGCTCACTTTTAGATATACCCATAGAAGAATGCGTAGGAAGAGGAACAGGTATAGACGATATTCAACTTTACAACAAAAAAGAAATTTTAAAACGAGTAATGGAAAATCGCGGCTACCCGAATTCTGTGGAAGAAACTCTTCTTTTTTTTGGTGGTTTTGAAATTGCCCAAATGTGCAGTGCAATGCTGAAAGCCTATCGTAACAATATGGTAATTATGATAGACGGCTTTATTGCTTCAAGCGCTTTTTTAGCAGCTTATAAAATAGAATCTAAAATTTTGGATAATGCTTTATTTTGTCATCAATCTGATGAAAAAGGGCATCAATTACTGCTTAAAAAACTAAATGAAAAAGCAATTCTAAAGCTTAATCTTCGACTGGGTGAAGGAACAGGATGTGCTATCGCATATCCCATAATAAAAAGCGCTGTAGAATTTTTAAACAAAATGGCTAGTTTTGAATCCGCAAACATTTCCAACAAATGATATATAGAGAACTTACCTATTTTTGTACGGCAATCATGTTTTTCACACGCATTCCTATTCCTGTTAAATTGGAGTACAGTGAAGAAATAATGAATCAATCTCAAAAGTATTTTCCTTTAGTAGGAGCGATTGTAGGCGGTATAGGATGTTTCGTTTACTTTGTTTCCCAATTGTTTTTTTCAACAGAAATCAGTCTGGTAATCTCGATGATTAGTACAGTGTTACTGACAGGCGCTTTTCATGAAGATGGTTTCACAGATGTTTGTGATTCGTTTGGAGGAGGCTACGGTAAGGAACAAATTATGACCATTATGAAAGATAGCAGAATTGGCGCATATGGTGTTATTGGCATTATACTGATTTTACTTTTAAAGTTCCTCGCTTTAAATCAAATTGCATATAGTTCTGGAACTTTAATTTATGCCGTTATTTTAAACGGACATATTACTAGCAGGTTTCAGGCTGGAACAATGATTTTTACTGATTTATATGTTACAGACATCGATAAAAGCAAGTCCAAACCATTAGCTAATAAAAAGCTGTCTTATGGAGCATTCTTTTTTACATTATTGACAACATTGATTCCTTATTTTCTATTTAAAAACTGGTTGTTTTTATTGATCATTCCTTTGAGTCACATAGGAAAACTATATTTAAGCTGGTATTTTAAAAAACACATCGGCGGCTATACCGGCGATTGTTTAGGAACAGTACAGCAAATTTGCGAAGTATTATTTTATCTCATTGTAATTATTTTATGGAAGTTTATGTAATTCGACACACACCCGTAGATGCTCCTAAAGGAATTTGTTATGGACAAACAGACCTTTCTTTGTTGGATACTTATCGGGAAGATCTGGCAGTTGTAAAACAACAGATTCCCGCAGATATAAACTGTATTATTACCAGTCCGCTCCAACGGTGTACACTCTTGGCTAAAGAATTCAGCCCCTCATCTGCAACCGATAAACGATTGATGGAAATGAACTTTGGGGATTGGGAAATGGAATTTTGGAACAATATAAATGCTGAACAACTAAAAATATGGATGAGCGATATAGAAAATATCTGTGCTCCTAACGGAGAAAACTTAACTCAAGTTTACAGCAGGGCTGCTTCATTTTTGGAAGATCTCAGAAACAAAAATTATTCTAAAGTTCTTATCATTACGCATGCGGGCATTATACGGTGTTTTTGGACCTATTTGTTACAGATTCCTTTGCAAAATACATTTAAAATACCAATCGGATATGGTGAAGTATTTTCCTTTTTTTTAGGTAAAAACCTAAAAGACGATTTTATTGTTTCAAAAAAGTAAAATATAAAATTATTCAGTTAACTATTTAAAATTTGAATCTACTCGTCGCTTTCTTCGCCTGTAGCTGTTTCGTTCATACTCTTTACCATTAATGGATCATAGCTCTTCACTTCCCAGTTGGCATCGAGCAAGTCAACATAAAAATAATTAATGTTGTCGTCTTTATCAAATGCACCATTTTTGTTGATGTCTTCAACTGTTCTGAAATAAAGACGATTTTGCACATCAATAACTGTCCAATCCAACAATTCTTGTAAATTTTCGCTTAACTTTTTAAAGTTCTTTCCACTGGATTTACTGATATAAAGTGTTTTGATGTCATTGGAATCTGTCTTACCGTCTCTATTAGTATCACTGTCAAATAGAGTATAAATAAGGATGTGTTTTTTTGTTTTTTCGGCAATTGTATTCAAATATACCACTGACTGAATTTGTACCTTTTGATCAGTAAGAGGAGTTATAGTTATAGAATCTTTGTGCTGAAACATTAAGTTTTCTAAATATCCTGTCATTTCAAACGGAGCATAATTAGATACGGTATATGAAAATTGATTTACTTTGCTTGTTCCGTATTTTGAGGAGCTACTATAAACCCGTACTTCTCCTATCGGATGAATTAAATATTCCGAACGTCCCATCACTACTGGTAAATCGGCAATTCTGATATCATCTGTCCGCTCCTTTTCTTTAGGAGTTTCTACCTGAACTGCATTATTGTTTTTTTCTTCTTTGTAAATAACTTTGGGCTTTTCTTCTTGCTTACAAGCCATTGCCATTAAAATCATTCCCAACAAACAAAAACCTTTTTTTATTTTCATCACCTCAAAATTTTATACTTCAAATATACGGATTTAGTTTTTGGATTGTTCAATTTATAAAGTCAAATTAACTTTCAGGTTAAATGTTCTTCCGGTCATATAATTAGGTACTGCATACTGCCTTTTAGAATAGGTATCCCTAACCCATGTATTTGTGATGGCATTTTGATTATCAAACAAATTGAATATTTCAAAACCAAACTGCAGTTCTTCAATTCTTCTCAGCCAGCTTTTATTTTGCCCTATTATGCTATCTTTAAACACATACGAAAATCCGATATCCGCCCGTCTGTAATCCTTTAACCTCATCTGATAATCATACGGATCTGAATAAGAAGGTGATCCTCCTATCAGCCCTGTGTTATACACCAGATTTAAATAAAGTTTAAGGTTTGGAATCTGCGGCATATAATCCTGAAACAGCATCCCGAATTTTAATCTTTGATCAGTCGGTCTGGCGATATAGCCTCTGTTGTTGTAATTTTCCTCTGTTTTTAAATAGCCAAAACTCAACCACGATTCCGTCCCCGGCACAAATTCACCATACAATCTCATATCCGCTCCATACACATAGGCTTTAGCATTGTTATCTGCCTGATAGCGGATGCGTACATTGTCAAGCGTATAAGTGTTTACATCCGTTAAGTATTTGTAATAAACTTCGGTTTGCAATTTAAACGGACGTTCCCACAACTTAAAGCTGTAATCATGTCCCAATACAAAATCTAAAGATTTTTGCGCTTTTAAATCCAGATTAAGACTGCCGTTCATAGCTCTGTATTCTCTGTATGACGGAGGTTGTTGATACAAACCTGCTGAAAGTCGAAATACCATATCGGTTGTCCAGTACGGTTTTACAGCTATCTGCGTTCTGGGGCTGAAAGCAATTCCGGTTTGGCTTTTATTTTCGCTAATATTCCACCATTGTGCTCTTATCCCTGCATTGAGATAAATATCTGCATTATCTGTATTGAATTGTTTACTCCACTGTACAAAAGCACCTAATCTATTAATATTAACCGTATGCCGGACTCTTACATTAAAAAAAGGAGCTAATGGACCTTCGTTGGGTGCATACGGTTCGGTATTAACAATATTTAAGTTAGGATTTGGTATGTGAAATCCCAACGAATCTAACACTTCCCATTCCACCATTCTATCTCTGATATTTTCAGCAGAATACTTTATTCCCCACTCCAGCAAATGTTCTTCTAATTCATGTATTCCTTTCATCTCAGCATTAAAAATCAAAGCGTCGTAATCATTGCGGGCATGGTTGAGCTGCGAACCTACTCCTTCTGTATATTTCACATTTCCTTCTGAATAATACCAGTCTTCCTGATTATTACCCGAAGAGGCTGTTAACCGGTAAGCCGCTAAAATATCGTAATACTCCTGTTCCTGAGTATGATATAACGATGTTATCCATTTTAAGCTATTGTGCTCATTTACTTTATATGCAGCTTTTAATGCGCCAAAAACAGAAGTGTATTTATCTTCTTCTCTTCCCTGATAATAAATATTGAGAACAGATACTTCGTCTATCGTTCCGAATCGGGTTTGTCGGGAAACAGGTTTGTATTTGTATTGATTGGCTGAAATATTTCCCAAAAAATTAAACTGCCATTTTTTAGAAGGAATAAAATTGACTGACGTTTGCACATCGGTAAAACTCGGACGATAGCTCCCGTCTTCCTCATCTTTATTTACCAATAAATGATTATTTCGATAGCGAACGCCTGTCACAGAACTCCACTTCTGATTGGTAGATACTAAATCTATCGTTGCTGAAGTACCCAAAAAACTTGCCTCTACCATCGTTTTAAATCGAGTTGGAATGCGATAAGTAATATCTAAAACAGAGGCGAGTTTATCTCCATATTTTGCCTGAAATCCTCCTGCAGAAAACTCTATATTCTCAATCATATCAGAATTTACAAAACTCAATCCTTCTTGTTTGCCCGACCGAATTAAAAACGGACGATATACTTCAATTTCATTAACATAAATTGCGTTTTCATCATAATTACCTCCCCTTACAGCATATTGCGTACTCAGCTCATTATTGGAATAAACACCGGGCAGCGTTTTTAAAATATTTTCGATCCCTGGATTGGCTCCGGGGATTTTTCGCAGAACACTTGGCGGAATTACAACTGTTCCGGTTAAGTTTTGGTATTCTTTATCAATAATAATTTCTTCCAACTCTTCTTGTTCCGGCAACAGTAAAACGTTTATCTCTATTAACTCATTATTTTTGCCATTTACAAAAAGTTGAGATGTTTTAAATCCGTTTTTTTGATAAGTAATTTCAGCTTCTGTCGGAATATCTATAAAATAAAAGCCATTTTGATTGGAAAAAACAGTTGTTTTGCCATCAGAAATTTTAACCTCAGCAACAGGTTCTTTTGAATTATTCAAAATAACTCCTTTTACTTGTACAGACTGTGCCCAAGCTGAAGATACAGCAACTGTCCAAAAAACGATGAAATAAAAAAGCTTTTTCAATTTTTATCTCTACTTTTTATTTTCTAAAAAAATGCGTCTCATAACTTGTTTGATTTCCCATTCTGTCCGTAACTTTAATAACTACATCACTCCTTCCCGATTCCACTACTCCATCACTGAACTTATGAACTATTTTATTTGTTTTATAATCGTAATCCAATAAAATCCATTTTCCGTTAACGGTTCCTTCAATCGTATTGATTCCCGATAAATCATCTTTAACCAAAAACGAAATGGTATTAGCATTACTCAGCCAGTCGCCTTCTTTAAAGCTTGGATTATAAACTTCAGGAGCTTTATCATCGATCATAATTTGATAATTCCCCAGATTTTTGGTATATATTGTATATAAATTGCCTTTTTTTGTAGTCTTATAAAAATCACGGCGAGTACCGTCTATTTTTCCTATAAAAGCTTTTTCGCGATTGGCAATTTCCATCTGAGATGTATCAAAAGTTATTATCATATTTTTACTGGCAGGAACTGTGTTTTCATGCAGTTTTAAAATATTGTTTTTAACCTGAATATCCATATTAAAATCATTGTAGAATGTCTTTGCCGGAATAGTTATTGAAACTTGTTCTTTCTCAAACAAGTACTCTCTGTCTGAATTAATTTTATACTCTCCCTGTTTTTCTTTTTTCTGATACGCTATCTCCTGATTGTCATAGACCACGGGAATTTGAATTTCTTTTTTATTGCCATGATAATCTTCCAGTATTATTTTATAAATATAATTTTCTCCGGGCTTAACAGTTAATAATCCGTTCGTTGCTTTATCTACCGATAAAACAGAAAGCGCATACGCCTTTTCAACAAACAGCTTTTGTATTCTTTTTTTAGTCGTGACAAAACGCTCATAATCTATTAAGGCATTAACAAAGCCGGTTTCATTAAAAGAAAATGTATCAAAGTTATAAGCAAATAGCCTTTTGCCATTTACAAATGTTTCCAATTTATATACCCCGTTTTTATTGGCATTAAAGTCCGCTGTATCAAAAATATCTATTCCAAAACCAATTTCTCCCTTTGCCCTAACCTGATCTGCAAGTAAAACTCCATCCGCTTGTGTTTTATATGTCAATTGCTGAGGAATTTGTCCTTTATTGGCTACAGCATCATCACTTATCGGATAAACAAATAACGAATTAACAGAAGGGGGTTGTGTATCCACCAGCAGTTTATCCATTCCCTCTTTAAGCGGATTAATTATGTTTTGTGTTTTTGTATCTCTAAATTCATAGTGTAAATGCGGTCCTCCTGAGCCTCCCGTATTACCGCTATAAGCAATTATTTCTCCTTTTTTTACGGATAATTCTCCTTTTCTGGGAAAAATTTCTATTTCAAAACTTTTTTCCGCATAATGTCTTTTTTTAACCAGTTCAGCAATTGCTCCTTCATATCCGTTCAAATGTCCGTATACTGTAGTCTGTCCATTCGGATGATCTATATACAGCGCTTTTCCGTATCCCCATGTTGATACTTTAATTCTTGAAACGTATCCGTCTTCAGGAGCATAAACCGGCAAACTAATACGTTGCTGAGTTTTTATGTCTAATCCCGTATGAAAATGAGTTCCTCTTAACTCCCCGAAATTACCTGAAGCATTTATTGAAATATTTAAAGGACTTGAAAATTCTGTTTTTTTATCGCCTTGTGCATACACACTCATTGCTCCCAAAAGGGAAAGTATCAGCAAATTCTTTTTCATTTTACAAAAATAACTTTTTCGCTAAAATAAAGAATTAACTACAGTTATTTTAGGTATAATCATTAAAAATGAAACACATAAGAAATTTCATTTGTAAAAAAGTCGCATTATTCCTTTTTTTATACAAAAAACTTTTTTACTTTTAAATAGTAATTGTAATTTTGTGCTATTAGGATAGTGGATATTTGAGTGTAATGAGTGAACTGACTGACATTATTAATTCTTTAGAAGTAAAGTTTGCAAAACTTATACAAAAGCAAAATGTTTTAGAAGCTGAAAACAAACAACTCAAAAACAATTTAGCTGTCGCTAAGCAAGAAATTCAACAAAATGAAGCACAGTTGGATGAAATTTATAAAAAATATGAATCCTTGCAATTAGCAAATTCCCTATTGGGCAGTGAAGATAATAGAAGAGATACGAAACTGAAAATAAATACATTGATAAAAGAAATAGACCAATGTATTGCTCATCTCACCAAGTAGAGAGATATGAATGATGAACCATTAAAAATAAAAATATCAATCGCAGACAGAGTTTACCCGCTTACTGCGGCGTATTCGCAAGAGGAGGCTTTAAGAAGCGCTTCAAAAAAAATTGATACTATGATTCATCAGTTTGAAGAAAACTATGCCGTGAGAGATAAACAAGATGTTTTAGCTATGTGTGCTTTGCAGTTTGCTTCGCAAAATGAACAACGTACAATAGATACATCTGAAAATTACAACAAAGCAATTGAAAGATTAATAAAATTGGATGAAGCTTTGGATCGTATTCTTTCTAAATAAAAACACGTTCTTTAAAATAAAACTAAAATACTGCTCACATTAGTACCTGTTTGATAAACTCAACACTAACAAATTAAAATGGGTGAATCTTTGCAACTAAAGCACGCTGCCTTCGGCAGATCCTTGAACGGCAAGCTAACTCAAAACTTGTCTTTTTTCGAGTTTATGCAACTCTCCTAATGTGAGCTTTTTTTATATATAATTTTTACAACATCTATGGAAATATTACTAATTATCGGAGGATTTATCGTGGGTTCGGGAATAGGCTTTGCAATTGCCAAATACCTTGAAAAGAACCACGCGTCTTCTATATTACAAAATGCCAACAACGAAGCAAAAACTATTTTACGCGATGCTAAAGCTGAGAGTGAGGCAATTAAAAAAGAAAAAATACTACAGGCAAAGGAAAAATTTATCGAGCTAAAAGCAGAACACGAACAAGTAATATTGTCTCGCGATAAAAAAATGGCAGAAGCCGAAAAGAGAACGAGAGACAAAGAATCTCAGATTTCAAACGAGTTGGCAAAAGCGAAAAAAGCTGCAGAAGAAAGTGAAAAAATAGTCAGCGAGTACGAATATAAACTTGAGTTGGTTGAAAAAAAACAGGAAGAAGTAGAAAAACTTCATCGCTCTCAGGTAGAACAGCTTGAAATTATTTCCGGTTTAACCGCTGAAGAAGCCAAAGAACAAATTATTGAAAGTCTTAAAAACGAAGCTAAAGCTGATGCAATGTCTTACATTCAAGACACTATTGAAGAAGCAAAACTAACTGCACAACAAGAAGCTAAAAAAATCATTATAAACACTATACAGCGAGTAGGTACAGAAGAAGCTGTAGAAAACTGTGTTTCTGTTTTTAATATAGAATCAGATGATGTAAAAGGTAGAATTATCGGACGAGAAGGACGAAACATCAGAGCAATTGAAGCAGCAACAGGTGTGGAAATCATTGTTGACGATACACCAGAAGCTATTATTCTTTCTTGTTTTGATCCTGTAAGAAGAGAAATTGCCCGTTTATCATTACATCGTCTAGTAACCGATGGTCGTATTCATCCGGCACGTATAGAAGAAGTTGTTGCTAAAACAACCAAGCAAATAGACGAAGAAATCATCGAAATCGGAAAAAGAACAGTTATTGATTTAGGAATCCACGGATTACATCCTGAATTAATAAAAGTAGTAGGTCGAATGAAATATCGTTCGTCATACGGACAAAATTTATTGCAACACTCTCGCGAAGTTGCTAAACTTTGTGGTTTAATGGCTGCTGAATTAGGACTAAACGTAAAACTTGCCAAGCGCGCCGGCTTATTGCACGATATAGGAAAAGTACCTGAAACAGAAAGCGAACTACCACACGCTATTTTAGGTATGCAATGGGCAGAAAAATACGGAGAAAAACCCGAGGTATGCAATGCGATCGGAGCGCATCACGACGAAATTGAAATGACTTCTTTAATTTCTCCGATTGTTCAAGTATGCGATGCTATTTCAGGGGCAAGACCTGGTGCAAGACGCCAAGTTTTAGATTCTTACATTCAACGATTAAAAGACTTGGAAGGTATTGCTAACGGATTTAACGGAGTTAAAAACTCTTATGCCATTCAAGCCGGTAGAGAATTACGCGTAATTGTAGAAAGTGAAAAAGTATCCGATGATATGGCTGCAAACCTATCTTTTGACATTTCTCAAAAAATCCAAACTGAAATGACTTATCCGGGACAGGTAAAAATTACTGTAATTCGGGAAACGAGAGCAATCAATATTGCTAAATAAAGATATACCTCTTAACTTATAAAAAAAGCCATTGAATCATCAATGGCTTTTATTTTTTTTGATACTCCGCGGGTGAAAATCTTCAATAACTGTTCGCAAACGCTCTCTGCTTATATGAGTATATATCTCAGTAGTAGTTATTGATTCATGCCCTAACATCAATTGAATTGCCCGGATATCCGCCCCGTTTTCTAACAAATGTGTAGCAAAAGAATGCCTGAAAGTATGCGGACTGATATTTTTTTGCAAACCAATTTCTATTGCCAGTCTTTTGATAATAGTAAATATCATTGCTCGCGTTAACTGCCCTCCTCTTCTGTTTAAAAATACAATATCACTATCTTCTTTTTTTACCTGTATATTACTTCGAATTGTACTTACATAAAGGTCAATATACTCTATTGTTTTTATATCAACAGGAACAAAGCGATGTTTACTTCCTTTTCCGATTACTCTTATAAATCCTTCTTCAAAAAATAAATCAGAAAGTTTTAATCCTACTAATTCGCTTACCCGTAAACCGCAACTATACAGCATTTCGAGTATGACCTTATTCCTATAACCTTCATTTGTTGACTGATCAATAGCCGAAATTAATTTATCTATTTCTTCCAAGCTCAATATATCAGGAAGCTTACGTCCCAATTTCGGCACTTCTACTAAATCAACCGGAGATTTTACTATGTATCCTTCTAATATAAAATAGTTGAAAAAGCTTTTTAATCCCGAAATGATTCGTGCTTGAGTAGTCGGCGCGACAATATCCGACAAATCATACAAAAACTGATTGACCAGATCATCTGTTATCTGCTCAAGAGTAATATCATTTTCGCCTATATCATGAAGAAACCTCAAAAATTTTTGAATATCCAGAATATAATTTTCTATAGAGTTAATAGATAACCCTCTCTCTAATTTGAGATAATTTTGATACATCTTGATATTTTTCTTCCAATATAAATTCATTCCAGACTTTAACTACAAATATAGCAACAAAAAAAGAGCTCCTTTCGGAACTCCTTTTATTTATTTCTACTCTATGAGACAATTAGAATTTATATACTAAACCAAATTTAGCATTATCAAAAAAGTTGTCAAAAATATTAAGATTTGCATTTGTAGTAGATACAGTTCCTTGTTTTTCTCCTTCAAATTTTAGATTATAATTGCTATAAGAGAATACATTTCCTAAATTAAAAGCAATAGCTAGGTTTTCAGTAACAAAATAATTAAAACCTAAATCCACTCCTGCTTGAATACCTGTTGCCTTAAACTCTCCTAAATCTGCGTTGGCAATACCTTGACTATATCCAATACCCACTTCAGTATAAGTTTTGAAGCGTTTACCTAATTCCAAAAAATAATAACGAGCAAATGCACCAGCATATGTTGTTTTTATATAATCAGAATCAATCTCATCAAAAATACCTCCAAATATTTCATTATCTGTACCTATTTTACCAAACCCCAATGAGGCTCCAACAGCAAACTTATCATTTAACATGTAACCTACTTTAGGAGATACTTGAAAAACAGTAGCTTTATAATCTGGTCCGTTTTCCGGTTTTACTTTCATATCAGAAATTTGAAAACTTCCTTCTACGAAAACATTATTTTCTTGGAATCCAAAAGCTGGTTTTTCTTTTTCTTGTGCGTTAGCAGTAAAACCAAAAGCAGCTACTGCCATTAACGATAGTACTAATTTTTTCATATGTTAGTCATTTTTATAATTAACTAGAGCAAAGGTATAGACAGTTCCCATAAACAGGAGTTTTTTTGACTAAAAAATAACATTTAAGAAACTCTTACTTAGCTTTAAATAAACAATTAATTATCTATCAATTAATTATAACCAACCTCATCTTTATTAAAAAAAAGTTAATTATAGGTTTTCTCAATATAAAAAAATAATATTTTAATAATATTTTAGACATAAAGGCTCTATTTACAAACATTTATATGTTAGGAAACTAAAATATAAGTAACATATTAAGCATAGTTAAGATATAACAAAACAAAGCCCCTACTTTCTCTTCATCTTCAAATAATTATCGCTGAGTAATTTTAAAACAACAATAATTAAATAATTATCTTTGCTTAACACTATAAAAGTATAAAATCGATTATCATGAAAATTTTAATCTTAAATGGTCCTAATTTAAATTTGCTAGGCATAAGAGAACCTAATATCTATGGGGATCAAACATTTGAAACCTATCTAAAAAATGTAAGAATAAAATTTAAAGATATTCAAATCAGCTACTTTCAATCCAACATAGAAGGAGAGCTGATTAATGAAATACACGAGAAAGGTTTTTCATATGACGGTATTGTTTTAAACGCCGGGGCTTATACTCATACCTCAATAGCAATTGCTGATGCTATCAAAAGCATAACAACGCCCGTTATAGAAGTACATATATCCAATACATTCACAAGAGAAAAGTATAGAAAAAAATCTTACCTGTCTCCCGTTTGTATAGGAATTATTACTGGTTTCGGATTGAAAAGCTATGAAATGGCTATTACTTATTTTACATTGTGACTGAGTAGTAATTGACGTTTATTAATATTTTTTCAACTCTAAAAGTTAACCGTATAACTTTTAGGTTCTTATTTATCAATAGCATTATGCCTTTTATTAGCAGAAATATTTTCAATCGTCCACTCTATTTGTTTTTCAAAGGAAGATTGTCGGAACGGACAGTCGCTTTTTGAACAGATTTGACACGAAAAAGACTTACAGTCATCCATATGAACAAAAAGTTCTAAATCATCTCCAAACTTTTCGGAAATTTCCTTTTCTAAAAGTTCAACTTCTTTATGCCCTTCTACAATTGTAAAATACCAAGGAACAGTCATATGACAATCAAAATGCAATACACTGCCATACTTTATAATACGCAAATTGTGCAAATCAATCCAGTTTTCACGACGATTTTTCTGTAAATCTGCAACTACTTCTTTAAGTAACTGCACATCCGTTTCATCCATGATTCCGGAAATTGCTTTGCGGACAATTTTACACCCCGTGACAATTATTATAATAGCAAAAAGTAAAGCAACCGCTCCATCTAACCAATAATACCCCGTAAAATATAATAAAATCAATCCTATAATAATCCCAAGAGTAGAGTATGTGTCGGATTGAAGGTGTTTCCCACCCGCAACTAAAGCTAATGATTTATTTTTCTCTCCCTTTTTAATGGCATACAAACCCAGAATATAGTTAATAACAGCAGTTATTGCTACTAAAACAATCCCATAATCCAATTTGTCTATCGGATGGGGATTTATCAAATTTTGTATTGCTTGAAAAATAATTATTCCTCCTGCAACAATAATTAGAGCACCTTCTAGCGAAGCTGAAATAAATTCTACTTTTCCATGTCCATAAGGATGATTCTTATCTCGAGGCAAAGACGATAAATACAAGCTATACAATCCTACAAATCCACTGACAATATTAATTATACTTTCTAATGCGTCAGTCAAAATAGCAACAGACTGAGTCAGCATCCATGCTCCCATTTTTATTACAAAAAGCAATATACTGACAATTGCCACAATTTTCTGAAACTGAAAATTATCTTTTGCTTTTGTGTTCATATTTTTACTTTTTTATAAAACTATTATTTCTTTTACTTCTCCAACCTTCATTTCTTTCAAGCTAATATTTCCAATCCTAACTCTCACTAATCTTAATGTAGCAAATCCTACACTTGCCGTCATTTTTCGAACTTGTCTAAATTTTCCTTCAGTCAATATTATTTTTATCCAGCTGGTAGGACCATGCCTTTCATCTCTTATTTTTCTTCCTTCACCTATCCAATGTGGCAATTGAGGCAAGAATTCTACACAACAAGGCTTTGTCAGATATTTTACTCCTTTTACACCAATTAAGACTCCGTTTCTTAATAGATTTAGCGCTTCATCAGTTATTTTTCCATCAACCTGCACAAAATATTCTTTTTCATAATGTGAGCTTCTGACACGTTCACTTAGCGTTCCGTCTGTTGTAAGTAAGAGTAACCCTTCCGAATCTTCATCCAGCCTTCCAATTGCCATTGTTCCAATCGGAAAGTTAAAGAGTTCACCCAATTTTCGCTTTTTTCTCTTCTTCTCATAAATAAACTGGCTTATATAACCATGGGGCTTATACAAGGCATAATGTTTATGTTTTCTTTCCTCCTGTTGATTCATTCCATTTGCGAATTATGTGATCGGACAAAGTTAAAAATTATCACTCCGGATTTTAATTAGGGGTCTATTATAATTTTAAGTCTAAACTAAATTTATTTTTTTGTTTAATGGTTAGCTGATGTGGAATTCTCTAAAAATACAGTGTTATAAAATTTATTAATTTCTTCAATATAGCGCTGTCCGTGATAATCTTTTGATAAAGCTTGAAATCCTTGTAGATGTCCTCCTTTAAAAATAACAATATCACTTTTAGGGTTTAAAAATTTCACTCTATAACTATCTTCAGAAGTTGTTAAGCCATCTCTATCTCCTGCCAAAAGTAATATCGGCAAAGATAAACGGCTCAACTTTTTTTCGTATTGTTCTGCACTTGGAGGCAAAATCATTTGTTTGGTTAAGTGTTTATTGATTTTTTGGGTTATTTCTTTTGGACTTGCCACAAAACCTTCGGCAATCATATAATCAAACGATTCTTCAGCATATAGATTAGTTGCTACAACTGTTCCCATAGAAAGTGCCCAAATACCCGTTTTTTGTTTAAATCTTGATTTTGTATATTTTAAAACTGCTTCTAAATCACTTGTAAATTCATCGTAATACAAGGTATTTTCGTCAGTATCAAAAGCCTGACTTTTTCCAAAACCACGATAATCAAACATCACCACTGTATACCCTTGTTTAACTATTTCTAGTGTTTGCCTCAACCAATAGGACATATTCCCAGTATCACCATAAGACAGAATTAACACTCTATGCAAGTCATCTTCCTTATTCGGAAAACAAATCCATGATTTTAATGTATACTTATCTGAAGTAAGAATATCTACTTCTTCGTATTTCATTTTTGTATTTTCAGGGTGATCTATGTACTCTTTAACTGGATTTACTGCGCAAGAACTCAAAGCTATTAAAAATAAAAGTAATGTTGTTAATAATTTATTCATATACAAGTATAATTTCTTTTAATCCAAATATACACTTTTAATTTTCCAATCTCATTTTCATAAAACGATCTATCATTACCTTTTTGTTTAATTAATTTGTATTTTTGTTCTTTTATAAATATAATACAATATGCAAAATATTATAGACCGCTTCATAAGTTATGTAACTGTTGACACAGAATCTGATCCAAATTCAAATACATGTCCCAGTACAGAAAAACAATGGAATTTAGCAAATCAACTTGTTGAGGAACTAAAGCAAATAGGCTTAGATGATGTAACTATTGATGAGAATGCTTACATTATGGCTACTTTGCCAAGCAATGTAAAACACGATGTCCCTACTATTGGTTTTATTGCTCATTTTGACACCTCTCCAGACTTTAGCGGAGCTAACGTAAAACCTCAAATTGTTAAAAACTATGACGGGGGAGATATTATACTTAATCAAGAGCAAAATATTGTATTATCTCCTTCTTACTTTAAAGATCTTTTACAATACAAAGGTCAAACTTTGATTACTACAGATGGAACAACATTATTAGGCGCAGATGACAAAGCAGGAATTACTGAAATTGTATCTGCAATGGAATATTTAATCCAACATCCTGAAATTAAACACGGAACAATTAAAATTGGTTTTACTCCAGATGAAGAAATAGGAAGAGGAGCACATTTATTTAATGTTGAAAAGTTTGGTGCAGATTGGGCTTATACTATGGATGGAAGTCAGATAGGAGAATTAGAATATGAGAACTTTAATGCAGGATACGCCAAATTGACGTTTTCAGGAAAAAGTGTACACCCGGGATATGCTAAAGGCAAAATGATTAATTCTATCCTGCTTGCTAATAAATTCCTATCAAAATTACCAAAAGATGAAGTCCCTCAAAAAACAACCGGATATGAAGGTTTTTTTCACGTACATCACATCACAGGAAGTATTGAAGAATCAGTTGTAGAGCTTATTATTCGTGATCACAGCATGAAAAAGTATTTACAACGAAAAAAATTAATAGAAAAAATAGCAAAAAAAATTAATAAAAAGTACAGTAAAAAATTTGGAGGCGATATTTTGAAATACGAAATTGGAAACCAGTATTTCAATATGCGTGAAAAAATAGAACCCGTAATGCATATTGTAGATATTGCTGAACAAGCTATGAAAGATCTAGGAATAAAACCTTTGATTAAGGCTATCCGAGGTGGAACAGATGGTTCTCAACTTTCATATAAAGGTTTGCCTTGTCCAAATATTTTTGCAGGTGGTCATAATTTTCATGGAAAGTATGAATATGTACCTGTCGAAAGTATGCAAAAAGCAACTGAAGTAATTGTAAAAATAACAGAGTTGACAGCAACAAGATATGAGTAGCAGAAAATAATGCTAACAGGAAAAAAGGCTTTTGATATAATATCAAAAGCCTTTTTTAATTATTTATATATAACAAAATCTATTTACTTTCATTTTGTTTTTGACTCATTTCCATAGAAATCGACGAGCGCTCCATTTTTAACTTTCCTGCCATCGTTTCTAATACAATAGTGGCATCATACAATTCAGCAATTTTCCCATGAATTCCTGATTTTGTGATTACGCGATCACCTACTTTTAATCCTGCTTCGTATTCTTTTTCCCTTTTCATCCTTTTTTGTTGTGGACGTATCATCAAAAAATAAATAACCACAAACATTAAAATAAATGGTAAAAACTGTTGTAAACCTTCCATAGTATTTTTTTAATTATTATTCGTTACGCGGAGCTACATTTGCTTTGATTGTCAATAACTCTTCTCCTTTTTCTGTATTCGTAGTTAAAGTAACCGTTTTTTGCTGTTGTCCTTGGGCACCTGTTTGAAATCTCACTTTTAATTTAGAAGTTTCTCCAGGTTTAATAGGAGTTTTTTGATATTCAGGGACTGTACATCCACAAGAAGCCTGAGCATTAATAATCAGTAAATCTGCATCTCCGATATTTTTCACTTCAAATTCCGTTTCTACGGCTTCATTATTGCCTATACTTCCAAAATCATGAGTTGTTTTATCAAATTCCGTTTTAGGAGTTCCTGTTTTACTTTCTGCAACGTTTTCTTCAGTTGCATTTTCTGAGTTAATTCTGCTTGATGCATCATTATTTTTACAAGAAACAATTGTAAAAGCAACTGCAATAGTCATTAAAGCTATTTTTTTCATATTTCTAATATTGGTTTATAATAATCCTTTTCCTATTTTATTCAGTTTTCCTTCTTTTTCATAGTTCTTTGAAATATTATCTAATATTCCGTTGATAAATATACTACTTTTTGGTGTTGAATATTCTTTTGCTATCTCTAAATATTCATTAATCGTTACTTTTACCGGAATAGAACTAAATTTTAATATTTCGCAAATTGCCATTCTCAATATTATTGTATCTATTTCTGCTATGCGTTCAGGATCCCAATTTGGTGTCTTATCTTTAAACTCGGTGGTAAGTTCCTTGTAATTCAAGATTGTTTTTCGATACAGATTAATTGCAAAATCCTTATCCTCTATGTCTTTATATAGTTTAGGAACCAACAGCTGGGTATCAGTATCTCTTAATTGCCGAAGTTGTTTTTGAATCATTGTATTCACTAACGGTAAATCATCTAACCAAGTCAATCTACTATCTTCTAAAAAAGAATATATTTTTTCATCAGGCGCAATAATCGCTGTAAAAATATCAATCACAAATTGTTTATCTTCAATAAAGGAAGAATCTTTGTGATTCATATATTTTTTATACAAATCACTTGCCTTAATTTTATCAAGAAGCATTATGATGTAATTATCATGAATCTGCCACTGTTTCATTCCCATTTCTTCAGTTTTTGTTGAAATAGAAACAGAATTTGCCAATAAATTTAAAACACGGTTACTTATAAATTTAATATTTGGATTTCTTTCTTCAATAGTAGCTAAATGTTTTTTTTGGGAAATCGAAATATATTCTTCTTCTTTTCTTTTTATTTCTATCAATGCAGTAAGCATTAACAAATACAATTCTCGAATATTTTCGACACTGTGGATTAAAAATTTTTCTCCCGATTGTATTTGATCAGAATTGTTTTGCTGCATCGCATAAAGCGTTTGCATAACCTTAATACGAATGTGTCTTCGGTTTAACATGCTACTTTAAGAACTTATTTAATTACTTATAGTTTATTGAGGATGCAAATTTAAAAAATATTATTCGCTTTCAAATTTTATTTATATCTGAAATGATATTTTAACGCTGATTTTAATAAATTATTTCAATCACCTCAATTCCATATCATGAATATTCAAACTATATTTGCAGGAGTTGTTTATCAACACTAAACCGGCTTTGTCCTTCTAATTATTTTTTTAAAATTTTCAAAGCTGTATCAAATAATTTATGAGCGCACTAAAACATTTAAATAAGTATTTTTACAAATATAAGCTTCATTTTTTAACTGGAGTCGTCATCACTGTCATCGCACAGATCTTCACACTGTTCACACCAAAATTAGTTGGAGATTCTATCCGCATCCTCGAACGACTAGACCGAATTGAAAAAGAAACCGTTATAAAACTTTTATTAGAAAATATTACGTGGATTTTAATCACAACTTTAATTGCAGGTTTTCTAACTTTTTTAATGAGGCAAACCTTAATTGTCATGTCGCGCCACGTTGAATTTGATTTAAAAAATGAGATTTTTCAAAAATATGAAGTCTTAACCCAAAGTTTTTATAAACAAAACCGGACTGGCGACCTGATGAATCGAATTAGTGAAGACGTCAGCATGGTTAGGCAATATGTAGGACCTGCTGTTATGTATTCCATCAATACACTTATCCGCTTTGTTGTTGTTGTTGTGCAGATGTATATTATCTCTCCACAACTTACACTCTATTCTCTTATCCCTCTCCCACTTTTAGGATATTTTGTCTTTAAATTGAGTAAACAAATTAATCAACGTAGTACTGTTTTTCAACAAAATTTATCCATTTTATCAACTTTTACGCAAGAAATATTTTCGGGAATCAGGGTTTTAAAAGCTTACTCTATTGAAGGAAAAAAAATAAAGGAGTTTGAAGTATTAACCGAAAACAGCAAACAAAAATCACTGGCATTAGCAAAATCAAATTCACTGATTGGACCTTTGATGATTTTTTTGATCGGGCTGAGTAATCTTGTCGTTATTTTGGTTGGTTCTCTTTTGTACTTTAACGGTAAAATTCCAGACATCGGAATCATAGCTCAATTTATTCTTTACATCAATATGCTGACTTGGCCTGTTGCTTTACTAGGATGGGTTTCAACGATGATTCAACAAGCTGAGGCATCGCAAAAGCGAATCAATGAATTCTTAAAAGTAGAACCTGAAATCTGTAACCTTATTCCTCATTCAACTCCAATTAACGGAAAAATAACCTTTAAAAACGTATCTCTGATTTACCCCGATACCGGAATCCAGGCTTTATCCGATGTCTCGTTTACTATTGACAAAGGTAAAACACTTGCTATATTAGGTAAAACAGGTTCGGGCAAATCAAGCATTCTGTCCTTGATATCAAGATTTTATGATGTCAATCAGGGTGAAATAATAATCGATTCTACTCCTATCAAAGATTGTAATCTATACGATTTGCGTCGAAGTGTTGCCGTTGTTCCTCAAGATGCTTTTTTATTTTCAGATTCAATCACTAACAATATTAGATTCGGAAAAGAGAATGCAACGCAAGAAGAAGTTATCGAAGTCGCTAAAAAAGCAGCCGTACACGACAACATTATTCAATTTAACAAGGGATATGATACTATTTTAGGTGAACGGGGACTTACCCTTTCGGGAGGTCAAAAACAAAGGGTCTCAATTGCCAGGGCGTTGATTAAAGACGCTCCTATACTTATTCTTGACGATGCTTTATCAGCTGTTGATACCGAAACTGAGGAGAAAATATTATATAATTTAGAAGAGCACAGCAAACACATTACTACCATAATCGTCACACACAGAATATCCTCTGCTAAAAATGCAGATCAAATTATCGTATTAGATCAAGGAAAAATTATCCAACAAGGAACTCATGAAGAACTACTCACAGCTATAGGGTATTACAGTGAACTATATCAAAAACAGCTTAACGAAAAAGAAATCGTATAAAAAGTTGGTTTATTAGGTTTTTTTTTAGAATTTTGAAAGCTATATGAATAAATCAATTAATTGATAGAAGGATTATGAGAGATAACGAAATGTTAGAAAAAGAAGAGATTTTCTCAAAAGTGTTAAGAGCAGGAAGAAGAACCTATTTCTTTGATGTAAGAGCTACGAAAGCTGACGATTATTACATAACTGTTACAGAAAGTAAAAAATTTACTGAAGATGACGGATCATTCCACTTCAAAAAACACAAAATTTATCTATACAAAGAAGACTTTGGAGCGTTCCGAGAGATTTTAGATGAAATGACCCAGTTTGTGGTTGATCACAAAGGAGAAGAAGTTATTTCTGAAAGACACCAGAAAGATTTCAAAAAAGAATTTCAAAAATCAGAAGCTGTAAATAATTTTACAGATGTTGATTTTGACGATATATAATCGTTTTTAAATAAGATTTTTTAAAATTAATTTCCCTAATCCTGATTAATTAAATCAGGATTTTTTTTATTTTTTGTTGTACATTTGTACAACAAAAAGGAAATGGTGTTCTTCCTTATCCAAACCGCTTTAAGAAAGCTGATGACGCCTGATTGATATAGTATATAAAATTAATCAGGGATAATTATGCTCAAAGAAAAACATACTTTTTTAAAAAAATTTCTTCTAGAAATCACTTTGTTAGTCCAAAAACTTCCAACCTTAATGTACCTCTTAAAGTGGCTAATTATTTGTTTCATTATAGGAATATGTGTCGGCACAGCTTCAGCAGGGTTTCTTTTATCTTTAGAATGGATTACTAATTTTCGAGAAAGTCATTTGTGGATTATCGCTTTATTACCCATAGGAGGGTTGGTAATCGGATTAATATATTTGTATTATGGACAAGAAGTAGAAGCCGGAAATAATCTTTTAATAGACAACATACACAATCCACAAAAAACAATTCCTTTCAGAATGGCTCCTTTTGTATATCTAGGAACTATTATAACTCATCTTTTTGGGGGCTCTGCCGGGCGCGAAGGCACAGCTTTGCAGATGGCCGGTGCTATTGCCGACCAGTTTACAGCAATTTTTAGATTAAATGCAGAGGAACGAAAAGTTCTTTTAATACTTGCTATTGCTTCGGGTTTTGGTTCTGTATTCGGAACCCCTTTAACCGGAGCTGTTTTTGGATTAGAAGTATATTTAATAGGAAAAATAAAATATAATGCCATTTTTCCTGCATTTATCGCTTCTATTTTAGCCGACTGGACTACTACTAATTTATATGGAGTAATCCATACACATTATTCAATAGACATTGTCCCTTCTCTTAATGCCTTAACAATAATTTACAGTATCATTGGCGGAATCCTTTTTGGAATATGTGCTTCAGTTTTTAGTAAGGGAATACGGTGGGCAGGGAATTTTTTTAAAAACAATATCAGCTACCCTCCATTTCGCCCTTTTGTTGGAGGTATTATTATAGCTTTAGCCGTTTTTAGTATAGAAACAACTCAATATATTGGATTGGGAATTCCTTATATTGTAGAATCTTTTGAAAAGCAGTCTTCCTTTTTTGAATTTGCTATAAAAATGTTATTTACTATTATTACGCTTTCTGCTGGATTTAAAGGAGGTGAAGTTACTCCTTTATTTTATATAGGTGCAACTTTAGGTAGTGCAGCTTCTTTATTTTTACCGCTCCCAACAGGGTTACTCGCAGGCATGGGTTTCGTAGCCGTATTCGCAGGAGCCACCAATACTCCTTTGGCCTGTATACTAATGGGCATTGAGTTGTTCGGTATAGAATCAGGAGTATATATAGCAATAGCTTGTATCACTGCTTATTTATTTTCAGGTCATAACAGTATTTATTCCAAACAAAGAGTTGGAGTGAGAAAACATATTCAGCTTAATAAATATTATAAAAAAAGAATTTCTAATATAAAAAAATAAAATCAAGTAAAACAAACATAACTACCACATATTTAAATAATTAAATAAAAAAAAATTATAATTACAAAAACTCTCAAAAACCAAAATCTTTACTACCTTTGCCCAAAAATTAAGTCTTTGTACAGAATCAATAATTTACTTTAAAAAGTGTCCTAATCTATAAAGGGTACACACAAATAAACTATAAATTTAACAACAAACTAATCGACAAACTCTGCCTTAAATTTTTAAATTTATGTTCCACAAAAAATTTTTAAATCGATTTACTTTTGGACAATTAACACTAGCTCTAATTGTCTTATATTTATTATATTCTGTATTATCTTTTGTCCTTTATCATTCAACAGCCAGTATTGTTAACTTATTTATTTCCGGATTCTTAACTATTTTGGCTTTAATTGATATTAATCAGACTAAGCATACTATTCGAAAAAATTATCCCTTATTTGCTCGTTTCAGATATATTTTTGAAGAAATCCGCCCTGAAATGCGCCAATATTTTTGGGAAGGTGAATTAGATGGAAAACCTTTTAACAGAAGAGAACGATCTATTGTCTATCAAAGAGCCAAAAATGAAAAACAAACGGTTTCGTTTGGTATGCAGGATGATCCTAACCGAATTGGTTATGAATGGGCTTCTCACTCAGTATATCCAAAACACGTGACAGATACTAACTTTAGAACACTCATCGGAAGCGATTTATGCTCTCAGCCATATAACGCCAGTATTTATAACATTAGTGCCATGAGTTATGGAGCGTTGAGCAAGCGCGCTATAACAGCTTTAAACGAAGGCGCTAAAATAGGAGGTTTTGCCCATAATACCGGTGAAGGAGGAATTAGTCAATACCATCGGTCTGGAGGAGATTTGATTTGGCAGATTGGGACTGGATATTTTGGCTGTCGAGATGAAAAAGGTTTCTTTAGTGACAAATTATTCGAAGAACGTTCAAATTACCCTGAGGTAAAAATGATTGAATTAAAATTATCTCAAGGCGCTAAACCTGGACACGGTGGTTTGTTACCTGCTGAAAAAAATACGCCTGAAATTGCAAAAATAAGAAGTATTACGCCACACACCACCGTACATTCTCCCTCAGGACATACTGCTTTTTCTAGTCCTTTAGAATTAGTTCATTTTTTGGAAAAATTGCGAAAACTATCTAATGGAAAACCTATTGGCTTTAAAATTTGTATCGGTAGAAAAGATGAGTTTTTAGATATTATAAAAGCTATAGTAGATACAAATATATATCCTGACTTTATTACGATTGACGGTGCAGAAGGAGGTACAGGAGCAGCTCCTTTAGAGTTTATTGACTACATGGGGATGGCGTTAAATGATGCCCTAGTGTTTGCTAATAAAACTTTGATAGAAAACAGACTGAGAAATAAAATAAAGATTCTGGCTTCCGGACGTATTATTTCAGCCTTTGATATAGCAAAAACAATGGCTTTAGGAGCTGACGCATGTTATAGTGCTCGAGGAATGATGTTTGCCTTAGGCTGCATTCAGGCGTTACAATGTGATAGCGGGCATTGCCCCGTTGGTATTGCTACCCAAGATGAGAGTCTTTACAAAGGTTTAGACGTAACCGATAAGAGAAAACGTGTTGCCAGTTTTCATGCAAATACAATGAAAGCATTGGGTGAATTTATCAGTGCTTGCGGGTATGAAAAACCTAGTCAAATTGATCCTAAAACATTTCATAAGAGAGTTGATCACGGCGTCAATAAAAGCTTTCAAGAAATGTATTTTGGAGAGCTAGATACCAGAAAGGCGAAAGCATAACCTAAAAATATATTCAAGATAAAGGATCGCAAAATGCGATCCTTTACTTATCTTTGCAATCTCAATTTATCATTTTCCACTTTGAATATAAAACCAAAACACTGGGTAACTCTGTTTATTCTTGCTCTTGTCTGGGGTTCTTCTTTTATTCTTATAAAAAGAGGTATTGAATACTTTACGCCTATACAGGTAGGCGCTCTGAGAATCGCCTTAGCGGGATTGTTTTTATTGCCTATTTCCGTTAAAAGTATTAAATCTCTACCTAAAAAGAATTTTCATTGGCTGTTTTTAACTGCTATTGTAGGCAGTTTTATTCCAATGTTTTTATTCCCTATTGCAGAAGTTCATTTGGACAGTTCTATTGCGGGAATCTTTAATGCTCTTATGTCTATTTTTGTAATTGTACTAGGAGTGGTATTTTTTAAATATAAAACTCATTTTGGCGAAATTACAGGGGTAATCCTTTCTTTTATCGGAGTTATTTTCTTACTGCGTTCTTCTTCCGAAAATGGAGTGCATACATCCAATGAATGGGTTTACCATCTGATGTTAATTTGTGCTGCTTTAATGTATGCTTATAGCGGTTTATTAACTCAAAAATATATGGAAAATTTATCTTCTATTGTATGGACTGCTTTTATTGAATTAGTTTTATTAATCCCAGCTTTAATAGTATTAATCGTTTCGGGGTTTTTTAAAACTATCTGGGAGCATCCCGAAGCTTTAAAAGGGATCGGTTTCGTGTTTATTTTAGCTCTTTTTGGAAGTGTACTCGCAAATATATTTTATTATAAATTAATTCACGAAACCAGTGCCAGTTTCGCCTCCTCAGTTTCGCTTTTAATGCCTCTAGTTGCATTTTGTTGGGGGCTCTTGGATGGAGAAAATCTCGGTTTTATACAAATTACAGGAGGAATTTTAATAGTATTAGGATTATACTTCGGTAGAAAGGAAATTAATTTACCAAAACAAAAAACCAGAAAAAAATTGATTTAGAATTCTAACGATTAAGATTTTTATTATATCACGCCAAGAATAGAAGTTTTGTCTCGCCTAACCATATAATTATATCACATAAACAGCTTCCTTTTCGCCTCTATATCAAAATCTTTAAATAATTCTAATAAACCAATAGTAGATTTCATCAGATCATCAGTTTCAAATAAGATGGAAAAATACAGCTTGCTGTTTTTAGGACTGGTTTCTGTTGTCCGGATACGGATTATTTGCTTTTGAATTAATCGGTCCACTGAAGAAATCAACTCATCTTTATCATTCAATATTTGATTGATATCTGAAAAATTCTCTTCGCTAAATAAGATTATAATTTTATCAAATAATTCCTGAAGTTTATTATCAATATGTTTTAAGTCTCTGATTTGGTTGAATTTTAATTTTTTGTGATTGTTATCAACGTGCAAATAGCTATTTTGGGCAATAAAACTCATCGCTTTAATCATATCCTGTAAATATCCTAATGTCAAAACATAGAATTTACTGGCTTCTACAGAGGTTTCATCAAGGTTTTTAATAAAAAAATACACATTTCCTCTGAGCTTGTCAATTTCTTTTTCGAGTTTTTTTAACTGCTTTCTGCTTTTTTTAAGCTTATTTAAATCTTGTATAGCAACACCATCAATAATAGCAGTATACCAATCGTTTATCTGGGTTATCACTCCGGCAATTTGCGAAGAACTTTCCGAAGCGACTTCTTGAATTGTAACAATATCAACCTGATTTAATTTCAAATCTAAAGCTTCTTTTTCTTTTGTTTTTTTGAGGTGTATTTTATTACTTCTATACAATAAAATCCCCAACAAAATTAACATTCCTATCAGAGCATAAATCTCTCCTATTTTTAAAATATAAACAACGACAAATGCAGCTACAAACGCTACAATAGCCGTTACAAACCAGCCTCCAATCACATTAAAAACTCCTGCCACCCGGTACACTGCTGAATCTCTATCCCAAGCTCTGTCTGCGAATGAAGTTCCCATAGCAACCATAAAAGTTACATAAGTAGTTGAAAGCGGAAGCTTCATTGAGGTACCTATTGAAATCAATATACTTGCCACCATCAGATTAACAGAAGCTCGTACCATATCAAAGGCGGGTTCATCTTTCTTGGCGCGTCTAGTTAAAAGTGGTTTTTCAAAACGCCTGTCCATCTTAATCTGTAAAGATTGAGGTAAAAAATAGTTTACTCCCATTCCTATCAGAACCATTCCTCTAACAATAACTTTAGACAAAATGTTAGGATTAAATTTTTCTTCTGATGATGATGAATCTTCTCGAGCCAAGCTCATTTCTGTTTCAATTACACTTCTTGCTTTTTTAGAAGTCCAGAGCGTATAAACCATTACCAGTCCGGCTATCAGCAAAAAATAAAAAGGAGCTACTACATCTTCTTCCGCTAATCTTCCCATCATATAAGTATCTGGCGTCTGTCCTGATGCAGAAAAAAACTGAAAAGACTGAAAAGCTGCAATAGGAACACCTATAAAGTTTACCAAATCATTTCCGGCAAATGCCAGTGCCAATGCAAAAGTCCCTATAACTATAATTATTCTAAGAATATTTACTTTAAAAACACTCATTATAACCTGAGAAAGTACTGTCCATACTACAACGCTCACCATAAGAATTGTCCATTGATTATTGTCTATCCAAAAAGATACTTCTGGCGACAAAAAACTAGAACCTTTGAGTCCTTTTATCAGAATAAAAAATGTAATTGCCGAAATTGCTACTCCGCCGAATATAGCTCCAAAATATTTTAATTTTCTATCAACCTGAAATGTAAAAATCAAACGCGAAATATATTGTACAATTGTTCCCAATGCAAAAGACAGCAGTACTGACAACAAAATTCCAATTACGATTTCTGTTGCTTTTTCTGTATTAATATACGATGGCAAAGTTGCCCAACTATCTTCTGAAGTAATAATTTTAACTGCTGCCAAACAAACTGCCGCTCCCAATAATTCAAAAACAATAGAAACTGTTGTAGAAGTAGGAAGCCCTAATGAATTAAATACATCCAGCAACAAAACATCCGTTATCATTACTGCCAGAAAAATAATCATTACATCATTAAAAGTAAACATGCTGGGCATAAATATACCGCTACGAGCTATTTCCATCATTCCTCCTGAAAAAACAGCTCCAATCAATATTCCTAATGAAGCTACGATCATAATTATTTTGAACGAAACCGCTTTAGACCCTAAAGCCGAGTTCAAAAAATTAACCGCATCATTACTTACGCCCACTGTTAAGTCTATAATAGCCAATACAGCTAAAGCTATTAGCATTACAACAAAAATCTGCTCCATGTTATAAACAGCAACTTTAAAATGAGTTGCAAAATTCTCTATAATAAATCACTTCAAAGTTAACTTAATGTTATCTTTCGCTTTTAAAAGTCAGTATCAACCATAATATTTACCTTTGTGTTAAATCATTTACAACAATATCCATGAATGAGTTAGCTAAAGAATCCAGTCCGTATTTACTACAACATGCCCAAAACCCTGTTCATTGGAAAGCGTGGAATCCCAATACATTATTACAAGCACAAACAGAAAATAAGCTTTTAATAATCAGCATAGGGTACTCTACTTGTCATTGGTGTCACGTTATGGAGCACGAAAGTTTTGAAAGCCAAGAAGTAGCTGAATTAATGAACTCTCATTTTATTGCTGTCAAAATAGATCGTGAAGAACATCCTGATGCTGATGCTTATTACATGAAAGCTGTGCAACTGATGACAAAACAAGGAGGATGGCCTTTAAACGTTGTTTGTCTTCCGGATGGAAGACCCTTTTGGGGCGGTACTTATTTTAAAAGAGAAGTATGGCTAGATTCACTTTTTCAGTTATACAAATTATTCACAAATCAACCCAAAACTACTGAAGATTTTGCCAAACAGCTTCAGGAAGGAATAACCATATTAAGTTTGGCTCCTCTTACCAACAATAATAATACTTTTCAGTTGGAAAAAGTTCTTACAAAATGGAAAAGGAGCTTTGACCATGAATATGGCGGGTATACGCGAGTGCCCAAGTTTATGATGCCTGACAATCTTCTTTATCTTCAAAAATGGGGCGTTATACAAAACGATACCTCTCTTTTAAAATACATTGATCTTACACTAACCAAAATGGCTTGGGGAGGAATTTTTGATGTAGTTGAAGGTGGATTTTCAAGATATTCAGTAGATGAAAAGTGGCACATTCCTCATTTTGAAAAAATGCTTTATGACAATGCTCAACTTTTGTCAGTTTATGCAGATGCATATAAAAGAACTAAAGATCCGCTTTACAAACAGGTGATTGAAAAAACCATTTCATTTATAAATGACAATTGGTATAATAATGAAGGTGGATATTTCTCCGCCTTGGACGCGGATAGTTTAACTGCTGATAATATACTGCAAGAAGGCGCTTACTACAGTTGGAAAGAAGAGGAATTAAAAACTCTCATCCTACATGATTATGATTTATTTAAACAAGTTTTTAATATTAATGAATACGGATACTGGGAAAATGGAGAATACGTATTAATTCAATCCAAAAAATTGGAAGACATTGCTTCAAAAAACAATCTTTCGACCAGCGAATTAGAGACTAAAAAGAGAGATTGGGAAAGCATTTTGCTAGAATATAGAAAAAATAAAAAAGTTAAGCCACGTTTAGACGACAAAACACTCACAGCCTGGAATGCTATGTTGATTCAGGGCTTATTAGATTCTTATACCGCCACTCATCAGGATGAATACTTGCATTTAGCAATCCAAAATATGAATTTTATTCAAAAGAAGCTGTGGACCGAAAGCTGTGGACTGCTACATACGTACAAATTGCCAACAGCTTCTATCACTGCTTATCTGGACGATTATGCTTTTTATATCCGAGCATTGATTGCCTTATTTGAACATACGGGAAGAGACCATTATTTATCTGATGCCAAAAACGCCCTTAATCTTACGCTAGATTATTTTCTAGATCAAACCTCCGGGTTTTTTTATTTTAGTCAAGACACTTCTTCTATTCCTGTAAAAAATATAGAAACAGAAGATAACGTCATCCCCTCTTCTAATGCAGTTATGGCTTTAAACTTATTAAAAATGGGTGTCTTATATCAGAACAATTACTATACAGAAATTGCCAAAAAAATGATAGAAACTGTAAAGTCAAATATCGACTTCCCTTCGGCATATTCTCATTGGCTTTTGGCTGATTTATATCTACAAAATCCAACTGAAATAAGTATAGTTGGCTCGGATGCTGTGGAAAAATGTATAAGCCTCCGATCAAAGCTACTAACTAAAGCATTTTTATTTCCGGTTACTCAACAAACTTCCACCCCCTATTTGTCAGGATATGCTGTCACTAATAAAACTTTAGTTTATTTTTGTAGTAATTTTACTTGTCAAACACCTGTGGAATACCAAAAATTCACAACTGATATTATTTTGTAATAAAATGAAAAAGCTAGATACTCTATTAACTCATTATATTGAAAACACAATTGAGTACATACCACAAATTGTAACTGCTCTTTTCATTTTAGCCTTGGGATTATGGCTTATTCGAGCAATCAAAAAATTTACACACAAAATTTTAAGCCGCAGAAAAATAGATCCCACTTTCGCCAGTTTTATTTCTGATGTGTTGATTTGGGGGCTACGCGTTTTACTCTTTGTAGTTATTGCTTCCAAATTAGGCATTCAAACCAGTTCCTTTGTGGCTATCATCGGAGCAATGAGTTTAGCTATTGGTTTATCTCTGCAAGGATCATTGAGCAATTTTGCAGGAGGTCTATTAATTATTTTATTTAAACCTTTTAGAATAGGCGATATTATTGAAGCTCAAGGAGAATCGGGCAAGGTCATTAATATACATATCTTTTCTACTCAAATCGTCAATTATCAAAACAATGTAATTTATATTCCTAATGGCGTATTGTCAAACGGAAAAATTAAAAATATCTCTCAAAATAATTTGCTAAGAGCAGAGGTTTTAGTTCAAACCAACTTACTTAAAAACACAAGTGAATTCATAGAAAAACTACAAACTGAACTTGAAAACTACGACAAAATACTTTTACAGCCTAAACCCAGAATACTGATAAAAGAACTACTTGACACCAAAATAACATATAATGTACAAGTTTGGATAGAAAACGATAATTACAACATTGCTACTTCTTATATCTTGCTTAAAGCAAGAGAAATCAGTAACTCACTGTAAAATTTTTTAATCAAAATATAGTCAAAATCAAATCGAGTGTTCGAACATTTAAAAAGGTACTGCTATGCAGCGCTCTTTATAAATAACTTACCCACTATTAAACCCTCTTTATTTAAAATATTAAAAAACAGAACTTCAAAAATAGAGTTCTGCTTTTCATCAGCTACATATGAATCAATAATTAAACTTTTAAAAGTTCTTTTTGCCAGCTTTATATTTAATCAGCCAAATAGGTAGTATTGTCCAAATCAACAAGATTCCCATTGCCAGAAAACTTCCGGAAGCCCCACCAAAAAAGCTTTTAAACACAGCTCCGGTATAGCCGAGTAAAGCGGAAATATCTAATTTTAGCAAAATTAGTATTCTAGCCAAATCAATGGGGTTAAAAATTGTTCCTACCAACGTAACTGTTTCTAATGGATAATCGCCAAAAATCATTAAAACGGACAGAAAAATTCCGTCGTAAATAACGGCTAAAAACAACCAGACTAAAATTGAAAATCCAAATCCTTTGATTTTGTTTTCGTTCATCAATCCGATATTATAAGAAAGTGCCGTGAATATACATGTAAGAAATGCACCAACAATAATGAGTTGTATAAAGTCAAAGATTACAGCAGATTGAAATAATCCGTAACTAACAAAAGGAATTCCCAAACCGATGATTAAACTCATTGAAAGTGAAAGAGATACACCTAAATATTGTCCTAAAAATATTGACGATCGCTTTATTGGTAAGGCTAAGAGCAATTCTGTAAATTCTTTGGAATCGTAATAATACATAATGCCAAAAATTGTACCAATTAACGGCACCAGAATAATGATTACATTCATCAGTGTAATTACGGCTTTGCCAATGTCGTTGTTTAAAAACAACAGCACAAAACCTAATAGAAGATAAAAAAGCAAATAAATATAACTCCATCTGCTTTTGATAAGGTCATAAAAACTGTATTTTAATATTTTAAGCATAGTTGTCGATTAAAATTGAAGCAATTGCGTGTTCAAAATTAGTTTGTTGCGTTTGGTTTTTAAGTTGAGAAATAGTTCCTTTAAAATATATTTTACCTTCTAAGATAAACATGATTTCGTCAGATATTTCTTCCACAAAACTCATAATGTGAGAAGTTACCAAAATGATTTTTCCTTTCTTTTTTTCTTCTTCAATGAGTTGCTTTAGAATAATCAAAGCGGCAGGATCTAATCCTGTGGTTGGTTCGTCCAAAATAATAATCGGACTGTCAAACATAAACGTCAATAGCAAGTTTACTTTTTGCTTGGTTCCGCCTGATAGATTATTGAGCTTTTTGTTTAAAAAAGGTTGTAACTTAAAGAGATTCAGTAAATACGTTTCGTCTTTTGACTTGGCGTTTCTCAAATCCTTAATCATTTTTATCAATTCTAAAACTGTAATATTGTTTGGAAAATTGGCAATTTGAGGTAAATAATCTATCTCTTTTCTGTAATTCCAACGATTGTTAATATCCTGTTCATTTACAATTATTTTTCCTTTATCCGGAAAAACCATTCCCAAAATGCATTTATTCAACGTCGTTTTTCCCGATCCGTTAGGACCTAAAACAGCCAAAACACCATTTTTTATCTGAATATCAATTCCTTTTAAAATTTGGTTTTCACCAAAGCGTTTATGTAGATTTTCAATTTGTATCATGTTTTATTTTTTTAATTGACGGGGTTTCATCCATCAAATTATCTGGTGTAAATACAGGCGAAACTTTTTCTGAAAAATCAATCAGGTCAACAAACAAACTTCTCAAAAAGATAATAGCTTCGGGCGTTTTGTTTACCACATACGAAAACAATTTTACAGGGCGATACGGAACATCACCAACTCCGTCTTTGTCCAAATCATATCCGGTGTAATTGCTCCAATAATTGGAGTTAAAATTGTTGCTGTTCATTCTTCCTGAATACACCAAATCAAAAGAATTGTTTAAAAAATTGTTGTAGTTTACTTCGTTTTGATAATTGGCACCGCGCGAATTAATTGCCCAGCCGTTACTTATAAAATCATTGTGTTTGTACACCACGCGGTTTGATCCTTCGATATTTATTCCGGTTGTGTTATTTTTAAACGTGTTGTAAATCAATTCAGTATCGTTCACTTCTTTCAACAAAACGCCATATGCAGCCGAACCCCAATTGTCCGCAAAAGTATTATTCAGCATTTTCATACTTTTAGAAAACATAATAGCTACTCCGGCTCCGTTGCTTATGTAAGAACAATTTTGAACTAGATCATTGTTTGAAAACATAAAGTGCAATCCGTAACGAACATTATTTTTGCTGATATTATCACGGATTGTGCAATTATTTGAAAATTCGAGGTAAATGCCATCGCGCACTTTTTCTACGTAATTATTTGCAATTTCAATTCCGTCGCTGTACCAAAGTTGGATTCCGTTTCCGGAATTATATTCGCTGACGGCTTTTCCGTATATTTTGTTGTTGAGAATTTTTCCCGTCTTTGATTTTTCAATATAAATACCAAAAAACAAGTTTTTAATGGTGTTGTTTTGTATTGTAAAATGCTTGCTTTCTCTTACTCGTATTGCTGCATAATCGCGAATATAACTTGTTCCTACATTGATAAGCGTAAATCCGTCAAGAGTTACATTATCTGCTTTTATTACAAATATTTCTCCTTGATTATCTCCATCTACAATTGCATTTACTGTTTTTAAAGTCAGCGGTTTTTCAATCAAAATTTCGTGTTCAACATACATTCCGTCTTCCACCAAAATAACATCGTTTTCCTGGGCTTTTGCAACCGCTTCTGCAATTGTTTTAACAGGGCAAGTTGGGCAAACTTTATGAGTATTTGCTTCTGTTTTACAAAACGCCAAAAAGGTAATTAATGAAAAAATAAGACGGTAATATCGAGCTTTTGATGTCAAAATATTATTCAAGTTATTTGTGGTTTAATTTGTTTAAAATCTCATTCCAGTTATAAGTTTCTCCTCCACTTTCGGTAATAACTTTTTCAGCTTCACTTTCGGTTTTTACCGCCGATAAAAACGCTCCCATCGGACTTGGAATTTTTTCTGAAATAATATAAACAGCTGATTTGGCATCTGTGGCTTCTCCCGGATTTAATAAATCGGCAACGAGTATAAGGTGATAATTTTGATTACTTTCTTGCTCGTTTAAATAGTGAACCATACATTCGATGGCATCAAATTTGAAGTTTTTTCCTTTAGATGTTACCAATTGCGCTGCGTGAGCTTTGTCCACAATCGTCATTCTACAAAAATCGCATCCGTCACTTCCATAATTAATAGGCTGTGCAGTTTTATTACATCCCATTAACACAAAAAGAATACCGATAAAGATTAGTTTTTTCATAAGTTTTTATTTTTTATATTGTTTGATTCCCAATAAATAGGCTGCTAATACGAATACCATTCCCAGCGCCATTAAATAAGCTCCTATATGTGGATAAGAATAAGCGTCAAAGTTTAATATTTTTCGATGTCCGAATAAAGGTGGTTCGTAAGTCAGCGGGTTTCCGTTTAAATCTACCATTTTCATAATGGCGTGCGGGTCTAAATTCCTACCATAATCCAATAACCACAAATTAAAATCATACATCCCCAAAACTCCCAAAGTTCCCATTAATAAAAGCCAATACAGAAAAAACACGGGCTTTATTTTTTTAAAAAACGCTCCTAATCCGATCGCTATTCCCAGTGTTCCCATCAATCCTATCACAATAGGAAAAACGGTGAATTCCCACATTTCTTCAGGTTTAGGTATGGTTTTCATTCCAATATAGTGATTGAGTCCGTCAATATTTTGGATGTCAAATTCTTTTACTCCCTTAATCCCATCAATGTAGATATTCATTCCCAACGGAACGGGATATTGCGGCGCACCAAGTTCTATGTTCCACAACGGAAAAAAGAACAGTGAAAACAACAATACTGAACCGATAATCATTAATACAGATGCTTTTTTCATGACTAAGTGATTTTAATAAAGGACAAAACCTGAGTTTTGTCCTTTAACAATTGAAAAAAATGTTAGCTTGTGCTTTAATTAGCTATTGTTACTCGTCGTCTAACGACCAAGAAAGCTCAATATTTGAATCTGCCGGAGACACGCGAACGTATCCTTGCATTTCCTGATGCAATGCTGAACAAAAATCGGTACAGTAAAATGGCCACACTCCTACTTCTTTAGGTTCCCAAACAAAAGTTTCTGTTTTTCCGGGAGTCACAAGTAATTCAGTAGTATTCGCTCCAAGCATACTGATTCCGTGCGGTACGTCAAAATCTTGTTCAAGGTTAGTAACGTGAAAATACACTTTATCGCCTACTTTTATTCCTTCAATATTATCCGGCGTAAAGTGGCTTCTAATCATCGTCATATACACGTGAACATTTTTCCCTTCTCTTACCACTTTTGCATCAGTAGGCGATTTAGTTACATACTTGTGCTTATTCTCATCCAGTTTATAAATTTCTCTTGCTTTATGCATAATTTTATCTGCTTTAATAGCAGCTGCATAGTGAGGTTCTCCAATCGTTGGAAAATCCAACAACAACTCCATCTTGTCCCCCGAAATATCGTATAACTGAGCAGAGTGGTTTAAATCCGGACCTACCGGCAAATATCTGTCTTTGGTAATTTTGTTCATTGCCACCAAATATTTTCCATCCGGTTTTCTTGAGTTTCCACCCGGAATCATCAAGTGACCTACCGAGTAATAAGTTGGCTTTCTGTCTATAACTTCCCATGTCCCCAATTTCCATTTAACAACTTCTGAGGAAATAAAGAAAGTTGTATAGGCATTTCCTTTGTCGTCAAATTCTGTGTGCAAAGGACCTAACCCGGGTTGTTCCACAACTCCTGCCAAAACATCTTCAAATTTTAAGATTGGAATACCATAGGATTCTCCGTCAAACTGTTTGTTTTCGATTGCTTTCATCATTTTGTCAAATGAGTGCACAGTTAAGTTTGCCGAAAGTTTTCCGTTTCCAACAATATATTCTCCGCTTGGGTCAATATCACAACCATGAGGCGATTTTGGCGTTGGTAGTAAATATACCAAACCTGGTAATTCAGATGCATCTAAAATCAATACTTCTTCTTTCATTGTTGAAGTTGCTGTATGCGTACTATTATCAAATTTGTTATGTGCATACTTAGTCGGCATTTTTTTACCTTTTCCAGCTTTGATATATTCTTCCGCTTTTTTCCAATTAACTGCTGCAATAAAGTCTTTATCATTTTGCGACGCATTTACTTCTAACAAACTATGTGCTTCTTCTGTATTATACGTAGTAAAGAAAAACCATCCGTGCGATTTTCCTCTTCCGGGGTGCCCCAAATCATAGTTAAAACCAGGCATCATAATTTGGAAAGATAAATCCATATCTCCTTTTTCCGGATCTACACTGATGAAAGACAAAGTACCCTTAAAGTTTCCTTTGTATTCTTTAATAGAAATATCTCGTTGCGGAACCGGAACAGAAAAACGAGTTCCTGCCACAACATACTCCGTGTTTTCGGTTACAAAAGAAGAACTGTGATTTCCAGCGCTATTCGGAATTTCGATGATTTCTGCTGTACTAAAATCTTCTAAATCAATACGGGCAATTCTTGGCGTATTATTTCCATTAATAAAAATCCATCTGCCATCTAATTCTCCATTAGTTTGCGAAATATCCGGATGGTGCGCATCATCCCACGGTATAAAACCATGGGAAGTCATTAACATAGGTTTAGTTTCTTCGCTATATCCGTAGGCTTTTTCAGGATCCTGAGAAAAAACCGGAATCACTTTAAATAATCTTCCCGAAGGCAATCCGTATACAGATAACTGTCCGCTAAATCCTCCGGAAAAAAAACCATAATATTCATCATACTCTCCCGGTGCTACATAAACCCGTTCTGCAGCATTGGTTGCCATTGCTCCGCCTTGTTTATTAGAAGAGGATTGATTGTTACACCCTGCTATAAATATCCCAGCAAGTGAACAAAGTGCCAATAAATTAAATCTTTTTTTCATTTGAATATGTTTTATTAGTGTAGTCAAACAAATAGTATTAGTAATTAAAGGGTTCTGAAATATTCCAAAACTGCTCTAGCTTCATCTTCTTTCAGATTTTGATTAGCCATAGGTGCACCATTAAATTCTTTAAGCAATTCCTCGGCTAAAGGATCTTCCTTAATCATCACTTCCGGATTTAAGATCATATTCATTACCCATTCCGGAGATCTTCTTTCCAGAATTCCCTTTGGAGCAGGTCCAATAAATTTTTTATCAGGTTTGTGACAAGCTGTACACATATTTTTAAATATTTCCTGTCCTTTTACAGCTAATTTTTGATCAATATCAGCAAGAATTAATGATTTTACAGGTCCTACTCCTTTGTTTTCCAAATCAATTCTCTCAGAAGCCGTAGTTGTTTTTGACATCTCTGCTTCAGACGTAGTTTTAGTTTCTTCTGCTGTTTTTACATTTCTTTCGTTAGTAATGATTGGTTCTGATTCTGCCATTTTATCAGCTTTAGAATTACAGCTCACTAATACACCTAAACTCATAACAAGCAAGAAAAATACCTTTGACGAAGTTTTCATTTTTATTTATATTTTACATTTATTGACACGAAATTATTAGTAAAACAACTCTTATAATATGATATTTATCATTTTTGAAAAATAAAGATATTTTAGTCTTTTATTAAAATACACTTCGGATTAAAAGACAACTTGCTAATTATTTTAATAGTAAGCAAAAACAATGATTTAGAAGAATAATAGATATTTCTATCTTCCGTACAGATGCTAAACTTTTTGCACAAACACAACTTTTGGGACTGATCTAATAATAAATCCGGAGAAAATGGTTACAAAACAAGAATCAAATATTATTGCGTTCTATCTGAATAAATTTTATATGTATATACTATGTCTTTAAAAGTATGAATAAAAATAGGACAAATCTAAAGAAAGACTTGTCCTAACAAGGATTCAACAATAATTGTGTTTTACAAAAAATATCAATTAGGAAATTAAAAAATCTAATGTAGACAGGAGGCGGATTTTTAGTGTCTCAAGTCATAAAATTAATAGGCAACATATATTTTTAATTTAAACAATTAAAAATGAGCAGATACTGTACGAATTTACAAAGTTTTTTTGCCTTTAAAATTTTTATAGAAATAGTCATAATTCTGTCCGCATCTTTTTTTTGTACTCGATTTCTGTCCGCATTCTGTCCGCATTTTTGCGATAAAATGCGCTGTTTTGCGAGTATAAAAATAGGAAAGAAAAGTATATAAAAAAGAAAACCCTTGATAAACAAGGGTTTTAAAAGTGATCCAGTTAGGATTCGAACCTAAGACCTACTGCTTAGAAGGCAGTTGCTCTATCCAGCTGAGCTACTGGACCTCACTTTGTCGGGGTGGCAGGATTCGAACCTGCGACCTCCTGGTCCCAAACCAGGCGCGATGACCGGGCTACGCTACACCCCG
>OFTY01000125.1_pt1 | contig 85005 bp, 70 predicted proteins | sample 1775061 | NCBI WGS metagenome assembly OFTY01 (sample SAMN08195773, study PRJEB24354) | sludge metagenome | isolation source: sludge from phenol fed wastewater aerobic bioreactor B | place: India: Nagpur | collected 2016-09-16 | reverse complement strand
AGAGCGCCCCGAAAGCTTTCGGGGCGCTCTCCTTTTAACCTATAAACCTGACAACAATTCCAGCCTGTAGCTGATCCTTTCTAAAATAACCTGGTGCCAACAACCTTATGGCTTTCCAGTTTATCGAGTTGCGACTGGTACTGCAATTGCACCAGTTGTAATTTTGCATCTTCCACATTTGTTTGCGTGCTCAGCAGTTCCACGTTCGTGATCAAACCTTCCTTGAACCGCACTTGCGCCAGTTTGTAGGCTTTTTCCGCCTGCTGCACCAGTACACTGGTATTGCCGATCTTTTCCTGCAGGTTCTTATAATCCTGCTGCACGGTGGCAAGATCTTTTTGGATGTTGGCCCCCAGTGTTTGCATCGAGAGCTTCGTAGTCTCGATCTCCACCCTCGTGAGCTTTTGCCGGAGCCTGGGCCGGTCGGTAGACAGGATCGGGATCGAGAGCCCTACACCAACCAGGCCATTGAGCCTGAAATTATCGATATCGGGCTGGATGCCGTTGCGATAGCCGCCACTGGCATTTCCACTCAGCGTGGGTCTGGAGTTCACAGTGGCCGACTTCAGATCATATTGATAGAGGTCCAGTTTTTTCTGGATCACTTTGGCATCGGGATTATTGCTTTGCCAGTCGCCCGTATCGAGCAATAAGGTCAATCCATCATAGGTATCACTGGCCGGGATCTTACCATGGGCATCTGTGCCTGTGAGCCATTGCATGAGCACATACTGTTTTTCGAGCTGGCTCTGGAGGTCGGTGAGGCGGTTGGTGGAATTGGCCGTGCGCACCTGCGTGGTGAGCAGGTCATATTCCAGGGCATCCCCATTCCTGATCCTTGCCTGGATCAGGCGTTCATTCTCTTTCAGGGAGCTGATCTGGTCTTGTTGCACCTGGACCGCTTTCTGCGTGAACTGGATATTATAATAGATCTGTGCTACCTGGTAGGCAATGGCATTCCTGCTATTGTCGAGGTTCTCCAGGTTCAGCGCATGTTCGGCCTGGTTCCTGTCGAGCTGCAACTTTGTTTTACCGAAATCATAGATCAGTTGGTTCACATTGATAGCGGCATTGTAATTACTGTAGGGAGAGAACTGGATGATGCTCTTGCCTGCGGGCGTTTCAAATTCAGCCTTGGGAACAGGGGCCGATAACTGGTAGCTCAGATTTCCGTTCACGGATGGCAGGTAGCCTGCCCTGATGATCTCTCCTCTCACCGCATCCGATTTGAGTTGTGCTTCCAATTCTTTGATACGGGGATAGTTGGTCACTGCCTGTTGTATAAGGCCCTTCAACCCTTCATCCTTCACCGGCGATTCCTGCGCCATCCCCTGTTGTACGAACAGGAACAGCAGCAGTCCGCTGATCAATTTATTCATACTATTATATTTGATACGTTTCATGTTGATCTCTTTTTTTCTGTTTGGTTGATCGAGATTAGTGTGCGGCCTCCATCGCTTCTTTGGCTGCTTTCTGATCAACGACCACTGTTGTTTTTTTCTTCGGGTTCCTGAGGAATACTACCAGAGGTATCACCAGCAGGAAGAAAATGCCGATCAGCCGGAAGGTATCGAGGTAGGCGAGATAATAAGCCTGCCGGTCGACCGTATTATCGATGATCTGGTAAGCCTTGGTCGTGGCAGTGGCCACATCGCCTGTTTTGGCGATCATCGTTTGTGCGATGGAGTTCACTCTTTCCGTAAAGGCTGCCGCCCCGTCAACGGTGTTGCTCACCAGGTCTGCGCGATGCTGTGCATGACGTTGGCTGATGAAATTATTGGCCAATGCAATACCGAATGCGCCGCCGATCTGGCGGACCATATTGTTGAGCGCAATCCCTGAAGCATATTCTTTGGGCTGAAGGCCCGCCACGGCCTGGTTGATCAATGGCAACTGCGACATCGAGATGCCGAATGCACGAATGAGCAGCGGCAGGAAAAATGCCCACCGGCCTATATCCGGGCTCACTCCGGCACTTAGCCAGGAATAAGCAGCGAAAAGAATAAATCCGACAACGATGAACGGAATGGGTGAAACGCCCCTGCTCATCATCTTACCCATGATAGGGAACAGCACTACCCCGGCCAGTGTTGGCGGCAGCAGCGACAGACCTGTTTCCAGCGCGGTGAACCCCAGTACACGCTGTGCCAGTACGGGATATACGAATACCGAAGTGAAGAGGCCGAACCCTGCCACAAAAGTGAAGATGATGGTGAATGCATAACTCCGGTGTCGCATTACACGAAGGTTCACCACCGGGTTGATGGTCTTCAATTCATAGAAGATGAAGCCGCCTACCCCTATGAGGGCGAGTACCGAACAAATGCGGATGGCATTGCTGGAAAACCAATCTTCCGATTCACCTCTTTCCAGTACGAACTGTAAACAACCGATGCCGACCATCAGCAAAGCGATACCGATATAGTCGATCTGCATCTGTGATTTCTTCTTCCCTTCACCATCTTTTTTGTCGATGAATGTATAAGCGAGCACCGTGGCAATGATCCCGATCGGAAGGTTCACGAGGAACATCCAGGGCCATGAAAAATGTTCTATCAGGTAGCCGCCAACGGTAGGTCCGAGCGTTGGCCCCAGCACGATGCCCATCCCGAACAGTCCGGAGGCCATGGGCCTGTCTTCCGGTTTGAAGGCATCGAACAGGATGGCTTGTGAAGTGGAGAGCAGTGCGCCGCCACCCACACCCTGTACGAAGCGCCAAACGATCAGTTCCACCAGCCCGGTCGACTGTGCACACATATAGGAGGCCGCAGTGAAAATGATCATGGAAACGATATAGTAATTCTTTCGCCCGAAATATTCTGCGAGGAAGCCGGTCATGGGAATGATGATCACATTCGCGATGGCATAGGAAGTGATCACCCAGCTTACGTCTTCGATGTTCACACCCAGACTACCGGCCATTTCACTCAGGCCAACGTTCACGATGGAAGTGTCGATCAGTTCCATGATGGCCGCCGACACGGTCGTAAGCACGATGATAAACCGGGCAAATCCTGTTGGACTGGACATACAATAATATTAAGATGGAGCAGGCCTGCCCACACTAGCGTGAGCTGAAACAATCGTTGTGAGCAAGCCTGTTTATTGATTAATTCAATGGGATACTAACGTATACGCTGAGACCGGCACGAAGCATTTCCCGGTATTGGGCCATATCATCGATGGCGATCTTCACTGGTACACGCTGTGTAACCTTCACGAAATTCCCGCTGGAATTATCCGGGGGAAGCAGGGCGAAACGAGCCCCGGTAGCGTCACTCAGGCTTTCCACCTGACCTTTGATCTTCACATTGGGATAGGCGTCCATTTCGATATCCACCGGCATACCGGGGTGCAATCTTTTTATCTGGTTCTCTTTGAAATTGGCCACTACCCAATAAGTAGTATCATTCACGATGGTGAACAGAGGAGCGCCTGCCTGCACGTACTGGCCTTCAGCAACATTCTTTTTACCGATCTTACCTGCCTGCGGTGCATAGATCTTCGTATAGGAGAGTTTCAGTTTCTGCTGATCGATCAATGCTTTCTTCACATCGATATTGGCGGCAGCCTTGTTCACGGCAGCCTGCAAAATGCTGATGCGGCTTTCAGCGCCGGCCAGGTCATTGCGGCTGTTGGCAAGCTCTCTCACCAGGGTTTCGTGATCGTACTTGCTATCTTCCAGTTGCTTTTGCGTGATGGCGGCTTCGGCATAGAGGTTCTGGTTGCGGTTCAAATCTTTCGATGCCTTTTCCAGCTTCACCTCATTGATGGAGATATTGCCTTTGTTCACGCGAAGGGAGATCAGTGCATTGTTCAAAGATGCTTTTGCATTGGCAAGGTCCGCGATGGCTGCCTGGTAATCGGCCTCCATCTGCACCAGTTGTGTTTGAAGCTCCGCATCATCCAGTTCCACCACGAGCTGGCCTGCTTTCACGGAATCATAATCTTTCACCGCAATGGTCTTCACATAACCTGCCACACGGGGCAGCACCGGCACCAGTTGAGTCTCCACCTGCGCGTTGTCTGTGCTTTCATGATGCAGGGCGTAGTTGATCTTCGAATACCCATAGATCCCGCCGGCGATCAGTATAGCGGATATGATAATGAGCCGTACCGGTGATTTCTTTTTCTTTTCGGGTGTGTTTGGTTGTTCCATACGTTACTAACTTTTAGTATGATCTATTCGGCAGCAAGGTGGCTGCGCAATAATTGCCGGAAGTGAATTTTGAGCCGTTCAGTCACTTTCCGGCGGTAATCTTCTTCATTGTCGGAATCGATCCTGAGGAGAATACAATACATATTCCTGGAATTGATGACCTGGTTGATGGTGCCGATCAGGGTGGCCATGGTCATTTCAGGGTCAACTTTCCGGAACACTTTCTTACGCTGGCCTTCGGCGAGGATACCTTTCACCCGCTCGAAATTCCTCATCTTGAAATTGGTGATCAGCTCTTTTATTTCCGATGAACGGCCTGTATTGTATTCCTGGCTCACGATCGTGTGAAAACGTCGTTTAAGGATGAATTTATCTACATAGAAATCGGCCAACTGCAGGATCTTGTCCATGGGCGAGATCGATTCATTCTTGCTGAGGTCTTCCAGCAATTCGATATTGAGATTGAAGTTGTATTCGATCAGCGCTTTCAGCAATCTCTCCTTGGAACCGAAATAATAGGAGATCATGGCGAGATTCACCTCAGCCAGTTGGGCAATATCACGCACCGAAGTGCCATCAAATCCTTTCTCGGCAAACAATTGCTCGGCAGCTATCAGGAGCTGTACCCGTTTATCTGTTTTTTCGGCCAGTGCCATAGGTTCGATGATTTGATTTCCGGCACAAAATTAAACAACCGTTTAAATTAAACAAACGTTTAATTGATTTTTTCGTTAATCGGTCGTTAACCAGGGCAGGGAGAAAGAGCGGGAGTATACATTAGTGCTACACATAACAAGGACCGGGTAGAAACCCGGTCCGTCACTTGCCAGGTGATCGATTGTATGATCACCTATAAACGGCTATTATGAAAGAGGTATTGATCAGTTATTGTTTCCGCCTGAACGGAGGTCATCGTTATTGACGCCCCGCTTGCGGGAAACATTTTCGGTGAGCTTGCCAAAGTTCCAGCGCAGGCTAAGGTTGATGCCCCGTGAAGGAGCGAAGATCTTGTAGACGGTATTGAAATTGGCATCCTTCGAATAGTTCTTCCAGATCTGATCTTTCGCCAGGAAATTATTGAGGGCTACCGAGAGCGTGAATTTTTCCTTGAAGAACTTGTAATTGGCGCCCATTCCATACCAGGAGCCATTGGAGCCCCGGCCCTGAATGCGCACGGACGGCCAGAGAAAATACCCATTGGCAAATACAGTCCATTTCTTGTCGATATCGTAGTTGGAGTTGAAAGACATCCAGCCGCCGAAGCCCTGGTTCTTTTGTGCAGCGTTGAGCCGGTTCTTCAGAAAGTCATAGCGAAGCCCGAGATTGGTATTTATACGCCACTTGCTATTGATGGGGACGGTCAGGTTGCCGCTCAACCCTGTTGAGGCATAGCTTCCGATATTGTCCAGCGTATTTGATATGATACCGGTATTGTTATTGAACAGAAAATAACGGGCGATCTGGGTATTGCTGAAAGATTCCGAAAGGCGTACATTGATATTTGTTTTGCCTTTGACCACAGTATAGGCCAGTTCGAACACGTGCGACAACTCCGGTACCAGGCCGGGATTGCCGTAACTGATATTCAGAGAATCTGTATTGAAGACAAAGGGATTCAGGTCCCATATATAAGGACGGTTGATCCGCCTGGTATACGATAACGATAGTGTATTAACGGTATTCCATTTGAGCGATGTGTAGACACTCGGTATCCAGGTATAATAATCCTGCCGCACTTCCGTGTGGGATTTGATGAAATTCCCTTCCACCACCGTTCTTTCTACGCGATTGCCCAACCGAAAACTGAATTTCTTCCAATTGAAGCGATAGGTCAGATACAGGCTGTATACATTTTGGCTGTAATTGAATTTATCGGAATTACTGCTGTCGATCCGGAATTTTTCATCAGCGCCGTAGCGCAGCTGGCTTTCATAATTGGCGTCTGCCTGGCGGAGGATCACCTTACCTCCGATCTCCAGCCTGGTATACTTCGTGAGCGGTTGTACATAGTCGGTCTGCCAGGTGGTTTGTCGCATGGTGTTATTATTCTGATTGATGGAATAACGGGTGAAGGTTGGATAATACTGATCGCTCCATTGTGTATAATTATCCTTGCTGGGCTCATGATAAAACTTGAAGGCCAGTTCCTGTTCCGGCTTACGGAATTTTCTGATATAATCCACGCCGATGTTGAAAGAAGGAAAAATGCCTTTACCCCTTTCGTCGAATACGTTGAACAAGGTGTCCCTTTTATCTGCCGAGATGACCCCAAAATCCCGGTAGTTGGTATTTCTTCCTGCCCAGTCGGACAAATTACCGGAAACGCTCAGGGTATTCAGGCTATCGATATCCAAACTCAATTCCATATTGAGGTACTGATAATGATTACCGATCTTCCGTTCCCCGTTCGAGTATCGTTTGGAAAAAACTACCGGTACCAGCGATTCGGTTTCGGATTCAAGCCTCATTTTGTAACTATCCGTCACATTGTAACCATAGGAAGCGCTCAAGCCAAATTTTCCATATTTGAAACTGAGGTTGCCATTGATCGAGTTGCGGAAATTGGTGAAGTTCCTCGAAATACCAAGGCTTCCATTGTATCCCATCACTTTCTTTTTAGTGATGATATTGATGATCCCACCCACCCCTTCCGCATCGTATTTCGAGGAAGGGCTGGTGATCACTTCCACTTTTTTGATCAGGTTGGCAGGAAAAGATTGCAAGGCTTCTTTGAGGTTCTTCGTGAACATGGCCGTTTCCTTGCCATTCAACAACACTTTGAAATTGGTTTGACCGTTGAGTTGTACGTTCCCTTCCCCATCGACCGAAAGAAAGGGTGTCTTGCGCAATACATCGATGGCCGTTTCTCCTTGCGTGGAAGGGTCCGATTCAGCATTGTAGATCAGCTTGTCTTCCGATTGCTCGATAAGCGGCCTTCTCGCTGAAACGGTCACCGCCGCCAGGTCCTGTGCAACCGTTGAAAGAGTTAGGGCAGGCAGCTCGAGAGCAGTACTGTCGTTTGTAATGAAAAAAGGAGATGTGGCTTTCTCCGCATAGCCCGAATTGGAAGCATATACCACATATTGGCCTGTGTCCACTTTCAAAAACTCATAACGGCCTTTACTATCCGAAAATATATTCTGCAACGGCCTGGTGTGGTCGGCAACCTTGTACAGCCCTACGGTGGCAAAAGGTAATGGTTTGGCCTGGGTGCTGTCGAGAACGGAGCCTTTTATACTGGCCCGTTTTTTCTGTGCAGACGCCGGCATTGACAGAAATAAACCAAGGAGGAAGGACAAGGAAATCCCGTACAAAGCGGGCTTTGTAAAATTCATGGCTATACTTTGATCTGTTAGTGAATGTTATGAATAAGGACGCTATACTTTCCCTTCTGTTGCATACACTTTCTCAAAATCATGTACAAATAACGTCAGTCACCGGACATGATAAAATTTGTTACACGATCGATCATACTTACTTGATGTTCCGTTCCGTTTCCCACTTATTTGAAATCGACCGTACAGGCGGTACAATTCAGTTTGAAGGCTGTATGTTTGTCTTTTAAATTTCCTACTGTGCCGGTAAAGCGACGGGGCGCAAGTTCCCCGAGGGCAACACCTTTCGACTTTTCCTTATCGTACCGGAGCCTTTCCTGTTCCTGCAAGTATTTCATCGCCCGCATTTTCTCCTTCTCTGGCCCACTCAGTGAATCGACCGGTTCTTTCTCCGCGGCGGGACTGGCAACAACCTCTTTTGTGAAAGGAGCAAATACAGTGGTATAATAGCCGGTAAAATCCACATGATAATTGGTGAGCTTTTTTACCGGTAACCGAAGGTCGGCATACTTGTTATTGATACTGATCTGCTTTACATCGGGGCTGATGGAGCGGAACCTGATATTCGCATTTTGGCCCTCGAAGTCCACATCGCCGTTGACTTCTTCGATCCTGAGACTGCCATAGGTTTTACGCGCATCCAGCTTCCCGATAGTTTCGATACTGATCTCATCCGACTGGCTTCGCATATAGCAATAGTTACCTCCTTCATAATCTATCGTGGAACCTTTACTTTCCAGGTCGAGATCATCTATATTACCTGCTGTGAACGAGCCATTCTGAAAATCGATGACAGCTTTCTTGATATTGCCCAGATTGGCATTGCAGAACTTGCCGGTTAGCCGCAGTAAACGGAAATTCTCAGCTTCCAGATTTCCATTCGACACTTCCAGCTCTGCGTCCCCAACATCCATTCCGATGATTACATCCCCGTATTTATTGATGATCTTCAACTGGGATCCCATAGGTACCCATATCGTAAGTATCCTGTTGCTTGCGTGTACCATTTTCAATGCAGCTTTTTTGCTATCCGCTTTTTCAGCGAGCTGAACTGATTTTGGATCAGGTTGCAACTGCGATGACTTTCCTACTTTCTTGTCCTTGCTTAGTTCCACCTTGTCCGTGAAAAGGTTCCGGGGTCTATGGGCCGGGCTCGGTTCCTGGGAGGGGCGTGGATCGTGGAATGACCGTTGATCAAATTTCAAATTGTCCAATTTCAATTTTCCCTCGAACGGCTTTTCGATCCATACCGGTTTTTTTTCAGTGCTGATGTCTACCCGGCTATTGAACGCTCTCATCGTAAGGCCCCAATAGGCGAGCCATTCATCCGAGTTGAGGGAGCGAAGGGAGCTATCGGCATTGAACTGCAGTACCATTTTAACCTTCGACTGGTTCCAACCCTTTACCTGGATGATCGGTAGTGATCCCGTGATCTGGATCGTAGGGGTCGACATGATGGTCACCTCTTTCTGGATCTCTTTCGAAATGATCTTCTGTGCATATCCATCTATGTTACCAAATAGACAGGGAGCAATGAATATCCAATACAAATACTTTTCTTTCCTGGCTATATGCATATCATTCATTTTACATTTTTAAGAAAGATGGTTGTGTCTTCCCGGATGATTGATGCCGCCTGGTACGGGCATTCATTTTACTGATCTCGTTCTGCCACTGTTTCAGGAAGGATAGCTTTTTCTGGTATACCTGGATCAGTTGTTCCACCAGGCGATCGTTCACCCCATAATCCGCCGCATCCTGCTGAATGGCTTTCTCCTCCTGCTGGAGATCCTGCCATTGTTTCCTGAGTTCCTTGAAATAATCTGCATCTTCTGCATAGATCGGCATGTTCTCCAGTCTTCTCACCTGGCGTCCGATCATGCCATCGAAATTATTGGCCAGGGCCTGAAGGGGCGATAACGCTTCTTTCTCTGCCGGCGCTCCTTTTGATTTGGACCTGGTAACGGTACGCTCCTTCGTTACGCTGGTCACCGGAGCTCGCAATACTTCAATGGCAGGCTTTTGCACTTCGGTCTTTTGGGTATCAGGCAGCGGCTTTGCCGGTACTTTTTCACTTTCGATTACGGAGGGCGAATGCTTTGCCAGTCCTTCACCGGAAGGAGCAGTCCTTAACCACCAGAAAGCGCCGGCCGATAACAGTACCACAATGGCAGCAGCGGCCACCCAGCGGAACCGGGCAATGGCCGGTCTTTTCTCTTCACGGTGCAGACCCCGCTGTACTCCCTGCCACACCTTCAGGTCGGGTGGTGGCTCGGTATCGATTTGGTCCCGGTGGCCGGATAAATATTTTTTCAGTTCATCCATGATATTCCCATTGTTTGAGTAATCGTTCTTTCAGCAATTGCCTGGCGCGGTGGTACTGGCTTTTGGAGGTCGATACTGAAATGGCCAGGGCTTCGGCGATCTGCTGGTGCGAATAATCTTCCAGCACATACAGGTTAAAAATTTCCCGGCAACCTACCGGCAGGCTTTTGATGGATTCATGTATTTGCTCGAATCCGATACTTTGCAGCCAATCGATCCCTTCCTCTTCAAGATGGCCTGTAGTATTTTCATCCAGCACCTGCCACGACACGGCCTTCTTTACATGCCTGATACATTGATTCACCACGATGGTCCGCAGCCAGGGCTCGAACAATTGTTGCTGTTTCAACTGGTGCAGGCTGCCGAAAGCCTTGATGAACGATTCCTGTAAAAGATCTTCTGCGTCATTGCGGCTGCCTGTCATCCGTACACAGATACTGAACATCTTTTGGGCAAATTGCTGGTATAGCATGGCCCGGGCACTCTCATCGCCCCGGCTTGCTTTTCCCACAATAACCGTTAGTATGTGTACTGCCTGTTCCAAGTGCCTTACCTATAAGAGAAGCTAACATTAAAAAGGTTGGAATCAATGGACAAAAATATCCCGTAAATTTGCAGGAACCTATAGTACTATGAGTGAAACAATCACCCCAACGCTGACAGCCAAGGATTTCTCAACGGACCAGGAGGTCCGCTGGTGCCCGGGTTGTGGCGATTATTCGATACTGGCGCAGGTGCAGAAGATCATGCCTGGACTGGGTATTCCCAAAGAAAATATCGTGATCATTTCCGGGATCGGCTGTAGCAGCCGTTTCCCTTATTATATGAATACTTATGGTATGCATTCGATCCACGGAAGGGCTACGGCCATTGCCAGTGGACTGAAAGCGGCCCGCCCCGAGCTCAGTGTGTGGATCGTAACAGGTGATGGGGATGGCTTGAGCATCGGCGGCAACCATACCATTCACCTGATTCGCCGCAATTTCGATGTGAACATCATGCTGTTCAACAACCAGATCTACGGGCTCACCAAGGGACAATACTCTCCAACTTCTGAAGAGAACAAGATCACCAAGTCAACCCCTTTCGGCAGCATCGACCATCCATTCAATCCCCTGGCATTGGCCATGGGCGCCGATGCCACCTTTATTGCCCGCAGCATGGACCGTGATCCCAAACACCTGCAGGAATCACTGGTCCGCAGCCATAAACACAAGGGGGCATCTTTCCTCGAGATCTACCAGAACTGCAATATCTTCAATGATGGCGCTTTCGAGCCATTCACGGAAAAGGCCACCAAGCCAGATAATACCCTGTTCCTGGAGCAGGGCAAGCCGCTGATCTTCGGCGCGCAACAAAACAAAGGGATCAAACTGGATGGGTTCAGGCCGGTGGTCGTGGAACTGGGCAATGGCTTCAGTGCCGATGATTGCTGGGTACATGATGAGCGCGATTTTTACAAAGCCCAGATCCTGGTGCGTATGTTCGATGATCCGAGGATCGAAGGTCATTTGCCCAGGCCATTCGGTGTATTTTATGAAACGGACAGGCCCTGTTATGAAGAAATGATGGAGCTCCAGATAGAAGAAGTGATCAAATCGAAAGGGAATGGCAATTTGGATAAGTTGCTGAGGGGGAATGAGGTTTGGGAGATCGTGTAGGGTGGACAGGGATAATTTTTAAGTCGCGGTAATAAAATCCAGATAATTGGATAATGTGATAGTGTTAAAGGTGGCAGTGGGATATGCTTTCCCAAAAGCAGTGGGGATCCTGACGTTTTTTTCCTTCCATTTGCATTCGTAAGCCGTCAGCTCCTGCCTGTTGTTGACTTCGATCAGGTCCAGTTCCTGTTGATCGTATGTTCGCCAAAAATAGTATTGCGGATCATAGCCTCTGTAACTGTTGAATTTCATTCTCTCCGATAAGAAGTATTGTTCCCATAGTTGTCCAACATCATTACGGTTTTGGAGTGGGCTAAAATTATTTATCAGCGCGTTTCTGATCCCATTATCATAAAAGAACCACTTTTTGCTTTTACTGACTTCTTTTCGCAGGTTGTTACTGTAACCGGAGAGTGGATATATTATGAAGACTTTGGCAAGTAGATCAAGGTACCTGTCTACAGTAATTTTATTTAGTTGCAATGTTTTTCCCAGTTCTACTGTGCTTACTTCACTGCCAATCTGGAAAGCAAGTAACTGTAACAGCTTGTAGAGCAGGTTTGCTCCTTTTACATTTTCATATATCAGGATGTCCTTTAGCAAATAACTACTTACCAGTGATTTGAGATAGTTTTCTTTTTCTTCAATCGTAGAGAGTTGCCATAGTTCTGGGTAACTGCCATAGATCAGCCGCTGTTCGAGGTTGGTTGTTGTGGTCAGGAGGTCTTCCATCGCTGAGAGTTCCACCTGGGCAATTGGGTATAGTTGATAAACGAGCTGCCGCCCAACTAATGGCTCTCCTGCTGCATTGACCAGGTCCAGACTGCTGCTGCCGGTTGCAATGATGGTCATTCCTTTTATATTATCGATCATTAATTTCAATACCTGACCGATACCGGGAACAGCTTGCGCTTCATCAATTATTACAATTTTTTTGTTTCGTACAAGACGCTGATAATTGGCAATTGTCCGTTGTTGTAAGATAGATACGACCTGCATATCTTCTCCTAGCAATAACAACACATCGTCTTTATGTTTTTCCGCAATTTTTTGAATGAGGGTTGTTTTTCCGACCCGGCGGGTACCGCAAAGCATGATCACCTTCTGCTTGCCCAATTGACCTTCCAGGGTCTTTTCGAGGGTTCTGGGTATATTCATGGATCAAAATTAAGTCATTTGAATAACTTAATTTAGCTAAATTAGGACGCTTTAATAACCTAATTTGTAGATTGATTATTTATAAAACAGCCTATTCTATTGATATTGAATTATTTAAAAATTGAGCGGCAGCTAATATATTGCGAGAAATTCATTAGATTAATACTAATTCATTTACTTTATAGGCTATTTGTAGCAACCGACCGAGGAATATAGTCAACACAACGTCCTTATTTCGTTCGATGTCCCTATACTTATTTGCGAGACAGCCCACTACCCCTTTAATTAAAAATGTATTGACTGTTATTGCTTTAAATGCACAAACCAATAATAATCATCGATTTCGCATCCTTTTACTTCAACGCTTCCATTCGTTAAAACACTATATCGTGATAACAAGGAAATATTTCTAAAACTATTTCTATTAAATAAATCAAAATATTCTTTTCCAAAGTGGTATTGGGGTCCAACTTTAAATTTCCATTTAGTATTTTCTTTCATACCTCTCACTATTCTTGCAGCCCCAAAGATATTAGTTGTGTCAGCCATGCGTTGGAGAACAATGAATAAACACTCACTGCTATCTTTTTTAAAAAAAACTGCATCATCAATTCTATTTTCCACATAAGATGGCACTCCAAAATACTCTTTCCTGGTTTTTAGGATTTCAAAAGTATCTTTAAATTGAAAAAAAACTTCCTGGTATAGTTTATTACCCATTAAATTTTGGATTTTTTTTTCAATACAGTTATTCTTTTCAGTTATTAATTTCTCTTTAGATAACTGACAGCTACCCGTCGCACTTAGTATTATAACAAATGTGCAACAACAAAATATTCTATTTATATTTTTTAAATTCAATTATATTTACTGAATATCTACGCTTCTAAAGAAAGTTGCTTCATTTAATTCTAATCAAATACAAGATGTTCATATTCTCCATTACTTATACACTAAAATTGAAGTATCAGTTATGCTCTTCCCATTTTTCTCGATATATAGACTAAGCATTAAAAAATCATCATATTTAGATTTCTTTATCGAACCAATAATTTGACCACGTTTAATCTTATCGCCTCTTTTTACAAAAACACTATCCAGGTTGCCATATGAAATTAAATAATCGTCTTCAGTTATTAGGCCTAAATACTGTTCGACTTCCGTTATATTTTTAATCATACCATTTCCCGCCGCTCTCACAAAACGATCTTCCTTTGAAAAAATAAGGATTTCATTCCCCCTATATCTATTTTCCAAAGAAGTTTTTGCAAATATCCCATCTTTGATGGGTAGTAATAATTTTTTACTACTGTTGCAAAAACAAGAAAGGATAGATATTAGAATTAAGCTGAAATTCCTACTTTTTAATTTTCCTATCAAAATATCTGATTTGAGCGCTGTCTCTTCTTTATAGTAGCTCTATAGATTTATGGTAGCCCAAGGTGTTTCTTAAATAAGCTAATTTTAATCTCATTAAATGGATATTTTCGCCCTTCATAATGAGCCATGATACGTGGCTCTATGTGTTCTCTGCCATTGATCCCGCCAAGTTGCGTTTTACTGTCACCAACAACCCAGTCCTTCTTAATAGCATCTTCTATTTCATCCTTATATACTTCGTAGAAACCAAGATTTGCATCGAAAGTAGGAGCGGGCATAAAGTATCGTGGATAAAAATTAGTCAATTTGCCTTCCAACGGCTTGTTTCCAATAATTTTCCACCGTCCTTCTTTTACGGCAAAAATGTCGACTACAGCACAAAATAAGATCGGTTTTTTAAGAATAATCTCAAAATCAGTAATATCCTCCATAGTTTTGCAATCATAAAAAGCATAACTGTCATCCACAAATATTCTTGCATAGGTATGCGTCCCATCAGGTAATGGAATTTTTATAATATCGCCTGGTTTGGCTTCAATTTTCTTTCTCATAAATAGTATATCTGAGTCCCCTTTGCCAATCTAATTATTTCTCCTTTCATTTTGAGTAATTTGATACCTCAATTTGTTAATGTTTGAGCAATAGTATTTGGAGTTATATATTTCTGTTTTAGAGAGAATGCCAGTAGTTCTTAATCCAGAGGCAGGCCAAGGTATTTTTTAAACACCAATATAGCCAGTCTATTCCCTTCATGCATTCTCCCATCATAATGATCCATAATCCTATTTTCAAGATGCACCCGCCCATGCAACCCACCCATTTGAGTTTTTTGATCCCCCACTATCCAATCCTTCTTAATTGCTTCTTCTATTTAGTCTTTATATACTTCATAAAACCCAACATCAATACCATTGTTAGGTGAGGCATTAAAAAATCTCGGATAAAAATTCTTTAAGTCACCTTCTAAAGGTATGCTGCCAACAATTGTCCACCAGCCTTCCTTCAATCCAAAAACATCAACCCAAGCTATAAATAATATAGGCTTTTGAAGGATACTTTCTAAATTGGAAATATCTGTTGAAGTTTTACAATCATATATTGCATAGCTGCCATCAATTAATATTCTTGCAGAAGTATGAGCACTATCAGAATAAGGAATTTTTATTAAATCCCCAGACTTTGTAATTGTTAAACTTTTCATAGCTAGGTTATCAAGGTAGCATCTCAAATTTTCTAAAATACAGATGTGGCTCAATGGATTTATGGTAGCCCTAGATATTTCTTAAAAAAATCGACACCTTCACTCGTAAATCTACTCTTTTCCCCTTCATAATAAGCCATGATACGTGGTTCTATGTGTTCTCTGCCATTGATCCCGCCAAGTTGCGTTTTGCTGTCACCAACTACCCAATCCTTCTTAATAGCATCCTCTATTTCATCCTTATATACTTCATAAAAGCCAATATTTGCCTCATTGGTAGGAGCAGGCATAAAGTACCTTGGATAAAAATCCTTCAACTTACCTTCCAATGGCCTGTTTCCAATAATTGTCCAGCTCCTCTCTTTTATAGCAAAAATGTCGACTACGGCACAAAATAAGATCGATTTTTTAAGAATAATCTCAAAATCTGTAATATCCTCCATTGTTTTGCAATCATAAAAAGCATAGCTGTCATCAACAAGTATTCTTGCATAGGTATGCGATCCATCAGGTAGTGGAATTTTTATAATATCGCCTGGTTTGGCTTCAATTTTCTTTTTCATATAACGTATATAAATCAAGTAGGCTGCTCTAAATGATTTCAAGGGTGTCAATCGCATTATTCGAGGCCACTTGGGTAGAACTGTGGCAGCTATATCCATAAATCAAAATAAACCCATTACGTGAATTGATTTTTGAAGATTAGGTATTTAAGCTACTCAATTTAAATCCCTGAATTAGGTACAATTCTCCAATTCTTCTTGAGTTGTTCTTGTGAATTTTCAGGGAGTTTGCCATTAAAGAGGGTATACAAATAATCAAAAACCTCATCCTTCCTGATGAAAGCCAGTGAGGGTATTTCGATTAGATCCTTTACCCCTAGAATAGCCAAATCAAATCGTCTATCCAAGTATAAGCAAAAAGAATTCTCTCCATTTTCTGGATAAACCAAGGCTATCTCAGTTAACATATAAAGGCTAACTCTGGAAGGGAAAAAGCCTTCTAATTTTAATTCTCTTGTTGCTTCAATAAATGCACGAGGAAGATCAGATACATTGATGGTTTCCCGAAAAAAATAATGGGGCTTCAGATTTTCGATCACTATTTCCTCGATGTTATTTTTTTCAAGAACTGCTTTAAAAGGTTCCCAAAAATCTTCCTCAAACGCGTATGAAAATTCAAAGAATATATGTTTGATTTCATCGCCAGTGAAAATATACCTAGGGAAAGATTTGCCATTATATAATGCATTCCTTTGTTTCATACTCCAAATTATTAGTTTGATAGTCGATATTTTTGTAAAAGATTTCCATCCTTCCAAATCTCAATTGTACTTTCGCCACTTTTCGAAAAGTTTCGACTAATATATTCAATTCCTTTATGAAATAATTTCTTAACCTTTCCATCCTCCGAATATTGCCAGGCTTTACCTGCAGCTTTTGCCAAGGAAGACTCGAAATTTGCAAGTTTCATTCCAACAAAAAAGTTAATAGTACTTTTCGCACGTATCCTTTTTGAAATATTCTTAAAGACTGTATACGCCCCCTCGGTAGATCCTGCTGCCCCTATTACACCATCGGGAGGCACACCTCCATAATAACGTCTATAGATATCTCCTCCAAAAACATTCTTGCCCAAAAAGAACGGTCCGTTCCAGAACTTTTGCCAAGCAGTTGCCTCCAATGCTACTCTATTCTGAATATCACTAATTGGATCCTCTGGATCAAAGCCAAACCAATCTAGTCGCTCTTAAGTGGTTAATCTTTTTGCGATGATGTAGATTAAATCCTCGTTTGTAAAAAGCGGCCCCCTTCCCGGACCTGGCACAGGACGCATCTCTCCTGAAATAAGCGCCTTGCTCGGATTTGGCTTATTTAAACTACAGGTAATACAAACAACACTCATCGTACCATTCCCATGGGGCGTAACAATTACAGCGGGCAAGGTTACAGTATCTGCGTCTAATCCTAATTGATCATTCAATAATATAGGGTTATCATTGGAAAAAACGTATTGTCCCCACTCCGCATTTACATCCGCTACTGGATCTATCTGCCAAAATCTTCCTATTTGAGGATCAAGGCCCCTAAAACTTGTTTCATAAAGGTTAAGATCAAATTCGTTAGTTAATTCAGCCCCATCATTGAACTTGAACCTGTTTTCTAATTTTCCTATTGCCTTGCTGCTAATCCCCGCCATGGTCAACCCAAACGGATAATAATGCGTCTCCTCCAGCATCGACCCCGTATAATGCTGCACACTCAAATTATCAAAGAACACATCCCAGTTCTGGGTCTCATTGCTCACATAAATATACAAAAAGCCATTCCTGGTAATATCAATGCCAGAATAAGCCAGCGTATTCAGCACATCCGCACTCCCCACCGGTATCGCTCCACTTTGTGGATAGGTGTTCACTAATTTGAACCGCTCATCCAACAATATCCAGTTCAAATATGCCTTCGGCTTGCCCGGCACATCCGGGTTGTTCCCCTGCCGGAAATTCGTCAACACCCCGGCCAACGGACCCCCTGCATTATTCAATTGCCCGAAACTACCCTTACTCTCTCCTGCCACTCCTACGATCCCTCCTGCCAGCGAACTCAATATCTCCGGCAAGGGATCACTCGTGCTGCCCCCACTGCCCGTGCCCCGGTAAAATGATTTCACCCCGATGTCTACCCTGTCCCCACTCATCACCTTCAACACCAATGCAGGCCCTACTTTTTTGGTGCTTCCATTCACTCTTGCCACCGAATCATTCAGCGAAGTGGTCGGGTCATTCGGATAGCCGCCCGGCACCATCCCTTTGGCATACGATGTTTGTGGAATATTAGCAAACAACGCATTTTCTTTGGCACGGTAGGCCGCTTCCATCGTGGCCATATAACCAGCCGTGTCCCGCTGTTCGGTCAATACCATCCGCACATTGCCCAAATGGTCTTTCAGAAAATAATCATATATGAACTGGTACTGGCTGGAACCATTCAGGTTATATTTCCTGGCATATCGCAATCGCCCTTCCTCATGCCCGATGAATTGCAGGGTATCGTTCTCATACACCAACGGATCGATGTATACCGTCGTCCTGGCCGGCTGACCTGTTTCCTGTACCGTCTTCTTCCATTTGGTGCCTATCGCATCATACACATAGCTGATCGTGCCCTTCACGCCCGCTCCATTCCTGACAGTGATGCTTTCCGGTAGGTTCAAGTGGTTATACGTGATCCCTTCGGTGGTGGCATTACCGATGTCTTTGTTCAGGTCTCTCGTCAGGTTACCATTATTGTCGTACGTGTAGTCGGTGGCTGCCGTCGTTTTATTGTTCCCCAGGCTGTTCATGTATAAGCCCGAGCTCCGGAAATCACCCAACCGGGTAGCTGTATCGTTCTGCCTGTCCCACACATTCTTCAGCCGGTTGCTCCGGTCGTAATAAGTATACAGGAGACTGTCCATGGTAATGCTACCTCCTAATCGCCAGCCCCGTTGCTCTATCGTGAGGATATTCCCATTGGCATCATAGCTCAGGTTCCTGACCGTGAAATCGAGATTGTCGTTGGTGTTGAAGGAACTGCCGGAATACTGGGTGAAGGCTGCTCCCGTGAGCCGGTTGATATTATCATAGGTAAAATCGTATTTCCGTTTCTCATTGTCTCCTGCACTTTTCCACGTCGTGCCACTGATATTACCATTGTATTGTGCCGTGGTGTACGCACTGCCGTTGACGATAGCGGCCGTTTTATCATACCCCAGCTCAAAGCCGAATTTGTTACTGCCCTGGTCTTTGATAAAGTTCCGGTTGACCCCCAGCATCCAGCCCCGGATATTGTAGTCATATTGAAGCGTCTCAATAGACGCGCTGCCTGGTGTTTTCTTTTTCAATTGGCCCAATGCATCATATTCATTGCTCACAATCACCTGTTCTGCCTTCGAAATGGCCTGACCATCGACACTACTACCTATTGTTTTCCTGATTGTCAATACTCGTCCCAGGTCATCATAATCGATCCTGGTGAGCACATCATGTCGCTGGGAATTGGTTCCGTATTTCAGGTGATGCAGATAGGTCATCAACGGTTGACCAATAAAGCTATATTGGGTGGTAGTTACATCACAGGCTCCTGTGTAGTTTTCTGCCTTTACCTGTATCACTCTTCCCTTTACATCATAAAAACTGGTAGTTACCAGGTCTTTGGTCCCGTCCAGCGTTTTTACAATGGTCCCGGTCACCAGTCCACGGGTGTTGTTACTTACTTCAATGGGTTGAGGATAGGGATAGATCGTATTACTTGGGCTGTAAAACGCGGTTACTACACTATTGTCGAATGTTCTGTAATCGGCTGGTACACCGTTCGTCCAGCCATAATCGTCATAATAAGTCGCTGTTAAAATATCATTATAGGTAACTACCGGGAAACTCCGATTCAAAGTATACATCGGTAAAGCACCACCGGGAGTATAGGTCTCATACATGGCAAGGCTTTGCCCGTTCAGGTATCCCTGCATCGCTTGTTGGGTGGTGTAGCTGGCATTTACATATTTGCCTGTATAGATCGGCCGGTTGAGGGCATCGTATTTGGTGAACAGCCAGGTATTGCTGGCCCGCAGATTTGCATCCTGTGTCAATACCAGCCTGTCTCTGGCATCATAGACCATGTAGACTTCTCCCGCTCCCGGTATTTTTTTGGTGATCATTCGCCGCCGCTCGTCGTAGTTATATCTAAAACATTGTTCATTCAATATATCCCCGTTCAGCGCATTGATGTTCCAACTGTTTTGCTGCAGCAACTCTACACCCCGGGGCTGGATCACTCCACGGAGCTGGTGAAGGTCATCGTAGATATAATAGGTGCACAGCCATCCCTCATGGCCTTCGGTGGGTGTGTTGTCCAGTTGTACTTTCTTGAGCACTACCTGGCCTTCCTTGTCTTTGTATTCCACCATCTTTTTCTGGTGTTCATCGATCGTCACCGTTTTGTACAACTGACCGGCATCATACACCGACGCCGTACTGAAGCTACTGCCGCTCACCGTCCAGATCCGAACAGCATCACTGGCCGTACTGATCAGGTATTCGGTACTGATACGCCGGCGGGTGGGGGGATCTGTATTATCCTCGCTGCCTACCCAGCTATTGCCGGGGGCATACACTTCCAGTACCCGGTTCAATGGAGATGCTTCATAGTTGGTTTTGCTGTAGTAGTAAGTCTCGCCTGGGAATTGCCCTTTGTTGAAGGTGGAATCCTGCTGGAAAGGGTTCTGTTTGAACAGGCCATCGTTCAGCGATGCATTACCTCCGGTATTGTTCGCCGCAAAAGGCAAATATTTGTATACCTCCCGGCCCAGCTCATCATACACCACCGGGCTTACCAGGTCCAGTGGACTGCTGCCCGTCTGCATCGATCCTTGCTTTACCACCGTCTGGACCGGACGGCCCAGTCCATCAAAATATTGCGTAGACTGCCTTACATCCCTCAGTGGCCGGGTTATCAGCGTTGCAGGGGTCTGCTCAGGGGCCGTGGCTTCCCAGGTGCGGATATAATTCACTTTGATGGCAGGATTATAGGCAGCAGGAGCAGTTCTTTGTGCCTGCACACACTGACAGCACACCACCAGGCCAATACTCACGATTATCCGGGATGTATATTTATGCATGCCATTTCATTTTTAATGGATGGGGTATTCCCTCTCAATTATTATTGACCAGATGGTGTTTCTTCAGGCGATACAATCCAAATTTCTCCTCCGTCAATACCCGCCTGTATAAAGAATCTCTCCTGTTCTCTATCATCTGAAGATGCACCCGGACTGAATCCCGCTGGTTATACCGCTGCCAGACACCCGCTTTCAGGTTATGGATCGTCACGTTGATCCCATAGATCAGCTCCTTCTGCTGCTCAGTCAGCCCCAGCGAATCTTTCATCTTCCGCGCAATCTTTTCCGCCACCTGCTCCGCAGGGGATTGTGCCTGACCTGTTAACGACAACAACAGACAACAACAACTGAGAAGAACGAATATTTTCATGCTATGTATTTTTAAATTGGACAGGGATGGGCCTGGGATTCAACAAAGTTCTGCGACCATGATCCATCGCTCCATTCATAATGAAACGTGCATTCATATTGCAGGGTAGACTGATTATACGTACTGCTCGTATACACCTTCTGACCGATCTCGCAAAGGTTGTTGAGACATTTCTGATCATTTCCTGTGCATCTCGATGGGTTGCACCCAAATGATGGACAGGCCGTTCTGTTGACGCCTATCACCACCCACCGCAGCGTATTGTAAGTGAGGCTGCACGGATTCATGTCTTTTTGTTCCTGCTCCTGCTCCCCGGTATTCTGGTTAAAGGCATCCTTCCTGCATCGGATGGCCGTGGCAGTATTTTGCCAGTCGGCATTGATCACACAACTACCGCCCGGGCCGGCATCCACCCACCGAATCTGGTTATAGGTACTGCTGTTGGGGTTATTGTCCTTTTGTTCATTTTGCTGAATATCGGTAAGATAGCTCCCATTGACCGCACAGGGCTTGCAGCGCGTAGTGCCGGTATTCTGCCAGTTGGGGGCATTGGGAGTACAGGCGACCGTATTACTGATATCCTGGTTCCGCAACTGGTTATACGTCGGACTGCAGGGGTTCATGTCTTTCTGCTCGATCCGCTGTATGCCTGTCCGGTAGCCGCTACCATCGGTAAGGCATTGCACAGTTCCGGTGTTCTGCCAATCCGCCACAACCACACAAGTGCTGCTGGCGCCAACATCCGTCCAACGTGATTGGTTATACGAATCACTCTGGGGGTTGGTGTCTTTTTCTTCCTGTTGGAGTATATTGCTCGTGTAATTGCTCTTGCCAGCACATGGTTTACACCTGGTATTCCCGGTGGTAACCCAGATAGGATGGCCATGGGATGGCGCCTGGTATTGGTAGTCGAATTGCTTCACGATATTATTATCGTGGTCCCGAATTCTTTGAAGACGCAACAAGCCATCATATTCATAATAGGTAGTACGGTTGGTAGCTCCTGTCTCACTAACCATACCCGCCAACGGATTATAAGTGTACGTTGAAAGAGGCTTCCCCGCCAGGGATGACTGATTACGAATTTGTGACAGATTCCCACTTACAGCATCATAGGCAGTTTTTAAAGTAGCATAATCAACCCCCATTGCTTTTACAATAGGGAGGTTATTGTTATAACCCCATATATAGGAAGTAGGCACACCCTCTTTCGGTGTTATCTCCACGATATTACCATTGATAAATCTTGCAGAAGATTCATCCTCATACCGGCTATCCTTGCTTAATGCAGTTGCGGAATTGGTAACCGGGGAAAAGACCGTTGCAGGCGTTGCGAGGTTTATCTTCTGTAGCTTGACCGGGTACACTTTGGTGGCCGGATTGGTAGAATAATCATATTTAGAGAACGAAGCTCCCAGTAACTTATCTGCTTTCCAGTCCGATATTTCAATGGGCGCATTATTAAATACATCCCTCAACTCCAGGACCGGCTTTAACTCGGCGCCTGCTGCAGTCTTCGCATTCGTCATACAGGTTCCATACGCGTTCGTGGAATTTGTGAAATTCGTCCTCCGGCAGTTGATATAGGCATTCCTTGCTTCTCCCTTGCGGGCCATCCAGACATTATAGGCCGCGAACTTGCAACAACCATCTCCATTGGCGCAGGCACCAACCGCGGAATAAAACTGTGTCGTGTAATTAGCAATAGCCGTAGTGTATTGGCTGAAACAGTCAGAAATCGTATCGCAATTGGTAACCCTGAAATCAGCAGCATATTTAATGAGGGTTTTCAACGTATCTCCCCATGAATCGACGGCCAGTTTCCTGGTAGGCTGATGATGGTACGGACTTTCAAAAAAGGACTGTGCATATTCAGTGACATTTCCTATTCCCGGAACCAAGGTTGTCGTTTCTGTTTTAACCTGCGTTTTACGCCCGGTTTTCAATTCATAATAAGTGGGGTATGATCCATGTCCACCGGCGCTGGCAATTATAAGACCCGGAGTAGTGACCGGGTTTTCCAGGAAAACAGGATAATACCATACATTCTTGAGCAATTGGCCACTTTCATTAAAATGGCCTTCATATTTTAGTTCACCCCGCATAAATTCATGCGGCAAGGGAGCAGCAGGAAAATTAGGAATGGCAGGATCACAAATACCAGGATCTACATTTCGATATGCTACATCATCATGATTATTATCCCACCAATTGGAGCCATAATACCTGTAAACGCTATGCCCATTGCCAGCCTGGGTCACTGTTACTTCATTATATCCGATATGGCTGCCCTGTGTGGTTTCCATAGGTCGGCCGGTACATGGCGATTTGTAATACGGTTTGATAACAGAGTTATCGCAACCATCACAACCATTCGTGCTACACTGGGAGCCATCGGCATAGCCATATAATTTATATCCTTCATTGCGATAGATCTGTACATAGGTAGGTCGACTGTATAATATCCCTGTAGATACGCCATTGGCACTATAAGTAAAAGAAGTAACGGTATCGCCGGATGAACCCATCGCATTATGACGAATAATGGTTTTGATTCGAAGGCCGCCGATCGTATCATTTTTTGTATACGGATAAGACACCTGTTCTGAAACATCGGCCGATGCACCATTACCAGTTGAAGAATTAGTTTTGTTCAACGTAAACTGATAGTTGCCTGCGCCCAGATTCAATACCGTTTGCCTGGTTTCGCCGGGAAGCGCATTCAAACCTGTGGTGGCAGCGGTAGTGAGATTTTTAATGGTAAGCCCTGCAGACCCTCCGGCTGATGAATTGGACAAGCTAAATCTATGATAATTTCCAGACAGGGTTTTGGTCCAGGTTACTGGTGCAGTATTTCCATCATACCCCATGCTGGCCCCGGTTACTCCCACTTCTTTATATTTGTTTGTACTGATCCAGGTGGTATGTGGCTCAAACTCAAACTCTGCAGATCCACCTGTAGGATATATGATTTTTTTCAATGCACCGCCACGCATCTCGGGCCATTTGGGATCACGGTTGGCCCCTTCTACCACGTTAAATTTGTCGACAGTATAGGTAGGTATCAATTTCTGATTCGTTACAGCGCCATTGTAAAAGCCCCAATGATCCTGGGCAAAAGTCAATCTGCGCGGTACCAGTTCATTATAATATTCAAAAACATGAGCGGGTATGGATATAGTGCCATTACAGGTCTTTTCCTGCAACTTTTCAAGTTTTAACCGTTTGCGGTCCGATTGAATAATGCTATACGCTGTTGCCAGGTAGCCTTTCAGTGAAGTAGTATTATCCTCGAAATAACTATAAGTAAACTCATATTTTTTACAAACGCCATCACTTCCGGATAGCTGAATACCAGCCAGACATTTCGCTTCTGTGTTAGGAGCATCCGTCAGCTCGCCCCCTGCACTATTCAGGTCTGTACGTATCGATCCCGGCAGGAAAGATACTGTTCCATTGGAAAATGAGATTTGCGACAATCGCACTCCATTGATGATATTTTTTAGAAGACGGTATTCATAACTGGTATTATCACTGTATAATAAGGGAAACATGGAGATCGTATAATAACCATAATTCTCTGGTTCATAGCTGAGACTGATGCTGAAAACACCATCTGCCGATACAATTTTGTTCAGATACCAGCTTGAAATAGCCTGTCCCGATGATTGCCCGGATTGGTCCGTATATGGATTCGTTTTTTCAATCGGGTCAGTATCTGTGGTACTGGGCGTTCTTCCAAAATAATACCTGGTGCCTTCAGGTGTTGTCAGAATAAATCCACCGATACTTCCACTGCCGCTATAATCATATTCGATTTTCATATCCTGTTCCGGAACCAACACAGTCGTTCTGTCATCCCGGAAATAAAATTTCCCGGAATAACCACAGAAATTGAAAAAGAAAAGGTCTGGTTCGCCGTCTCTGATGCCTCGCAGGATCTCACTTGCGTAGGAATTATAGCCCCCCTGGCACTGGGTGGTATTGTCCTGAAAAAAATAGTAGTTACTATAACCAAAATCACTGAAGTATCCATGTGTGTGAGGGCTTACCGTACTCGTTCCTTTTTCATCAGGTGCCCCCTGCACCGTCCTGGTGATCACACCACCAGCTTCCAATGACCAGCCGGCGCCTACCCAACTGGCTGGTTCCATCACTTTCAAGCCGGAAGCATGATAATTCAAGTTGATCGGTAAACTTAACGGCCCCTCTTTCACTGTATAAATGGGAATACTGATCTGAGGAATGCCTGTATGGTAGTTTATCGGTATGTCCGCATACTTGCCAAGGGAAGCGGCTGTGGGAGAAGCAATGCTCACTTCCTTATAAGGGTTTCCTTGTCCATAAAGTGATCCGGCGTAGAGCCCCGCCAATCCGCAAGCGATGAGAAGCTTTTTGACGCATTTCATGAGAAAGGCAATGGTTATAGGGTTCTATTATCAAATGTACCATTATCCTAATAACACCAATGAGTCCCTTCCTCCTATTTAGTAACTGTGCTGTTTTGGCGTATAACTGTGTAAAATCACCCCATATTTGTGTCCGGCATCCATCCCATAAATCCCATTCACCTCACTCATCCCAGTTCAGACAGACACAAAAAAAAGCCAGCGATGGAAATCGCCGGCATGTGCTTACCTCTGAAACCACAAAAAGAAAGAAGTTCAGCAATATTTTGAATGTACTGAGTACAGGTCCCTGTTCCCATTAAGTGTATTGGATCCTTTCAACGGAAGAAAGAGGGCATGAAAGCCTTGCCGGTACGGCATCTTGACAAACTACGTTCTTCATACGGAAGCAGGTCGTCGGGTTTCTTCGTTAAAGAATGACTGCAGATACTTCAATATAAGCAGTTGGTTCTGGTGACTGAGTGGTACGTTCCTTTCAGTGACCATCAATAAATAAGGTCGTGGTACAATAAACAGAGGTAATGTAAACTATTTACATGGGTGTGGATACGCGTCAACAGACTAATATGGATTCTCAGTCTCGGATCAGATTTCTTTGTGTTCCCGGAGATTGGATGGTTGGAGATGAGGAGATTGGATTGTAGGGGTGCTTCGTCGGTGAGGGTAATGGTTCAGCGCATAAGCAGGGTAAAAGTAAAGAGTGTTTTCTTAAAAATCAATAATTTCTTCAAGTATTTTTGCCTGGCAGCCGATTTCGTCCCTTTCGCAGGATAAATCGACCGGTTTACCGGCTGGTGACCGGGTTCAACTCTTTTTCGGCGGCCCTGAATACTTTTTCCTTTTTATAATCATACCACCATTTGGGAGCAGTCTTTTTCATGAGGGTATCGATGCTGCGCATACCGAAAAGGTTCCAGGCCCCTTTCAGTTTGCCGGTCACGGAACCCTGCAAGGCTCTCAGGCTCATGGCAAAGCCACTGTCGAGGTATTCCATGTGATGCCAGTACCCCGCCGGCATGAACAAAGTATCTCCATGATCGAGCACTACTTCATATCCATTGGCCAGCTTCAATGCAGGGAATTGGTCATAATCAGGTTTGCCTGTTCCTTTATAGTAATTCGAGAAATCGGCCAGGCTCAGTACCTCAAAAGGCTTGCGGTATAATTTATGCTGTTCTTCATAAGGGAAGAGCAATACTTTTTTACGACCGGCAAATTGCGTATGTATGATATGGGAAAGATCGATATCGAAGTGCATGTGCGTAATACTGGTAGCCCCACCCGTGAAGAGCATCGGGTATTTCTTCACGAACCCTTTCATCAGGTGTTCAGGCCAGGCAAAATCTTCGGTGAGCTGCGGGGCATGATCGAAGATATTGAACAGGAAGATGCGCCAGCCGGCAGGCCCCTGGCTGATCATGTCGATATATTCACCAAAAGTTTTATAATCATCGGCCGTATTGATCGGCGTATACGCATCGCTTTTTACATTGTTGTACAGTCCGACCCTCTTATCGCCCACGATCTGCTTGAAATATTGCCAGTCCCATTTATGATAAGCAGGCCAATCCTTTGCCAGGTTGCTGATCACGACCGGCTTCATGGGTTTGTAGTAACGCTGCTGAAATTCTTCTCCGCTGATAGTATCTACTCTGTCAACAGGCTGTAAACGCATGGTAAGGAAATTTTGCGCAAATTTAATATTAAATTCATGTTCGGAGCACAAGACAGGGCCGAATATGTCAACGACCTGACAATTTCACAGGCCCCATTGTTGCAAGCTCCCATAACGATCAACTGCTAAAATGGTTGGTATTTAAACAGGAACTTGCCAATTTTACACTTTAATTTCACAAGATGTTACTGCATCTACATCCGGAAAATCCACAGCCCCGCAATATCCGCACCATTGTTTCATCCTTGTCGAAAGGAGGGGTCATCATTTATCCTACAGATACGATCTATGGTCTGGGGTGCGATATATTTCAACACAAGGCGGTGGAACGGATCGCACGCATCAAGAATATCGACCCGCAGAAAGCCCAATTGTCTTTTATCTGTTATGACCTGAGCGACCTGAGCCGGTACACCAAAAGTATTTCCACTCCGCTCTACCGTTTGCTGAAAAGTTACCTGCCCGGTCCCTATACCTTCATATTACCCGCCAGCAAGGAAGTGCCCAGGATCCTCAAAAGTAAAAAAGATACGATCGGTTTACGCATACCCGATAACCTGATCGCCAGGTCGATCATCAAAGAGCTGGGCCATCCCATCCTCAGCGCCTCTCTTCCCGGCGAGATGGTAGAAGAATATACCGACCCGGAACTGATGTACCACAAATTCGGCAACCTGGTGGATCTCGTGGTGGATGGCGGCATTGGCGGCACTGTCCCTTCCACCATCGTGGATTGTACAGGCGATGAACCGGTGGTACTGCGGCAAGGCGCCGGGGCATTCCAGGTAGAAAACGAATAACAAAGCAATAACAAAAAAATAATCATGGTCGAAGTAATCAGTGAATACGAGCATTTTTTCCCGGCAGGCTTTCAGTTGGAAACACCCAGGGTGGTCTTGCGGCTGTTGCAACCGGATGACGTTGATCATTTCCTTCCGCTGGCCCAAAACAAAGAGATCTGGAAGTATTTCGTAAAAGAGCTCGATGATCCGCAGGAGCTTCATTCCTGGGTATATGTGGCCCTGCAGGAGCGGGCGCAGCACAAGCGTATGCCTTTCACCGTTATCGACAAAGATACCCATGAGGTTTGCGGTAGCACCAGTTTCCTCAACATTTCTTTTTATGATAAACGCATCGAGATAGGTTCAACATGGCTGGGCACACCGTTCATAGGCACCGGTGTGAACCGACAGGCCAAATTCGCCTTGCTTTGCTATGCATTTGAAGTGATGAAAATGGAAAGGGTGGAGATCAAAACGGATAACCTCAATGAGCGTTCGAAATCGGCCCTGTTGAAAGTGGGTATGGTCCCGGAGGGGGTATTACGAAGCCACATGCAGATGCATTCGAACCGCCGCCGCGATTCGATCTATTTCAGCATCATCAGGAATGAATGGGAGGAAAGGAAGATGCAATTCTTCCCGGACCTTATATAAAGCAAATGCAAAAATAAAGGGTGTCTCATTTTTTTTGAGACACCCATTGAACGTACAACCACATTAAATAACCATCATTAACCTATCAGTCGAAACGGTGGCGGCCATGGTGCTTGTGCCAGTAGATATGCCGGCTCGCCCTCTGTTGTTCACGATGTAGTTTCCTTCTTTCATGACGGCTGAGACGACCATCATTCCATTTGTAGCGCCTGTAATCATGGCGGATCTTCTGCTGCTCCCTCGATAAACGGTAGGCTTCACCCCTGTTGAGAGATCCATTCCTGTAACCTTCTGTGATGCGCTCGCGTTGATAGCGCTCCCTGTCTGCGATACTTTGCGCCTGCACACTGCTAACGGCTATACCCATCAGCAATGCTATTGAAAGGATCAGTTTTGCTTTCATGGTGTGTAATTTTAGTTTGTGATACATTCCACAATAAAGACCACTGCTGTATACAGTAGTTTAAATTACACACCAGCCTGATTTGCTAAAGAAACTATAATTCCATTTCCAGTTGAGAAGGAAGGCATTGGAAAGACCTGCGGTGATAGGGGCTCAATCCGAATTCAGCAATCGCTTTCCGGTGCTCTGCAGTTCCATATCCTTTATTGGTGCTCCATTTATATTGAGGGTACGATCCATGCAATTGCTTCATGCAATCATCGCGATAGGTTTTGGCGAGGATACTCGCAGCCGCGATGCTGGCATATATCCCATCGCCCTTGATGATACACTCATGCGGAATTTTGTTATACGGAATGAAACGGTTGCCATCGATCAGCAGGAGTTGCGGCCGTTGCAGCAGTTGATCGAGCGCCAGGTGCATGGCTTTGAAGGATGCTTTCAGGATATTGATGACATCGATCTCTTCATGATCGACCATGGCAACCCCATAGCTGATGGCCGTGGATTCAATGTAGGTACGCAGCTCATAACGGTGTTCTTCTGTTACCTGCTTCGAATCATTCAGCAAAGGATGATAAAAGTCACGTGGTAGTATCACCGCTGCTGCTGCTACCGGCCCTGCCAGGCAACCACGGCCTGCTTCATCGCAACCGGCTTCGAGCAATACATCCTGGTGAAAATTTTTCAGCAAACGGAAATTTTTCACCAAAAATAAGTGAAGCCCTGAACACTACACATTTTTATTTTGGATATGGCCTTTTCCCCGGTTCAACCATTCCCTGTTGTGGTTGGTCAGCTTTGTGGTAAGGTTTATCATCTCCTGGTATGGTTCTGCCAAACTTTCCGTTCTTTTGCTAAATTTTCAGATGGAAGTAGCAGGTTATATCATAGCGGTATTGATCGGCATATCGCTGGGCCTCATTGGTGGTGGAGGTTCCATCATCACGGTGCCCGTACTGGTATACCTGATGCACGTGAACCCTGTGCTCGCTACCACCTACTCCCTGTTCGTAGTAGGCACCTGCAGCCTGGTAGGCTCGGTAAGGTCGTACAAAAAAGGTTTGATCGATTTCCCCGTGGTTTTTGTTTTCGGGGGTGCGTCCATGTTATCTGTTTTTACCACCCGCCATTTCCTCCTCCCCAAGATACCCGACCCTATTTTCAGGATCGGCAATATGGTCGTCAACAAAGGCAGCTTTCTCATGGTATTGTTCGGCTGCCTGATGCTGGCCATGTCCATTTCAATGATCCGCTCCCGCAACAAGTTGACTGTAGTACCTGCCGATCAGGCCCGCAATATGCTGCCGCTCCTGCTGCAGGGCATCGTAGTGGGCATCGTTACCGGTTTGTTGGGAGCAGGCGGAGGTTTTCTCATCATCCCTGCCCTGGTGCTTTTCGGCAAGCTGCCCATGAAGACCGCCGTTGGATCTTCCCTCACCATCATGACATTCAGTTCACTCTTCGGTTTTTTCAGCACCTATGCAGAATACCATATCAACTGGGTACAATTGCTGTCGTTCACTGCTATTGCCGTGTCGGGTATTTTTATCGGCACCTCTCTCTCCGACAGGATCTCAGGCGCTTCCCTCAAAAAAGGTTTCGGATGGTTCGTGCTCATGATGGGGATCTATGTACTGACAAAAGAATTAATGCGTCTTTAATTTTTTGCAGGCAATCCTTGCGTGCAATCATTTCCATCCTACCTTTGCTCCCGCTATGGATACAGCATCTTCCCGCGCACAAAAAGCAGTGGCCAACTGGATATTCATCGGTATCGGCATGCTGCTGATACAGGTAGTCCTCGGCGGCATCACCCGGCTTACCGGTTCCGGCTTATCGATCACGGAATGGGATGTAGTGACTGGCGCCCTGCCACCGCTGAACCAGGAACAATGGTTGGAAAAATTCCATAGCTACCAGCAAACGCCCCAGTACCATTATCTCAATGCAGCGTTCGATCTCGCCGATTTCAAATTCATTTTTTTCTGGGAATGGTTGCACCGGTTCTGGGCCCGGCTGATCGGCGTCGTGTTCATCGTAGGTTTCGTTTATCTCGTGTCCAAACGATACCTGAAAAAGGAAATGCAGAAACCGCTCCTCATCCTTTTCCTTTTTGGGGCACTGCAGGGAGCTATCGGCTGGATCATGGTGGCCAGCGGCCTTACCGGTGATGCCGTGTACGTGAAACCTACCCGGCTCGCACTCCATTTCATATTTGCGCTCGGTCTCATCTGTTATGCTTTCTGGTTTGGCCTCCAACTACGCATACCCCCTTCAAAAATGACCGTTGCTCCTTCATTGCGTAAATGGACCTGGTGGATCACAGGACTACTGGCCATCCAACTGATGTTCGGCGCCCTGATGGCCGGACATAAGGCCGCCATTGCTGCCCCCACCTGGCCAACGATCAATGGCAGCTACATTCCCGATGGTATGCTGCGGGAAAGCCCTGCCTTCCTCAACATCGTGGAAAATAAGATCACCATTCATTTTATTCACCGCGGACTGGCCTATCTGTTGCTGGTGCTCATTGTCATTTATTCCATCAAACTTTTCAGGCTCTCGCCCGTGAGCGATACCTTCATGAAAGCACGCCGGTTACCATTGATATTGGTGCTGACGCAGGTGTTGCTGGGCATCCTTTCATTGCTGACCAGCCCGGGCATCGTCCCCAATAAATGGGGTGTTTTTGAATGGATGGCGCAGTTGCACCAGGTAGTTGGCATGCTTTTGTTGCTGAGCCTGGTCGCCATGTTGTACCTGGTTCGGAAAAAGGGGTTTTAATAGTATATTGGTGCTAAAAAGCCGGGATCCGGACCGCTTATCACTCATGAAACTTTTCTTTAGAGGATTATATTGCTCATTCCCTGTACAGCTTCTCCTGTTACATTTCAAAAAATTCCAGGTGTTGCTTATCTTCTGGTTCGTTCTGTTCAGCACAGTGAACAGCACTTTCATGAAAAGCTTCGGCGCCGATTCACTCTACCTCGCTCCCGAATACCTCGGCAATGTAAATGCACTGAGCGCTGCTTTCGTAGGCGTAGCGATCGGCATCTTCATCATGAGCTGGAATATCACCACATTCATCCTCTTCAGCCGCCATTTCCGTTTCCTGGCCACTACCTCCAATCCTTTCCTTAAATATTGCATCAATAACTTCGTCATACCGCTGGGATTCCTGATCTTTTATTTTTTCAAAGCTGTTCGCTTTGCCGGTGAAAAAGAATTGATGAACGGATGGGAGATCTTCCTGCTGGTATTGGGATTTCTCGCCGGACTGATCATTATCATCGCCATTTCACTGGTCTATTTTTTCAGGGCCGATAAAACCATTATCCGCCGGCTCACCCCGGTGATCAGCAACCCGCAACTTTTCAAGGCGCAGTTCAGGAAAGGCGATACGAGAGTGTCGGAAAGCCGGCTCGTAAAAGTAGAATGGTACCTCAATGGCATATTCTCGCTCAAAAAAGTGCGCGATGTATCGCACTATAGCCGGGAGTTCATCGAGACCATCTTCAGCCGCCATCACTTTGCGGCAGTGCTCTCGATCTTCATCGCCTTCATTTTCCTGATCATCATCGGCTTCTGGCTCGATAACCCCCTGTTCCAGCTTCCGGCGGCCTCCGGTATCACTTTGTTCTTTGCGATCCTCATCGCCGTTTCAGGTGCTTTTTCTTACTTCCTGCAAAGCTGGAGCATTCCCTGCCTTGTGTTATTGTTCGCCATTACCAATATTCTGTACAAGTACAATATCATCGACCCAAGCAATAAAGCCTATGGGCTCAACTATTCGAATGTCAATGAGCGTCCCGCTTACACTGCCGAATCGCTGCTGGCGCTCTGCTCTCCCCAAAACAGGGAACGCGATAAGCAACAGATGATCGCCCTGCTGGAACGATGGAAGAAAAAACAGGGCGCCGAAAAACCACTCATGTACATCATCAATACCAGCGGAGGCGGCAACCGCAGCGCTACCTTCACGATGAATGTGCTGCAAAGGCTCGACAGTCTCAGTAACGGCGAGCTTATGAAAAAGACCTTCCTTATCACCGGCGCTTCCGGTGGCATGCTCGGCGCTGCCTATTTCAGGGAATTATCGAGGGAGAGAGCACATGGGGTTGCCATCCACCTGCAGGATAAAAAATATGTGGACGATATTTCCGGCGATCTGCTGAATTCATTGTTCACTTCCTTCGTGGCAAGGGACCTTGCTTCACCGGCACAGAAGTTCAGGGTAGATAATCATGAATATATCAAGGACAGGGGCTATGCTTTTGAAGAAAAGCTCAACTCGAATACTCATGGATTGCTCAACAAACAACTGAAGGATCTGTACGAAGATGAAAAGAACGCGAATACACCGCTCATGTTCTTCAATTCGGTGATCACCCGCGACGGGCGTAAGATGATCATCAGCACACAACCCGTGAGCTTCCTCATGCGGCCCGTATATGATACCAGCCATTCCGCCGAAGTGGACGTGGATGCGCTGGATTACCAGGCCATGTTCTCGAAGCAGGACCCCCTAAACCTGCGCCTGCTCACCGCCCTTCGAATGAATGCCACTTTCCCTTATGTGCTGCCCAATGTATGGCTGCCCTGCAAGCCCGTTGTGGATGTGATGGACGCAGGACTGCGTGATAATTTCGGGCAGGAGACAGCTATCCGTTTCCTGCAGGTATTCGAGGAATGGATCAAAGAGAATACGGCCGGTGTGGTGTTCATCCAGATCCGCGACAGGCAGACCGGCGGATGGGAACATCCTTTCGAATCCACCGCCATCACGGATATCGTCACCAAGCCTGTATTATTGTTGCAATACAACTGGTACAAAATGCAGGAATATAACCAGAACGAACTGTTGAGCCTTTCACAGGAGCTCATGGGCGGAAAGTTTTTCCGCCTCTCCTTCCAATACGTGCCTGAAAAAAAGAACGCGGCCGCCGCACTGAATTTCCATTTATCGAAACAGGAAAAGCTCGATATCGGCGAAGCGCTCGATAACGACAAGAACCGCGAGATGTTCAATAAATTCGAATTGTACCAGCACGGCGCCCACCGGTCCGTAACCACTAAGCAGGCTGAATAAGTTTGAAATATTGAGGCAGTATGCGGATGCGCAACTGTTCCAGGGTTTCACGCGGCTCGCCATCTATATGAAGAGGGGCAAACCCATTGTTGGTGATAGTAAGTTCCTCCGTCTGAAAATAGATCACCGGCGAACGCAGCGAGTTCTCGATCTTCCTGAGCTTACCGGCCAGCACCTGCCGCATAACAGTGAGCAATAGCAGTGGTTTCGCTACTTTTTTTACGATCACCACATCCAGCAATCCATCGGACAGAACGGCTTTCGGGGCAATGGTGAAATTATTCCCGAACTGGTTGCTATTGGCCACACTTACAAAAAATGCTTCCGTGGTAAAAGCGATCTTATTGGCATTGATGAGAAATGAATAAGCCTGCGCCGAAAAGAAATTGCGCGTGGTAAGGGAGGCATAGGTAGCCAGTCCACGTTTAGGTTGTTCAGCAAATTCATGGGCCACCTTGGCATCGAAACCCAATCCGCAAAGCATGCAGGCAAACTGCTCGTTGACCATGAATGCATCGGTGAGCCTGGGCGTACCGGTCATGACCACCTGCAATGCTTTGGCGCTTGCTTTGGGGATCCCTGCTGCCAATGCCAGTCCATTGCCCGATCCCATGGGGATGATCCCGAAGTTTACCTGCGTATGGGCCAGTGCATGCACTACCTGGTTCACCGATCCGTCACCCCCGCAGATCACCACATCCGTTATTTTTTCTTCCCTGATCTTCTGTTCCACAAATCCATAGTTGCCACTGGCCACGGTAGGCAAAATATCGAAGGGTATGCCCTGCTGTTTCGTTTCATGGGCTATCAACTCTTTCAACGAAGCTTTGCCCCTGGTACCGGAAATGGGATTGATAAGATAAATGATCCTTCTTGACATGGGTAGCAAAATTCGGGAAAATAAGAAATAACGAAAATATATCTCGGTTGAACCCTGCATATTGTACCTTACCTTTACCATCAACAGCAATGGATATGGAGGTACGTGCCGGACAAGAGCATATTTTTTTCGACAGGGACCTGAGCTGGCTTTCTTTCAATGAGCGCGTGCTGCTCGAAGCCGGCAATAGTGAGGTGCCCCTGCTGGAAAGGATCAGGTTCCTTTCCATCTATTCTTCCAATTCGGATGAGTTTTACAGGGTGCGGATGCCGGCGCTGATGGCGCTGGACAAGATCAACAGGAAAAAAGACGGGGGCGATGCTCCCTCTGTTTTACAGAAGGCCAATGCCATCATCCACCGCCAGCAGGAATTGTTTGGGACTACCCTTGCCGACATTCTGCCTGAGCTGCGCTCAAAGAACAATTCCCATCTCGTTTACAAAGAGCCTATACCGGAGCCGGTACAGGCAGCAGCCACCGATTATTTTTTCACGCAGGTACTGGCATTCCTGCAGCCGGTCTATTTGTCGGACCGCACCGTACAATTCTTCCCGGAGAACAACAAGCTCTACCTGGTGGCTATCGTCAGCATCGCCCAATACAAGGAAGAATATATCATTCTCAATATTCCTTCCGACCTGTTACCGAGATTTTATTCCGTGCAGCATGAAGGCATCCAGTATATCCTCTTTCTCGATGATATTATCCGTTATAACCTGCAGGCAGTGATGCCACAGGTGTCCATCCTGTCTTCTTACAGTTTTAAAGTGACCCGTGATGCGGAGCTCGGACTGGAAGATGAATACGAGGGTGATATGGCGGAAAAGATCGAAAAACAGATCGCCAAAAGGGATTTCGGTTTTGCCACCCGGTTTCTCTATGGGGCCGGACTTCCCGCCAGATGCCTGCAGGCATTGATGAATGTGCTCCATCTCAGCAATGCCAATGTGATAGAAGGAGGTATGTACCATAACCTGAAAGACCTTGCCTCATTGCCCATCACCGATCCTGCACTGATGTACCCGCACTGGCCGGTAACGGAATATCCAGTACCCACAGACCCGCCTTCCCTATTGGAAGAGATCATCCAAAAAGATATCATCCTTCATCCACCTTATCAATCATACAACACAGTGCTTCGCTTTTTCAATGAAGCCGCCATCGATCCCTGGGTGGAAGAGATCTATGTGACCCTCTACAGGATCGCCGGCGATTCGAAGATCGCTTATGCATTGATGAGCGCTGCCAGGAACGGAAAAAAAGTGACCGTATTCGTGGAACTGAAAGCCAGGTTCGATGAAGCCAATAATATCCGCTGGTCGAAACAGATGAAAGCAGCCGGCGTGAAGATCGTTTACAGCATCCCTTCCCTGAAAGTACATGCAAAAGTGGCCCTCATCAAAAAGGTGAAAGAAAACCGCAGTCAACTGGCCGGATTGCTGGCCACCGGTAACCTCAATGAAAGCACTGCCCGTTTCTATACCGACCATATCCTGCTCACGGCCCACCCCGAAATGCTCCGGGAACTGGAGATGCTCTTTTCTTTCCTGGCTGAAAGAAGAAAGCCGGTTACACAAGGTTTATTGTCCTTCTCACACCTGCTCGTGGCGCAGTTCAATTTACAGGACCGTTTCCTCTCGATGATCGAACGTGAAATAAGGAATGCACAACAAGGTTTGCCTGCCCGCATTTTCATCAAGCTCAACAACCTCGAAGAAAAGGTGATGATCGGTAAACTGTATGAGGCTTCAGCAGCAGGTGTGAAGGTCGATCTCATCGTAAGAAGTATCTGTTGCCTGGTGCCCGGTGTTCGCGGCCTGAGTGAACGGATCACTGTTAAACGGATCGTAGACAGGTACCTGGAACATGGCCGCATTTTCATCTTTCACAATAATGGCCATCCTGAATTGTTCCTCGGTTCGGCCGACTGGATGAACCGTAATATCTATCGCCGCATCGAGGTTTGCTTTCCCATCTATGACCCGGTGATCAAACAGGAGCTCATGGAGCTGATGCAAATACAATGGCAGGACAATGTACAGGCGGCCCTTCTCGACAGTTCATTAAGTAACTGCCCCATCGATTTAACGGAAATGCCCATACGATCTCAGAAAATGATCAGCGAAACGCTGCGGAAAAGACCGTCCATCACCACCTGAGCAGCGCGCTGGCCCAGGTAAAGCCGCTGCCGAAGGCAGCGAGGCAAACGAGATCGCCTTCTTTGATCTTACCTTCCTGCCAGGCTTCACAAAGCGCCAGTGGAACTGAGGCAGCAGTGGTATTACCGTACCGCTGGATATTATTATAGACCTGGTCTTCTCTCAATCCCAGTTTCTGTTGCACGAATTGTGCAATGCGGAGATTGGCCTGGTGTGGCACCAGCATACGCAGGTCGGAGGGTTGGTATCCGTTCTTGTTCAGGGCTTCCAAAATGACTTCCGGGAATTTCACCACCGCTTTCTTGAAAACGGATGGCCCGTCCATGAATGGAAAGTTCTGTGCTTTGTCGACCATGGCATGGCTCATGAACATTTCCCCGATCTCTGCCTCACTGAAATCGGCCAGGGATTGTTCCATCCAGTGATTGGCATGTGTGCCGGGGTTGTACATGGCTAGCAACTCCGCGCTCTCACCATCACTATGCAGGTGAGTGCTCAGTATCCCCCTGTTGGCATCGGCGCCGGGTTGCAACACTACGGCGCCGGCGCCATCCCCGAAGATCACGCTCACATTCCTGCCACGGGTACTGAAATCGAGCCCGAAGGAATGTTTCTCACTGCCGATAACGAGAATGTTCTTGTACATACCCGATCGGATGAACTGGTCGGCCACACTGATGGCATAAATAAACCCGCTGCATTGGTTACGCACATCGAGCGCACCGATCTCTTTCATCTTCATAGCCCGCTGAACGAGCACCCCGCAGCCGGGGAAATAATAATCAGGGCTAAGCGTGGCGAATATGATGAAGTCGATATCCTGTGGAGTAACGCCCGCCCTTTCGATGGCCATGGCAGCGGCTTCTACGCCCATGGTGGTAGTGGTTTCTCCCGTACGGTCGGCATAACGGCGCTCTTTGATACCGGTACGTTCCTGGATCCATTCATCACTGGTATCCATGAAGCGGGTGAGGTCATTATTGGTGAATACATTCTTAGGGACATACATGCCGATACCGGCTATAACAGAACGGACCATATAGCAACCATGTTTTAATTCCGAAAATACGGAAAGAAAAATTGCAGCGGAAATGAAACTATTTCAAAGGGAACTATTTCCCTTTCAGGTGAAGTACTTCGGTGAGGAATTTTTCGATCTCATACTTTACGCCGGCCACATCGTGCGATTTGATATAGGAGCCGATCACATGATTGCCTGTATTGGGCATGGCAACGGCCCTCTTTTCCAGCGTGTCTGTGCCTAACTCCTGGTACATTTTCAGGATGGCGCTTACTTTCACCACGCTGTCGCGCAGCACCTCATCCTTATAATAATACAGCACCAGGGTCGGCTGTTTTATCCGGTTGAAGACTTTTTTCTGCATGGTGGTCTCCACCAGTTCTTCCAGGCTCACAGCCCCTTCGATCCTGTAATGGGGTGTCCAGTATTGTTTGTACAGGGCCGTGGTATCCGACTTCGAATCGATATACCTGGAGCCTTTCACCATCCGGGCGATCTGCAATCCCCAGGGATTGTTCAGCAGCCAGGCATTGGGATCATCGATGGCGATATTGGGTGAAAGCAATACCAGCGCATATACGTCGGGGTATTCAGCCGCCAGTTTCAATGCCAGTGTGCCCCCGGTGGAAGTGCCCATGAGGATCACTTTATTGCCGAGTTGCCGGCCGATGGCCAGTGCTTCCTTGGCAGATTCCCAGTATTTATCCGCCGTGAGCTTCAGCAGCGGCTCGGTGGTATCGATGCCATGTTCCGCCAGCCGGGAGAGATAGAGATTGCATCCGAATTTTTTGGCAATGTCCCTGTGCACGGGCTCGCCTTCACCCTGCGAAGCTGTAAAACCATGCAGGTACACGATAGACACATCTGTTCTCTGTTTCAGTGAATCATTGGCCCATACGATGCGCGCTTCGTTATCAGGTTTTATTTTATGCATGGATTCCTCGCTGCTGATGAATTGTTCCAGGTCGGTGGCATTGGATGGAACAATGGGCATGATCTTGTCGTATACAGGTGTGGAAGGCTTGGGCCCCAACAGGTAAACGATCAGGAGCACCAGGGGTATGATGAACAGCCATTTCTTGCCCATGACATAAATTTGTGCTGAAATTAAATGGAATTTCGTGAATTCCGAAACAATAACCCACTGGAAGGCAACCCGGTAGCCCATGCCTGCCCTGCCGGAGTTTACCAAAATAATAAGTTTGCCCTTCGCCCTTGCCCTCCCGTTGATTTGATGTACCTTTGCGCGTCAAAAAAATGGTATTAGCAGTCAGGCATAAAGCTTGTGCTGGATCCTGCTACCCAATGCCTGAAGCTAAAAGCTAAACATTAATATGAATATTCGCAACATAGCGATCATCGCTCACGTAGACCACGGAAAGACAACGCTTGTAGACAAGATCTTACACGCCACCAAAGTTTTCCGTGATAACCAGGAAACGGGCGAACTGATCATGGACAGCAACGACCTGGAAAGAGAACGTGGCATCACCATATTCAGCAAGAACGCAGCCGTTACCTACAAAGACGTAAAGATTAATGTGATCGATACGCCGGGTCACGCCGATTTCGGTGGTGAAGTGGAAAGGGTATTGAAAATGGCCGATGGCGTTTGCCTTCTCGTAGATGCTTTCGAAGGCCCCATGCCGCAAACCCGTTTCGTGCTGCAAAAAGCGCTTCAGCTCAACCTGAAGCCCATCGTGATCATCAATAAGGTCGATAAACCCAATTGCCGCCCCGATGAAGTGCACGATGCCGTATTCGAGCTCTTCTTCAACCTCGATGCAACGGAAGAACAACTCAATTTCCCCACCTACTATGGCTCCGGCAAGAATGGCTGGTTCAACGATTCGCTGACACCCAGTGAAGACATCACCCCATTGCTCGACGGTATCCTCAAATATGTGCCTGAACCCAAAGTGGAGGAAGGCACCCTGCAGATGCAGATCACTTCGCTCGATTATTCCTCTTTCCTCGGCCGTATCGCCATCGGAAAAGTTAGCAGAGGCACTATTCGCGAAAACCAACCCATCTCGCTGATGCAGGCAGATGGCATCATCAAAAAATCGAGGGTGCGTGAGCTCTATGTGTTTGAAGGAATGGGTAAGAAGAAAGTAAGTGAAGTGGTGGCCGGTGACCTTTGTGCAGTGGTAGGGCTCGAAGATTTCAATATCGGTGATACCATTGCCGATGCAGAAAATCCTGAAGCACTTCCGGTGATCAGTGTGGATGAACCCACGATGAACATGCTTTTCTCCATCAACAATTCTCCTTTCTATGGAAAGGATGGAAAATTCGTTACCAGCCGTCACCTCCGCGACCGCCTCATGAAAGAAACGGAAAAGAACCTGGCCCTCCGGGTAATGGATTCCGACGGGGGCGACAGCTTCGTGGTCTATGGCCGCGGTATCCTGCATCTCGGTGTATTGATCGAGACCATGCGCCGCGAAGGCTATGAGCTCACAGTAGGCCAGCCCCAGGTGATCGTAAAAGAGATCGACGGTAAAAAATGCGAGCCCTACGAAATACTGGTGGTAGATGTTCCCCAGGAATATGCCTCCAAAGTGATCGACCTGGTTACCCGCCGCAAAGGAGAGATGCATGTGATGGAGACCAAGGGAGAAATGCAACACCTCGAATTCGAGATACCTTCCCGCGGACTGATCGGCCTGCGTACGCAAATGCTTACCAATACAGCCGGCGAAGCAGTGATGGCCCACCGTTTCAGCGAATACAAACCCTGGAAAGGCCCCATCCCCGGTCGTAATAATGGCGTGCTGCTTGCCAAACAAAATGGTAGTGCCACTGGCTATTCGCTGGATAAGCTGCAGGACCGCGGTTCGTTCTTCATCGATCCGGGTGAGGATGTCTATGCAGGACAGATCATTGCCGAGCATATCAAACCCGGCGACCTCGTGGTGAATATCATCGAAGGTAAAAAGCTCACCAATATGCGGGCCAGCGGCAGTGATGCAGCTACCAATATCGCCCCTAAAATATTGATGACACTGGAAGAATGTATGGAATATATCCAGCAGGATGAATGCATCGAGGTAACGCCCAATTTCATTCGCATGCGTAAGACCATCCTGGATGAGGAAGAAAGAAAGAAATTCCAGAAAATGCTCAGCGCGGCCAATGCCTAGGTTGCAGGAATGCTAAATAAGGATAATAACTTGCACAGATAGTTAATAACAATCTTTGTATTTTAATCCCGGCTTCACGCCGGGATTTTTATTGCCTTTGAAAATTTCAACCATCACTCAACTGCTAGAAATGAAAACACTCATGATGGCGCTCGCCGGCCTGTTCTTCAGCAGCGCAACGCTTGCTTTGGACGCCGATCAATTCGAAGCCTATATCATTATTAATAAAGACACGGTAAGGGGGCATATCATCACCAATGACCTCGAATCCGTTCATCTCCTCGTGAACTTCGAGACCGCAGATGGCAAGATCACGCAATACAAACCCGGAGAGATCAAAAGATTCGCCATCAATGTGCTCGAACAGTGGCGCCGGTATGTGGTGCTTGACCTTGGTCAGGCAACAGGTGCAAAAGACACCGGCAGCACACTGGTGTTCGCCCAGGTCATTTCAGACGAAGGACCGGTGAAAGCATACAAATACAGATGTTATCAGAATAAATCCATCTATTCCACTCCCGGCGACCTGCCTTCTGCGGACCAGCGTGGTCTCATCTCCGAAACCTGTCTCATCAAAGGTCCGGAAGTGCTTCGATTGCAGCGCACCAGCGTATTCGGCAATACGAAAAAAAAGCTGCGGGAATTCTTCAGTGATTGCCCAACAGTGCTGGCCAGCCTCAATAATGTGAAGAATGCCGTGGATGAACTCCCCGGACTGGTAAGGCAATACAACCGTTGCCGGCTACGATCATAATGATATTATGATCTCGTGCGATATACGGATACCCGGCAAAAGGCATTCGAAGACGACGTACCGGCCACATCCTGATTTTGCCGAAAAAAAACCCCATTTCGCCGAAACCCGCTATGAGAGGGCTATTTGCGCTATTAACTTGCACTCGTTATCGGTTCGAACGGTAGTTAAATTGTATAAACGGCATCAATTGTTAAAAACAGTTTTCTTCCTGCCCAACTTGTAACATTCGGGAAAAGACGGCGTCTTATTTATGGTAGACACGCAGAGAAACAACAACATCACTATAAAAAAAATTTAACATGAAAAAGAGTATTTTAATCGGCGCTTTGTTACTGATGGTCGGACTTAGTACCACTTTCGCCAACATCAAAGAAACTGTGAATGAGAGAGTGCTCAATTCTTTTAACAAAGAATTCGTAGGAGCAAAAGAGGTAAATTGGGAAAACGGCAAAACCTTTGCCAAAGCCACTTTCAAGCTCAACAACCAGGTGATGTTCGCCTACTATTCACAGGATGGTGAACTGCTGGCCGTAACACGTAACCTTATTTCCGGACAACTGCCGATCAGCCTGTTGGCCGACCTGAAAAAGAACTACAGCGATTACTGGATCACCGATCTTTTTGAAATGGCCAATAACCAGGAAACAAGTTATTACATCACACTGGAAAGCGCTTCGCAAACCATCGTACTGAGATCAGTAGGCGCTGCCGGTTGGGAAACTTTCAAAAAAGAAAAGAAATCCTAGCATATAAAGGGTAAGTATAGCCGAAAACAGGGTCCTCTTCCGCTGCCGGAAGAGGATTTTTTTATGGTATCAATTCATCGTACCTTTACCCTCTCGGAAAACAAGTCTATGAAACAGTGGCGCCTGATCTTGTTCGTATTAGCATTTTTCTTCATGTCGGCAACTGAGCTGTCGGCCCAATGCTCCATCTGCACAAAAACTGCCCAGCAACTGGGCGAAAAACCCGCCAAAGCACTGAACACCGGCATCATTTACCTGGCTTTCACTCCCCTCCTCCTCATGGGACTGGTAGGCTATCGCTGGTGGAAAAATAACCGCGAAGCCTGATCCACTGATCCTTTTTTTAGCGCTACCATCCAATGCAGCCCTTACGGCCATCTCTTTTTCTTATCTTGTTAGTCCAAACAAACTGTTATATGAGATATGCCTGGCTCCTGCTGCTACTGGTATCTTCGGTAGTTTCCGCTCAAAAGCTCCCTTCCATCGAAGAAAAGACAAATGGCCTCAAAAAATTTGAAGGGTTCCTCAATTTTTACTGGGATGAGAACAGTGGCAAGATCTGGCTGGAGATCGATAAGCTGGATACCGAATTCCTGTATGTGACCTCATTGCCTGCCGGCCTGGGCTCCAATGATATCGGCCTCGACCGTGGATTGCTTGGCGGCTCGCGCATCGTGAAGTTCCTCCGTACAGGCCGCAAGATTCTATTGATAGCTCCTAATTATGATTACCGCGCCATATCCAACGACCCCGCAGAACGCAGGGCCGTTGAACAGTCCTTTGCACAGTCAGCCATTTGGGGCTTCACGGCCGAAGCCGAAAGCAATGGCCATCTGTTGGTAGATGCCACCGATTTTTTCGTCCGGGATGCCATACGCGCCGGCAGCAGGCTGCGAAATATGCGACAGGGCAATTATTCATTCGACAAAAGCAGGTCGATGGTATACCTGCCACGCACCAAAAATTTTCCACTGAATACTGAGATCGAAGCCACCATCACGCTCAATGGACCTGATGGGGAAGCCGGTAATTTCGTACAGTCGGTCACCCCTTCCTCCGATGCCATCACCTTGCGAATGCATCACTCCTTCGTTCAATTGCCCGATAATCATTACAAACCCCGCATCTTCGATCCCAGGTCCGGCTATTTTGCCACTTCATTTTTCGACTATAGCACACCGGTAGCTGAGCCTATCGAGAAGATGTATATCGCCCGACACCGGCTCAAAAAAAAAGACCCTTCAGCGGCCATCAGTGAGCCGGTAAAACCGATCATTTATTATCTCGATAACGGCACTCCCGAACCCATCCGCACTGCCCTGCTCGAAGGCGCTTCCTGGTGGGACCAGGCTTTCGAAGCTGCCGGTTATAAAAACGCTTTCCAGGTAAAGGTCTTACCTGATAGTGCCGACCCTATGGACATCCGTTATAATGTGATCAACTGGGTACACCGGTCTACCCGCGGGTGGTCTTACGGCGCTTCGGTGACAGATCCCCGCACCGGCGAGATCATCAAAGGCCAGGTTACGCTTGGCTCCCTGCGCGTACGACAGGATTACCTGATAGCACAGGGATTACTGGCCCCGTTCGAAAATGGTCTGCCTGCCGACGACAAGATGCTGAAGATGGCCCTTCAGCGATTACAACAGTTAGCCGCACACGAAGTGGGGCATACCATCGGCCTGATGCATAATTATGCCTCCAGTGTCAGCAACCGCGCCAGCGTGATGGATTACCCGCATCCACTCATTCGTCTTACCAGCAATGGCGAAATCGATGTGGACCAGGCCTATGACAACAAGATCGGTGAGTGGGACAAGCTGGCCGTAACCTGGGGCTACCAGGATTTCCCGGAAAGCACTAACGAAAAACAGGCACTCGACCATCTCCTGCGCAATGCTGCTCAGCGGGGACTTCAGTTCATCAGCGACCGGGATGCAAGGGCCCCGGGAGGCTTGCATCCGCAGGCGCATTTGTGGGACAATGGTTCCAACCCTGTCACTGAATTGAAAGAAGTGATGAAGATCAGAACAAAAGCATTGTCGCAATTCGGAGAGAAAAACATCCGGCCCGGTATGCCGATGGCCATGCTGGAAGATGTGCTGGTGCCCGTATACCTCTATCATCGCTACCAGTTGGAGGCCGTTACCAAAGAAGTGGGCGGCATGTATTACACCTACGCTACCCGCGGTGACGGACAGGTGATCACCAAACCCATTCCCAAAGAAGAACAACTCAGGGCCCTGAATGCAGTGATCGATTGTCTCGACCCCGGTACACTCACCATTCCTGATGCCATCCTGAAACTGATCCCTCCCAGGCCCGCAGGCTATGATATGACCCGCGAGCTTTTCAATAAAAGGACGGGCCTTGCATTCGATGCCCTCTCTCCCGCAGAGACAGCGGCAGATTTCCCGCTCTCTTTCCTTTTCCATCCCCAGCGCCTCAGCAGGATGGTGCAGTTTGAAGCGTTATCGAATGGATTGGGTGTGCAGGAAATGGTGAATACATTGATCGGTAAAACGTGGAAGGCCCCACGAAGAACAGGCATGGAGAAACTGGTGCAGATGCAAACGGAACAGGTATTGCTCACTTATTTGCTTTCCTCCGGCATCGATGAGAACGCTTCTTTCCAGGCCAGGGCCGTGATCCGGAAATCATTGGATGAGCTTACGCAATTCATCAGTGCACAGCAAAAGGTCAGCAAAGATGCTGCTTACCTGGCCCATCTCTCGCTGGCATTGGAAAGGATCAGATCGCCGGAAAAGGCCAGGCCCACCTTGCACAAAGAGATCCCGCCCGGAGCACCGATCGGGTGTGATGAATAGTTAGATATGGTGAACTGTTTATTCCGGGCGGTGAAATGGAAGATATGCTTGTACAAAGCGATAGAGGTTGAACGGATCTTTCTGAAGGGCTTTTTCAATTTCGGCTTTCAATGATCCTTTGCTGAGATCTTTCATGCGGTATTGCTGTACCAGGTGCCAGGCGCGTTCCGCGAGCAGCCAGGCCCTTTGCGATTGATGATGGGGGTACTGCAATGCCTCACTGATCTTTTCCTGCAATTCCTGGATACCCTGTTTTTGTGAAGCGATGGTTTTCACAACAGGTACTTCCTGCTCATGGGCACTGAATGCAGGGGCCAGCATCATGCGGAGATTCTTCACGAAGCGGTCGGCATCGGGCCGGTCGGATTTATTGACCACGAAGATATCGGCGATCTCCATCAATCCTGCTTTCATCGTTTGCACTTCATCACCGGCTTCGGGCACCACCACAACTACGGTAACATCGGCCAGTCCAACGATCTCCACTTCACTCTGCCCCACTCCTACTGTTTCCACGATGATATGATCGAAACCGGCGGCTTTCATCAGTTCCGTGATCTCCATGATCTTTGGGTGGAGACCGCCCAATGATCCACGTGTAGCCAGTGAGCGGATAAAAACCCCCGGATGGTCGTACCATTCGCTCATGCGTATGCGATCGCCGAGCAGTGCGCCGAAATTGAAGGGGGAGGAAGGATCGACACAGAGAACGCCAGTCTTTTTTCCCTGTTGCACGAAGACGCCGATCAGGGCATCTACCAAAGTGCTTTTGCCGGCGCCAGGTGGGCCGGTGATGCCGATCAGTTTTGTGTCATCATTACCAGGCAGGGCACTCAACAATTGATCATATCCCGGCACTTCATTTTCGATATATGAAATGCCTCTCGCCAGCGATTTACGGTCGCCGGTCTGTATCTTTTCCAGCAACAAGGCCGTATTGATCAAATTAGAGTGTGTTTTGTTATTGCGAATGTAGGGAAAGTTGGCAGTTGCGAACTCCTTCAGACCACTCTATAATTCCTGAAATCGAACAACCTGATCCCTGTTCTTTTCTCGAACCAATACAGGACGCGTTCTTTCAGTGAGAATTTCTTTTGGGAGACATCAAGCTCTACCTGCCAGTTCCTCGTAGCGATGCGGGGCATCATTACGGAAGGGTGGGTGCCGGTAAATTTCTCCAGTGAATCGAATTCGGAATAATCGCACAGCTCTTTTGCGGCAAGCTGTTCCGCTTCGGCCTGTTCCTCGGCCCAATATTGAATGATATTCTTCTGCTTTTGCAGCATTTGTTTCGGGCTCTTTACCCATCCATAATGATAGATATAAGCGTCCACGGGCTTCACATTCAGCTTTTCTCCATTCCTGCGAAAACCCTGTGCGTCTTTATACGAACTGATCGTTTTGTCATTACGGATGATACGCACTTCCTTATGATACCAGCGACGGCTATCGCCTACATAATCATAGGTTCCATAAAAGTGCAGGTAATTGAACAACAACCCGTCTATCCGTTTGTCGTCCTTATACTTCGTAGTTGCCTCCCTGATAGCGGCGTAATATTTTTCATGGAGCACTTCATCTCCCTGTATATAAAAGGCCCAGTCGAACTCCGGGCCAACCTGGTGAAAAGCCTTGTTGGTTTCAACGGCGAGTATTTGCCCGCCCTCCCTGATCTCAGGGTCCCATACGGAAGGGATGACCCTGATCTTATGGGAATCTATCTGCCGTACCAGTTGCAGGGTTTCATCATCGCTTTCACCTACCAGCACGATCATGGCATCCACAACAGGAAGGATGGAAGCGATCGCTTCCACAATAGGATAGTCGTTCAGAATGGCATTCCTGATGATCGTGAAGCCGGCTATTTTCATCATTTGTCGTTTATGGGTTTATCTGCCATTGCTGACAGCAATGCCTTTTTGCAGGGCATAGAGCTTATAATATTTCATGAACGTGAGATGCGCCACATTTTTTGCGATCACGAATCCATAGAACCCATCCAGGAATCCCATTCTCAGCAAGTATCCATGAATGAAAGCCCAGGCAGGGTTGGCCAGCATTTTGAACCACCCCGACCGTTTGCCCTTCCTGAAATACAACTCCGCAGAAATCGTGCTATATCGGTTGTTCTGGATAATATGCTCTTCAAGGCTATGATAGGAATAATGGAGGAGATCACCGGTGAGTTGCTGAAATTTAATGCCATCCGCAGGGATCGTACTTTCGTGAACGGCATCTTCACTCCAGCATACCTTTTCTTTGTTGAACAAACGTACTTTCCTGTCGGGGTACCAATCGCCATGACGGATCCATTTCCCACAGTAATTAGTGCAGCGGTTCATGATATAACCGGCAGCCGGAAATCCTGCCGCCCTGGCTTGCAGGATAGCGGACACCAACGTGGGGTCAAGCGCCTCATCTGCATCCAACGATAATATGTAGCGATGTGTGGCTTCACGGCTGCCGAAATTTTTTTGCTGCCCATACCCTGCAAAAGCATGTTCAATGAACCGCACTTTTTTTTCGAGGCAGATGGCCCTGGTATTATCGGTAGAAAAAGAATCGATCACCAATACTTCATCCGCAACGGATTGCACAGAATCTATGCAACGGCCGATATTCCTTTGCTCGTTGAAAGTTATTATGACCACCGATAATTTTTCCATATTATCCGGGCGTGAAAGTAATAACTATTTTGGCACCAGCTTTGGGTTTTACTCTGTAAATTGCTGTTTATTTTTTATTGTGCATTATGACGAATTTCATTCCCATTTTTCCGCTTGGCATCGTGGTGTACCCGGGGGAAAGATTACATCTGCATATCTTTGAACCACGTTATAAACAATTGGTCCAGGAATGTGATGGGGCTAAAAAGCCATTCGGCATCCCCACCGTTGTCAATAATCGCGTTCAGGATATGGGCACCCTGGTGCAACTCACCGAGATCGTTCAGGTCTATGAAAATGGGGAAATGGATATCAAAGCCCAGGGATTGAAAGTGTTCCGCGTGCTGGAAGTGATCAAAACAGTACCGGAGAAATTATATAGCGGCGCCATCGTGAACTACCCGGAGAATGAACTGGAAGCGAATAACCGGGAGCTCATGCAGAAAGTAGTAACGGGGGTGAAGGAACTGCATCGCCTGCTGAACATCAGCAAGGATTTCAGGAAAGCGGAGGAACATCTTATCTCCTACGATGTGGCACATCATGCAGGACTTTCACTGGAAGAGGAATATGAAGTGCTCGGTCTTCTGAAAGAATTGCAAAGGCAGGAATATATTCGCAGACATTTGCAAAAAGTGCTTCCGATGCTGATGGAAATGGAACAATTGAAAGAGAAAGTAAAGCTCAATGGTCATTTTCGTAACCTCTCTGCCTTTGATCTTGACCTCGATGTATAGGCATTCTATCAACGAATAAAACTTTTTTACGCTTGGCCATTACTACACTTTGTTTTGATTTTGGCAATACCCGGCTGAAATGCGCCGTATTTGAAGATGATCGATTGCAGGAACTGCTGGTGCTCGATGATGATCACGATGCGACCATTCAGCAGCTTGTCGATAAATACCGCCCCACCCGGTCGATCCTTTCCTCCGTCATCAAACACAATCCAGGGATGGAGACCATCCTGGCCACCCATACCCGGTTCCACAAACTCGATCACCATTCAAAGCTGCCTGTCACCACACCGGTGGGCAGACCGCGCGAGATCGGGGCCGACAGGCTGGCGCTCGTTGTAGCGGCCGCGGTCCAGTTCCCCGGAAAGAACAACCTGGTGATCGGGCTGGGCACGGCCATCACCTACAATTTTGTGAATAAACAAAAGGAATTCATTGGTGGAAATATTTCCCCAGGCATGGAAATGCGCTTCAAAGCACTGCATGGTTTTACAGCCAAACTCCCCCTGGTAGAAAAGGACTGGAATTTCCCCCTGTTCGGCTACGATACCCAATCGAATATCCTCAGCGGCGTGATCCTCGGAATGGCCAAAGAGATCGATGGTATGATCGAAGCATATATGGATAAGTATAATAACTTTAACGTGGTCTTAACCGGCGGTGACGCACCCTATTTTGTCTATCTTCTGAAAAACAAGATATTTGCAGACCCTAATCTGATCTATAGGGGGCTTAATACTATCTGCGAATACAATGATTTACACGACCAATAAGAAAATCAGGCTGTTAGGACTTGTTTGTTGCTGTTTTGTTTCCCTGGCACAGGCTCAGACCGAAAATTCTCCCTATTCCCGGTACGGGCTGGGGGATATCGTCCCTACCCAAAATATCGCTACCCGCGGTATGGGAGGGATTTCCGCCGCCTATTACGATTTCACCACTATCAATTTCGTGAATCCGGCCTCCTATGCACGCCTGCAGGCCACCATCCTCGATATTGGTGTGGAATGGAACAGTAAAACCCTCCGGGCTTCCAACCCGGCCAGGAAATTCAATTCCTATAGTCCCAATATCTCCTATGTTCAATTGGGCTTCCCCCTCAAAAAAAATGGCGGATGGGGCATGAATATCGGCCTGAGGCCCATCACACGTATCAACTATAAGCTCTCCAGCAATGAAAAGCTGTTCAGGCCCAATTTTACCGATACCCTCAACGTGGCCACCCTTTACGAAGGCAGTGGTGGCGCTTATGAAGCACATCTGGGCACCGGCTTCAGGATCACCCGCCATCTCACGATGGGATTCAATGTAGGGTACCTGTTCGGCACCAAGGATTACAGCACAAGAACAAATCTCCTCGATACCGCTACCTATTATTATAAATCGAACTATGAAAGGAATACACATTATGGCGGTTTCATGCTGAATGGCGGACTTCAATACACTACGAAACTCGATAAAGAAACATACCTTCGCCTCGGCGCATACGGAAATATTCAACGGAAATTCAATGCTTCCCAGGATTATGTGGTGCAGACCTTTGAATACAATTCAACCGGCGCAACAGATACCATCGATATCGCCTACAGGGAGAAAAATGTTTCCGGAAAAGTGCAATACCCTGCTTCTTTCGGGGCAGGCGCCATTTTCGACAAACCCGGTAAATGGCTGATCGGGGTGGATTATGTGATGGAGAAATGGTCGGGCTACCGGTTCTATGGTGAGAAAGACCTGGTACAGGATAGCTGGGAGATCCGTGTGGGCGGACAGTTGATGCCACAGGGCGGAAAGAATTACTGGAGCAACGTTGGTTATCGCGCCGGCGCCAACTTCGGAAGAGATTATATTTTTGTGCAGGACAGGAACCTGAATAAATGGAGTGCCTCTGCCGGTGTTGCGTTACCCATGCGCAAGCCAGCATACACCAACCAGTTCTCGGTGATCAATCTGACGTTAGAATATGGACAGCGTGGCAATAAACAGAATTCCGTGCGGGAGAATTTTTTCCGCTTCGCCGTCGGATTATCGCTCAGCGATATCTGGTTCCTGAAACGCAAGTATGATTAATCAATGAAAATCGACAGATCATCATATTTCTTATTCTGGGCAGCTCTACTTTCGGGCTGCCTTTTTGTTCTGAGCTCCTGTGAGAACGATGAACGTGAGATCAATAATCTTTTCAGCAAACAGGCCGCGATCGAGGAGGCGAACCAGGTGGTAAGTTATCTCAGCCAGGACGGCACCGTGAAAGCAAAGCTCACTTCTCCCTATATGATCCGCCAGCAGGTAGATTCTCCCTACACTGAATTTCCCCGTACACTCCATGTGGATTTTTACGACGATAGCAGCGTGAACATCCAGACCATCATGGATGCCCGCTATGGCAAATACAGGGATTATGAAGGTAAGGTGCTGCTACGCGACAGCGTGGTGGTGATCAATATCGTCAATGGCGATACACTCCGCACACCGGAGCTATGGTGGGACCAGAACCAACAGGTCTTCTATACCGACAAGCCCACTTTTATCAGTAAGCGCGACGGCACCCGTACCTCCTCCACAAACGGGATGCGCGCCAAACAGGACCTCTCCTGGTATGAGCTCTATTCGAACTCCGGCAAGCTGCCGGTTCCCAAAGAGGATAGTTTACCCTGACAAGTGGACTTTTCACTAATTTCAACCTTCAAAATCTTTCAGCACTATGGAATATCGCAGACTTGGACGGTCCGGATTGGAAATAAGCGTATTGTCTTTCGGCAGTTGGGTTACTTTCCACAAACAACTCGATGATAACCTGGCCGATGAACTGATGGGCATTGCCTATGATAATGGCATCAATTTCTTCGATAACGCCGAAGTATACGCGCTGGGGGAAAGCGAGAAAATGATGGGCCGTGTACTCAAAAAGAAAAAATGGGACCGCACTTCCTATATCGTTTCCTCCAAAGCTTTTTTTGGCTGGCGTGGTCAAAACAATAAGCCCAACCAGACCGGGCTGAGCCGCAAACACCTGTTCGAAGCCTGCCATGAAGCGCTTCAACGCCTGCAGGTAGATTACCTCGACCTGTATTTCTGCCACCGCCCCGATGTGAAAGTGCCCATCGAAGAAGTGGTGTGGACCATGCATAACCTGATCCAGCAGGGAAAGGTCCTGTACTGGGGCACCAGCCAGTGGAGCGGCGCCGAGATCATGGAGGCACACCGTGTGGCCCAGCAGTATGGACTGATCGGCCCCACCATGGAACAGCCGCAATACAATATGTTCGACCGCTTCAGGATGGAACAGGATTACCTGCCGGTCTTCCGCAATGTGGGACTGGGCACCACTATCTGGAGCCCGCTCGCAGCAGGTTTCCTGACAGGCAAATACAATGAAGGCATCCCCGCCGGATCGAGACTGGCCATCGAAGGGTACGACTGGCTCAAAGACAGGTGGCTGCAGGAAGAGAAGATCGAAAAAGTAAAAAAGCTGGGTGCGCTCGCCAAAGAACTGGGCGTATCGCTCGCTTCCATCGCCATTGCATGGACCATCAGGAACCCGAATGTGAGCACTGCCATCCTCGGGGCCACGAAAAAAGAGCAACTGCACGAAAACCTCAAAGCACTGGAAGTAGCGCCGCTACTCACGAATGAAGTGATAGAAAAGATCGAGAATATTTTACAGAATAAACCGCATATCGACCTGGCTTAGAGTTGGCAGTTGGCAATGGGCAGTTGGCAGTTGGTCTCCGGGAGTTTAAAATAGTCTATCAATTTCTTTCTTCCTGAATACTGGAAGGGCCTTAACAAAATCAGGGACCAACTGCCAACTGCCCATTGCCAACTGCCAACTACATTCACCCGACCAGTTCCTCCCAATACTCCGCGGCCCTTCTTGTATGCGGTATCACGATGGTGCCCCCTACAATATTGGCCACTGCGAATATTTCATACACCTGCTCCGTGGTAATGCCCTGCTCATGGCATTTGCCGAGGTGATATTTTATGCAGTCATCACAACGTAATACCATGCTGGCCACCAGGCCCAGCATTTCCTTGGTCTTCGTATCCAATGCCCCGGATTCATAAGTATTGGTATCGAGATTCCAGAGACGTTTCATCACCAGGTTATTTTTCCCGAGGATCACTTCGTTCATCCTGCTGCGATATTCATTGAATTCATTGACCAGCTTGCCCATAATAGAATTTTATTATTTATAAATTAAAGACTGTTTGCCTGTCATCATTTCCACATAGATGAAAGCCGATGAATTTGTACATTCACTTTTCAAACTATCTGTTTATGAGAAAATCTGCATGGATCATTATTATTTTACTCTTCACTCAATCCCTGTTTGCCCGGCAGGGAAAAGACCCGGTTAAAGTTACGGACATGTTGAAAATAAAATCCGTAGGTGGTGTCACACTTTCCAATGACGGCAGCAAAGCCGCATTCATTCTTACCACGATAGAACCGGACGGCGATAGCAAGCTGGATCATAAATACGTGAACCAGGTCTGGTCTGTGGCCACCGATGGCAGCTCGCAACCCAAACAGCTCACCTCCAAAGAAAATGCCTCACAGCCGGCCTGGAGCCCCGATGGAAAGCAGCTCGCTTTTGTCCGCGCGGCAGATGGCAAGACACAATTATTCCTTCTCCCGCTCGATGGTGGCGAAGCCATCCAGCTTACCAAATTCAAATACGGGGCCTTCAATCCCAAATGGAGCCCTAATGGCAAACAGATCCTGTTCGCTGCCAGCATCCCGCTCAAAGAACTGCTGAAAGATTCCCTGCTCGATCCGGGCAAAGCCTATCCCAAATGGTCAACCGAAAAGCCCGGTATAGATGGCAGTGCGCAATGGCCCAGTGGCCATTCAAAAGCCGATCCGGATGGGAGCCTGGATGAAGTAAGGGCTTATCTCGACAACAATGTGACCGATAAGAAGGCAAGAGTGATCAACAAGTTGAATTTCCAGGATGAAATGAATATTTCCTCCGATATGAGCTTCACTCATTATTTTATCGTGAACACCACGCCTGGCGCCACACCGGTGCCGGTTACCCGCGGGTTCAACCGGTTCAACAATGTGGATTTCACGCCGGATGGCCGTCAACTGGTGCTGAGTGGAAATATGGAATCGGAACAAAATCCCGATCGCGTGCTCGAATCCGGTATCTATATGATCGATACCGATGGCAGCAACCTGAAAAAGATACTGGGCGAAAAAGACAAAGTATACAGCTCACCGCGCATCTCCCCTTCCGGTAAATGGCTCGCCTTCCAGGTGGGCACTACTTCATTCGTGAATGTGCCAACGCTGGGCATCCTGCCTGTCAACGGTACTGAAAAAGATATCATCACCATCCCCTTCGACAGAAGCAAAGGTGGTTTCGTATGGAGCAATGATGAAAAATATTTGTACTTCGGCACACAGAGCAATGGCGGTGCGCCGGTATACCGGGCAGATATCAAGACCCGGCAGGTGGAACAACTTACGGACTTCAACAGCGGCGCCGGCAGTTTCGACCTGGCCGGCAATAAACTGGTGTTCAGCAAAACGGAAGTGGCCAATCCATCCGAGCTATACCTTGCCGATGCCGCCGGGAAGAATGCCAAACGCATCAGCCAGTTCAACCAGGGCTGGGTACAAGGCAAACAGTTATCTATACCCGAAAAGAAAACTTTTGTCAATAGTAAAGGGCTTACCGTGGAATACTGGATCATGAAGCCATCCAATTATGTGGTCGGCCGGAAATACCCGCTCCTGCTGGAGATCCACGGGGGCCCTTCGGCCATGTGGGGTCCGGGCGAGAGCAGCATGTGGCATGAATACCAGTTCTTCTGCAGCAAGGGGTACGGTGTGGTATACTGCAACCCAAGAGGCAGTGGTGGTTATGGCCAGGAATTCCTCCGGGCCAATATCAAAGACTGGGGAGCAGGGCCTACCAGCGATGTGCTCACTGCATTGGATAAAACGGTGGCCGAAGGATGGGCCGATACATCCAAACTGGTGGTGAGTGGCGGCTCCTATGCGGGGTACCTGGTAGCCTGGATCATTGGGCACGACAAACGTTTCAAGGCCGCCTGCTCACAGCGTGGAGTATACGATCTGAACACTTTCTTCGGAGAAGGCAATGCCTGGAGGCTGGTGCCGAATTATTTTGGCGGCTATCCCTGGGAAACAGCTCCCAGAGAGGTTTTGGAAAGGGAATCCCCGATCAATTATGTGCAGAATATCACCACTCCTTATATCATCTTCCATGGCGATAATGACCGCCGCACCGGGTTCGTGCAAAGTGAAATGTTGTACAGGAGCCTGAAAGTATTGAACAGGCCGGTGGAATATGTCCGCCATCCCAATGCCACCCATGAGATCACGCGCAGTGGCGACAACCGCCAGCGAATGGACCAGATGCTGAGGACCTGGGAATTCTTTGAGCGATATGTGAAATAATAAATGGGCACCCAAAAAATACGGGCGGTGAAACTTCGTTTCACCGCCCGCTTTCAATGCCTTCCTTGAATTACTGATTCCTGCCTTTAAACAACAACCGCTCTTTTTCCACTGTGCAAACTTTTATAGGCTATCCAGGTGCTGACCACCATCAGGAATGCCCCAAGATAAAAGGGAGCGCCTGGTAAATACACCGGTGCATCTTTGCTGGTGAAATGAGCGAACAGACCTGTCATCAATGGCGGACCGATGATCGCGGTCACGCTCATCAGGCTGGTCAATGCTCCCTGCAATTCACCCTGTTCATTGGGGGGTACCTGGTTGGAGATCATGCCCTGCAGGGCCGGCCCTGAAATACCGCCCAAACAATATATGATCGTGAATGCATACATCATCCATCCCTGGTTGGCGATCCCGAACAACACCATGCCGATACTGTAGATCAGCAAACCCACATAAATACTTTTCTCCATGCCTAATAGCGGCATGGTCTTGCGGATCAATACACCCTGCACCAATCCGATCATCACACCCACTACTCCAAGAGAGATGCCTATTTCCTTTTCATGCCATCCCAGTTTCTCTATGCCATAATAAGCCCAGGTACTTTGTACTGCATGCGAAGCGATATATAATAATACAAGCGCTACTACAAGACCCGTGATAGCAGGGTACTTACGCAGATGCATCAATGAGCCTACCGGGTTGGCCCTTTTCCATTCGAAACGGCGGCGATGCTGCTTATCGAGCGATTCCGGTAAAATGAAAAATCCGTAGAGCCAGTTGAGCAGGGTAAGTCCGGCCGCCACCAGGAAGGGTACGCGAACGCCGAAGCCTCCGAGCAATCCACCGATCACCGGGCCAATGATGAAACCCAATCCGAATGCAGCTCCCACGATCCCGAAATTCTGCGCCCTTTTTTCAGGCGTGCTGATATCGGCGATATAGGCGGTAGCCGTGGTAAAGCTGGCGCCGGTAATACCGGCGATCACACGACCCACGAATAACCAGGCGAGGGATGGGGCAAATGCAAGGAACAGGTAATCGATCCCGAAACCGAACAATGAAATGAGGAGGATGGGCCTGCGGCCATAGCGGTCGCTCAGGTTACCAAGCAAAGGAGCACAAAGGAATTGCATCACGGCATAGGCGAACAGCATCCAGCCCCCATATTCAGAGGCTTTGCTGAGGTCCGTATGCCCGAGGGCCATGATAAGTTTCGGCATCACGGGTATAATGATCCCGAAGCCGGTAACATCGATCAGCAGCGTCACGAAGATGAATCCCAATGCAGCAGAGCCGGAACGTTTCATAGAAAATAGTTTGAATGATTAAAAGCAGCAGCAAAATAAATACATAAATCCTGAGCCTCCACCCATATTTCAGCAATACCCCGGAATTTTCCGGTTAAAGCCGGAATACTGGCGGTGAATGCGGAAAAAAAAACCCCGCTTTCGAGCGGGGTGAATTATCGGTACAATGAAACTATTAATAACGGTTGTTATAACTGTTATTACGCGGAGTGAAAGAACGTTTTTCACTGCGCTCTTCGCGGGGACGAGCTTCAGTTACTTTGATAGCTCTTCCTTCAACCATACCACCATCCAGTTCACGGATAGCTTTTTGAGCTGCCTCGTTGTCGGGCATCTCTACGAAACCGAATCCACGGCTTCTGTTGGTGAATTTGTCGGTAATAACTTTTGCAGAGGTAACTTCACCGTACTCGGCAAAAAAATCGTTCAGGTCCTCGTCAGTGACGTTGAAACTCAAATTCGAAACATAAATGTTCATACAAATAACTGGTTAAATTTTAATAATCATCTGAGAAGTAAGCAGGAGTAAAGAAGACTAGCTAACGATTAGCGGATTTGCGTAGCAGGAGAAATCGTTCACTTACTAAATGCTCAATCACTCAAATTTCGGCGCAAAGGTAGTTCCTTTTGGGCAAATTAACTACAATTCATTATTAAACCTTTATTAATACAAAGCACTGGGGCACACCTGCCTATAAAATTATATCCTCATTCTTTCTTGCTCCCTTCGTCCGCCGCTACCTCAATTTACCTAATTTTGCTGCTCTTATATTTCATAGCATGGCTGCACAACAATTCGACTTCGGAATGATCGGCCTGGGCGTTATGGGCAGAAATTTGCTCCTCAATATGGCCGATCATGGTTTCAAGGTAATAGGCTTCGATAAAGACAAAGAAAAAACAACCGCCTTCGAACAGGCAGCATCCCCCGGCACTACGGTAAAAGGGGTCGACAGCCTCCAGGCCATGACCGGTGAGCTGGCGCTCCCCCGAAAGATCATGATGCTGGTGCCCGCCGGTAAACCGGTCGACGATGTGATCGAAAGCCTGCTGCCCGTAGTGCAGAAAGGCGATATCATCATCGACGGCGGCAATTCACATTATACCGATACGCTCAGACGGGTTCAGTACCTCGCTGAAAAAGGCATCCATTTCATGGGAGTGGGCGTTTCAGGCGGTGAACAGGGCGCCCGCACCGGCCCCAGTATTATGCCGGGCGGTGATGAAGCAGCTTATCCGCACGTTCAACCCATGCTGGAAGCCATCGCTGCCAAAGTGAATGGCGAACCCTGCGTGGCGCATCTCGGCAAAGGCGCTGCAGGTCATTATGTGAAGATGGTGCACAACGGTATCGAATATGCCATCATGCAACTGATCAGCGAATGTTATGATCTCCTGCATCGTGGGGCCGGACTGAATAACGACGAGCTGCACCAGGTCTTCGATTCCTGGAATAAAGGCGAACTGCAATCCTTCCTCGTGGAGATCACGGCAGATATTTTCCTGCAGCCCGACGATAGATCAAAGAACCGTCTTGTTGATATGATCCTCGACAAAGCCGGCGCGAAAGGCACCGGTAAGTGGACCTCACAAGACGCCATGGAGATCGGGGTTCCTATCCCCACGATTGATATGGCCGTGACCATGCGCAATATTTCAGCGCTCAAAGAAGAAAGATTAAAAGCCAACTCTCTCTATAAAACAAGTTTCGGGAAGATCGGCGCCCCAAAAGATCAATGGATCGCACAGGTGCATGATGCCCTGTTCTTCGGCGTACTGATCAGCTATGCGCAGGGATTGAGCCTGCTGCACAAAGCCTCCGGCGAGCTTGCCATGGACATACCATTGCCGAAGGTCGTAAAGGTCTGGAGAGGCGGCTGTATCATCCGCTCCTCCCTGCTCGACCTGTTCACCCAGATCTATCAACAGAACCCAGGGCTCGAAAATTTGTTATTAGATGAGCGGATCGCTAAACTGCTGCAGGCCAAAGAACAAAACCTGCGCACCGTAGCATCCGCTGCCATTCAACATAAATATGCCATCGGCGGATTATTAAGCGCATTGAGCTATTTCGATGCGTACCGCAGCGGCCTGTTGCCTGTGAACCTTATCCAGGCACAACGCGATTATTTCGGCGCTCATACCTATCAGCGGACCGATGAGGCCGGCACTTTCCATACTGTCTGGAACAGGTAGTTGAACCATCCAATAAATATTGACAAAAGAAGATAGAAGAATATGCAAAACCATAAAAGACCACCCGCCTCACTCTTATTCATCTTTGGAGGTAGCGGCGATCTGAACCATAGAAAATTATCTCCAGCCCTCTATAATTTGTTCATCGACGCCTGGATGCCCGATAAGTTCAGCATCGTAGGCATCGGCCGCAGGCCATTCTCCGACGACGATTACCGTAAACACCTGCTCGACGGCATTCAGCAGTTCTCCCGCCGTAAGGGAGAACAGAACGGGAAATGGCAGGAGTTCTCGCAACATGTGAACTACCTGCAGATGGATGCAGAGAATGAGGCCGATTACCAGAAGATCGCCGAGATCGTGAAACAGAAGGAACAGGAATTCGGGGAGCATCCCAACGTGATCTTCTATATGGCAGTAGCGCCACAGCTCGTTCCTGATATTGCCCGTAAGCTCGGGCCGCTCAATATTTGCGCCGATACCAGGTGCACCCGCATCGTGGTGGAAAAACCATTCGGACATGACCTTCAAAGCGCACATGAACTGAATGCCCTGCTGGCAAGCATGTTCGATGAATCGCAGATCTATCGCATCGACCATTATCTCGGAAAGGAAACAGTTCAGAATATACTGGCCCTGCGCTTTGCCAATGCGCTCTTCGAACCTATCTGGAACAGGAATTATATCGAGCATGTACAGATCACGGCGGCCGAAACCGTTGGCGTGGAAGGCAGAGGCGATTATTATGAAAATTCCGGCGCTCTGCGCGATATGGTGCAGAACCATATTCTCCAGTTGATGTGCATGATCGCTATGGAAGCCCCTGGAACTTTCGATGCGAATGAGATCCGCAACAAAAAAGTAGATGTGTTGAATGCTATCCGCAAGATCGACCGTGAGGATGTACATGCACATGCCGTGAGAGGACAGTATTCTCCCGGCTGGATGAAGGGAAAAGAATTGCCAGGCTATCGCCAGGAAAAGAACGTAAATGCCGAATCGACGATCGATACGTTTGCTGCCGTTAAATTCTATATCGACAACTGGCGCTGGCAGGATGTGCCTTTCTATGTACGCACCGGCAAGCGGCTGCATGAAAAATCAACCATCATCACTGTCCAGTTCCGCCCGGCCCCCTATTACGCATTCCCGCCGGAGGCTGCCGATACCTGGCGCCCCAACCGGCTTACGATCAGTATACAACCGGAGATGGATATACGCCTGCGCTTCCAGGCCAAACGCCCCGGGCAATCGATGACCCTGAACCCGGTGGATATGATCTTCAATTATAAAGATGCGTATGACGGTGATGAGCCCGAAGCTTATGAAACCCTGCTGCTCGATGTAATGGAAGGCAATGCCACGCTGTTCATGCGCTCAGACCAGGTGGAAGCAGCCTGGAAGATCATTATGCCGATCCTCGATGTATGGGAAACAAGACCGCCTGTAGATTTTCCCAATTACGCACCTGATAGCTGGGGACCGGAAGATGCGGAAGCGCTGATCGCGCGCGACGGCCATAACTGGATCACCATGCCTCAGCCACATAAGGAGTAAACCGATACCTGCCATTTATCTTTCAAATCATGCAACATATCTATAAAGATCCCGCTGCGGTAAGCCATGCACTGGCTGAATGGACCACCAACCTGATCGAAACGACTTTGAAAGAACAGGACCGTTTCACCTGGGTGCTTACCGGTGGCAACTCCCCCAAAGAATTGTATGATCTCCTGTCGAAGCCTCCTTACCGGGAAAGGATCAACTGGAAGAAGCTCCATATTTTCTGGGGCGATGAGCGTGCCGTACCGTATGAAGACAGTCGCAACAATGCAAAAATGACCTTCGATCATTTACTGAGCCATGTACCGGTAAATCCGGAACAGGTGCATCTCATGCAAACGAATATCTCACCTGAAGCATCAGCCGAAGCCTATGAAGCTATCCTGCATGAATACTTTCCTCCTGAAAGCCCTACGTTCGATCTCGTATTGAATGGAATGGGAGATGATGGGCATACCCTCTCGCTCTTCCCGCATACAGCGGTGATCCATGAAAAGAAAGCATGGGTGAGCTCTTTCTACCTCGATGCACAGCAGATGTATCGCATCACCCTGACCGCACCCATAGTGAACCGCGCAAAGAAGATCGCTTTCCTCACTTTCGGTAGCAATAAAGCAAATGCATTGTACGAAGTATTGAAAGGTGCACGGAATGTTGACCTGTATCCATCACAGATCATACAACCTGCCCATGGTGAGGTGGATTGGTTCGTGGATGAAGCAGCAGCGGCTTTACTCAAATAATAGCAGGCTGCCTTTTACCTGACCTGCCGCAACCAGTCATTGATCCCTTTGCAGATCTTTTTGGCAACATCCGCATGGAACCGCGGGTCGAGGATCCGTTTTTCATCTTCTTCATTGCTCAGGAATGCGATCTCCACCAGGCAATTCGGGTATTCGGTGGGGCCGCTCAGTGCAAAATTGAAGTTACCTATATTGCCGTAATCGCTGAGACCCAGTTGCAGCATACGTTTCAGGATAGCCTGTGTAAGCGGCCTGAACCCGATATAGCGATAATAGGTGCTGGTCCCTTTTACGGCAGGGTTGCCGGCGGAATTGAGGTGCAGGCTGATCAGCAAGTCGGGGTTCTGTTGGCGGAGCAACAGTGTGCGGTCTACCATGCTGATATCGGTATCATCGGTGCGCGTCATCACCACTCTCACTTTTTTTCGTTCCAGTGTTTTTTTAAGCGCATGCGCGAATTTGAGCGTATACTCTTTTTCAAGCGCTTTGCTGGTCTTCCCGGAAGCGCCGGTATTGGCGCCACCATGCCCTGCATCGATCGCGATCACCAGGTTCCTGTAGCGTAAGGAAGTTGGTTGACGTTTTACCCGGACCATGAGGCGCTTGCCGGCACTATCGTAAGAGATCAGGTGGCCCCAGTGTTGGGGGTGTTTCAGATCGATGTAAATGCGCATCACATCATCTTCTACCTGTTCATACCAGGCATTTTTGATCTCTTTCGCAGTCGTTTTTTGTGTTATCCAGTTGCTATTGGAAGTAGCCCCGAAAATATCCACCACGATCCGCGAAGGATCGATCTGCTGAATGCTTCTGTAGGGCAGTCGCTCTTCCAGGCTTACCGCTACCACGTCGTTGCGGTCATTCCCGGACACATTCCAGGAGCCTGTTAAATAATACCGTTTGCTGTGCAGGCTGGAATCGGCCACCACACTGGATTTGGAGATAAAGGCCGTATGTTGGCGGGATAGCTGTACAATATAATCCGTTCCCAGTGAATCGACCACTTTCAATACGATATTGGTATCCAGGTATCCCATTTTAGCGCCTCCGAGCCTGTCGTCTCCCGGCCCGTATTCAAGAAAGGGAAGCTGGCCTGTTGTACGAACGAGAAAGGATTTTTTAGTGGTATCCTGGGCGGGGGATAAGAGGGGAAGGAGGAGAATGAGGAAGAGAAGTCTGAACCGGGATTTTTGGGATGATTGGGATAGGTGGGATGGATGTCTCATGTTTTGTTTGATCATTGCTTATTTGATAAAAGTAAAGAGGGCATATCAAAAATACGATATACCCTCTTATAATTTTCTTTCATCATCATCTAACTATCTCATCCATCCCACCTATCCCAATCATCCCAAAAATCCTAGTTCAGACGATTCAGGAGGCCGACAGCTTTTTCCAGATCCGTCTCCTCGATTCCTTGGCATTGAATGCGTCCACTTTAGTGAAGCGTTTCAATCCGAGCAGCATCATACGTTGCTCATCACCGTCGGCAAATGCATTGATGGCATCTTTTCCGTATTTGGCGATGCGGTCGGCAGCATCATAGAGATAAGTCCTGGTAATATCCAGCTCGAACTGAACGGCAGCTTCGCCTTTGCGTTCAGCGAGTTTCATGGCGCGGAGCAGGGCGCTTTCTGCGTTGAAGGTCTCGATGGCCATATCGGCAATATTCATGAGGACCTCCTGTTCCTGTTCGATCTGCATCATCAATTTCTGAACGGCTGCGCCGGCAGTCATGAGGATAGCTTTCTTGAAATTGGCGATGGCCTTTTTTTCTTTGGCAAATGCCTCATCATCGCCGCTGCCGAAATCAGGAATGCTCATCAGCTCTTTTTGAACGGCCATGGCGGGGCCCATCAGGTCGAGCTTTCCTTTCATGGCGCGTTTGAGCACCATATCTACGGTGAGCAGGCGGTTGATCTCGTTGGTGCCTTCGTAAATGCGGTTGATTCGGCTATCGCGGTATGCTTTTGAAATGATATACTCATCGCTGAACCCGTTGCCGCCGTGGATCTGTACGCCTTCATCCACTACAAAGTCGAGCATTTCACTGCCATAGACTTTCAGGATGGCGCATTCGATGGCATACTCTTCTGCAGCGCCGAGCAGGGCTTCATTGAATGGTTTGCCGGAGGCGATCAGCTCCTGTTCTTTATCGTCGATGTATTTGGCGGTGCGGTATAAGGCGCTTTCGGCTACCCACATCCGTATGGCCATCTCGGCGAGCTTGTGTTTGATGGCGCCGAAATTGGTGATGGGGGTTTTGAACTGTTCGCGCGTGGCAGCATACTGAATGGAGGTGGTCGCTGCCCTTCCTGCCCCGCCCAGTGCGGCCGCGCATAATTTCAGGCGACCAATATTGAGAATATTGAAAGCGATGATATGCCCTTTCCCGATCTCTCCCAAAAGGTTTTCAACAGGCACCTTGCAGTCCTGGAAATAAAGCTGAACGGTAGAAGATCCTTTGATCCCCATCTTATGTTCTTCGGGGCCCCGGGTAAATCCTTCAAATCCCCTCTCCACGATGAAGGCGGAGAACTTATCTCCATCTATCTTGGCAAATACAGTATAAACATCGGCAAAGCCACCGTTGGTGATCCAGCATTTCTGTCCGTTGAGCAGATAATGTTTTCCATCGGCGCTCAGCTTCGCAGTTGTTTTTGCACCGAGGGCATCGCTGCCGCTGTTCGGTTCCGTTAAACCGTAGGCGCCCTTCCATTCGCCGCTGGCGAGCTTTGGGATATACTGTTTCTTTTGTGCTTCTGTTCCGAAATAAAGGATGGGCAGGGTGCCGATACCGGTATGGGCCGCCACAGCCACGGAAAAGGAGAAGCCTCCGCCCAATGCTTCATTCACGAGCGTGGAAGTGATGAAATCCTTGCCGAGACCGCCATACTGCTCTGGAATCGAAGCCCCGAGCAATCCCTGTTCACCAGCTTTGGCTACAAGCGAAGGCATGAGGCCGGGCTCCAGTTTATCGATCCGGTCGATGATGGGAAGGATCTCGGTATCGAGAAATGAGGTACACATATCTTTCACCATCTGCTGCTCCTCATTAAAGTCTTCGGGGATGAAGGTATCGAAGGGAGAGCTTTCCCTGATCAGCCATTCGCCGCCTTTCAGAACGGACTTTTGCTGCATTGTGGTACTACTCATAAAAATTTTTTAATGGTAATGGAATGAGGCTTATTTTAAATTGTCGTAAACGATCTGCAGCACTTCCTTGCACACGTCGATGCGTTCGACCGGCACCCCTTCCAGGGCTTCGTTCAATGTTTCTTCGGCCAGTTCCATACTCTCTTCCTGCAATTTCTGTGCTTGTTTGGTCAGGAATACGAGGTTCATGCGCCTGTCCGATTCAGAAGGCACGCGTTTCACCAACTGAAGCCGTTCGAGGTTATCGACCAGCCTGGTTATGCTGGGCTTATCACGGAAAGTGGCATTGCACAATTCCTGCTGGCTGATGCCATCCTGTTTCCAGAGATGATATAATACACTCCATTGCTCGATGGTCACATTCAATCCGGCCGCATTGAATTTCTTCTGCAGCCGCCTGGCTATGGCCGTGGACGCTTTACCCGTGATAAAACTGTATAATTCTCCTTTTTTGAATTGGTTGTTTGGCATATAGTTGTTTATACAACTAATCAAACTTAGGATTTTTTTGTGGGATGGACAAGTTTTTCTTGGGGGGTTTCGGTACGTTGGAAGGTTAACAAGTTGAAAAGTTGACAAGGCAGTTCCGGAAGGCGGAGAATCCCCTTGTTAACTTTTCGACTTGTTAACTTTCCATCCTCACTTTACATTAAAATAAATTGTACTTTTATCGCCCTACCCTTTTCGAAAAACCCGCTTATTTCTCCACATCAAGAAGGCTTTAACTCGTAAAACTCCAGGAACATGAAAAAGCTCCTTTGCCTGTTGCTGCTGGCATTAGCCGGCCTTGATGTTTTTTCCCAACACAAATTCGCTGTTATCGGATCTTCAACCGCCGGTGGTACAGGCGCCTGGCCTTATGATAGCGCATGGGCGCGGCGATTCAATTACTATTATAAATACCAGTTACATATCCTCGACACAACTTATGTATTGGCCGTAGGTGGCTACCCTGTTTACAAAGGCATGCCCACCAGCTATGTGCCTCCGCCTGATCGCGAATATGCCGATCCTGCAGTGAATGTAACTCGTGCGCTCGAACTGTTGAGCGATCTTACCATTCCTTCCAACGGTGTTGTGGTAGTGAACTATCCATCCAATAAATACGATATCTATTCCATTCCGGAGATCATGTTCTGCCTGCAGACCATCTACGATTCTGTGGTGAAAGCAGGTCACCGTTGCTATATAGTTACCTCACAGGTACGATCGGACGGGGTTTTCGGCACTTCGGCCATGAAGCGAAAACTGGCCGATATCAAGGATTCCATCCTCAACCGCTTTGGTGAGGCGCATACCCTGAATTTCTACGATGGGATGTACAACCCGGCCGATACCACCCTGCTGCCCATCTATGCGGCGCCGGATAATATACACTTCAACAATACCGGCCATCGGGTAATTTTTGAAAGGGCCCGTGATAAACAATTGTTCGGCGGCACCCTCCCGGTAAAACTGGAGCGTTTCACGGGCTCTATGCACGACCATGCAGTACAACTGGCATGGACAGCCGAATTAACAGAACCAGAGGCCAGCTTCCTGGTTGAACGAAGCCATGATGGCGTTCATTACGAATCCCTGAAAAGCATTGAAGCCAAACAGCAGGCCGGTGCACAATCCTTCAGTTTCAATGATCTTCAACCTTTGCCGGACCTTAGTTTCTATCGCCTTGAAATGAAAGACCGATCTGGTAGTGTGTTCTCCAAAGTGATCAGGATAGTAAATCCACTTCCCGGCATCACGCTCAAAAAACTCTACCCGGTACCAGCGCAACGAACGCTCACCATAGAACTTTCTGCGGAACAGGCATACAATATCTCCTGCAGTGTGATCGGCACAACAGGAACAACCCTGTTGAAGACAGGCAGGGTGGTGAGAAAAGGTGAAGGAAAATTCACGATACCGGTAGATTATCTTCCGGCCGGACATTATTTCTTGTTGCTTCAATATGGTAATGGTAAAACGATTTTAAAGGCCTTCACGAAGTAGATATATAAATAAATTGAACGTAGATTTGGTGTCTGACGTTCATATGCAAACTGCTTCCATCTCATTCCGTCATTCGCAGGTCCATTACAGTTTTGATGGTAATGGGCCCCGTTTGTTGCTCTGCTTTCACGGCTATGGCGAATCGGAAGAGAGTTTTCGGTTTTTGGAAAATTATCTGCACGATGACTACCGCGTGGTAGCCATCGATCTTCCCTTTCATGGCAATACACAATGGAAAGACGGGCTCGTATTCACTTCAAGTGACCTTCAGCAACTGATGCAGTCCATCCTCTCACAACTAGGTTATGACGACAGCCGCTATACACTGATGGGATTCAGTATGGGAGGAAGAATGGCCCTGAGCCTGCTTCAATCGGCTCCCGAACGTGTTGAAAGGTTGATCCTGCTGGCGCCGGACGGACTGAAGGTGAACAGATGGTACTGGCTCGCCACGCAGACCTGGCTGGGCAACCAGCTTTTCCGGTTCACCATGAAACATCCGCGCTGGTTCTTCGTGGTGCTGAAGATCGGCAACAGGATGGGCCTCATCAACCAGAGCATTTACAAATTCACCGGCTACTATATCAATGATGAAGCGATCAGGATGGAATTGTATCACCGGTGGACCTGTATGCGAAAAATAAGGCCTGATCTTCCCACCATTCAATCGCTGGTCCGCCAATACCAAATCCCCGTAAAATTGTTGTATGGCGGATTCGATCGCATCATTTTGCCGAAGCGGGGTGAAAAATTCAGGCAAGGCATCGAAGAATATTGCACGCTGGAGGTGATCCCTGCTGGTCATAAGGTATTGCAGGAAAAAAATGTGGAGGCCATATTAGCATTGTTTTGAATATTGGGCTTTCAAATTTTACAATCGTATATTTATCGCCATAAGCATTGAGCCGATGCCGCTTTTCCTGCTCATATTTTTTTTACTGCTGGTCGCCTATTCATTCCTGATCAGTTATTACCACCAGGCCTGGAACAGGATGCCCGTCTATGATCCACAGGAACCTACCGGCTCCACATTCATTTCAGTGATCATCCCCATGCGCAATGAGGAAACCAATATTCTGGCATTGCTGGGATCGTTGTCGCGCCAGCGTTATCCCCGCTCCCTGTTCGAGCTGGTCCTCATCGACGATCATTCTACCGATAATACCTGGCCGCTCCTGCAGCAGGCATCTTCCACCGGCATGGCTGTTCAGGCCATTTCATTGAAAGAACATGCGGGCGATCAGACCAACACCGCTTCCTACAAGAAAATGGCCATCGATGCGGGCATCGGCTCATCGAAAGGGACTTTGATCGTAACCACGGATGCCGATTGCGAGTTCCAGGAAGATTGGCTGACCACCATCGCTTCGTTCTATGAATCGACAGGAGCAAAATTCATTGCCGCACCTGTAAGGATCAGGAGCAGATCTTCCTTGCTGTCTGTCTTCCAGACACTCGATTTCCTCACGTTGCAGGGGATCACCGGTGCTTCAGTGTTCCGCCATATCCACTCCATGTGCAATGGCGCCAATCTCGCTTATGAAAAACAGGCATTCATAGAAGTGAAAGGTTTCGACAAGATCGATCACCTGCCTTCGGGCGATGATATGTTCCTCATGCATAAGATCTATAAAAGGTATCCCGATAAAGTCTTTTACCTCAAGAACAGATCGGCGATCGTCGATACTGCGCCGGTGGAAAGCTGGAAAGCGTTCTTTCACCAGCGGGTGCGGTGGGCGAGCAAAGCAGACAGCTACGACGATAAACGCATCTTCTGGGCCCTGCTGCTGGTTTACCTGGTGAATGTGGGTTTCCTCATAATGGCCATTACAGCATGCTGGAAAGCCCTGTGGGCCTTCTTTTTCATCATCCTGCTGCTGGCGAAGGTGCTGATAGAATTCCCTTTCGTGAATGCAGTAGCTATCTTTTTCGATCAGCAACGTTTGATGAAATATTTCCCTTTCCTTCAACCGGTACATATCTTATATACCATTATTGCCGGCTGGTTCGGTAAATTCGGCTATTATGAGTGGAAAGGGCGCAGGGTTAGGAAATAGGTGAACCATCAAACACTTTATCAAGAAAAGTAACATCCAAATATGTCTACCGACCCGTCAAGATCAGTGTGGAGGCGATTAAGAAAGAACAAAGGCGCTTTGTTCGGAATGGTGATCATCGTGTTGTCGGTGTTCGTAGCCCTGTTCGCTTATTTGCTATCACCCGACGGATCACCCAATGCCAACAGGATGATCGTGGAGATCGGTGGGCAGAAACCCGGCTTCACACAACAATTCCTGCGGATACCCAATAACAGGAATATAAGCACTGCTTCTTTCGCTGAAAGGTTACTGTGGGGGCAGGAAGATCAATACCTCTACATTCCTATCACCGGGTACAGCACTACGAAAGACAGTCTCATCATCCAACAATACATCGATGAAGGGATCAGCGAGCGGGTGGCTTACGGATTGAACATACCTGGCTGGTCAATCGTAACGCAAAAGTTCAGGTTGGGCACAGATAAATATGGCCGCGATATCCTGAGCAGGTTACTGGTAGGGGTTCGGGTGAGCCTCAGCGTTGGATTGGTGACCGTGCTCATTTCCCTGAGCATTGGCGTATTGCTGGGAGCGCTGGCGGGGTTTTACAGGGGGCGGACAGATGATCTGATCATGTGGTTCATCAATGTGCTCTGGAGCATTCCCACCTTGCTGCTGGTCTTCGCCATCACCTTGATGTTGGGAAAAGGTTTCTGGCAGGTATTTGTAGCCATTGGCCTCACGATGTGGGTGAATGTGGCGCGTATCATCCGGGGCCAGGTATTGAGCGTGCGGGAGATGGAATATGTAGAAGCAGCGAGGGCGCTGGGCTATTCACAGGGGAGGATCATTGTACGGCATATATTACCCAATGTGATGGGCCCCGTGATGGTAGTGGCCGCCTCCAATTTTGCATCGGCCATTGTGATCGAGGCCGGGCTTAGTTTTTTGGGAGTAGGCGTACAGCCGCCTCAGCCGAGCTGGGGTTTGATGATCAAAGAGAACTACAATTTCATCATAACGCATAATCCTATGCTGGCATTGGCCCCTGGATTTGCCATCATGTTACTGGTATTGGCGTTCAACCTGCTGGGAAATGGATTGAGAGATGCGCTGGAAGTACGGGAAGGATAATCATTTCCTCGAATAGCGGTAGCTTCCTGTCCACTTATTGGTATTACAGCTTTTTGAAGTGATGGTGATCTCCACTATACAGGTAGTGCTGGCCGGAGTGTTGGTGATACTGAAATTATTGACGCCGGAAACTGCATTCACACTGGAGGTGAAGAATGGTGTGTTATTGCCATCGGGGCGGGCTTTTACATCGATGGTGGCGCCTGCGGAGGGGAATCCGCCGGTGATATTGACTGCCAGGGAAAAATTAGGCCCTGGTGCAGCAGGTTCTGTTGAATTCACGGCCGGGGTTGTGGTGACCTGGATAGCTGCTTCCGAGCAACTGCCGTTTCCTCCGCCACCGCCTTTGCTGCAGTTCGACAGGGTTACCAGGGTGGCCAATACGATCAGAGCAGGTATAAATAATTTTTTCATGCCGGACATAATGAGTGCTGATTTAGAAAACTACTATTTAAAAATAGCATTTAATTCATGGATTGAAAACAAAATATTTATTGTGCGCGGTCACGTGTTTTTGTACCCTGCCGGTGTTCAGGGGGTGTAGACCTGCACATTGCGATTGAAGCTTTCTTCCAGTGAAATAAAGGTCTCTGTACGTTCGATCCCTTTTATCTTCTGTAATTCATCATGTAATACAAACCTCAATTGATTGATATCTTTGCAGATCACTTCGGCGAACATGCTGTAGTTACCGGTAGTATAATTCAGACGGATGATCTCGGGGATCTTCTGCAATTCCTTTGCAACAAAATCATATAGTGAGCTTTTTTCAAGATAGATCCCGATGAAGGCGATCACATCATAGCCCAACTGCTTCATGTCCACATTTAATTTAGTACCTTTAACGATACCTGCTTCCTGAAGTTTTTTGATGCGTACATGAATAGTACCCCCTGATACGTATAATTTTTTTCCCAGGTCGGCGTAGGAAACTTCCGCATTATCTATCATTTCGTGAATGATCTGCAGATCCAGTTTGTCAAGATTCAATTTCGCTCCCATTTTACAATCGGTTTTTATACAAATTCAAATCATCAATGCAAATATTTGTATATTATCGAAATATTCAAAATTTTTGTTGAAAATAATTCAACAAACAGGGAATTTTTTTTAATATTGCATTGAAATCGTTCTTAACATAACAATTCAGACACTGTGGAGTGATGGAACTTTGGCAGACATGCCCTCTTGTCTCGGGGGTGGGGATCACAGGATAAACGTAGTGTAATGCCGGGGCCGTTTCGGCGGGCCCGACTGGGGTTGACCACCACAGATTGCGCTATAGCTAACTGCCCCGTGGAGGTTCGAATCCTCCCTCTACAGCCGGAGTGGCCCTGCATAATTGCGGGGCTTTTGCTTTTTTAACCACGAAGGCACGAAGTCACAAAGGATAGGTAAGTTAAGTTCAGGCAGTGCTTTCGAACATAGCTTTGTGCCTTATTGGTATTCCAAAACATCAAGGTGTTGATCATTCAATGAAGGCACGAAGTTATCTTCAGTAATGTTGACTGAATCTAAAACTCCCTATCCTTTGTGACTTCGTGCCTTCGTGGTCAAAAAAATTCACTCCCCTTCATTACATTTGCCCCCATCATGGGACAAAAGAAATTGCAACGGTTTGCAGAAGTGAGCACTTTCCGGAATGTGCTGCAGTACCCGGAGAATATGGCCGGGAACTGGAATGGGTTTTTTCATAATGATCATCCCATCGTATTGGAACTGGCCTGCGGCAAAGGAGAATATGCTGTGGGGCTAGGCAGGATGTTCCCCGATACCAATTTCCTGGGCGTTGACCTGAAAGGGAACCGCATCTGGGTAGGCGCAAAAAAAGCATTGCAGGAGAACCTGCATAACGTGGGCTTTCTTCGCACCCAGATCGACCGTATCGCTACTTATTTTGCCCCGGGCGAAGTTTCAGAGATATGGCTCACCTTCCCCGATCCGCAGCTCCGTACCTCCAAAGCGCGCAAGAGACTCACGCATCCCAAGTTCCTGCGGCTGTACCAGCAAATCCTGAAGGATGGTGGTATCATTCATCTGAAAACAGACTCTCCCAGCCTGTACCGTTTCACGAAATGGGTGATCGCTCTCTACCAATTACCTTTGCTGCAAGACAGCGACAACGTATACGCGCAGGAAAACCCAGGCCAGGTGTTGCAGATCAAAACGCATTATGAAAGCCTCGATATCGCACAGAGCAACAGGGTGCATTACCTGCAATTCAGGTTACCTGCTGCCCCGCTGCCCGATAAAGATCCAGAATTAAAAGCATTGCTGCTTGAAGAAGAATCTGACAGAAGGAATTGATTTCTATTATAACGAGCAGGGGTATATGGTGCTGACCGAACAATATCACCTGGAAAGAGGCTATTGCTGCGGCAACGGATGCAGGCATTGCCCGTATGAATACGAGAATGTGCCGGAACCCCGCCGCAGTGAATTACTGGAAAAACGTAAACAGGATGGCTACCCGAAAAAAGACAGCTAGGCCCGTTAAAGAAAAAATGGCCGTAGTGAACCCTTCCGGCAGGAAGGACACCAGTTTTTTTGAGCAGGTATTCGAGGTGGCGCGCCAGATCCCGAAAGGGCGCGTTACTTCCTATGGCGCTATCGCCGCCTGTCTCGGCGCCCGTTCTTCCTCACGGATGGTAGGCTGGGCCATGTTCCTGGCCGATAAGGCAAAACCGAAGATCCCTGCGCACCGGGTCGTGAACAGCCTGGGGATACTGAGTGGTAAACATCATTTCAAACCGCCTGCACGCATGCAGCAGCTCCTCGAAAAAGAAGGCGTGAAAGTAAAGAACGACAAAGTGGTGGACTTCAAGAAATTGTTCTGGGACCCGGCGAAGGAGTTATAAATTTTCGTTTGTTGATTATAGTTAGTAGTTGGGGGTTCTTAAAAATGCTGTTACATCTCAAGCAGTGTTGCGTACATCGTTTCGTCGATCAGTACACCATATTTTTCACTTTCCATCCTTGTTGCCAGGGTATTTTGACCGGGATAGGCTACTGGCCTGCCTGGGGTAACCGGTGTACTGTTCTGTGAATATTGGATGATCGATTCGATCAGCGCTTCATGCAGGTCGGGCCTGTACAGGCTGATAAAGCATTGTGTGATGCCGTATTCTGCACCAGACCTTGTGATCATCTCCGTTGACCGGCCCCCGCTCAATGCCACCAGCACAATATCGAGTATCATGGCCAGGCCCGATCCCTTCCAGTAACCGGCAGGCAGTGCTCTTTTCGTGGCGCGTACAGCCGATGGATCATGGGTGATATTTCCCTGGGCATCGTATCCACCGGGAAAAGGCAGTTGTTGTTTCTTCAATTCATATTCCTGCATCTTACCATAAGAGAATTGCGACATGGCCATGTCGAGCACTACATGGCCCTCTTTTCTCGGCACTGCTATCACTAGGGGGTTGTTTCCCAGTACCGGCTCAATACCGCCCCAGGCGGGCATTCCGGCGATAGCATTGGTGAAACAGATGCCGATACATCCGGCATCGGCTGCCTGCCAGCCATAGGTGCCGCCGCGCATCCAGTGATTGGTATTCCTGATGGTAACGCACCCGATACCATTTGTTTTGGAAAGTTCAACAGCCCTGTTCATAGAGACTGTTGCATTGAACATGCCGGGCCCAAGATGGCCATCCCATATTTCGAGTGCGCCATTCTGATCGATAGCATTGGGTATTGCCTGTGGATCGACCTGCCCGGCTTTCACCTGTTTTACAAATACGGGAAACCGGTTGAGGCCATGAGAATACACGCCATCCCTGCTATTGGACGCGAAGATATAGCTGCATCGATCTGCTTTGTCGGGGGGAAATGATAATGACAGCAAAACCCTATTGAATTCCTGCCGGAGTTGTTCGAATGGTATCCTCATACGATCGCATTTGTATAAAGATACGACCGCTTATTGTTCGGTCACCAGTTGATATCGAAGCCTACAGTGCCGATCAGTTCGATATAGCCGAAACTATGCCGGGCCTTGCCACCGTCGACCGTGAGGGCATTGGTATAATTGGCGAAACCGGTCTTGGCGGTGGCTTCGAGGAACCATTGATGGGCGAAATAATATTTTGCCCCGCCTTCCACACTGGCCATATAGCCGGCGAGGTGGAATTTATTGTCCAGCCTTTTCCCGAACAGGGTGACATCCGTTTTCGGGATCATGAAACCGGCGCCTACTTTCAGCATGGGCACGAAATAACCGGCACGCCTGTTTGTTTTGTTGAGTGGCCAGAACTGAACATAGTTGATATGGTAAAAGTTGGCACCATTGGTATGTTCGAAATGAAAAAAGTTGGAGGGAGTTACGGTGGTATCGGTATCGAAGTGTTTATCGCCCACATATCCTTTCACATGGAGTCGCTGGTTATCGCTTACGATGTATTTGGTATGGTCGAAATTGAGTTCGATGGCCTTGGTCTTGGCCTGGTTGAGATAGAACCCGATTCGGTAGTTGTATTGCGGAACGCTGATCTGGAGAGGTTTCTTGAAGATAGCGTCCATATCGTTCTGGTCGACCCCTCTTACCGAGTAAGCGGTAAAATCGTGCGGAACTCCATCTACGGCCCCTTTGAAGCGGATAGTGCTGCGGGTAAACCATTCGGTATTGTAGCCCCATTGGAGATACATACCTCTAATGCCGGTACGCGTTTGTCCGAATGCGGCGAAGCGGCAAATGAACAAGACGAAGAATAGTGTAGTGTACTTTCTCAACGCAGTGGCGGTTGAGGTTTGGTACCATGTCCTGGTCTGGGGTTTGAGCCTATACTGCATAGCGAGCGGATTGATTTGGTTGACTGAAGTCAAAATATGGTTATGACGTTCAGGATCAAAAACGCTGCAAGGTAAGGGGATTTTTGGTAATAGGAAGAAAATGTGGGGTGAAGAAATTGTGGGAGGTTGGGGTATTGGAAATGCTCCTATTATGTACGCCCAACTTTACATACTTTAAACGATGGCCCCAAAATGCCTTATTATAGAATCAAATACATCTTCATCAATATCCTTTATCATAAATTGTCTAATTAAAGTATCGTCCTTAAAAGCAATTCGGAGAAAGACCTCTTCTCTCTGTATTTTATACCAAACTTTCCTTTTTTCAAACATGAAGTCTTGTAGTTTACCGTTAACTATTCTTATATGGTCTTTTGTATGATACTCGACTTCTACGCTATCGTCTGATCGGACAATATGTATAATGTAATCTTTTGCCCAACTACGAAACTCAATCAGGTTCAGCATTAAAAAGAATAGCAAAACATAAATAGCATTGATAAATGAGGATATCAAACTAACACCTATTAAAAAGACAGCATAAAGAATACAAGCTTCTTTAACCCAGATTGTGGTCCTTTCCCAATACTTCAAGGGCTTTGCCTTATATTCATTTGTATCTTGTATGATAATAAGCTTTCCCATGTGTACAGCAGGATAATCCCTAGTATCAGAAATGGGGTAATTCGAAAAAGGTTATTCCTAGGCATAACTACATAAAAAGAATAGACAGAATTATATAAGGTAAATGACACAATAACAAAACTCCTGTAGGCCGACGTTTTGTAAAGGAATCTTACTTCAGAATATAATCTTAATAGACTTCCAATATTTCTCCACTACCTACAGTATGTAGTCCTTCGCTAAAAGTAAACTGCTCCCCTTTTTTGAAATGATCATTACTGATCATTCCAGCAATAAAAGTAATATTAACTACTCCGCTTGTCCCAGGAATGAAAACATTCCCATGAATAAGATCTATTCGACCTGATAACTTAGTAGAAGCATCCTTGAAGGTAAATATTGGTCGATACCCGCTATTAAATGGAACTTTTCTTCCCGTGCCTTCTGAGAATAGTTCTATCCTTGCTTGTATTTTAATTAATTCATACATTGTATTGATAAATTACCATCCATGGTTCTTAAATGGGTTTGTTGGTTTTGGTGAGTAATTTAGGGGGCCGACTGATTGAACCTTATCTAGATAATCTGAAGGGATTCCTACCGCTTTCATGCCATCAGTTTCGAATCGACTTGCGTTCTTCATAATAGAATTAGGAATTTTAAATTTCATAATAGTATTCGGGACCCCATCTAATCCAAAATTATACTTTCCGAATTGGGCCGCATCGGATGCGGAGGTAGCAAACAACTTTTCCAGATTATAGCCAGAGCCTCCAATATTTCTGACTCCATGATCTAAAATATCCAACTTTTCTGCGTCGGATACTGCTCTAAACAGAGTAGTTGTACTACTTGTTTTTATTGCATTGGTAACTACTCCAGTTCCCTTTGTCAGGACAATCCCTTCTACAGTCTTTTCAATTCCAAATCCAACAGCATGCCCCCAATCATCGGCCGTCATATTAGGTATATTCTTCACAGCATCGATTCCACTTTGCACAACCTCATACCTCAACATCATCCCTTTCACGGAACCAGGGTTCATCATCTCTCCAATATTTTCCAATCCATGCCCAACATTTTTCCAACCCTGTACCGTTCCTAAGCTCTTGACAAAACTTTTAGTACTCTGATAACCATCCCTTAAGCCTACTCCTACATTATACCAAAAGCCCATGCCTGGAACGGTTGAATCACCTAACGGATCCGTATTCTTTATCGGATTATTTAGCATCCCAGAATAGGGCGACCATGCTTCCGCGCTTTCTATCTTTGGGTCTACCTGCCAAAATCGCCCTATTTGCGGATCAAGATTTCGATAAAAGGCATCATACATATTGATATCCAGATCCATATTCAACTCGATGCCATTGAATCTTTTCTTATTCTCTACATAGTTCGGTCTACGCGCTTGACTACTTATACCCGCCATCGTCAACCCGAACGGATAATAATGCGTCTCTTCCGTTAAAGGCCCTGAAAAATGCCTTACACTCAGGTCATTGAAAAATACATCCCAGTTCTGTGTCTCGTTACTTACATAAATATACAAAAAACCATTCTTGCTGACCTGTACGGTGACAGGCGCCAGGGCTTCAATTACATCCGCTGTATTCACTGGCATAGCACCACTGGAATTACTTACAAACTTAAACTGATCATCGAATAGTATCCAGTTCAGGTAAGCCTTGGGTTTGGAAGTCGGATTGGGATTGTTGCTGTTCCGGAAATTATTCAACCCAGCTAATAATGGGCTGGTGCCGGTATTGCTCAATTGCGACAGTGTGCCTTTCGAATTCCCTACACTTCCTACAATCCCTTCAGCCAGGGAGCTTAATATGTCCGCCAGTGCGTCACTGGTTGGCCCAGGACTGCCCTGAGGTCTGTAAAATGATTTCACTCCCAGATCAACTTTATCACCGCTCATCACTCTTAGTACCAACGATGGTCCTACCTTCTTGCCACTGCCATTCACCCTGGCCAGCGAATCGTTAGGATTGGTCGTTGAGCCATCTGTCGGGTAGCCACCTGGTACCAGTGATTTTGGATAGGATGTCGCTGGTATGTTGTCGAATAACTTACTTTCCTTTTCCCGGTATGCCGCTTCCATCGTGGCAACATACCGGGCCGTGTCCTGCTGTTCGGCCAACACCATACGCACATTGCCCAGGTGGTCTTTCAGAAAATAGTCATTTATCAACTGGTAGGCACTATCCCCATTCTCAAAATGTTTACTGATATACCGGATCCTGCCATCTTCGTGCCCGATGAACTGCAGCCTGTAAGTGTAGTCATTGGGATCAACGATTAGGTCTGTACTCCTACCTTCATAGACTATCCCATCTATATATGTGGTAGTGAGATACGAAGTATAAAAACCCTTTCTCTCCTGGGTTGTTTTTACCAGCTTATTGCCAGCAGCATCATAGGTATAGGTAATCGATCCCTTATTGGTGCTACCATTATCGAAAGTAATGGTGTTGGGTAAATTCAGGATATTATACCTAATGCTGCTGATATCTTTATTCCTGTCTAGTGTCAGGTTCCCATTGGCATCATAGTTATAATCATCCGAGAATAAATTGGTCCCATCCTTAAAATCTCCCAGTTTGCCATTATCCGATCCTGCTACTCCGTCTGTCACCCTGGTCAGTTTATTGCTGTTATTTTGGTAGATGTACATTAGTTGATCGATGGCAGAAGAACTGTTCAGCAACAATCCCTGCTGGTTCATGGTCAGAATATTTCCGTTCGCATCATAGCTCAAATTGCTCACCGTGAAATTCACATTAGCCGATCTGTCGAATACTGCCGAAGTGCCGCTACCTGATGCATACTGGTTGAAATCCGCCCCTGTCAGGCGGTTCAGGGGATCATAGGTAAAATCATATTTCCGCTTCTGTTGATCTCCTTCACTTTTCCAGATCGCTCCACTGATATTACCATTGTATTGGGGTGTAAATGTTCCCAGCGTGCCATTCTTATCATAGCCTAACTGCATTCCAAAATATTGATCGTTATTGGAACCGGCTGTGATATAGTCTTTGTTCATGGACAACAACCATCCTCTGATATTATACTCGTAGTCCAGTGATGTCAGCGCAGTACCTGTTGGCGCCCCTGGTTTGCTCCCAAACTTTTTCTTTTTCAACTTACCCAATGCATCATATTCATGTACAGCAATGGTCATCCACGCGCTCATCGCATTATTATTCACATTGGTATTGCTGAGCTTTTTCTCGGACTTTGTCAACCTGCCCAGATCATCATAACTCATCCTGGTCACCACCACTGTTGTCTGTGCCGGGGAGGCAATCTCCTGTTTTTGTACAGTGATAAGCGGTTGACCCGACCAGCTATACTGCGTGGTGGTCATATCCGTACTTCCAGTGATATTCTGCTTTTGTACCTGAATAATCCTTCCCCATTCATCATAGATCTGTGCAGAAGCCAGGTACACCGCAGGCATGCGGTCCAGTACTTTTACCTGTGACCAGGTTACCAACCCTTTGGTCGCAGTGCTTTGCACCGGCATCTGTGGATAGGGGAAAGTATTATTATTCGTGGCATCGAAATAGGCATCCCAGGTATTGAGATACGTGGAAGAAAGTCCGGCAGGTATGCCAGTATAATCATCATAGCCTGTTTTAGTCAGCCATTCCCAATAAGTAGTGGCAGGAGGTGAGGCAATTGGGAATGGGTATTCACTGGAAGTACTAGCCGCCGTCCGGTGTTGATCAAAGGTTCTGTTGGCCGTGCCACCGATGGGATAAGTGTTCAACAAAAGCCCCGTCTGTACCGGCCGGTTCAATTCATCATATAAAGTAACAGACCACTTATTAGCTATGCGCATGTTTGCATCCTGTGTCATGGCTACTCTGTCTCTGGCATCATAGACCATGTAGACTTCTCCTGCTCCCGGTACTTTTTTGGTGATCATCCGCCGACGTTCATCATAGTCATACCTGAAACATTGTTCATTCATTATATCTCCGTTCAGCGCATTGATGTTCCAACTGTTTTGCTGCAGCAACTCTACACCCCGGGGCTGGATCACCCCACGTAGCTGGTGAAGGTCATCGTAGATATAATAGGTGCACAGCCATCCTCCATGGCCTTCGGTGGGGGTGTTGTCCAGTTGTACTTTCTTGAGCACCACCTGACCTTCCTTGTCTTTGTATTCCACCGTCTTTTGCTGGTGTTCATCGATCGTCACCGTTTTGTATAACTGACCCGCATCGTACACCGATCCCGTGCTGAAATTATTACCGCTCACCGTCCAGATCCGTACTCCATCACTGGCTGTATTGACCAGGTATTGAGTACTCATCCGCCGCCGGGTGTTGGGATCGGTATTGTCCTCACTGCCTGCCCAACTGTTGCCGGGCGCATACACTTCCAGCACCCGGTTCAATGGAGATGCTTCATAGTTGGTTTTACTGTAGTAAAAGGTCTCGCCAGGGAATTGCCCTTTGTTGAACGCTGAATCCTGCTGGAAAGGGTTCTGCTTGAACAGGCCATCATTCAGGGAGGCATTACCCCCGGTACTGTTGGCCACGAATGGCAAATACCTGTACACCTCCCGGCCAAAGACATCATACACCACCGGACTTACCAGGTCCAGTGGACTGCCGCCCGTCTGCATCGATCCTTGCTTTACCACCGTCTGGACCGGACGGCCCAGTCCACCAAAATATTGCGTAGACTGCCTTACATCCCTCAGTGGCCGGGTTATCAGCGTTGCAGGGGTCTGCTCAGGGGCCGTGGCTTCCCAGGTGCGGATATAATTCACTTTGATGGCAGGATTATAGGCAGCAGGAGCAGTTCTTTGTGCCTGCACACACTGACAGCACACCACCAGGCCAATACTCACGATTATCCGGGATGTATATTTATGCATGCCATTTCATTTTTAATGGATGGGGTATTCCCTCTCAATTATTATTGACCAGATGGTGTTTCTTCAGGCGATACAATCCAAATTTCTCCTCCGTCAATACCCGCCTGTATAAAGAATCTCTCCTGTTCTCTATCATCTGAAGATGCACCCGGACTGAATCCCGCTGGTTATACCGCTGCCAGACACCCGCTTTCAGGTTATGGATCGTCACGTTGATCCCATAGATCAGCTCCTTCTGCTGCTCAGTCAGCCCCAGCGAATCTTTCATCTTCCGCGCAATCTTTTCCGCCACCTGCTCCGCAGGGGATTGTGCCTGACCTGTTAACGACAACAACAGACAACAACAACTGAGAAGAACGAATATTTTCATGCTATGTATTTTTAAATTGGACAGGGATGGGCCTGGGATTCAACAAAGTTCTGCGACCATGATCCATCGCTCCATTCATAATGAAACGTGCATTCATATTGCAGGGTAGACTGATTATACGTACTGCTCGTATACACCTTCTGACCGATCTCGCAAAGGTTGTTGAGACATTTCTGATCATTTCCTGTGCATCTCGATGGGTTGCACCCAAATGATGGACAGGCCGTTCTGTTGACGCCTATCACCACCCACCGCAGCGTATTGTAAGTGAGGCTGCACGGATTCATGTCTTTTTGTTCCTGCTCCTGCTCCCCGGTATTCTGGTTAAAGGCATCCTTCCTGCATCGGATGGCCGTGGCAGTATTTTGCCAGTCGGCATTGATCACACAACTACCGCCCGGGCCGGCATCCACCCACCGAATCTGGTTATAGGTACTGCTGTTGGGGTTATTGTCCTTTTGTTCATTTTGCTGAATATCGGTAAGATAGCTCCCATTGACCGCACAGGGCTTGCAGCGCGTAGTGCCGGTATTCTGCCAGTTGGGGGCATTGGGAGTACAGGCGACCGTATTACTGATATCCTGGTTCCGCAACTGGTTATACGTCGGACTGCAGGGGTTCATGTCTTTCTGCTCGATCCGCTGTATGCCTGTCCGGTAGCCGCTACCATCGGTAAGGCATTGCACAGTTCCGGTGTTCTGCCAATCCGCCACAACCACACAAGTGCTGCTGGCGCCAACATCCGTCCAACGTGATTGGTTATACGAATCACTCTGGGGGTTGGTGTCTTTTTCTTCCTGTTGGAGTATATTGCTCGTGTAATTGCTCTTGCCAGCACATGGTTTACACCTGGTATTCCCGGTGGTAACCCAGATAGGATGGCCATGGGATGGCGCCTGGTATTGGTAGTCGAATTCTTTTAGCACATTGTTATTCCTATCACGGATTCGTTTTAGCCGCTGGAACCCGTCATATTCGTAATAGGTGGTTTCACCCCTGGCATTGGTTTCACTGGTCATACCAGTAAGAGGAATATAGGTATACGTCTTAACCAATGCTGCTCTATTTGCCAGTCCGGTACGAACTTTATTCAATTCATCTCTCAGTTGCTGGTCGCTGGCAGGATTATCCAGGATGGCCTGGTTTACGAAACTGCTCACTGTAGTAAGATCAGCTCCGACTACTTCAGCTACTGGATATTTATGGTTATATCCCCACAGGTAAGTTGTTTTTGTACCGGATTCTTTTGACAGTGATTGTATATTACCATTGACATCATATCCATAAAAGCGTGACAAAATTTCGCTGGGATATGTAGTTTTTTTGCCTTCAATAGTCTGTGGAGCAATTATGTTATTTCCCCAATCCTGGAAGTTTGTTTTAGAAGACTGCAGGAAGGTATTGTTCCTATAATCAAGTTGTTCTACCGGCATATTCAGGATATGCCTTTGAAACATGCTGTTGTACGGAATAGATGCAGAAAAATCGGATGGATATTTTGTTACGCTCGCCAGGGTGTCCTTCTCGCTCGTCAAGGTTTTTGTTTTTGTCAACTGGTAATGCGTTGGGGTAGTTTCATAATAATAATATTCTTTTTTTACCAACTGATTTCCATTGTCGTCAATAGTTGTAATGGTTTTACTCCTGGGTTTATCAAATCCTGTATAATGCAAGAAATATGGAAGGGTTACATTGAAAGCCGGAGTACACAAATACTGCTTGTTGCCTGAAATTGTCATAGATACCTGATGATTGCCTGCACCATACTTGTAAGAAATACATTCATTATCATTAGCGAAATTGATATTGTCAGGTCTGTCTTCTACCACCCGATCATAGAAATCAGCAGGAGGATTCGCATATATCTGGGTATAATTAAGATAACCGTAACTGATCAGGTTAGTATTTATTTCCTGCACATAGTCTTCATCCGTTCCGTTAGGAAGATGGGGAGACCAATCATAATATTCATTTTCTTCCTTATTGATCACAGATTGGCCTTTATAGATGGTTTTGGACAAGAGCTTGCCTCTCGTCCATTCCGCGGATTCATATTGAGCTAAACTCTGATAAGGATAAAACTGGCTGAAATAAGGGAGATTAAAAGAAAAATGATAAGTGGTTTTAAGACTATTGGATGGGTTGGTAATATCGATATCTTTTTCATCTACATACTCGTATCCCAGGTAAGCACCGCTCGTAGTTTCGAGAGGAACTACCGGGTTTGAAAAGCACATGACATCTTTTGTGAAATTGCAACTGGAGGAAGGGGCTGGGTTACATTCGACCCGGTGACGCACCTGGAAGTATTTTGGAAATGTTACAACTCTGCCAGATGTAAAGTCGGGAATTCCTGGGTTTGCATAAGGGTTTATATAGCTATAGCTTTTCTTTTTTGCCGTTACCCCGGCAGAGGTATAATAATTGATGTCTTTGATCCTTAAACCACCAATATTGATCATTTGCTTAGTATTATCCAGTTCCCGCCACCTTATCAGGCAGGATAACGTATAGTTCAACATATCGGTGCTGGTTGCCGGATAAGTTAGTGCAACGGTGAGTTCATAGGTGCCGGGGAGCAACGACAGTTTTTTGTTGTTTATACCTGTTCTTTCATAGGCACCTGACGAGTTTGGTGTGGAAGGTGTAGTATTAAATTCTGTGATAAACATTCTATAGCCACTGGACTCGAGCCGTTCCAGTAAAAATTGAGCGTTGTTCTCAAAGGGTGTCATATACTGCTCTCCCGGTGAGATACCGAAATTGGTAGAGCACTTCCAGTTGAAATCGTCCAGAAAGGCGTATCCGTTCAAGGGGACTGTGAACTGTCTTTTGAAATATCTTACCCCACCGGAAGTATAGTCGGGGCTGGGAAAGGAAGTGGTCCTGCTATAGCTGCTGATAAGTATCCCGGCTTCTTTCGTAATTACATTATCATCCTGGTAATATTCCAAAAGACCTTTCGGGATAGTCCAAACACCTGCAGTATTGTTTTCATAAATAAACTCCGTGGACCCTCCTTCCGGATAGGTGATTTCCTTTAGAGAGAATACATTGCTATTCTCCGGTTTTACTCTCCTGTCGCCCCCCTGAAATTTGTCAGGCATAATGTTGGGTATGAAGGAGTGTACTCCTGTATTGGCAATCCCGTTGTAAAAGCCCCAATGATCCTCGGAGAATGAAAATTTGGAAGGCATTTGAGCTTTCTCATAATAAGTGAACTTATAAGTGTATTTATTGCTGGGCTGGTTGTTATTGAGGATGCTTACACTGTCGAGCCTTAAGCGATTAAAACGATAAGGAGTAGGCGCGTACGTTAAGACGGTATTTAAGGATGATAAACCCAGAATATCGATGGCATCATAAGAAGCCGCATAAAAATAACTATAATAAAATCTGATCTTTTTAATCGGTCTGCCATCCCTGTTGACAACATTTATTTCGCTTAACAATGAAGAAGGCATGTCGGATCTTTCGGCTGTTACAAAGCTTACCGTTCCTTGCGGGAAGGTGATCGTCCTGATCCTGGTATCCCTGAAATCGATCCTGTCCATCTGGGTGTTGTGGGAAGATGTACTTCCACTAAAGTTATAGTTGGACCCGGATAGTTTAAGACTTGTATAGGTAAAAGCCTGGTGTTCGAATGTTATGCTGTCATTTGAAGTATTCTTAATTTTTTTGATGCCCCAGGAACTTTTTGGACTGCCAACTGCACCATTCACCTGGTTGATAGAATAGGCGTCATCTCCCAGGTCAACAGATGCACCATTAGGCAATTTCACATTCCAGGCAGAGAACTGGGCGCCCTGGTATGATACCTCGATATCTTCTTTAGGGAATATGATAAACTTGTTCTTTTCCTGACTGAACATGAATTTTCCCGAATAACCGGGAAGGGAATAATGAAACTCGTCAGGCATATAATCTTTGGACCCTGATTTCGCCTGTCCCAGGTAAGACTGCCTGAGTTCAAGGTTCTGTACTGTGTTGGGTGGAGGCAATTGGTTGAAGTAATTGATACTGCTAGTAGAGTTGTTCGCTCCGCTCAGATAGAAATTCTCGTCGGGAATTCCTCTTACAGTCCTGGATATCTGACCACCGCAATCAAGGCTCCAGCCAAGCCCTACCCAGGTAGCTTCCTGGTCGACACGTATGCCGCCGGCATGGTAGTTCAGGCTAATAGGAACTGAAACTCCTTTGATCGATACTTCATACAAGGGTATACTAATATTTGGGACACCTGTATACATTGAAACAGGTACTTCAACATTCCTGTTGAACGCCGATACTTCAGGTGTTTTGAAGCTTACCGAACCAGGGATTGTTTGACTATTCACCGACCTACATGCAAACAGGCAGATAACAGTTAGAATTTTTAGTCTCATAACATGGCTGATTGAACCTTTTTCATTTTTGATTCCCGGGAGATTCTTTCAATTTTTATTGTATAATGTAGCGGACTAATTCAGAAATTATACCCCACCCTGAACTTCAGCGCCTGTGTCCTCGGCACTTGCTGATAGCTCAGGAAATCCCATAACAATTGCAGTTT
>OFTY01000124.1_pt1 | contig 85459 bp, 94 predicted proteins | sample 1775061 | NCBI WGS metagenome assembly OFTY01 (sample SAMN08195773, study PRJEB24354) | sludge metagenome | isolation source: sludge from phenol fed wastewater aerobic bioreactor B | place: India: Nagpur | collected 2016-09-16 | reverse complement strand
ACTCCACAGGGACCTCATACCTCCGGCTTCAGACCTCATACCTCATGTTTAAAAACGTTGCTTTATGCCAATTGCTGCTCCTTTCAATCTGAAAAAATGGGTCGATGAACATCGCGATCTGCTCAAGCCACCGGTAGGTAATCAATGCGTTTATAAGGATGCCGAAAATTTCATTGTAATGGTCGTCGGCGGGCCCAATGCACGCAAAGATTATCACTACAATGAAAGCGAAGAACTGTATTATCAACTGGAAGGGAATATCGTATTGAAGATCATCGACAATGGCACTCCACGCAGCATCCCCATCGATGAAGGTGATATGTTCCTGCTGCCGCCAATGACGCCGCATTCCCCGCAAAGGCCGGCCAATACGGTTGGACTGGTCATCGAAAAGGTCCGGGAGGATGAAGAGAACGAGAAAGATGCTTTCATGTGGTTCTGTGAGAACTGCGGCAATAAGCTCTTCGAAGAATTCGTATTCGTAAAAGATATCGTAAAACAACTGCCGCCGATCATGGATAAATTCTATTCGTCGGCCGATCTTAGGACTTGCAAAAAGTGCGGCACTGTGATGGAGCCGCCTGTCAGGAAATAAAAACCCCTGTTTCCTATCATTTCATGAAAATCGACATCCACACCCATATCATGCCCGATAAGATGCCCAACTGGGTACAGAAATTCGGGTACGGAGATTTCATTCATCTCGAACACAGGAATTGCCAGGCCTGCATGATGAAGGGCGACAAGCTCTTTCGTGTAGTAGAAGAAAATTGTTTCGATGCAGGCACCCGCATCCGGGAGATGGATGCTACAGGGGTAGGCATGCAGGTGCTCTCCACTATTCCCGTTCTTTTCAACTATTGGGCAAAGCCGGTGGACGGCTATGAAACGTCCCGCTTCTTCAATGATCATATCGCGGAAACAGTACATCGATACCCCGAACGTTTTATCGGTATCGGCACGGTACCGTTGCAAGACCCGGAACTGGCCATCAAAGAAATGGAAAGATGTGTGACCGGATTGAAATTGCCCGGACTGGAGATCGGCAGTAATGTGAACGGGAAAAATCTTTCCGATCCTTCTTTTTTACCTTTCTTCGAAGCGGCCGAGCGCTTGGGCTGCGCCCTCTTTGTGCATCCCTGGGAGATGATGGGGGAAGATCAGATGCAGCGCTACTGGCTTCCCTGGCTGGTAGGTATGCCTGCCGAGACCAGCAGGGCCATCTGCTCCATGATCTTCTGCGGCGTACTGGAAAAATTTCCGCAACTGCGCGTTGCTTTTGCACATGGCGGTGGTTCCTTTCCTTTTACCATCGGTCGCATCGAACACGGCTTCGAAGTACGGCCTGATCTCGTAGCGATCGATAATGCCATCAATCCAAGGGATTATATCGGTAAATTCTGGGTCGATAGCCTCGTGCATGATCCGGCGGCCTTCCAGTTCCTGCTGAATACAATGGGAAGCAGGCGCATCTGCCTGGGGAGCGATTACCCATTTCCGTTAGGCGAGCATCATCCGGGAAAACTGATCGAAGATCTTCATCTCGATGCTGCGGTTACTGAACAATTACTGCACAAAAATGCCTGGTCGTGGTTAGGCCGGTAAAAATAGGATGACTGCTCCAATGTTACAAGAATGGAGCAATTCAGGAGGACTGCCTGGGTTTAAATAATTGTGAACTCCGTTGTTTCATTTCACCCGCGATCCGCTGCGCATCCTCCGTTCCGTTTTCCAGTTTACCAATAATGGCGTGATAGCTCCCTTCATCACGGTTCTGGCTAAGCTTGAAAACATTGTTCAGCTCCGTTACTTCTATTTCAAATCCCACGATGGCCTTTACCAGTCTTTGTACGTATTCATCAGGGAGCTGATCGAAAGAAGCCGGTGAATGAGGGTTTGCTTCGAACAACGTAGTGGTCTCCTGCAGGATCTGCAGCAAAGCTGTTTCCTCCAGAAAGCGCAACCGTCCTCTTGCCTGCACCGTAATATAATTCCACGTTGAACCCTGTTTCGGATTGGTGTACCAACTGGCGCTTACATAAGTATGTGGGCCTGTAAAAAGCACCAGTACTTTCGGGTTCCACAGGAATGCCTTATGGTGATCGGTCTGCCTCATGATATGGCCGCGAAAGAAAAATTTCTCTGCTTCTTCCCTGATCAGTATAGGTACCTGTGTAGCTACGGGATTGCCATCTGCATCGGAGCCTGTGAGCACGGCAAAGGGATGTTGTCGCATGAATGCGGCCACTACCTGTGGATCTTTTTCGATGTATTGGGGTAAACTGTACATGCACTGAGGATATTCATCAATCGATCACTTCCACTACCCGCGTGGCGGCCAGGTTCGCATTTCGCATGGCGATGCTGCGGATGGCGTTGGCGGCAAATTCTTCGAAGGCTTGTTTGGTGATGAGGTCATCACCGACCATGATGGGAATGCCGGTATCGCCGCCTTCGCGGATGCTCTGTACCAGGGGTATTTGTCCGAGGAAAGGTATCTCGTATTCTTCCGCCAGCTTCATACCACCTTCCTTTCCGAAAATATAATATTTATTATTGGGCAATTCTGCCGGAACGAAATAGCTCATATTTTCCACCAGCCCGATGATAGGTACTTTGATCTGTGCCTGTCCGAACATGGCAATCGCTTTCTTCGCATCGGCCAGGGCCACTTCCTGTGGAGTGGTGACCACCACGATACCAGTCACCGGCACTGTTTGCAGCAGGGTGAGATGAATATCACCGGTTCCGGGCGGCATGTCCACCACCAGGTAATCGAGCTCATCCCAGAAAACATCCGTGGCGAACTGGCGGATAGCGCTGCTGGCCATCGGGCCCCTCCACACTACTGCATTCTTTTCATCCACGAGCAGGCCGATACTCATCAGTTTGATGCCGAAGCGCTCGAGGGGAACGATCATTCCTTTTTCTCCACCCATATTTTTCATCATGGGCCTTTCTCCACGAACGCCGAACATGATGGGAACACTTGGACCATAAATATCGGCGTCCATCAGTCCAACCCTGGCCCCTTCCTGCGCAAAAGCCAGCGCCAGGTTGGCAGCTATGGTGCTTTTCCCCACACCTCCTTTTCCACTGACGACGGCAATAATATTTTTGACTTTAGGCAGCACGGATCGTGGGTCTTTCCGGTTGCTGCTGGTATTGGCGGTGAAATTGACCTGTACGGAAGCCTCCTTGTTCACCAGGAGCCGGACCGCATTGATGCAAGCCATCCGGATCATGTCTTTCATCGGACAGGCAGGTGTTGTAAGCACTACCGTGAAGGAAACGTTATTCCCGGTGATGACGATATCCTTCACCATATTGAGTGTCACAATGTCTTTTCCAAGATCAGGTTCCTGAACATTGCTCAATGCTTCTAAAACTTTCTCCGGGGTCATTCATCTAAGAGTTTTGTTAAAAGAATCGGTTTGCTGCAAAATTAACCATTAACATGGGTATTTTGTTGAATCTATTTTATTCATAGTCTGTATATTTGAATCGCATGAAAAGACATTTACTATTCCTGTTGGTGTTCAGCATAGTAACTCCTTTTGCCGCCAGTGCCCAATTCGAGAAATTGAAAGATTCGGTAGTTCAATTGTTCGGGATAGTAATGACGGCAGATAGCCTCAAAGCTATTCCTTCCGTAACTGTCAAGATCAAAGGGGTGAACCGCGGCACTTATACCAACGAACAGGGTGTTTTTTCCCTCGTAGTGATGAAAGGTGATGAGATCGAATTTTCTTCGATCGGTTACAAGCCCAAGCTGGCCCAGATCCCCCGTGACCTGGAGGGGAACCAGTTCAGCATGATCCAGTTGATGGTCACCGATGCCCAGTATCTTCCTGCAACCATTATCAAACCCCGGCCTACCCGTGAGCAATTCGAGCGCGACTTCGTGAATGTAAGCATCCCGGATGATGACCTTGAAATAGCCCGTAAGAATACCGATGAATCCAAGCGCAGGATCCTTGCCCGCACCATCCCTACCGATGGCAGGGAAAGTTCCAATATGATGTTGCGCAAGAATGCGCAGCGCTATTATTACTACGGACAAACACCACCCCAGAATATCTTCAATCCCTTTGCCTGGGCGGAATTCGTGCAGGCATGGAAGCGGGGAGATTTTAAAAATAAGAACTGAGGTCTGAACCATGATTTATTGGATTTGAAGGATTAAGAGGAAAGTTCGCCGATGTACTTATTTTTACAACAATATCGATCCAACCTGGAATCGATTCAATTAATTAACCATCTTTATACCGCAATGGGCTTTCGTCCTAATCCTTCAAATCCAATAAATCATGGTTCAGACAATTCAACAGGTAGCCGTTATCGGTGCAGGTACCATGGGTAATGGTATTGCACATGTTTTTGCACAAAGCGGGTTCGCCGTGAAACTGATCGACGTGAATGCCGCCCAACTCGAAAAGGCCGCACAGACCATCACAAAGAACTTCGACCGGCAGGTTGCCAAAGGAACGGTCACCGAAGAACAAAAAAATAAAGCCCTCTCCAATATCACCACGGAGACAGACCTGATCAAAGGTGTCAGAGATGCTGAACTGGTGGTGGAAGCAGCCACAGAAAATACAGACCTCAAGCTGAAAATATTCAAACAACTGGATGAAGTGGCTCCTGCCGGCGCCATTCTCGCTACCAATACTTCTTCCATCTCCATCACTAAGATCGCTGCAGCTACCAAAAGGGCCGGCAAAGTGATCGGTATGCACTTCATGAACCCGGTACCGGTCATGAAGCTGGTGGAGATCATCAATGGATATGCTACGGAAGCATCTGTTACGGAAACCATTGTTACCCTCAGCAAACAATTGGGCAAAGTGCCCTGCACCGTGAATGACTATCCGGGATTTATTGCCAACCGCATCCTGATGCCCATGATCAATGAGGCGATCTACAGTTTATATGAAGGGGTGGCAGGTGTGGAAGAGATCGACACCGTGATGAAACTCGGGATGGCCCATCCCATGGGGCCCTTGCAACTGGCTGATTTTATCGGTCTCGATGTTTGCCATTCCATCCTCAACGTACTGCATGAAGGATTCGGAAATCCGAAATATGCACCATGCCCCCTGCTCGTGAATATGGTCACAGCCGGATATCTCGGTGCAAAGAGCGGGGAAGGGTTTTATAAATATGAACCCGGTTCCAGGGATTTGAAAGTGAGTGAGCGGTTTAAGTAAATGTTTGTCGTTGGTGGTTGGTGGTTTGTCGTTCTAAAACCGTCAGCTTTTTTTGATATCGAGGTTCCGGATCTCGGCGAACCGGTATAATGCTTCCTGCTGCCTCGATTTTGGTATGCCGATCAGTATGCGGCAGAAAAGGTTCATCTCCTGCTCCAGCATGGTGCAGTTGAGTTGCTTCACGATCATCATCACTTCATTCATCTGGGTATAATCGAACTGCAGGCCATAGTTGACTTCGATCGGCCGCTGGATCACGGGGGTTACCTGCAATACCAGTGCTGCTGCGCTTTTATAGGCATTGATCAATCCCGGCACACCGAGCAGGGTGCCGCCGAAATAACGTACTACCACGATCAGCACGTCGGTAAGTTCCTTACTATCGATCTGGCCCAGGATAGGCTTGCCGGCGGTTCCGGAGGGTTCGCCATCATCACTCACCCTGAATACATTCTTATCGGTACCGATGCGGTAGGCAAAACAATGATGGGTAGCTTTGGGATGTTCCTTTTTGATCTCTTCCAGTTTCTTCTTGAAAGTATCGATACTATCTACCGGTATAGCGTATGCGATAAATTTACTACCCCGGTCTTTGTATTCGGCTGTTCCTGTCTTCTCGATGGTATTATAGTATTCCAGCTCGGCTTGCATCAGTGTTTTATTTTTTGAAAGGTCTGGACCCTGTCTGTCATGATTGTAGTGGTTTCGGTCACCGCGGCTTCCTTCAATACCGGCGCCGGCAAGCCGGCGCCAATGACCAACTGATCATTGGTGATGGTCCTGGCTTCGTCCCAGTACCCGCTGTCGATAAAGGATTGCAGCAGTTGTGCTCCTCCTTCTACCAGCACACTCTGAATTTTCAACTGGTACAGTGCATGTACTATTTGCGGCACCAGTTCCGTATCCGTGGTCACCTGGTAATAGAGCAGGTTCTCCTCTTCCCGGTGTTGAAGGGTATTGAAGACGATGGTCTTCACCTGCCTGTTGAAGACCTGTAGTGAGGATGGCAGCCTGAGCTGCATATCCACGACCAGCCGTATGGGATCAGGCCCGTTCCAGTGGCGATCTGTGAGCTGCGGATCATCGAAAAGCGCTGTGTTGGTGCCTATAAGGATGGATGCTTCTTCTGCGCGCCAGCGGTGAACGAGGCGATTGGTGATGGGTCCGCTGATCAATAACCGGGAACGGTCGTCGCCTGCTATCTTTCCATCGGCCGTTTGGGCCCATTTCAAAATGATGTATGGGCGATGGGCGGTATGAAATGTAAAGAACCTTTTATTGAGGTCCAGTGCTTCTTTTTGGAGGATGCCTACTTCCACATTCACGCCTGCTGCTTTCAATTTCCCGATCCCCTTTCCATCCACTTCTTTGAAAGGGTCAGGACAGCCGATCACTACATGCGGCACCTGGTGGTGGATGATCAGATCAGCGCAGGGCGGCGTTTTACCGTAATGTGCACAGGGTTCTAGGGAGACATACATGGTAGACTGGCTGACCAGGCGCCTGTCCTCTTCTTTCACAGACCTGATACAATGCACCTCTGCATGTGGTCCGCCAAATTGCTGATGGTACCCTTCTCCGATGATACGCCCTTCATGCACCAGCACAGCGCCCACCATGGGATTTGGCGCTACATGGCCTGCGCCCAGCAGGGCCAGCTCAAAACAGCGGTGCATATAGGTTTCGTGGACCGTCAAAGTGTGAAATTATTGCCGGCAGGGGTTTTGCGGCCCTTCCGGCCGCTGCAAATATAGCGGATTCTCCCTCCACGCTTACTATTCGCTACATTTGCGACCTATGACCATCCATGAAGCACAGCAGCAGTTGATCGCCCGCTTACAGCGAGTGTATGAAGGCCGCGAAGCCGCTACCATGGCAGATTGGGTGCTGGAGCATCTTACCGGTTGGAAAAAGATCGACCGGCTTGTGCGTAAACATGAAGCCCTTTCTCCGCAGCAGTTGGAAAAATTTTCAGCATTCATAGAAGACCTGGTGCGCCACAGACCTGTTCAATATGTGTTGGAAGAAGCCTGGTTCTATGGATTGCCTTTTTATGTCAATGAAGCGGTGCTGATCCCGAGACCGGAAACGGAAGAGCTGGTGGAATGGATATTGAAAGACGTGGCGGCCAGGAACCCGGCCCCACCTATGCAGGAACTTCGCATACTCGATATCGGTACAGGTAGCGGGTGTATACCGGTAGCATTAAAGAAGAACCTGCCCGAAGCCATCATCGATGCCTGCGATATCAGTGAAGCCGCCCTGGCCGTGGCCAGGCGCAATGCACAGACCTTAGAGGCATCTGTCAATTTCATTCAACTCGATATACTCGATGCAGCCAGTTGGGACAGGCTGCCAGCACTGGATATTATCGTCAGCAATCCCCCTTATATCCCTTTTCATAACAAGGCTTCCATGCAGCCAAATGTGCTGGAATATGAGCCTCATCTTGCCCTCTTCGTGAGCAATGAAGATCCATTGCAGTTTTACAGGGTGATCGCTGAACTGGCGCGGCAAAAATTATTACCGGGCGGAACCGTTTATGTGGAGATCCATGAAGACCTGGGAGCCGCTACCAGTGAATGTTTCATCGAAAGGGGATTTTCGAAGGTGCATGTCAGGAAAGACCTTCAGGGGAAGGACAGGATGGTACGCAGCACGAAAGAGTGATCATTTTATTTAACGTTGGCCACCACCTTCGCCCCCGCCATCTTGGATACACGCATGATGCGGAATACTTCGCCATAATAGGCGATGGTATCGGCATTGATCACAACCACCGGTGTGTCCAAAGCATTTTTATGCTTGCTGATCTCTGCCTTCAGGAGCGTATCGATCAAAGCGGCATCCACTTGTTTGGTGCCTATGAAAAAATGCTGGTCCTTATTGATGGATACAGTGATATGCTGTTTGGCCTTGGTGTCTTTTACTCCTTTGGGGTTATTGACCTTGATGATATTGGGATTGGCAATAGTAGAAACGATCAGGAAGAAGAATAGCAGGATGAACAGGATATCGTTGAGGGCTCCTGCGTGTAACTCTGACTGTGATCTCAATCTTCTTTTTAAATCCATAATACTATCAATAAAATTTTACCTGGTCGGTTCCTGTAGAATATCGATGAACTCGGCGCTGGCGGCTTCCATCCTGTTCACGGTCTTGTCGATCTGCGCATTCAGGAAATTATAGCCAACATAACCCAACAGACCGATGATGAGGCCCGATGCAGAGGTGATCATTTTGGTATAGATCCCACCTGCGATCTGTGCAGGCGTAAAATCGCCCGAAGCATTGATGTTGTAGAACAGTTGCAGCATCCCGAAGATGGTCCCGAGGAATCCGAACATGGGAGCAATTCCATACACCAACGAGAGCACAGACAGGTTACGCTCCATCTTGTAGATCTCCAGTTTACCGACATTCTCCATGCTTTTCTCGATGGCATCGATCGGTTTGCCGATGCGCTGCAATCCTTTATCGATCATGCGGGCTACCGGGTTCGGCGTATTCTTGGCCAGGGAGCGTGCAGCCGATACATTTCCACTGAATACATTGTCGCGGATGATATTCATGAAATTGGGATCGATCTTACTGGCTTTGCGGATAGCGATGAGCCGCTCGAAAAAGAAAAATACCGCCAGCACCAGCAGGAGCGCCAGGGGTATCATGAGCGGGCCGCCATGGCCCAGCATTTCCATCACATTCATGGAAGGTGTTGTGGCAGTGGCCGTTTGAAGGGCTTTCACGGAATCAACAGCAGCATGCACGGGACTACCAACCTGAAGGAAAAACCAATTCATCCAATATTATTTTTAATGTGTAAATGTAAACAAATGTGTGCCTAAAACGATCCTTCCGGATTTTTATTTCTTAAAAGTTTGTTATGAAAATGAGGTAAGAGGTCTGAAGTCGGAGGTCTGAGGGGCCTTTGACGGCTGAAATGATATTGAAAATTATTCAGACCTCGGACCTCCGACTTCAGACTTCATTTTCAACATGCCCATGATCTGACCCATCGTTTTTTGCATGCCCTCACTGCTGCCGTCGAGGAAAATGACATTGCCTTTTCCTACTTCAGCAAAATTCTTGATGGCTTCAGTCCACATGCTGAATAAGATCACATTAGTATCGAGATTGGCCTGCTTCATTTGTTCGGCTGCCTGGCTCATGCCTTTGGCCACTTCTTCGCGGAACAGTGCTACGCCCTGGCCCCGCAATTGTGCTGCCTGCCGCTCTGCTTCTGCAGCGATCTTGATCGCGTTACCTTCTGCTTCGGCCGCTTTTGTTTTGGTGATCAGCAATGCCTGTCCTTCATTTTCTGCTGCTGCCTTGAGGTTGTTGCTGGCCACCACTTTGCTCATCGAATCCATGATGGCTTTGTCGAACGTGATATCGTTGATCTGCAGATCGAGCAGGTGGTACCCCCAATCTTCGAGCAGGTGATCGATCTGCCCTTTCACATATTCCACGATCTCCTTGCGAAGGCCCAGGATCTCCGCCTGGCGCTTGGTGGCCACGAAAGAACGGATGGTGCCTTCGATGGTGCGTGTGAGCGCCTGCATCAGATCACGCTCACTCAAAAATTTAAATGCCACTTTCTTGATCGTTTCCTCTTCAGAGTTCTGTACGGCATACAACAACATGCTCTTGAAATACACATTGGCCTGATCGGCCGTTACTGCCTGGAATTCCATTTCCACGGAACGGTTCTGGATACTGACCCTTTTATTGATCTGTTCCAGGAAAGGGATCAGGAGGTTGAGGCCGGGACGAATGACGCGCTGGTATCTGCCGAACATCGTCACAACCCCGATATATCCCTGGTTGATGGTCTTGAATCCTGCGAACAATACCAGGATGATCACGATGACATACCAGTAGGAAGTAAGGAATTGCATAAAGGAAATTTTTGTTGAAAATACAGGAAATAAGGGAAAGTTGGCAGTTGGCAATTTCCAGTTAGCAGTTGAGGGCCCGGTATATCTAAATGCCGGAATAATTATAAGGTGTTGCCCAACTGCCAATTGCCAACTACAAACTGCTCACTATCCCCAGCAAACTGCCAACTTTTTAAGTAAATTCACGCACTATGGAACAACATTTCGAGCTAATCATTGTGGGTGGCGGCCCCATCGGACTGGCCTGCGCGCTGGCTGCCCAAAAAGCGGGACTTGAGTATTGCATTCTCGAAAAAGGATGCCTGGTGAACTCACTGTTCAATTATCCCAGCAATATGACCTTTTTCTCTACCTCCGAAAAGATAGAGATCGGCGGTATCCCCTTCGTATCCAACAATATCAAGCCCACGAGGCCTGAAGCACTGGAGTATTACCGCCGGGTAGCCACTTCCAATAAAGTGAATATCCACCTGCAGGAAAAAGTAACGGCGATCGACCGTACAGGCGATCACTATTCCGTTACAACTGCCAAATCCGTTTATACCACTAACAATATCATCATTGCAACCGGTTTCTATGATATTCCCGTGAAACTGGATATTCCGGGAGAAGACCTTCCCAAGCTCACCCATTATTACAAAGAGCCGCATTTCTATGCCATGCAGCGAGTACTGGTGGTAGGCGCCAATAATTCCGCTGTGGACGCTGCGCTGGAAACCTGGCGCAAAGGGGCTGAAGTGACCATGGTGGTCCGCGAAAGCGAGATCGGCCACCGGGTAAAGTATTGGGTAAGGCCCGATATAGAGAACCGGATCAAGGAAGGAAGCATCAAAGCCTATTTTCTTTCACACCTGAGGGTAGTGCGGGAAAAAGAAGTGGATATCGAAACACCTGAAGGGCCCCTCACCATTCCCAATGATTATGTGATCGCCATGACAGGCTACCAGCCTGATTTCAAGTTTTTACAAAACATCGGGATCAGGCTGTCGGACGACGAATTACGGCAACCCGTATACGATCCTTTGACCATGGAGACCAATATGCCCGGCATCTACCTGGCCGGCGTAATATGTGGAGGTATGAACACCCATGTCTGGTTCATCGAAAATTCAAGGGTGCATGCCGATCAGATCATCGATGCCATCCTGCAGAAAAAGGGAGTGGCCTCATGATCTTTTTTTCCGCTTTATGAAGTTTACATACACCGACAGGGCAGCCGCCAGTGCAAATGAGACTGCCGTTACAACATTCACCAGTCCGGCATCGACCGACCGGCCGCTGATCTTATCGGCATAATATTTAATGAATGAGTCGGGGAGATTGGTCTCACCCAATTGTTCCTTCACCCGCCATTGCCAGTCGGTGACCGGGCAATAGCCCATTCCGAACCAGATGCCCAGCAGGAACCAGGAAGCAGCCGTGATGAGCACTCCCACGAAATGCGCTTTGCGGGTGGCAGGCCATATCCATCCAAAGAGGTTGAAACCTACAATGGCGAAGTGAACAATGGTGAGCAGGATATCGAGGAATGTCAGCATATAGTATAGTTTGCAGTTGGCAATTTTCAGTTGGCAGTTAAAAAACCCTGAATTTCGTGTGATTACTATTCACGTATGGTGTTGCCCAACTGCCAATTGCCAATTGCCAACTGAAAATTGCCAACTGCCAACTGTTCACCCTTCCGCCTTCTCTTCCCATATCGCGGCCAGGTGCACGATCGTTTCTACACTTTTCTGCATATCCTGCACGCTTACATATTCATGCTTGCCATGAAAGGCCATTTCACCGGTGAATAGATTGGGACAGGGTAATCCCATGAATGATAAACGCGATCCGTCCGTGCCGCCTCTTGCGCTCATGTCGATCACGCTCATCCCTGCCCGTTGGATCGCCTCCCGTGCATAGGCTGAGACCTGTGGGTACTGGTCCAGCACTTCCTTCATATTACGGTATTGCCCTTTCACCACGAATTCAGCTTTGGCGCCGGGAAATCTATTCAGCGCATCTTCCATTTTATCGCGCAGATAATTTTCATAGGCGGCCAGCCTGGCGGTCACGAAATCCCGGATGATGAACTGGACCGTTACTTTCTCGGCAATGCCTTCTACATGCACGGGATGTACGAATCCGTACCGGTCTTCGGTGGTTTCGGGTGAAAGCTCATCTTTGGGGAGTGAATCGATGAAGGCCGATGCCACTTTGATCGCGTTCACCAGTTTATCTTTCGCATAACCGGGATGAGCGCTCACACCATGGAAAGTGATCGTGACGCCATCGGCTGAAAAGGTTTCATCTTCATATACGCCCCTTTCACCTGCATCCAATGTATAACCGAAATCGGCGCCGAGCTTTTGAAGGTCTATATTGTCTACCCCCCGACCGATCTCTTCATCGGTAGTGAACAGTATCCTGATGGCGCCATGCTTCAGTTCAGGATGAGTGATGAGGTAATGGGCCATGTCCATGATCACGGCGATGCCTGCCTTATCATCAGCGCCCAGCAACGTGGCGCCGGAGGCGGTGATGATATCCTCCCCGATCTTTTTCCGGAGATAGGGATGGTCTGCCGGCGAGATCACCTGTTCAGGATCGTCCGGCAATATGATATCTGTGCCGTCGTAGTTGGTATGAACGATGGGTTTTACGCCGGAGCCGCTGCAATCCGGGGCAGTGTCTATATGGGAGCAGAAACAGATCACCGGTACTTTTTTGGAGGTATTGGCAGGGATCGTAGCATACACATACCCGTATTGGTCCATGGTAGCTTCGGCAATGCCCATGGTATGGAGTTCCTGCACCAACAGGCGGCTCAGTGTTTTTTGTTTTTCAGTGGAAGGGGATGTTTTTGATTGGGGGTCGCTCTGGGTATCTATCTGCACATATCTTAAAAATTTTTCCTGTACGGTGAAGCTATAGTTATCGAACATGTAATTGTATTTTTGGCAAGATAACAATTAGCATCTGATTCATGACTACTACCATTTCGAGGGTCAAGGGCCCTGTAATCCGGCAAGGCTGGCTGCGCGCGCTGGTCTTTTTCCTGGCCTATATCGGCTGTATCTTTCTCGGCAGCTTACTGGCCGGAATGGTGATCGGCGTTTCCGCGGCCACCCAGCCGGGCACCCAACAACCCTCCCTGTACTCCCGCATGGTGACCGGGATGGTGCTGATTAATGCCCTGCTGCCGATCGGGCTGGTCATTCTTTTCCGGCTGCTGATCGACAGGCGCTCGCTCATGAGCCTGGGGTTCGACTGGCGTGGCCGGGAAGCCGCTACCGGCCTGCTGTTGGGGCCGGCACTGCTGGGGATCGGCAGCCTTGTTCTTTATTGGACGGGGAATCTACGCTGGACGGATGCCGTGTTTAACGGGCCCGATCTTTTTATCGGGGTTGGACTAATGTTCATTGCTGCCGTAGGGGAAGAGGTCGTATTCCGTGGATACCTGTTCAACAACCTGATGGGATCTTACAAGCCCATGGTGGCATTGGGCATCAGCGCCCTGCTCTTTTCATTGATGCATACCGGCAATACCGGCATCAATGCAGTTGCTGTTATCAACCTGGTATTGGGAGGATTGCTGTTAGGCATCAATTACCTCTACACGAAAAATCTCTGGTTCTCCATTTTCCTGCATTTCAGTTGGAATTTCTTCCAGGGCCCTATCCTGGGTTACCAGGTAAGCGGACTAGGCTTGCAAAGCCTGCTGCAAATGGAATTGCATGGGCCTGCATTGCTCACCGGCGACCACTTCGGTTTTGAAGGATCGATCATCGATACGACGGTCTCCCTGATCGCTGTGATATTGTTATGGTGGAGGTTCAGTAAGGTTGACAGGTTAACAAGTTGATAGGTTGACAAGGAGGCCTCCGAATGGCGGGTATCCCCTTATCAACCTATCAACTTGTTAACCTGTCAACCTATTTTCTCTTTAACCTGTCAACCTATTTTCTTTTCTTCGCAGCCGGCACCGGCCTTTTCTTCGGAACTGTCTTCTTCGGCGCTTCCGCAACAGCGGCAGCAGCCTGTACAGCGGCCAGCTCATCATCTTCATAAATGGTTTTGCCATCGGGAATGGCCAGTGTGCTGAATATATCGGGGAGGATATAGATCACGTTCTTGACGGAATTCTGGCTGATATCGACAAATTTCCAGTTTTCGCCATCATCTTTCGACTGCCCCACGAGGTATGAATAGATCCTGGCTTTCCTGTTCTCGATAAAAGTACTGCGGACCTTCTCCAGTACGCATTGCCATTCATCTGTTCCATTGTTCATCATCCGGATAACGCGCACCGTTTGCGGTTTTTCTTCCATGGTGGGTTCATAATGGAAATAGAGCGTGATCACATGGTCTTTATACCCATCTGCTCCTCCATAATATTTAATGGCGCTCTGATTACTGAGAGCGAGGAAAGACTTCCAGTCCTGGTAAAAAGCAGATCGCACCAGGCTATCCGCATAGAATAATGCTTTTTCCGTTTGCCTTGCGGTATCCTGGGCTTGTGTGGAGAAAAAAGCAACAGAAAGAACTAGAGCAACAAATAGTTTCAGGGCTTTCATAGGGATTAATCTTTGCCCCAAAATAAAAAAAAATATCCCGGTATGTCAATACCGGGAATCTACTATAATTTATTGTGCAGCATCCTGCAATTTATCATGGTAAAATGATGCGGGAAGCTCCGCCACCGATCTCAACCAGCTCGATATCGAAGATCAGGTCATGCCCTGCGAGCGGATGGTTGGCATCGAGTGTTACATTCTCTTGTCCAACGGCAATGATCACCACAGGGATCACCTGTCCGGTGCCATTGGTCATGTTCAGTTGCATACCCACTTCAGGTTCCATATCTTCCGGGAAATTGGCTTTCGGAAATTCTACCACCATAGAGGGATCTTTAGGACCATAGGCCTGCTCCACCGGGATCTGGATCGTTTTTTTCTCTCCCACAATCATACCTGTTACACCATTGTCAAAGCCGGCGATCACGGCGCCGCTGCCTACCTGGAACTCCAACGGATCACGGCCTGCAGAAGAATCGAAGGTAGTACCATCGGCCAAGCGACCATGATAATGCACTTTCACGGTATCGCCACTTTTTACTTGTTGCATAAAAGTTATTTTATCCGGAGTGTAAATCAGCTCCTGCGGGCAAAGTAAAAGGATTATTTCAAGGCAACCAAAAATTATGACCGCTGCCTGCCATTGCCTCTTTTTGCAGCCTCCAAACTCATGCTGATCAACTATATTTGAACTTTGAATGAATTTTTTATGAAGGCCCTCCTCTCTTTTCTTGCCGGCAATGATGTGCTGATCAAACAGATCAGGGAAGGAAAAACGGAGGCAGCCATCCGGAAAAGCTGGAAGCCTGCGTTGGATAAGTTCAGGAAAATGAGAAAGAAATATCTGTTGCATAAGGATTTTTAGTGAGGTTAACAGGAAGTCTCCGAATTTTAGATATCCCCTTATCAACTTGTCAACCTGTTAACCTATCAACCAAATAAGTCTTGAAACCATGACAAGAACACATAAAGACCTGAGGATAGTGTTCATGGGTACGCCCGAATTTGCAGTGGCATCGCTGGACGCACTGGTGCAGGCGGGCTGCAACGTAGTTGGTGTTGTGACAGCACCCGATAAGCCCGCGGGTCGTGGTATGAAACTGAACGAAAGCGCCGTAAAGAAATATGCAGTAGAAAATGGGTTGCCTATCCTGCAACCAGAAAAACTGAGATCACCCGGCTTTCTCGACGAATTGAAAGCCCTCCATTCCGATCTGCAGGTAGTCGTGGCTTTTCGTATGCTGCCTGAACTGGTCTGGAGCATGCCCCCGATGGGCACCATCAATCTTCATGGATCACTCCTGCCTCAATACCGCGGGGCTGCGCCGATCCACTGGGCCGTGATCAATGGTGAGAAGGAAACAGGCGCCACTACCTTCAAACTGCAACAGGAGATCGATACCGGGAATATATTATTGCAGGAAAGCTTCCCGGTTGGAGAGGATGAAACTACCGGTGAAGTGCACGACCGTATGAAACTGATCGGCGCTCAATTGCTGGTAAAGACCATACAGGGACTTGCCGATGGCACGCTCACTGAAAGACCTCAACCACAAACCGGTGAATTGAAGCACGCGCCTAAAATATTCACCGAGACCAGCAGGATCGACTGGAATCGTTCCGTGACAGATCTTCATAACCTGGTGCGCGGCCTCTCTCCTTTTCCCGGAGCTTTTACAATGCTGCAAGGGAAAACGCTCAAGATCTACCGCTCTAAAAAAGAGATCACAAAACCTGCCGAACAACCCGGTGCGTTCATCACCGACCAAAAGACCTTCTTGAAATTCGCGGCAATAGACGGATACCTGCATGTGCTCGACATCCAGTTGGAAGGCAAGAAAAGAATGGGGGTGGAAGATTTCCTGAGAGGCTTCAGGTGATCATTAATATTTTACGTCCAAATAGAACTTACCGGCATTCGTTCCCAGTTCGGAAGCCGCCGCATCGCTGATGCGTATGGCAAGACCTACACTCTCTTTCATTTCTGGCAACTGTCCCAGCACTTTTGCGTAGATCGATTTATTGGTAGATGAAAAACTCAGCTTTACGATGGTCCCCACCGGAACATTGTTCATCAACGCATAGTACTTGCCATCCTTCCAACCGCTGGTGCTCCTGAAGATACCGGCATTGCCTGACGAAGTTTTTCCCGATTCCGAGTACTGCGACCTGAAATAACCTCCTTTGAAATTCGCTGGTGCATTGCCGGTAGTTTCAATTGGAGTACTGGTTACAGGTTTCGGTTCTTCTTTCACTTCTTGTTTGGGAGGATCTGTTTTTACAGGCACAGGCGTTACTGCCACTTCTTTCACGGGTTCCTTCACGGGCTCTTTCACAGGTTCTTTTACGGGCTCCCTGGCGGGTTCTTTTACCGGTTCTTTCTTTACTACTTCTTCTTTGGGAGGGTCGTTCTTCACAACCGGTTGTGAAGCCACCGTAGCGATCTTATTACTGCCGCTGGCGGCCAGTGCCGATTGTCCGGGTTTCACTTTCAGGTAGCCTATGATCAGCTTCATACCCTGCCGCAACTGGTCGTTCGATACATTGTTCCATTTTTCGAGATTGGCCACCGGCACTTTATTGAATTGCTGGCTGATTCGGTAGAACCATTCTTTCTCCTGTACGATATGATAGAGCGGTACAAATACTTCATCGGCCGCTTTATTCCCGTCTTGCGAAAAATTGGCAGTCGTGAGCGGTATCTTCAGGGTCTGCCCGATGGCCAGCGGTTTTTCGAGTGTGGCATTATTGAAAGGAGCGATCTCTTTGGGGCTCTGGTTGAATATCCGACCGATACTGTACCAATTCTCTTTGGCAACCACGGTATGCACCAGGTACAATTGCGGTGCGCTGCCCTGCACTACCAGTTCAGATTGCGCATACACCATACTGGTCATCGACATCAAACAAATAATAAGCAATTGGCTGATTCTTGTCATAGGTTGTCCTTTTCGTAACCTTGCAAAGATGAAGAATATTTTAATTGTTTCCGCTTTTCAGGATCCTCCACGCGGAAGGATAATAATTGTTGACCCTGTTCGATAATACTTTCACCCAACCCAGTGGGATATGTTGATACTTTACCAAGGCCCATCCCTGTTCGCTTGCCGGTAGATTAACTGGTTCCTTACGCAAATATTGTAAAGCCTCCTCTTTTTTTAACGATATGCCAACAATTCCGGCATGAAGGCCGGTGCTCATGGCCAGTGCATGATCAGGCACCAGGATGTTACCGGCCATTTTGCCCATCGTTATACCTGCATGCCTCACATATAATTTGTCGGTGATCATCAGCAATTCCTGTTCCAATAAAGCCGGGAATGCCAGCACCATTTCATCTTGCTTCCACCATTGCATCGGTATGGCGCCATCGAGCCAGGGTGATGCGATAGCCACTTCATTCTTTGAAGCTTTTTGAAGAGCTGGTTTTTTGGATAGCCTTCCAGTCTTTCGATCCCCGTCCTTTTTACGAAGGCAGGCCAGAAAAAAACCTTCTCCCTGCAAATGATCCGGAAAGAAACGATAACCACAGGCAGCATGTTTCTCCGACCGGGTTTCCACGATGCCCCATTCAACCGGTATTCTGATAACGACCGGTTCCAGGCTGAATTCATCCAGCAGCCAGTCGAGTATCGCCTCATCTTCTTCTTTCGAATAGGAGCAGGTGGAATAGATCAGTACCCCGCCTGGTTTGAGTGCAGGAAGGCTGTCGGCCAGGATCCGTTGCTGGCGCTGGCTGCAGAGCTGAACTGCCTGCCCGCTCCATTCGGTGATCGCTTCAGGTTCCCTCCGGAAAAGACCGCTCCCGCTGCAGGGCGCATCCACGACGATCACATCGAAAAAATTTTCAAGCTTACCGAAATCCTGCGGATCATTATTGGTGATGATCGCATTGGGAGCGCCCCATTTGACCATATTCTCTTCGAGGATGGCGGCCCGCTGCCTGATCACTTCATTGCTTACCAATAAACTTTCTTTGGAGAGAAGGGATTGAAGATGGGTCGATTTTCCTCCGGGAGCTGCACAGAGATCGAGCACTCGCAGCGGTTGGTCCAGGTTGGTCGATTGTTTCAATGCCTGTTCGAGAAACATACTGGATGCTTCCTGCACATAGTACAGTCCCGCATGAAATAATGGATCGAAGGTGAAGGAAGGACGTTCGGAGAGATAGTATCCATGGGCGGCCCAGGGGATTTTTTCCGCGAGAGGCAGTATCCGGTTGGCAGTATCCAGTTGGCAGTTGGCAAGCTTGCCCGGATTGAAACGTATGGATGTTACCTGTTCACCCGATGCATGCACAGCCTCGAAACTTTCCCTGCTGAAACCGTGAATGCCTTCCAATGATCGTATGAATGCTGGTGGTAGTGCGCTCACAGGGATCAAAGATAGTTGATAAGTTAACAAGTTGATAGGTTGACAAGGAGGTTCCCGATATCCAGAGATCATCTTATCAACCTGTCAACTTGTTAACTTATCAACCCGTTCGCTCGTTTCCTACAGGCTCTTGATCTCCCCGATCAGGTCCTGCAATACTTTCTTGGCGTCACCGAACAACATGGATGTTTTAGGCTGGAAGAAGAGATCGTTCTCGATCCCTGCATAACCGGGTTTCATACTTCTTTTATTGACGATCACATTCTTTGCCAGTTCCACATCGAGGATCGGCATACCATAGATCGGCGAAGCAGGATCTGTTTTGGCGGCAGGGTTCACCACATCATTGGCCCCAAGCACCAGCACCACATCGGTTGTAGGGAATTCGTCATTGGCCTGTTCCATTTCGAGGAGCTTGTCGTAGCTAACATCGGCTTCCGCCAGCAACACGTTCATGTGTCCCGGCATCCGGCCTGCCACGGGATGGATGGCATATTTCACTTCCACCCCTTTGCTTTCTAGTAATTTTTCCAGCTCATGACAGGCATGCTGCGCCTGTGCCACTGCCAGTCCATACCCGGGAACGATCATCACTTTATTGGCATAGCTCATGACTACGGCCGTATCGCTCAGGCTGATCTCTTTATAGCTGCCCTGTTCTTTTTTACCACTGGTACCTGCAACCGAATTACCGCCAAATGACCCGATCAGCACGTTCTTCAAAGACCGGTTCATAGCCTTGCACATGAGGATGGTAAGCAGGGTACCGGCAGCGCCTACGAGTATACCGCCGGTCAGCATTACTTTATTGTCGTACAGGAACCCACCGCAGGCTGCGGCCACACCGGTGAAAGAGTTCAACAGGGAGATCACCACAGGCATATCGGCCCCTCCGATCGGCATCACGAACAATACTCCATATACTACCGATAACAGAAAGGTGAGATAGAATAGTTTGATCGGGAGGGAACCCAACGGGTGCGGCGTTTCCGTATCGACCACTGCAGGATCTGGATTTACGGCCGATAGCTGGATGGTAGCGATGATATAAGTGGATAGGGCCACGATGGCCGTCAGTAACAGGAGGTTCACGATATGCTGGCCTTTGAATGCAAAATCTTTGATCCGGCCATTCAGTTTTCCCCAGGCGATCACGCTACCGGCAAAGGATACGGTGCCGATGATCAGTCCGAGGAAGATCGTGATCAGGATGCCCGCCTGCACAGGGATCGAGAGGATCGCTTCATCGACCGCAGCACCTGCTTCATAGGATTCATAAATATTGACACGGAAATTATCGTGCGCGAGATGACCGAATTCGATCATGGAGATCAGTGCCGCACAGGCCCCTCCCATTCCATTGAAGAGGCTCACCATTTCAGGCATGGCGGTCATCTTCACTTTTTTGGCGGCCAGGGTTCCTATGATGGCGCCGATGAGCAGCCCGCCAAAAATCCAGCCATAGTTGTGCAGCTTATTGCCGGAATCATCGCGGTAGAGGAAGATCGTGCCGATGATCGCGATGCTCATACCTACTGCTGCGATCAGGTTACCCCTGCGGGCGGTGGCGGGGTTCGACAACATTTTCAATCCGATGATGAATGTAACAGATCCTATCAGGTAACAAAGCGTAAGTATGTTCAATTCCATAAACTGTTTTTCATTTCTTTTTCTTAAACATTTCCAGCATCCTGTCGGTGACCACAAATCCACCTACCACGTTCAGGGTTCCCAGGATCACGGCGAGAAAACCCAATCCCAGGGCGAGGTAATTATCATGCTCCGCTTTCCCCATCACGATAATGGCGCCGATGATCACCACACCATGAATGGCATTGGCGCCGCTCATCAGCGGCGTATGCAGCACGCTGGGAACACGACCGATCACTTCGATACCTACAAAGATCATCAGGATCACGATATAGATCGTTTGTTGATTGACCGCGATCCAGTTCAGGACTGATTCCATATATAGAAATTAATGTTCGGTTTATAATGCTTTCACTCTTTCATTCACGAGTTCGCCGCCATGCGTTACGCAGGCCCCTTTCACAAGATCATCTTCCCAGTTGAGGTTCAGCTCCCCTTCTTTGGTAAGGACCAGTTGCAGGAAATTCAGCACATTCTTACCATATAGTTTACTGGCATCGGCCGGCATGCCTGCAGGCAGGTTGCTGTTGCCCACGATCTTCACACCGTTCACGGTGACCGTTTCATTGTTTTTGGTATAAGGCGTGTTGCCGCCTGTTGCTGCTGCCAGATCGATCACCACCGACCCATGGCGCATGCTGTTGAGCATCGCTTCGCTGATCAGGACAGGCGCTTTCTGGCCGGGGATCTGCGCAGTAGTGATCACGATATCCGCCTTGGCAATACTTTCGGCGATCCGCTGTTGCTGTTTCTGTTTGTATTCCTCCGTTTGCTCCACGGCATAACCGCCTGCTTTGGAGGCATCGGCCGCCCCTTCCACTTCGATGAATTTGGCGCCAAGGCTCATCACTTCTTCCTTCACGGCCGGCCTCGTGTCGAATACTTCCACCACGGCGCCCAGGCGGCGTGCAGTAGCAATGGCCTGCAGGCCGGCCACACCCGCACCGAGCACCAGTAATTTGGCTGGAGCGATGCTGCCTGCTGCAGTCATGAACATGGGGAAATAACGGCCATAGGTATTCGCAGCCAGCAGTACAGCCTTATAACCGGCGATGTTGGCCTGCGAGCTGAGTACGTCCATACTTTGCGCACGGGTAGTACGGGGCAACATATCGAGACTGAAACTGGTGATCCTTTCTTTGGCCCATTGCTGCATCAGGGCTGCATTGTAGAGTGGCTGATAAACGCCGATCAATACTTTCGATGCCAACTGAGGCGTGTCGGGGAATGGATGGATGGCGAGGATGATATTGGCGGATTGCAATACTTCCTGTCTGCTTTTGATGGTAGCGCCTGCCTTGGTGTAGTCTTCATCTGTGCTGAACGCGCTTTGTCCGGCCCCCTGCTCCACCACAACACTGATCCCTTTTTTCGTGAGTGTGGCTACTGCTTCCGGTAAGAGGGAAACGCGGGTTTCATGGGAGGGCTCCTTGAGAATTCCGATCATCATATCCTTCAGTTATGGGTTCAAGATAGCGATTTCTGCTGAGAGGGGAAAGGTGGAGAGTTGAAAAGTTAACCTATCAACTTATTAATTTGTTAACCACTCAAAACCTGATGGTAAAATGCTGCTTCACCTTGATCTCTTCCCGGAAGAACACCAGCCCGATGAAGAACAGATCGATGGTGAGGCGTACCCTGGGATGCTCCCTGATCTCCTGCCAGGCCTGTTCCATTTCACCGCTCCAGTGAATATCGTCGAGTATGATCACGGAAAAATTATGGGTATGGGCCATGATCTGCGCGAAATACCGGAGGGTGGGCTCCCGGCGATGGTTGCCATCGATGAAGGCCATGTCCACTACCTGCATTGTTCGCAGTATAGATGGCAGTGTGTCATCGAAATTCCCTTCCACCAGTTCGACGGACGGGATATGCAGTTCATTGAAATTCCGGATGGCTTCCTGTGCAATGGCATTGCTGCCCTCCGCCGTGATCACATACGCATGTGGATTGGCCTTGGCCATATAAGCTGTGGAGATGCCGAGTGAAGTGCCCAGTTCGAGAATGGTTTCAGGTTGGTAATAATTCACGATCCGGTAGAGGAGCTGTGCCCATTTTTCGGGCTTGGCGGCATGGCGGGCAATGGAAGCGATGGTGCGCTGCCTGGTTTTGCCCGAGACCGAGCCGGCCCCGAAGTCTTCCACATGGATAATGTCTTTGTCGGACAGCATTCCTTTACGCAATGCTTCCACCTGCTGATAGGCTTCATACTCCGTATCGTCGTTCAGCACATGTGTGATGAACTCGTAAACAAAAGGAGAATGGATGCCGTGGCCTTTTCCATTGGAAGCAGTTAGGTAGTAACGGATATATTTTTGTGCCAGTTGCCAGCGCGAATACATGGAACGGGAAATATGGTATCAGAAATTAAGCTTGGTTTCTCTGCCAAACCTGGAAGCTGTAAGGGTAAGCATGCCTGTCATCTGCCGGGAAATCGTGCTGAGATAATAACTGCCACTCTGCTTCATCGAAAGCCGGGAAATGAGCATCACCTTCAATGGTAGTGTGCACTCTCGTCAGGTACATTTTCTGCACTACCGGCATGGCCTGCCTGAAGATCTCGCCACCGCCGATCACGAATGCCTCTTTTGCGTCTGTCGCTGCTGCGAGTCCGATCGCTTCATCGAGACTGGCAGCTACCTGCACGCCCGGGGCCGACCAGTCGCCCTGCCTCGTGATCACGATATTCGTTCTCCCCGCCAGCGGCTTGCAAAGCGATTCGAAGGTCTTTCTTCCCATGATCACCGGCATGCCCCAGGTGGTATTCTTAAAAAACTTCATATCATTCGGCAGGGTCCACAACAGGTGGTTATCCTTACCGATCACATTATTGTCTGAAGCAGCTACGGCAAAAGCGATCAACATGTATGCAAATTTGAAGACTTCCTGTTATACCGCTACCGGTGCTTTGATAGCAGGATGCGATTGATAGTTTTCCAACGTAAAATCCCCGAAGGTAAAATCAAAAACAGAGCGAACGGCAGGATTCAGTTTCATCAGGGGCAACGGGTACGGTGTTCTCGATAATTGCAGGGCTGCCTGTTCACGGTGGTTGTTGTAAAGATGCACATCTCCGAATGTATGGATGAACTCACCGGGCTGGAGGTCGCAGACCTGCGCCATCATCATGGTCAGCAAAGCATAGGAGGCAATATTGAAAGGCACACCGAGGAATACATCGGCAGAACGTTGATAAAGCTGGCACGACAAACGCCCCTTGCCCCCTTCCCTGGCCGGCGGCGTTACATAGAACTGGAACATTACATGACAGGGCATCAGCGCCATGTCGGGCAGATCGCTCACATTCCAGGAGCTTACGATGATCCGGCGGCTGTCGGGGTTCGTTTTGATCTGTCGTACCGCCTCACTGATCTGGTCGATGGTACGGCCATCGGCCCCTTCCCAGCTCCTCCATTGCTTACCATACACCGGCCCCAGTTCACCCTGCCCATTAGCCCATTCATCCCAGATGCTCACTCCATGTTCCTTCAGATATTGTATATTAGTATCACCCCTCAAAAACCATAACAACTCATATATAATACTTTTCAGGTGTAGTTTCTTGGTGGTCACCAGCGGAAACCCTTCCTGCAGGTCGAAACGCATCTGGTAACCAAAATAACTGGTGGTGCCAGTTCCGGTACGGTCGGTTTTGGACGAACCATGATCAAGGATATATTGTAATAAATCCAGGTATTGCTGCATACCTGCAAGGTAGTGAAAAATGATTTATACAAAAGGAGGTGATAATGCACCATTTTTCGACACTATCAGTATAAAAACAGTTGTAATTATGAGCTTTATAAAGGACCCATGGCTTGAAAAATTGTACCGGGAGGCTTTCCCTCCCGTGGCCCGCATAGTGGCCAGGCTGGGAGGTGGCCCGGAGGAGGCGAAGGATATTTTTCATGATGCCCTGGTCATCTACCTCGAAAAAAAATACAATAATCGCCTTTCGGTGGCGGTTTCAGATAAAGCCTACCTGGCGGGTATCGCCCGGATCTGCTGGATCAGGAAATTCAACCAGGGTCACCGCGAAATGCCATTTGAACCGGGCGATCGGCGGTTCGATATCCCGGAAGACTATTACGAACTGGAAAAAAGTACCTCCCACTCCCTGCTCGACAAGCTGAAGCTCGCCGGTGAAAAATGCCTGCAACTGCTGAGGGCTTTCTATTACGATCAGCAGTCGATGCAGGAGATCGCGGAAAAATTCCATTACCGGACACGGCATTCCGCCACGGTACAAAAACACAAATGCATTGAAAAATTAAGGGAAGAATTCAAAAAGACTGAACAGTATGAGGAAATCATTGCATGAGACCGGGGAGATCGAACGTTATCTCCAACAAGAAATGCCCGCTCCGGAGAAAGCCCTGTTCGAGGCAAAGATGATCATTGTGCCCGGACTACAGGAGAAAGTATACCACCAACGAAAAACCTACCAATTGATACGCTGGTTCGCCCGGTGGCAGCAAAAGAAAAAACTGGAAGCGATACACCGGTCACTCATGAATGAACCGCGCTTCCGGGAATCCATTCATTCAATCTTCAGTTGATATGGCCATCATACCCACCGTCATCGACACCGCCACACGCGGGGCCTATGATATCTATAGCTTATTGCTCAAGGAAAGGATCGTGTTCCTCGGTACTTCCATCGACGACCAGGTCGCCAATCTCGTGGTGGCGCAACTGTTATACCTCGACAGCGAGAGCCACAGTCCCATCAGTATGTACATCAACAGCCCCGGTGGTGTTATCTACTCCGGCTTCGCCATTTACGATACCATGAAGATCCTCAAATCGCCCGTCTCCACCATCGCCGTCGGTTTCAGCGGCAGTATGGGAACCGTGATACTTTCAGCAGGGACAAAGGGACAGCGATATGCCCTGCCCCATGCCACGGTACACATGCATCCTGCCGGCGGCGGGGCCAAAGGATATACGGAAGATGTTCGCATCGCATATATGGAACAGGAAAGGCTGCAGAACCAGTTGTTCTACCTGATCAGCAAAGACTCCGATCATACACAGGAAGAGATCGAAGCCATGTTCCGGAGAGACAAATTCATGGATGCGGCCGAAGCCAAAGAATATGGATTGGTAGATGAGATCCTGGGCGATATGGGCGACCTTATCGCATTGAGAGAGATCCAACGCAGGTTACCCGTAGGTTTCCAGGCGTCGGTGAAAAAGAAATAGAGGGGCCGGATGAATGAGTTCAATCCCCGGCAGGAACATACTTGTATATGCATCTTTCATAGCAGGGCGGAATGAGCGTCAGCTCACGTGAGGTGAACCGGTAACGCATATTTATTGTATCCGACTGGGGCAAATCTACTTTGTAGAAAGAGATCACTGAATCCTTACGGACTATATATTGGGTATGATCGCCCATGACAGGCATAATACCCGTTACCTTTCCATCTTTCCCGAAGTTGATGCGTATATTCAAAGCAAATACATTCTGCAGGGCGCCACTACCATCACCCGGATCCACCAGTTGTTCCTTCAATCTCCAATTACCACTGATATCAGTATGCGAAGGGCTTGTGTTTGATTTTTTACAGGAGAGGGATAAACCAATGATCAGGACAAGAATGAAGTTCGGTTTCATACATGCATTTTCCGGATGACCATTTGGTTCCGGTCATCGTTGCATTGCTGACCAATTTTCGGGGGATTCAACCGACTGTATGGTAAAGCCACTAATGCCTACTCTTTCTCCATCAGGGTTTGTTCCGCAACTGGAGCGGCTTCCAGTGAAACAGGATTGGAACCATGTTGCCACTGCATCCACCCCGCATTGAGTGATTTGGCCAGTTCACTATATATCCTGACCAGTAACTGGCTGCTTAGTTCCAGCTTACTTTCCAGTTCTTTTGCCTTTTGTTGTTCTTTGAGAAGATCATCCTGCAAAAGCAACATGGCTCCCTGTTTACCAGCCATTTCCGATTGCAAGGTTTCCTGTTGTTCCTGTAAATCCCTGATACTGGTCTCGAGCTGGCCGATATGATCGATCTTTGTGCGAAGCGCTTCCTGTTGTTGTTCCTGTTCTTTCTGGTGAAGCGCTACAGTAGATTGCCAGTTGGCCACTTCCTGTTGCTTGTTCTGCAGTTCTTCCGCCAATGACCCGATGCGTTGATCGAACTGGTCCACTGTTTGTTGTATCTGCCTCAGTTGCTCGGCTTTCTCACCGGCCTCACGTTCCAATTGGTGATAGTTCCTAATTCTTTGCTCCAGTTGATTCTGTAGAAAATCTACCTGCAACTTTTTTTCCTGGGCAAGGTCCTGCAAATAATCTCCTTCATTCAGTTTGGCCTTCAATGCTTTCTTTTCTTCTTCGGCTGCTGCCAGCAATGCCTGCAGCTCTTCTACCCGCTGTTGCGATACCCCATCCTGTGGCGGCGTATTTTCCCGCTGCTTCGACAAATACTGCTGCAATTGCGTCACTTCATTCCGGGAGGCCTGCAGCTCACGTTCCAGGTCTTTCACCTGGTTTTCAAACCTGCCGATCGTGGTGGCCTGCTCTTTTTTCTGTTCTTCCGCAAGACCCAGTTCCAGCTCCAATTGTTTGATGGTCTCACGCAATGGTACTTCTGTATTCTCTTCATTCCTGGCTGCCGCAGCCTGCTGGTACCGGGCGATCTTTGCTTTGTACTCCCGGATCTCTTTCTGCAACTGCTGCACGAGGGGTGTATCTTCTTTTTTATCAGTGTTGTAGGCTTTGTTGCGGAGATCGGCATACCTGTCTTCCAACTCACGAAAATCCTGCTCGAGGATTGAATAGTTTTCCTTGTACCTTCTTATTTCCTGTTCATATTTTTTAAGGAGGGAAGTATTGTCGGGGTCTGAACTGGCCAGCCAATCGGGCAATGGTTCTACAGAAGCCCTTTCGGGGCTGCCTTCCGTACTGCTGGCCAGCGCCAGTTGGAACTCATTCTCATCCGGGAATTCTTCATTTTTCTTTTTGCGGCGGTAATGGAGATAAGTAGTGATCACCACAGCGATCAAGGTACCAGGCAGAGCAATCCACAATACGATCTGCAAAAACTGTTTGAACTCGTAAAGGGAAACGAGCAGTGTTGACATCATCATGAAAATTTTTACGTAGAGTTCTACTCATTCAGGAATTGAAGGTGCGCCGATCGTTTAGTAATTTTTTCCGTACGGAATAGGGGGTGGAATATGCTTGACCTCGCGCAAGAATAATACCAAAAACGGTCTAAAACCTTTATGGGCTAAAGGTTTTATCCACATTAAGCCTGGGGGATGCGACGGCCACGCAGGATTTGCCCCGAACGCAAAGCCAGCATGAAGGTATACAATAACCATAGTATGATGAGGTGTACAAAGGGCGAGAGCACCTGGCCCCAGTTCCCTCCCTGTTGCACCACGGCAGTATAAGCCTTTAAGAATGGTGTAGTGGGTAATAAAGCGGACAACCATTGCAATGCCTGCGGCAGTTCATTTCCGGTGGCCTGATTGTATCCGGCCTCTCCTTCTCCTCCTCGATCTCCTGGCCCACTAGCTCTTGCTGACGATCCCTTTTTTGATCATATCCTGCACCACCGTTTTCGTAAACCCGCTGCTCAGCGTTTGCGCATTACCGGGATCAAAAGATTTTGCCTGTGCAGAATATTCCAGAACATCCTGGTTCACATTATACAAATTGGCTTCCAGCGTAAAATTGGTGGTATTGGTATAATAGCCAGGTTCGTATACCCGGTCATAAATGGTCCGCCATTGACGCCAGTAGCGGCTGTAATAGGTGTAATAAGGAGTATAGCTCACACGGCCGGGCGTATAGTATTTTTCTTTCGCCTTGTCCAGCAGGGCAATGATGATGATGCCATCATAGCCGCCGCTCTTTACCTTGCCCACCACCTGTTCATCGGTCAGCTTTTCGAATGCCTTGGGCCCATAGTTCTCCGAGGCTGCTTCCGCAGTGATCCCATTGGAACGGAGCGCGCTCACCATGGAGGTTTCGATACTTTCCCTCAACTCGCGGTCTTTGGTACCGGTCAGCCCAACTACCAGTACCTTATTATATTTTTCCAGTCTCGCATCTTTCGCCTTCCAGGAAGAGAGCAATTCGGTGGTTGAGCAGGCTGTGGCCAGCAGTAGGATGGCGAAGATGAACAACGCAGGTAAATTGTGTTTCATATTGGAGGTATTTGTGTATTTAATTCGACATGAAACCTTGCTCTGTATAGCAATGGTTTCAACCACTAATGCAGGAGCGAAAACCAACGATCAGTACGGGGAAAGGGTTAATGATACTGACCAGGCAGGAGAAAATGGGAAAAATCAAGATGGGTAACAGGATCAGACGACATACTGTCAACTAAATTTAATGAAAAAATCGGTCTTCCCACCAACCAATGATGATTATTTTTTCTTTACCGGGTTGAGGATCGTCAATGCTATCTGTATAAGGCAACCGAAGAAATATGGATGGAAGTCAGTCCGGTACTTTACACGATCCTGATCCTGGAGAGGAACTTTTCGCGGTACGTGTCACCCACCGGCAGGTATTGCTTGTTGATCACCACTTTTCCCCTTTCCAGGTAATCGATGCGGCTGGTGTTCACGATATAAGATTTATGGATGCGGATAAATTGCGCTTCAGGCAGCACCTGTTCCATATTCCTCATGCTTTCAAGCGACAGGACCTTTCCGTGAACAGTATGCAGGGCGATATAATCGCGCAATGCTTCGATATAAAACAGATCGGCCAGCATGATCTTCTGGATACGGTATTCACTCTTGATAAAAATATGGTCGGGTATGGCCGGCACAACGGCAGCAACGGCCTGCTGCCCCATCCGCTCCTTTACCTTTCGCACGGCCACCATGAAACGATCGAAAGTGACTGGCTTCAGCAGGTAGTCTACCACATCATGCTCATAACCCTGCATGGCATATTCAGGGTAGGCTGTGGTGAGTATTACCTTGCAGGCATGCCGCGCAATCTTCATGAACTGGATACCATTCAATTCCGGCATCTGGATATCGAGGAAAAGAAGATCGGTTTTTCCTTCCTGTACTGCGTGGAGGGCATCCAGTACATGCGTGGTCTTCATCGCCACTTCGAGGCCGGGTGTTTTTTCTACGTAATCCGCCAACAGTGTTACTGCCAGCGGCTCATCATCGACGATGATACATTTTATGGGAGGAAGATTATTCATGCAGCAATTCGAGGTTAACGGTGAAATGATCAGGTGTATTGTCGACCGTGATGTGGTGCCGGCCGGGGTACAGGAGGGCAAGCCTCCTCTTCACATTGTCGAGCCCGATACCTCCCGAAGCATCCTTCTGCTGGTTGCCTTTTTTATTATGACAATAGAACCATGTTTTCTGTCGAGTGCAATGTACTGTAAGGGCTAACCCTTCCTGTCCTGCAAAATCACCATGCTTGAAAGCATTCTCCACAAAAGGGACCAGGAGCAAAGGAGGGATCAGGGTCCCTGTTGTTGCACCGGTCACCTGCATCGAAACGTTCACCGGCCCTTCAAACCGGAGCTTCTGCAATTCGATATATTTCCGGATATAATCGATCTCCTTTTCCAATGGCACTTTCTCGGTGGCGTCATAAAGCATATACCGTAGAAGGTCCGATAACCCCGCAATGGCCGCCAATGACTGCGATGAGCCCTGGTATACCAATGAATAGATATTGTTGAGGCTGTTGAACAGGAAATGCGGGTTCACCTGTGAGCGCAGGAAGGATAGTTCGGACTGCCGTTGCTGTAACAATAATTCCTTTTGCTGCACTTCCTTGTACAAAGTGTAGCGGATAAAATAGAAGATAAGACCAAAGACAGTATACAGGATCGAATAAAAAACGGTATCGCGAAAATAAGTCCTCAGTCTTGGCTGGCCAGCGTACATATTTCCGTACACCCAATAACCCAGGAGGAATATAGCCGGTAAGCTCACAACGATCAGCAAAGCGCACAATAATCTGTACCGGGGATACAGGTTATACAGGATAAGGTAAGGCCCCAGTGCGAACAGGGACCCCAACATGATAGCGACTAGCCGCTCCATCAGCTCGGACATGTTAGTGGGTACCCATACGAAGCCCGGCCTTCCATTTACAAGGTATGGGAGGTCGTATGCGATATGCAGGAGGTAATAAAAAGCTACAAAGCAGCCCAGCAATAACCATAGCTTTTGCTTCATCTGCCAAATCTACTATTTAGAATGGTGAAATTTATCTTCAGCAAAATAACCTCAATCCAATCCATTATCAAGAGATTGCCGGTCTGCTTGTCTGCAAACAGGCTGATTTCATCTGCAAACAGACACAGTTCTATTCTGCCGTTTTGCAGAGATGATCCATCTCCTGGCCGATCGCCTTTTGTACCGGCGTTCAGCGCTTCTAATTTGGCGCTATATCAATTCACCAGTTCATGAAAACGTCTGCAACGCTGCCTCTTCAAAAATCGAAATGGCCTTTATCGGCCGATCTTTTGCTGGCCTTTTTATTGCTGCTGCTGGTCCCCGGCATCGCCTGGTATTGGCTGCATGGGCATAGGAGCAATTATTACAGCAGCCCGCTGAGGATCCCTGTAAGTCTGGCCGCCAACTTCGGCGAGCTGAGGCCCGATCATTTCCACATGGGGCTCGATATCCGTACCAAAGGAAAAGAGAACCTGCCTGTGTATGCCGCAGCCGCAGGTTATATCAGCCATATCACCATTGAGGAAAAAGGATTCGGGAGGGCTATCTATATCACCCATCCGAACCAGACCATGACCATCTATGCCCATCTCAATGATTTCGATGATGACCTCGAAAAAGCAGTTCGCAACAAACAATACAAGGAAGAAAAATGGGAGCAGGATATCCGTTTCGATTCAACCCTTTTCCCTGTACAAAAAGGGCAGTTCATTGCCTGGAGCGGAAATACCGGTGCTTCCGAAGCGCCGCATCTTCATTTTGAAGTGAGGGACCTGCGTACAGGCAATAACCTCGACCCTGGCATTGCAGGTTTGTCTATGGAAGATGATCTACCACCGGTGATCAATAATCTCTATTGGTATGACCGGCAACACAGTTCCTATTTATCGGCCCCTCATCCCATCCCCATCGAGAGCATCAACAATACGTACAGTACCAAAAGCAGGACCGTGCAGGTCAGCAGCCCCGTGATCAGTTTCGGTATCCGGGCCAGGGACAAATACCCTGATTCGAGAGCAGTGCTCGGCATTGCGGGAGCAGACCTATGGCTCGATGGAGACCTGGTGCATAGTTTCAATCTGAGCAATATTTCGTACAATGATTCACGTTATATAAATAGCTGCATCGACTATGGGAAATGGATCAGGTCGAATACTTTCATCCGGCATCTTTCTACGCTGCCCGGCAACCGGTTGCCGGCCTTTTGCGCCAATCCAGGCATTATCCATCTCTCCGATAAACATCCACACACGGTGAAGGTCTGCGTCAGTGATGCATCGGGTAATACGTCGACAGTGCAATTCCAGGTGCAATATGATGGATCGCCGGTTGCACAAAGGCGGGCACCGACTGACGCAACGATCATGGTTCCCGGAAGAAGCGCCAGGATATCTACCGGTGAGGTGCAGTTGGAATTTAGTCGAAATGCCTGGTATGATACCGTTGCCTTCCAGGTCCGGCAATCTAACCGGGGAAAAATCTCCGGGAGAGTACAACTTCATGATACTGCCATCCCGGTGCATGACAGTTTCAGCGTTTCACTGAAGTCTTCCCTGGCAATGAATGATCCGCTGCGGGCGAGAACGGTGATGCAACTCACAGGCGCCAATTATAAAGAAGTAGTAAAAGGAGAATGGCATGGGCAATGGATGATGGCCAGATGGAACAGGCTGGGGATGGTGGAACTGTTGACAGACATCAATCCGCCCCATATCAAATCTATTGGATGGAAGGATGGAGAACCGGTTTCCACCAGTCAGCAAATATTGCAGGTGGCCTGTACGGATGATCTCCCCGGCATCGGTGAATTCCGCGCTATGCTCGATGGCCGTTGGTTGTTATTCTCCCGCAAAGGCGGGCTTTTCACTTATCAATTCGATCAGCATTGCCCGAAAGGAAAACATCAGTTGGCAATAACGGTAAAAGACCTTGCAGGAAATACGGCAACCAGGAATTTTACATTGCAGGTGGATTGATCAGGCGGTCTTACTTCTGCCTTCGTAATACTTGTGAATGAACAGGGAGATAGGCAAACCGATCATCACCATCAGGATGGCCATATTCATCAGGGCTCTGTCCCATCTGAAAGGCCCCGGTGTTATCCTGCTTAGTGGCACCACTACCCTATTCATGATGATCCACACAAAAATCCCATACAACAAGCCGCTAATTATTTTATGTTTTTGTAAAAATGGGATGAAAGGATACCCGAAGAAAAAGACAAGCACCCATACAAGGGCAAAAAAATAGTGGAACAATAGCCCGGCCAGTGCCATGGGTATGCCGCCTGTCAGCGCTTCTTTGCCGAAGGCGCCGGAAGCAACGCCCTGTAATAAGCGCAATGGCCTGATGGAGCCGGTGATTGCTCCATTCAGCAATATGGCGGAAATGATGTCGAGCGAGCCTGCAACCAGCCAGGCCAGCATGACCGTTTTCAATGCAGGCATTACAAACGGGTTGGCAGGAGTTTTGGATAAAGTGGTGGTAGCCATATTAAGGTTTGTCTTAAAGATAAATTAGCTGTCTATGCTTCAATGGGGAAATCAACCGTAAACTGTTATACACCTATATAAAGTGTTTCACGAATGCCTTATCCGTTTGGTACCACGAAAATGGTCATCGAGAGGCTCTCACCTGCTTTCCAGCAAGGTTATCACCAGTTCCTTGTAGCTCCGGCCAATGGGGATCGGTTTTCCATTGATCTCCACATCGGTGGCGGTGAAGGCGTCGATCTTGTCCCTGGCAACGATGAAAGACCGGTGTACCCGGAGGAAATTGTTTTTGGCGAGCATTTCTTCCATCTGGCCGAGTTGGAACTTGGTGAGAATGGTCTTTGATTTGGTGGTGATGCGGATATATTCTTTCAGGCTCTCGATATACAGTATCTCATCGAGATAGACCTTTACTTTTTTCTTGCTGACATTGAAAAAGAAATAAGTGCGGTTGGAAGAAGGAACGGCGCCATCCAACGGAGCCTGCCTGTGGTCTTGTTGCTTCAGTTTGTTCACTGCCATCAGGAAGCGGCTGAACTCGATGGGCTTGAGCAGGTAATCGACCACATTCAGTTCATATCCCTGCAAAGCATATTCCTGGTAGGCAGAGGTGATGATCACCTGTGGAGGATGTTTGAGCGATTTAAGCAGATCGACCCCTTTCAGTTTGGGAAGATGGATATCGAGAAAAATCAGGTCGATCGGTGTTCTTTGCATCATTTCCATTGCATAGATGGCGTCACTGCATATACCCTGCAACTGAAGGAAAGGGATCTGCTGCACATAATCCTTCAGGACTTCCGCCGCCAGCGGTTCATCTTCCACTATGATACAGCTATAGTTTTGCATGACTGTCGAGATTGATGGTGAGATGTACTTTAAAGGTTGAAGGTTCGTTTGTTACCTGTAAGTTATAATCTTTGTACATGAGCTCCAACTGCCTTCTCACATTGCTCAGCCCTATATTGTCGGTCACGGTCATAGCGCCATTGTCTTCTTTCGTATTCTCGATACTGAAACTGAGCCAGGACCCTTTCAGCAGGATGTTGATATGTACAAAGGAATCGAAACGTGTTTCACTGACCCCATGCTTGAATGCATTCTCCACGAATGGCAGCAACAAAAGGGGCGCCACGGGCTGTGCCTCATCATCGATCTCTTTCTGGAATACGATCGTGAGCCTTTCATTGTAACGGATCTTTTCGAGCTCGAGGTAATTATCGAGCATCCTGATCTCCTGGGCAATGGCCACCCTTTCTTTCTTCGATTCGTATAACATGAACCGTAGCAACTTCGACAATTTCATTACCACTTCCGGTGTATCATCTGATTTTTTCCTGGCCAGTGCATAGATATTGTTGAGTGTGTTGAACAGGAAATGTGGATTGGTCTGGTTGCGCAGGAATTTCAATTCGGTCTCCAGCTTTTCTTTCACCAGGTTCTTTTCTCTTTCTTTGCCTGCCAGTTGCTGCTTGAAAAGACGAAGTGTAATGGCCACCCCTGATACGAAACCGATGTCCATGAGGGCCAGCAAGGTCCTGCTAAGTTCAAAGATGGGGTGGTTCTTGATCAGCCCCTTATGTACAACCGGGTTAATATAATAATTGGAGACCACCCGGTAAAGGACGATGGCCGCAAAGAGCGCTGCTACGATCTGGATGATGTTCCAGTTCAATTTACCCTTTCCCTTCGATATCCTGTCGCCGGCGCCATACATGACGAAATAAGTGAAACCCATCTTCGGCAGGAGGAGGGCCATGGCCATGTGGATAGACATCCAGAACCGTTGCATGTCGGAGTATTTGACAAGTACCGGGGCCATCCATACATATTCCAGCAATGCATCCTGCAAAGTATACACTATCCAGAAAACACTATGTACCAATACTCTCTTCATGAGCATCTAAAAATCGGAAAAATCAGCAGCATTGGGGAAAAAAACCTGCCGGCGTAAGGTTTGGGAGTATAAACAGCAGGTTGCGATGGAGGAAGATGGGATTGGAATTAGCGCTAATTATTTAAACATCTGTTAGTCAAAACAATACAGACCCATAGAAATAAGCATCCTGGCAATTTATCCAATATATTAGCTGGGCGCTTTTTGTATATTTGTTACAGTAACGGATTATTAATCATGACAGATTTTGTTGTTATAAGGGATACTCTTTCACAGTTGAAACCGGAATTAGTCCGTAAGTTTCATGTTAGTTCTATCGGTTTATTTGGTTCCGTAGTCCGGGATGATTATACACCTTCTAGTGACGTGGATATTATAGTTGATTTCAGCAAGCCCATTGGTATCGAATTTATAGACTTAGCCGAATATATTGAAAGAAAATTGAATAAACCAGTTGATCTGGTTTCAAAAGGTGGTATTAAGGAAAAGTATTACAAAGCAATCGAACCGGAAATCATCTATATCTAATCGAAATCCCGAACTGCTTATTGGAGATATCATCGAAAGCGGAAATAAGATCCTCATCTATACAGCCAATCTTACATTCGATGAATTTGTTAGTGACAGTATTATAGTACACGACTATTTGGTATTGACTACAAGATCGTTTGGCTCATTAAAGACAGGTTCTTGCCTAATGTTCTTACCAGGTTGAGTCTGTAATGATAATGCTCTTATCTTTTCTGCAAAAACCTCTGACAAATGAGGTTAGATTTGTACACAGATTGGAAGCATTCATATTTCCAGGTTCGACATTCCAGTAAACATAGAAAGGAGAGCCTTGCATTTCAAGGCTTTCTTAGTCAGTGGACTGTACTGGGCTCGAACCAGTGACCTCTGCTCTGTCAAAGCAGCGCTCTGAACCAACTGAGCTAACAGTCCGGGATGACCTGCAAGATACGGCATAGAGCCATATTGCGCTCAGAAATAAAAATAAAAAATCCTAACTTTAGTTCCTCTCTCTTCGCTGGTATCAGTTAATAGACGTAAATTTTTTTACAGAAAGCTTGCAAAATTCAGTGTTTGCAGGCTTTTTAAGCTTACCTGCATTTAACCAGCTTCATGAATGCAGCTGCCGGAGGAATTCGTGGAGTTTACCTTCTCTTTGGAGATGTAAACCTTTCTATAATTAATCTTAACTACAATTGAAATTCTTCTATCACAAGGGAAGAACATTATTCTAAAAGATATTGCTAATTTCTTCTTATTGCGCTACCAAGTTTCTTATTGCTGTATTTTTCCTTTTGGGTCATCATTGAACGTATCCATTCTTTGTACATTTTATCCGGCATTTCTTTGTACCCCAAATCCATAGCCCGAACATACAGTTTTTCCATATCCGAATAAACTGAGTGAGCCAATGCTGGATTTTCTTTCTGATAAATCAGGTACATCTTTTTTAGTGTTTCTGCTTTATAGATTATGGCATTAATGTTATTCGGGTGATATCTTAAAGTAAGGTCGCAGCACTTAATAATAAAACTGTCGGTGTATATTTTGTATTTTCTTTCATACCCTTTTGCTAAATCTAAAGCGCAATTAGCTACAGCCTGCTGATGACTCAACGTATCCATGTAAATACCACTGCGAATGGCATCAGTGGAAATATAACCAGATGCCATTATCCATGCATCAACCGGAAACTGGCCGCTGGTGAGTTCAGTATTGTACCAGCCTACACCCTGACAACGATTTCTTATGTAAATGTGGTTTGGTGCAAACGAAAGCCAGGCGTTAGTAACACCTAATTCGTCTGATAAGATTTTATACAAATATGGTAATGAATGGCAGTTCCCTTTTCCGGTTGACAAAAGTTTCACAACAAACATCTTCGTCCAATCTTTCTGACCAAAAAAATCATCAAAGTCATATTTGTAAGGAAGATGCCTTGCAATCGTGCCTCTGGTAATTTCAATTGCGGTTGTATCCATTAAAATGGAAAAAACTGCTTCCATTGCATGAACCTGTGCACTGTCCTTATTATAATATTTTACTAATGGATTATTTATCATCCACCCTCTAGCCAAGACTGACAATTTATGAATTGTATTATCATAATCTGTATAGGAAAGTGAATTTTCAACAAAAGCGTTTTCGGTTATGTGGACTGCTCTTTTAAAAGACATTTCAACCTTTCCCGATAACATTGAAGAAATAACCTCATAAGCAGCTTGGTAAGAAGCATCCTTTATTTCATTTGAATAGCCTTCTAAACCGAAAGAAGTAACTAATAAAAGATTCAAAATAAATTTTTGCATGGCGTTGCAACTAAAATCCAATAAGCACAATGAGGGATGAAAGAGAACTTTATATGATTGGCACTAAGGGTATTTTTTTATTAATTCATCAAAGTTTAACCACTCCCGCCATTTCCGTTGTTTATCCATATTTTCTTTGCTGGCAGATTCCTCAATCTTTTCAAATAATTGAACATAGACCTGTCCATAAGGTAACTCTTTAATTTCTATGGCGTCAGGAAAACTTAGTATCCTCTCCTTAGGCACTAACTCAAAGAAAGGTTCTCCAAACCACATCTTCCACGCGGCCATAATCCATGTATAGCCAATCAAATCCTTTCTGCCAGGGTTATAGCTGGTATCGTATTCTCTATCTCCATGCTCACTAATTTTATAAGGAGTGTTTATTATGGAAGACAGATCTAAATTCCTTCCCTTGAAATTACTTTCGTAAGGAGTGGATTGAACATATACGTATTCTTCATCATTTAGATATGCAGCAACAAATTCCCTGGCCGTTATGATTGTTTCAATTTCTTCATTAGATGGAAAAAAAACTTCTTTGTCTTGAATAATTTCTATAGAAAGATGGGGGGTTTTAGAGCCTGTATCACCTACTATAAAAATATCTCCCTTCCTATTTGATACTATTAAAGTTTCAGTTCCATTGGCCTCCGCAATTATTTTCTTATGTTTCTTTTCATTCCACTCTTTTGTTGTATATTTTTTTGTGAACGAATAGGGTTCAAACTTTATGAACTTGTCAAATAAATCAATGTAAGTTTTACTATTTAATGAATTCCTTTTAAAAGAAAGGCTTAATTCGATTTTCATTCTTTAAAATTTATTCCGCTTCAAATATTTTTAGATTAACTTTTTGACGCTGTGCATGTCTTTCTACCTCCTTTAGAACACTTTTATCATACCCTTTTGGCACTACAATATCCAATCGCACATCCGTAATCTTCCGTTCAATGCCTGCAGCCTGTAAAGCACCACCTGATTTGGCAGCAGCCAGTTGGTCAATGTTCTTAATAATATTCTTAAAGTCAAAATTTTTGGATGCATTAACCGTTTTCAAACTTACACCTAATCCGTCTTTATAAAAATCAATCGCCGGGAAAAATTCTGATACCGTTTTTGCTAAATGTTCAAAGCCTTTATACACCGTACCGGCAAGTTTATATTCCGCTAATGAACCACGAATGAAGTTTGTAGAACCCCAGATTTGATCCCAGGTCATGGATGCTGCACGTCCGCCTCCAAAAAGATTAAATCCCCTTAGTTCCGATAATCCGACAATAGTAAAAAGCAGATTGAAAGATGCTGATCCATATTCCTCGTTCTCAATATTTCTGTACGTTTCGAGCCCTGATTTTAGTGGGCTAAGCGCATAAAATGGATAGAATATATTTCTTGTAGTCTGATAATTGTTCCATGCCTCCACCGTTGCAATGACGTGTTCCCGTTCTTTTTGCTCTTTGAAAAGCTGTTGTTTCCTTGCTCTTTCTTCTTCAATTTGGGATATCTGGTTGGCTCCAACATACCCAAGTTGATTCGCATACTCTGCTTTATATGGGCCACTAAATAATTTGGATTGCTGCCATCCAAAATTAGCATCATAATAATACCATGCTTCAGCACCGTCGAGATCTATGGCCTGAATAGGTGTATTGGAAGCGAATTGATAAGGAGTTAATTCAGGATATTTATTAGCAATGGGGTCAACTGAAAAAAATCTACTTAGCTGAGAATTATCTGAAGAACCTACCAAAGGAGGCTCGTCTACAAATTTTTCAATTTTCCTTGTGTGCCTGTTAATAATAACTGACCCTATCCGCTCCAGTGAATCCTTTTCAATGATCTCGAAATACTTCCCCTTGCTAAGGTCCATCACTTCTGCTTTCTTGCCAATGCTCCTGAATGGGTTGGGCTGTTGGGATAACGCATAATTGGCAACAAATGCAAGGATAAATATTAGCAGCAGTTTAGACTTTGATTCAAACTTCATAAAAATTAGTAATTAGGGTTAAGCAGTCATTTCTTTTTATTTATTAATGTAGGCTTGTTAGGATTCATTATCATTCTCTTTATTTCTTCCTGCAACATTTCACTCTCTTGTTTTCGTTTCTCCACCTTTAATGATTTCAGCCATTGTTGATAGGCTTCAGCAGGCATAGCTCGATATCCTAAATTATCTACCTGATCGTATAATTCATTTCGTTCCGTAAATAGTTTATACACATCTGGGAATAGAGGTAATTTGTCTACCGGAGGTCTTCCAATATTGTTAGCTGCATATTCAAATTGAAAAGTTTTCATGTCTGCCTTCATCAAGATGGCCATTATGTTATTCGGATTAATGGTTAATATCTGGTCTGCTATTTCTTCTGCAAATTGATCATGCGCTTTAATTCTCTCTCTATATCCCTGAAGCAGGTCTACCAGCATTTGAGCAATGAGTTGTTGCCTGCTCAATGTATCCATATATAACTTATTCTTAATGGCTGTAGGCGTAATATATCCTGACATTACTATCGCCTGATCGGAGACTACCTTTCCTTGCGTGGTTTCAAAATTGTAGATATTGCCATTATTGGATGGAAACCTGATATAAGAATGTTCAGGAGCAGTCGAGAGCCAGACGGTAGCATTTAATTGTTCTGCTATTATTTTATACAATAGAGGAAGTGAATGACATTGACCAGTGCCTGCATTCAATAATTTGGTAACAAACATCTTTGTCCAATCTTTTAATGCTCTGAAGTCTTCAAAATCATATCGAAGCGATTTAAGAAGTTGCAAAGATTGCGATCTTTTATCATAAACCTTTGCCCCACCGGAAAATAGTTTTTGTATGGCATAGTTTTTAGCAAGGTTATCATTCGGGTTTAACTTTTCCGACTTCATTATTTGTCTGCATAAGTCGGTTTTTGCTTTTATGGCTTTTAAATATTTTTCAAAAGAAAGCTGATTGTCATTAAATGCATTCTCAATAATAAATACGGCTTTCGTAATGGAAAAGCTATCACTATTCATGCCCAATAACTGCTCATACGCCTGCCTATACTGCTGCTGCACTCTCAAATATGCCATTCGCTCATACTCCACCTGTCCTTCCCTTATTTCATTCTCAATAATTGCAGGTTGCTGCTGTTGCCGCAACAATTCCTGATTAGCTCCTTGAAATTGCTCCCATTGGTACATGTGCATACCAGCGGGACTTATTGGCAAAATATTATTCTGGTTATTCTTTTGGTTGGGATTAGGTGAAATGGGGGCAAATGGGGTAGTAGTGGGAGTGGCTGGCCTATTCTGGCAAAAAACAATTTGTTCTGTAAATAACAGAATGGCTGTTAGTAAGGGTGTAAAAAAATACTTCATCGGTTAAGGTCGGCAATTCGATGCTAATATAGCGGTATTCTGCAATTTGAAAGCTAAAAACTATGCCCAGAACAAGAAAGATGAAAGAATTAACGCACATATAGTCAGTTTCCCCTGCGGACTGGCCTTAAAACATCAGAGATATGAATGCAGCGTCGAAGCAGGTATTTTCTTAAACAGTATATAGGAATTATCTTACCTTTACCTCAGTTGCAGTTCTTAAAAGTATTTTCTTTGACTTGCGTAATTCATGGAGTTACCCAATCTGCAGGCTGAAATCAATTTATATACAACGCATTAAGAGGTAGGTTCACATCCCATCACCTCCCACCTTTAATTTTCCGGTATGGACCAGCAGATCATCAATCTCTTCGACGAGTACACGCATAAGCCATTGAAGCGGGATGATTTTATCCGCCGCCTCATTTTGCTTACTGGAAGTTTGTCGGCCGCTATGACCGCCCTCTCCCAACTGGAAGTGCGGTACGACCATGCTGCCCTCACTTCCGCCGAAGACCTTCTCACGGAGCATATCACATACCCAGGGGATGATACTACCATAAAAGCCTATCTTGCCCGGCCTAAAGAAAATAAGAAATATGGCGCTGTGGTAGTGATCCATGAGAACCGCGGCCTTAACCCCCATATCGAAGATGTGACCCGCCGGATGGCGCAGGCAGGTTACCTGGCGCTTGCACCGGATGCCCTTTCACCGCTGGGCGGCACACCCTCCAACGAAGACCAGGCCCGTGATATGTTCGGCAAACTGGATGCCACCAAGAACCTGAACAATTTCATCAAGGCATTTGATTATCTGAAGACGAGACCCGATTGCAACGGCAATACAGGCTGCATCGGTTTTTGCTGGGGCGGCGCTATGGCCAATCAACTCGCCGTGCATGTGCCCGATCTGAAAGTGGCCATTCCGTATTATGGTCGTCAGCCGGATGCCGCCGATGTGCCGAGGATCAAGGCTGCGGTGCAGTTGCATTACGGTGGACTGGATGAACGTGTCAATGCAGGAATACCTGCTTATGAAGAAGCGCTGAAGAAAGCAGGCGTGCAATATGAGTTATATATCTATGAAGGCGCTCAACATGCCTTCAATAACGATACTGCTCCTACCCGTTACAACGCGGCAGCTGCTAAGCTGGCATGGGAAAGAAGTTTGAAATTTTTAGAACGCCTGAGAGGTTAGCTCATGATTTCCTTCTGTCAATCTCTTTTCTGATCAGTCCCAACTCCCTCCCCGTTTGTCCGGACACGGAAGAATTTTCCTGTGCCCTTCGCATCAGGTAAGGGATCACATCACTGATAGGCCCGAACGGCAGATACTTGCTTACGGAGAACCCTGCTTTGGCAAGGTTGAAAGTGATATTGTCGCTCATCCCGTACAACTGGGAAAAATGCACATGAGGATGACTGTGAGGTATTTTCTTTTGATCGAGCAACTGTGTTGTCCGCAGATTGCTGTATTCATTATGTGAAGCCACTATCAATGCGATACGATCGATATGATCGATGCAAAATTCTACGGCCGCATTGTAATCGTGGTCGCTGGCCTCTTTACAGGGTTGAATGGGCGATGGATAATTCATTTCATCAGCACGCTTGCGTTCCTTTTCCATATAAGCACCACGCACCAGTTTGGCCCCGAGGATGAATCCACGGGCAGACGCCTGGGCGAAACTGTCTTTCAGAAAGGGGAGCCTGTCATGCCGGTATAACTGTACCGTATTATACACCACTACCCTGTTGCGATTGTACTTATCCATCATCTGTATGGTCAGCGCATCCACCGGGTCCTGTATCCAGGTCTCTTCCGCGTCTACCAGCACACCCACTTTGCTATCGGCCGCTGCGCTGATGATGCGCTCCATACGGTTTACCACCCGCTGCCATTCCGCTTTTTCAGCATCGTTCAATACTTCGGTATGGACAATCCCTTCAAAGCCGCTCCTGCCGTTGGCGGCGGCATCCAGTTTTTCCAGCAGCGCAAATCTTGCAAAGCCGGTCACCTTGATGCTCATGAAAGGCATATTGTGTTGCGTGGCTGCATAGCGGATCACGCGGATGAATTCTTCGCAGGCATGATCGAAATTGTCTTCTCCCTCCTTTCCTTCCACCCCATAGTCCAGGATCACCTTCACTCCGAACTCTTCGAGCTTATCGGCTACCAATGCCGTTTCTTCCAGTGTTTCGCCGCCCACAAATTGTTTGAAGATCGTATTGCGGATAAGGCCCTTGATCGGAAGTCCAACCCTGATCGCCCAGGGTGTCAGCCTTGTTCCGAGCTTCACCAGGCCTTCATTTCCCATCGATGAGAACAGGAAGCGGGCCTTTTTCAATTCCTTGTCGCTTTTATAGGCAAATGCGTATTCTGTATTGTCGAAAGAGATAACGGGCGAAGGATGCTCCATACTACTAACAAATGTTAGGACGCAAAAATAATGGAAAGATGCTATTTTGCAACCATGAATATTACCCATACCCAGATCTGGAAGTTCAGCATCCCCATGCACCCTTTCACGATTGCTACAGGCACCATGCATTTTGCCCAGAATATTTTTATCCGTGTACATACCGATGCCGGGATCTATGGTGTAGGCGAATGTTCGGCCTTCCCCATGATCGCCGGTGAAACACAGGCTACCTGCTTCGAGATGGCCAGGGATTTTGCTGCCGTATGGAAGAACAGGAATGCCGCCGCCATTGAAGAGCGGATGCAGGAGTTGCATGCCTTCACCGCTTTCAACAGTACTATCAAAAGCGCATTCGACATGGCCCTGTTCGACCTGGCAGCCAAACGTGCGGGACAGCCGCTCTACCAATTCCTCGGAGGCCAAAGGAAAGAACTCGAGACCGACCTCACCATAGGTATCGATACCCCGGAGAAAATGGCAGCCGCAGCTATCGATTTTGTACATCGCGGTGTTCGCATCATAAAAGTAAAGCTTGGTAAGAATGCTACGGAAGATATCGAACGCATCAGGAAGATCCGCGAAGCAGCCGGGCCCGACATCAAACTTCGTATCGATGCCAACCAGGGATGGAGCTACGACGATGCGCTCCATGCTCTGACTTCCATGGACCGCTACCGGATCGAATTCTGTGAACAACCCATGCGTTACTGGGATGATGATAAATTACCTGCTCTGAAAAAAGCCTCACCCGTAAGGATCATGGCCGATGAAAGCGTATTCGATCATCATGATGCCATCCGTTTGATCAGGGCCGGCGCCTGTGATTATGTCAATATCAAATTCGCCAAATCGGGTGGCATCCTGGAAGCGCAAAAGATCGATGCCGTTTGCAAAGACCACCAGATTCCCTGCATGATGGGCGGTATGCTCGAAAGCCGGGTAGCCCTCACTGCCTTTGCTCATTTTGCCCTTGCTCACCCCAATATCCGTTTCTACGATATGGATACCTGCATGCTGGGCCACAAGACCGATCCCGTCACCGGCGGTGTCCGTTATAATGGCTTCTTCCTGGAAGTGCCTGATTCAGTGGGTATCGGGGCTGATGCAGAGGAAGATTTCCTGAAATCACTGGAACAGACTGTGATCTAAGTAGGCGAACTCTTTTCCTCTCTTACTCTCTTTTAATCTCTTAGCTTTGCAAAAATTTTCTCCCATGGACAAACAAGCAAAGACCGCCAAGGAATCGTTTGTAGTGATGACCGAACTGGTGCTCCCCAATGATACCAATACATTCGGGAACCTGATGGGTGGCCGTCTGATGTACTGGATGGACATTGCGGCCGCACTGGCAGCGATGAAACATTGCGGGGCGCCGGTGGTCACTGCGTCGGTCGACAATATCTCATTCGAAAACCCGATCAAACTGGGGAATGTGGTACATATCGAAGCCAAGGTTACGAGGGCTTTCAATTCTTCCATGGAAGTACACCTGCGTGTATGGGGAGAAGATGCGATCCATCAATACAAATACAAGAGCAACGAAGCCTACTATACTTTCGTGGCATTGGACCCCAATGGCAATCCCCGCCCTGTTGCCCCCCTTTTGCCGGAATCCGAAGAAGAAAAAAGATTATTCGATGGTGCCTTGAGAAGAAGGCAGCTCCGGTTGGTGCTTGGTGGAAAAATGAAACCGGAAGATGCGACCGAGTTGAAAGCGTTGTTCCAATAGAGTTGGCTGTTAGCAGTTGGCAATTGGCAGTTGGGTAACAACCTTGATTTATAGGAGTTTTTCTCCATGCGGAGGGTATCAGACTGCGAACTGAAAATTGCCAACTGCCAACTTTAAAATACAAACTGCCGTTCCTTATTCTGCTCGATCGCACACATGATCTTTTGCAGTATTTCTTCCGGAGACGCCTCATAGTCGATCTTCAAAGGTTCTTTGAACCGGACCGTCAATAAAGAGCCGCGCTTTTTGAAGCGCAATCCTTTTTTATTGAAGGCCCGCCAGAAACCATTGATCACCACGGGCACAACAATGGGCTTACACATTTTGATGATAAGGGCCGTTCCCTTGCGGCCCGGTGCAAATGCTTTGGTGGTGCCTTGGGGAAAAGTGATCACCCAGTTATTCTCCAGGGCCCGCGTGATCTTGCGGGTATCGGAAGGATCGAGCCCACGCCGCACTTCATTGCCTTCGGAACGCCAGGTGCGCTTTACCGTGATAGCGCCGGCAACCGTGAACAGCCGGCTGATCCAGCTTGCTCTCATGGTTTCCTCTGCCGCCACATAATAAACATTGGTAAAAGGGTTCAACAAATAATAAGGAATACCCAGTTTGTTCTGCTTGCGCCATTTCACCGCACAAAAAATATGCAGGAAGGTGATCACGTCCGCAAAATAGGTTTGATGATTACTCACGAAGAGTACATTCTTTTTAGGCAGGTCCCTGATATGCTCGGTACCACTGATCCTTAATTTGTTGATGATCGTGAGACCCGGCCACGATATGATACCGACTACTGCATAGATCAGTTTCCGTATTATCCGGGTATGTTTCAGCTTTTCTCCCAATGAGCTCATGTAATCAGGGGCTTTATGAATTCCTGTCCAAATTAAGGAAATGTTAATAAAGAACTTATACTAATTTAAGCATAGTGGCTGCTTGTGTAATTTTCTTTTATCCTACATCCATCTAAAAAATTTTACGTTATGAAAAAGTTTATGACAGCAGGGTTAATGATGATGATGGCATTGGGCGCTTTCGCACAGGTCAATACGGCCAATCCGTTCCCCAAGACCATTAATGTAACAGGCAGCGCCGAGCTGGAGATCATACCGGATGAGATCTATGTAGTGGTTGACCTGAAAGAATATGAGAAAAAAGGAAGCGGAAAGATCGACCTGGAAAAGATCAAGAAAGCATTCCTCGACAATTGCCGCGGCATCGGCATTGCCGATGCCGATATCACGATCGATTCGTATGAAGGGAACAACGGTTATTATTGGTGGAGAAAAAAGAAAAAGAAAGACGAGCTGTATGCCTCCATCGCCTACCAGATCAAGTTCAGCAACAGCAAGAAAATCGATGAGTTGGTGGAAAAGCTGGATGATGATGCCACGCAAAATTTCCAGGTGGTGAAAACATCTCACAGCAAGATCCAGGAATTCCGCAAACAATTGAAAATACAAGCAGTGAAAGCTGCCAGGGAAAAAGCGCAATATCTCGCAGCAGCCATCGATGAACAGATCGGTGCGGCAGTGACCATTTCAGAGCCGGATGAATTCGTAGTGGAGCCCTACCCTCTCTACCGTAACAAAGTGGCAGCAGCGAATTATGCCATGGATGCCAGCGCCGGCGGTGGTAATCCTGATATCGATTTTAAAAAGATCAGGTTGAAGTTTGAGGTGAAGGCGGTGTTTGCACTCAAATAATACGTGCACCATAATATGTTTGTGGTTTGTCGTTGGTCGTTTGTGGTTGTTGAGATTCAGTCAGTCTTTATAAAACTGAAGAACAACAAACGACCAACAACAAACCACAAACGTTTAATGTTATCTTTGCCCCCTATGAAACTTACTACAGTTATTTTCGACATGGATGGGCTTTTGATCGATTCCGAACCTTATTGGGAAGAAGCCGGAAAAGAGACCCTGGAAGAATTCGGTATAGCCCTGGTCCCCGAACAATATCATATCACCACCGGTTTGCGAACGCCCGAATGGATCCACTGGTGGTTCAGCTATTTCAATATCGACCTGCAATTCGCAAAGGCTGCTGAAGAAAAGATCGTGGCCAAAGCCATCGGGAAGATCGGGAAATATGGCAAGCCATTGCCTGGGGTGGAACGTATCTTCGATTTTTTTCAGGAGCGGAATTTCCGTATCGGGCTAGCCACTTCATCGCCCCTGTCGTTGGTAGAAGTGGTAGCTGAAAAGTTGCAGATCGGGGGCCAACTGCAGGCCATTGCTTCGGCTGAGGAACTGCCCTACGGGAAGCCGCATCCACAGGTATACCTTGACTGCGCCGCAGCATTGCAGGTATCACCGTTGGAATGTGTTTGTTTCGAGGATTCTTTCAATGGAATGATCGCGGTAAAAGCCGCAAGGATGAAATGTATTGTAGTACCTGCTCCTCATCAACATCATGAAACAAGATGGGACGCGGCCGACAGGAAACTGCGATCTCTGCTGGAAGTAGATCAGTCTGTGCTGGACGCCCTATAACAAGCGTCAGGTAGTGGTGCCACAATAGTGGAAAAAGAATATGATCAGCAGTATAACAATAAAAAGGTACAGCGACTGTCCTTTGCTCTCTTTCATAGAAAAATATTAAAGAGTGACCAATCAACCCTTTCCGGATAAGTAGAAGAGGTGTTGCGTCTGGGTGCTACAAAACGTTAGCTAAATAATCAGAAGGGGGATTATACTATGACTGAAGGCTTTAACAAGGAGTATTCGGCGTGAAGGTACAAAATAATTGATATTCCGAACAATGATTTATTTGATCAGTTCCTTACAGGAACGGGCAGGCCATTTGCCCTTAGGCCTGCAGGTTAGTTCAGTAGACAGGCATTTTATTCATAAAAAAAGGGGGTACCATATTATAGATACACCCTATTGAATATTCATTCCGGATCATTACTGATCCTGTTCTGTATTATTGCTCAGCCGGTTTATCTCCGCCCTGCTTTTCTTCCTGCTTCAGCTTTTCCTTGATCTCGGCCAATGCGCCCAGATCACCCAGGGTAGCTTTTTCTACCTTGTTCTGGATATTCTTGACGGCCTTCTTGGTCTTGTCGGATTCAGCTTTGGCTTCTTTCCTGGCTGCTTCTTTCTCTTCTACTTTGGATTGTTCCCAGAGGCGTGTGTGCGATACGACAATGCGTTTTTCATTACGATCGAATTCGATCACCATGAACTGCGATGTTTCATCGGCGCCCATGCTCTTGCCATCCTCTTTGGTGAGGTGACGGTTGGGAGCGAATCCTTCCAGACCATAAGGAAGCTGAACGATACCACCTTTATCATCTCTGCGGATAATGGTTCCTTCATGCACAGAACCTACTGCAAATGTATCCTGCAGAGCATTCCAGGGATCTTCTTCCAGTTGTTTGTGGCCCAGTTGGAGTTTACGGTTGTCTTTATCGATGCCAAGGATCACTACTTCGATATGCTCGCCCACTTTGGTGTACTCGGATGGATGGTTGAAGCGTTTCAGCCAGCTCAGGTCGCTGATATGGATCATACCACCGATGCCGGGAGCCAGTTCAACGAACACGCCATAAGGAGTGATATTCTTCACAAGGCCCTTGTGACGGCTACTTTCAGGGAATTTGGTCTCGATCGTGCTCCAGGGATCTTCGCTCATTTGTTTGATGGACAAACTCATTTTGCGGTTACCCTTATCGAGCGTTACCACTTTGGCTTCGTATTCGTCACCCAGTTTGAAGAATTCTTTGGCATTGATCGGGGTATTGGCCCAGGTGATCTCGCTTACGTGCACCAGACCTTCCACACCAGGCATGATCTCCAGGAATGCACCGTAATCTTCGATATTCACTACTTTGCCTTTCACCACTGCACCTTCATGCACATTTTCGGGGAGGATATCCCAGGGGTGCGGGGTGAGTTGTTTCAGGCCAAGGCTGATACGTTTTTTCTCGTCGTCGAAATCCAGTACCACCACTTTCAGTTTCTGATCGAGCTTCAGTACTTCGCTCGGGTGGCTGATACGTCCCCAACTGATATCCGTGATATACAGCAGGCCGTCCAGACCGCCCAGGTCCATGAACGCACCGAAATCGGTGATATTCTTGATGGTGCCTTCCAGTACCTGACCTCTTTCGAGCTTGCTCATGATCTCTGCACGTTGTGCTTCGATATCGCTTTCGATCAGTGCTTTGTGAGATACTACGGCATTCTTGATGGCTTCGTTGATCTTCACCACCTTGAACTCCATGGTCTTTCCTACAAACTGATCGTAATCAGTTACAGGTTTTACATCGATCTGTGAACCCGGTAAGAATGTTTCCATACCGAATACGTCCACGATCAAACCGCCTTTCGTTTTCGAAGTAACAGTACCGGTGATGACTTCCCCTGTCTTGTGTACTTCCACGATCCTTTCCCAGGCGCGTGTAATGCGGGCTTGTTTGCGGCTCAGGTTCAGGTGACCTTCCCTGTCCTCTTTTTCCACCACCATCACTTCCACTTCATCGCCGGTCTTCATGCCGGGCAAATCGCGGAACTCGTTCAATGAAACCAATCCATCGCTCTTGAAACCGATGTTGATCACAGCATCCGTTTTCGTGAGCGCTACCACCAATCCTTTCACCAGTTCGCCATCCGTTACTGCTTTGAAGGTGCCTTCATAAACAGCATCGTATTTTTCTTTCTGTTCTTTGCTGTAAGTAGCTACGTTGCGTTTGTCGATACTCCAGTCAAAATCATCGTGAGCACCTGCGTCTTCTACTACAGGTTGCTTTTGCTCAGGTACTGTTGTTGTCGCTGCAGCTTCGGTAGGTACCGAAGTCTCCTGGGCATCAGCGTTTAGTTGTTTAACAATCAAATTTTCGAACATGATAGATACCTGAAGGGTTTTGATTTCAGGGTTGCAAAGATACACCAAAATGCCGAATAACTAAGGCCCCAGGCCAATTTTTTACTGAAATAAAGAGCTGATTGGCAAGATTTTAGCGGAGGTTTCGAAATCGATGAAAAGAGGAAGGTCCTTTACAACAAAACCATGCCTGCAAGAACCAGCAGGCAGCCGGTAAAATGTTGCGTATTATTTTTATAAAATACTAGGATGTAAAAGTCTTTTCTTTTTATTTTTATCGCAATTTTTATAACTAACCAATTATCATGATCACGCCGATCTTAATTCAAACATTTGACCAGGGATTAACGAAACTCGCAGAAGAAATCAATTTGTACCCGGACGATGCCAGCTTATGGGTCCTTCAGGAAGGTATCAACAACACCGGTGGTAATTTATGCCTTCACCTGGCCGGCGGCCTTCAGCATTTCCTCGGCGCCGTACTCAATGAAAGTGGTTACGTGAGGAACCGCGATGCGGAATTCTCCTTGAAAAATATCTCCCGTAAAAAATTACTGGAAGAAGTGGAAGCCACCAGGATGGCCGTGAAGGATACGCTCGAACAGGTGAGCAAGAAAGAACTTGAAAAAGAATATCCCCTGCAGGTACTGGGATATCCGATGACCACCGAATATTGGCTCGTCCATCTCCTTGGACATTTCAATTATCACCTGGGACAGATCAATTATCACCGGAGATTGCTGGGGAAGAAAGCCTAGCTGCAATATACCCGCTTGTCCACGCATGCTGGAAATTGAATCCCCCCGTGATACCATCCACATCCAGGATCTCACCTGCAAAATACAGATGAGGCACCAGTTTGCTTTGCATCGTGCCGGCGTCTACTTCCGATAAGCGGATACCGCCGGCCGTTACAAATTCTTCCTTGAAGGTGGTTTTTCCATTCACTGTATGTTCCTGGGCGCAGCAGTTCCTGATCAGTTTATTTTGTTCTTTCGACGGAAGATCGGCCCAGCGCAGCTCTGCATCGATGCCCGATCGCTCCAGCAGGTATTCCCATAACCGCTGCGGCAGCCGGAACGGGTTGCGTTGACCGATCTTTTGAGACGCCAGCTCGAAGCGCCAACGCTGCATATCTTCCCGCAGACTTTGCTCATGATGCCCTGCCAGCCAGTTCACCTGTATCGTAAAATGGTATTGACTGGTGGCCAGCTCACGCGCTCCCCAGGCTGATAAGCGAAGTACTACCGGGCCGCTCATACCCCAGTGGGTTATCAGCAGGGGGCCCTGCTCTACCAGCTTACTACCGGTGATCCTTACCTGCGCATCAGGTACGGCAACCCCCATCAGTTTCGTGATCGGGTTACCGGGCATATTGAAAGTGAACAGGGAAGGAACAGGATCTTCGATGGTATGGCCCAACTGCCTTAACCAATCGAACATGGAGGATTTTGGATAGCCTCCACAGGCGATGCAAACGAAGTCGGCGGTCAGTTGCCTGTTGTCCGACAATTCAATGGTGAATTTCCCTGCCGCGTGTTGCAGGCCTTTTACTTCGGACATCATCCTCAGTTCCACTCCATAACGGTTCATATCCGCCACCAGGCAGTCGATGATGGCCTGGGATGAATTGCTGGTGGGGAACATGCGGCCATCGGCCTCTGTTTTCAATGATACTCCCCGGTCTTCAAACCATTTAATAATATCCGTGGTGAAAAAGTGATGGAATGCTTTCTTGAGGAAATTCGCGCCACGCGGGTATTTGCGCAGCATTGCAGGGATATCGGAACAGGCATGGGTGACATTGCAACGGCCGCCGCCCGATATTTTGACCTTCGACAAAATCTTGCTGGTCTTCTCCAGGATGGTGACCTGCAGGCCGGGATGCATACGGGCTGCATTCACGGCACAGAAAAAACCGGCGGCTCCGCCGCCGATCACCACCAGTCGCTGTTGAGTGCCCGGCATGGTGCTCGCCTTTATGCTTGTTTTTTCAGGTTGGGATTGGCTTTTTCAGCAGCTTCGATGATGCTGTAATCGGAAAGGATGTCGGCCTTGTTCTTCATCACACAAACATCATGTTCAAAATGTACGGAGGGTTTATGGTCGATCGTGCGTACCGTCCAGCCGTCATCTTCCGTATACACTTCCTTCACGCCCATATTGATCATGGGCTCGATGGCCAGCACCAGCCTTTCTTTCAGTTTGGCCCCTGTGCCCCGCTTGCCATAGTTGGGCACCTGCGGGTCTTCATGCATCCGGCGGCCCAGTCCGTGGCCCACCAGTTCGCGCACTACACCATATCCGTGCTTTTTTTCGGTATGTTCCTGGATGGCGAATGCGATATCGCCGATACGATTGCCGGCCACTGCTTTCTCGATGCCTTTGTAAAGTGATTCCTTGGTAACACGGATGAGCTGCATTACATCCTCCGCCACATCGCCGATCGCAAAAGTATAGGCATGGTCCCCATGAAACCCATTCTTGTATACGCCGATGTCTATGGCAATGATATCCCCGTCTTTCAATTCCCTGCCATTCGGAAATCCATGCACTACTACATCGTTCACAGAAGTGCAGGAATTGAAAGGGTACCCGTTGAAGTTGAGGAAAGAAGGTATGCCCCCGAAATCCCGGATGATCTCGGCAGCTTTTTTATCGATCGCCAGCGTGGTGATGCCTGGCTTGAGGATCTTCGCGATCTCGGATAATGTCTGGCTTACCAGTAATGCGCTGTGGCGCATCAGTTCCACTTCTTCCGGGGTCTTGTAATGGATCATCGTTTATAGATAGTTTTTAGTCCTAAAACAAAACCTGACAACCATCAGTGAACAGTTGTCAGGTTTGGTGCAGAGTGAAATATTTTTTACATCGAAGCAGGCGATACAGCCTGGCGGCCCTGGATACGTCCGCTTTTCATGAGGCCATCGTATTGCCGCATCAATAATTGTGTTTCGATCTGTTGCAGTGTGTCCAGGATCACACCTACCATGATCAGCAGTGAAGTACCGCCGAAGAAAGTAGAGAATGCCTGCTGAACATCCAGCCGTTGTGCAAATCCGGGCAGGATACCTACCAGGGCCAGCAATACGGCGCCGGGCAAAGTGATCTTATCCATCACCGCACCGATATAATCGGCTGTAGGCTGACCGGGCTTTACGCCGGGGATGAAACCATTGTTGCGTTTCAGGTCATCCGCGATCTGCTTGGGGTTGAAGATAAGTGCTGTATACAGGAAGGTAAAACCGATCACCATTACTGCGTAGATCAGCATATACCAAACATTGCTATGATCATTGAACACTTTGGCCAGCCCTTTGGTCGTTTCGAAATTCGACAGGAGCGTAGGCAGGAACATGATGGCCTGGGCAAAGATGATCGGCATTACACCGGAGCTGTTCACTTTCAGGGGAAGGAACTGACGGGCCCCTCCGAACTGACGGTTACCCACGATCTGCTTGGCATATTGCACCGGTATTTTGCGAACGCCCTGGATCAGTACGATCAGGCCCATGATGATGGCGATCAGGATAGCGATCTCGATCACGAAGATCAGCAGGCCGCCACCGCCTCTGTTCGATTTGGCGCCCCATTCCTGCCAGATAGCCTGGGGGAAACGGGCCAGGATGCCCACCATGATGATCACCGAGCTACCATTGCCCAATCCTTTGTCCGTGATCTTTTCAGCCAGCCACATTACGAAAAGCGTACCGGCGGAAAGGATAACGGTGGTCGACAACCAAAAATATCCTTCGAAAGCAGTGGCCATGGCCGCATGGTTCGTTTGCTTCAGGTAGGCCACATAGGCGCTGGCCTGTAGGACGGTAACGGCCACAGTAAGATAGCGGGTGTATTGGTTGATCTTCTTCCTTCCGCTCTCCCCTTCCTTTTGCATTTTCTGGAAAGGCGGGTAAAGGATGGTCATCAACTGCATGAAGATAGAGGCCGAGATATAAGGCATGATACCCAGTGCCAGGATAGATGCCTGGGAAAATGCGCCGCCTGCGAAAGCATCGATCAGGCCAAGGATACCGGTGCCGGCGCCGGCGTGGTTGATCTTGTTGGGGTCGATACCAGGTAAAACGATATGCGTACCTAAGCGGTAAACGGCCATCAGGGTTAAGGTAACCAGAATCTTACTCCTCAGTTCCTCGATACTCCAGATATTCTTCAGTGTTTGTATGAACTTTTTCACAAATCGCAGAAATTTTTGATGATGCCAAATTTTGAAATGAGGTATGAAGTCGGAGGTCTGATGTCAGAAGTACCTTTTGATCGGAAACCGAAAAATATCGTAAACCTCAGACATCAGACCTCCGACTTCATACCTCATTCATGCAAGTTACGTAAATTACTTTACTATTTCCACAGCACCACCGGCAGCTTCGATCGCGGCCTTGGCTTTGTCGCTCACGGCATTCACCTTGAAATTCACTTTATTCTTCAGCTCACCGTTGCCAAGGACCTTCACGAGGTCGGTCCTGCTTACCAGGCCATTTATGTAGAGGTTCTCCAGGGAGAACTCTTTCAGTTCGTATTTTTCTACCAGGTGATCTACCTGGCCGAGATTGAAGACTTTATATTCAACGCGGTGAATATTATTGAAACCGCGTTTCGGCAGGCGGCGCTGGATCGGCATCTGGCCACCTTCATGCGCATTCTTGCGCTGGTAGCCGGCGCGGCTTTGTCCACCTTTGTTACCTTTTGTGGAAGTACCACCCTTTCCGGATGCTTCACCACGGCCTAATCTTTTTTCTTTATGCGTAGCGCCTTTTGCGGGCCTGATCTCGTGTAATTTCATGATTGTGATTTTTACTCAACGGGGAATCTCCCCTCGCTTTGATTTGAAAATTGTTTACGCTTCTTCCACTTTCACCAGGTGGGTCACTTTACGGATCATACCCAGGATCTGAGGCGTTGCTTCCACTTCTTTGGTCAGATGGAGCTTATTCAGGCCCAGTGCTTTGAGGGTCAGTTTCTGACGCTCCGGCCTGTCGATAGCGCTCTTTATCTGTGTGATCTTGATCTTTTTCATAATTCGATTATTAGCCGTTAAATACTTTCTTCAGGTTAAGCTTGCGGTTTCTCGCAACAGTGATCGGTTCACGCAGCAAAGCCAGGGCTTTGAAAGTGGCCTTCACCACGTTGTGCGGGTTGGCGGATCCCAGGGATTTGGCCAGTACGTCGGTAACACCGGCGCTTTCCAGCACAGCACGCATACTGCCTCCTGCGATCACACCGGTACCATGGGCGGCGGGTTTGATCAGCACTTTGGCAGCGCCTTCCTTAGCCAGCTGATCATGAGGGATAGTGCCACGCATGATAGGAACTTTGATCAGGTTCTTCTTGGCATCTTCGATCCCCTTGGTGATCGCTTCCTGCACCTCTTTGGCTTTACCCAAACCATGACCTACCACACCATTCTCATTTCCTACCACTACGAGGGCAGAAAAACTGAAGGCACGTCCACCCTTGGTGGTTTTCACAACACGGTTAATGGCAACTACCTTTTCTTTCAGCTCCAGATCGCCGGCTTTAACTCTGTTTAAATTTACTTTTGACATTATTTCAATTTGAAATTCGACATTTAAAATTTAAGATTAGAACTGTAAACCGCCTTCACGGGCGCCATCAGCTACACTCTTCACGCGACCATGGTACAGGTTACCGCCACGATCGAAGATCACCTGGCTGATGCCCAGCTCTTTTGCCTTGCGGGCAACGGCCTGGCCTACCAGTTTGCTTTTCTCGGACTTGGTACCTTTCTGAGCGCTGATATCCTTATCCCTTGAAGATGCAGATACCAGTGTTTTTCCATTCTCATCATCGATCACCTGCACATAGATGTCAGTATTGCTCCTGAAAACTGACAGTCTCGGTTTAGCGGCAGTTCCCGATACTTTCTTACGAATGCGGTAGCGGATCTTCTGCCTTCTTTCTGATTTCGTGTTCATTGATCTGTATTTTAAGTCTTCCGATACTGCCGGAAGAATATTTTTAATATCGCTTACTTGCCGGCGGCTTTACCTGCTTTACGACGGATAACCTCACCCACATACTTAACACCTTTTCCTTTGTAAGGCTCAGGCTTACGCAGGCTGCGCAGTTTGGCGGCAACCTGGCCGAGCAATTGCTTGTCGATCCCTTCCAGGCTGATCGTAGGGTTCTGACCTTTTTCCTGGGCAGTGGCCACTTTCAGTTCGGAAGGAACTTCGAAGATGATATTGTGAGAAAAGCCGAGGGAAAGATCGAGCAGGTTACCCTGGTTCGATGCCTTATAACCCACACCCACCAGTTCGAGGTTCTTTTTGAAACCTTCCGTTACGCCTTTCACCATATTGGCTACGAGGGCGCGGTACAGGCCGTGCATGGCACGGTGACGGATCTGGTCTGTGGGGCGGCTGAAAATAACTTCACCCTCTTTCACTTCCACGGTGATATCGCGGTCGATAGCTTGTTTCAATTCGCCTTTGGGCCCTTTGATGGCCAGTACATTATCCTTACCCACTGTTGCCGTTACGCCTTTGGGAATTGATACCGGTTGTTTACCTATACGAGACATGACTTGGTAATGTTTTAAAGTTTATTTATTCTGGTGTTCCCGGCCGGTCAGCCTCTATAGGCAGGGCTTAATGTACCGGGAAACAAATGCTCACTGTTTCTAGTAAACGTAGCAGAGAACTTCTCCACCTACGTTCTGCACTTTTGCCTGCTTGTCGGTCATCACTCCTTTGGAAGTGCTCACGATAGCAATGCCCAGGCCATTCTTCACGCGTTTGAATTCAGCCGGGCTGGCATACTGGCGCAGGCCGGGACGGCTGATTCTTTCCAGCGATTTGATCGCGGGCTCTTTGCTTTGAGGATCATATTTCAGGGCGATCTTGATCACACCTTGCTTGTTATCATCCTCAAATTTATATTTCAGGATATAGCCTTGATCGTACAGAATCTCGGTAATACGCTTTTTGAGATTGGAAGCAGGGATCTCCACAATCCTGTGACCTGCCATCTGCGCATTACGTAGTCTGGTCAGAAAATCTGCTATGGGATCAGTTACCATGATTATTTGAATTATATCAGTTCACAATTTTTATTAACGTTACGATACGAACAGCCTGCCGGGAAAATTCGGGTATCCCCTGCCGGTATATCATATCACTTACCAGGAAGCTTTCCTTACTCCCGGGATCTTTCCATTTAAAGCCATTTCACGGAAGGCAACCCTGGAGATACCGAAATAACGGATATATCCTTTCGGGCGGCCGGTCAACTGGCAACGGTTCTTTAAACGAACTTTCGAAGAATTCTTCGGCAGTTCATCCAATGCCTGCCATTCACCGGCAGCTTTCAGAGCAGCACGCTTTTCGGCATACTGTGCCACCATGCGTTCTCTTTTTCTTTGTCTGGCTTTTACTGACTCTTTTGCCATATTTGAATTTTAGTTTTAAGATGGAAGTCGTGAGCTTCCATCAACTTTATACTTAGTCTTTTTTGATATTTCTGAACGGCATACCCATTTCCTTCAGCAGCTCGTAGGCTTCTTCATTGGTACCTGCCGTAGTAACGAAAGTGATGTCGAGACCGGTGATCTTGTTCACTTTGTCGATATCGATCTCCGGGAAGATGATCTGCTCGGTTACACCCAGTGTATAGTTACCGCGGCCGTCGAATGCTTTTTCATTCACGCCTTTGAAGTCACGTACACGGGGTAAGGCGGTTGCGATCAGCCTGTCGAGGAACTCGTACATTTTTGTTCCGCGGAGGGTTACCCTTGCTCCGATCGGCATTGCTTTACGCAATTTGAAATTGGAGATGTCTTTCTTGGACAGGGTAGATACTGCTTTCTGCCCGGTGATCGTGGTCAGCTCTTCAACAGCCACGTCGACCAGTTTCTTGTCGCTCACTGCGCCGTTCACACCACGGTTCAGGCAAATCTTTTCCAGTTTCGGCACCTGCATAATGCTGCTATAGCTGAAACGCTTCATCAAGGCAGGTACAACTTCTTTCCTGTACTTGTCTGCCAATCTCGGAGTATATTTTGTTGTGCTCATTATCGAACAGTTTATCCTTTATTGTTAACTAGCTTTCCTTGCGCCGGTGAATTATTTGATAACCTCGCCTGACTTCTTGGAAATGCGTACCAGTTTGCCTTCTTCGCGGGTACGCTTGATCTTGGTGGCTTCACCTTTTTTGGCGTCCCACAGCATCACATTGGAAATATGGATGGCTGCTTCCTTCTTTACGATACCACCTTTGGTATTGCGTGCAGAGGGTTTGGTATGCCTGGTAATGATGTTCACACCTTCTATCAGTACCCTGCTCTCGTCGGGAAATACTTCCAGCACTTTGCGGGGCTTCGATGCATCTTTATCATCACCGGCGATCACTACTACGGTGTCGCCTTTCTTAATATTGAACTTCGGTTTGAATCTGTTGCTCATTTTCGTATGCTTTATCTCTTACAGAGAAATTTTTAATACCAATGGGTTGCTCCTACGGGTCATTTCCTTATAACACTTCGGGCGCCAGTGAAATGATCTTCATGTAGCCTTTATCACGCAGTTCCCTGGCAACGGGCCCGAAGATACGGGTGCCACGGGGCTCGTCGGACTGGTTCAGGAGCACCACGGCGTTGTCGTCGAAACGGATATAGGAACCGTCCTTACGACGCAGCTTATTCTTGGTGCGCACGATCACTGCTTTGGTAACAGTTCCTTTTTTGATGCCGCCGGCCGGAATGGCGTCTTTCACTGTTACTACGATCTTATCGCCGATCTTGGCATAATCCTGGCCGCTGTTGCCCAGCACACGAATGCACAACACTTCTTTGGCGCCACTATTATCAGCTACGTTTAATCTGCTTTCTTGCTGAATCATTTTTTTAGCTTTTAGCTTTAGCTATCAGGTGTTAGCCAACAGCCAATGATTAATATTTATTTGAACTTCGCCGGCCAACAGCTAATTGCTACCAGCCAACTGCTTTTCACTACTTCGCTTTCTCTACCACTTCCACCAGTCTCCAACGTTTCGTTTTGCTCAGCGGACGGGATTCCATGATCTTCACCACATCCCCGATACCGCACTCACCTTTTTCATCATGAGCATGGAATTTCGTGGTCTTCTTTACGAACTTGCCATAAATGGGGTGCTTTACCTTTCTTTCCACAGCAACAGTAATGGTCTTTGTCATCTTGTTGCTGGTTACCACCCCGGTCCTTGTTTTACGCAAATTTCTTTCAGACATTATCTTAAGTTTTCAATGTTATTATTGGAATGAAGTCGGAGGTCTAAAGTCTGACTTCAGACTTCGTACTTCCTATCTCACTTCTTCACGCATTCGCCTTTTTCTGATTCAATACCGTTTTCAGGCGTGCAATATCTTTTCGCAGGCCGCGGATGCTCATCGGGTTCTCCAGGGGAGAAATGGCATGAGCAAATTCGAGCTTCTTCAGGCGCAGTTCATCTTCCTGGATCCTGGCTTTCAGATCGGTCTCGCTCAAATCCTTCAGGCTCTTTACGAAATCTAATTTCTTTGACATTTTATTCAATTTGAAAATTTGAAGATCTGCTCATTGGAAAACCGTTCTGTCACATCTATTCCTGTTCACTATTCCCCAATCCGCACATTCTTTATGCTTGATAGTCTCTCCGAACGATGAACTTGGTCTTGATCGGCAGTTTTTGAGCCGCCAGTTCCAATGCTTCTTTAGCTGTTTCTACGCTTACGCCATCGCATTCGAACAGGATACGACCCGGTTCCACTACAGCAGCCCAGAATTCGGGGTTACCTTTACCTTTACCCATACGCACTTCAAGCGGCTTGCGGGTGATCGGTTTGTCGGGGAAGATGCGGATCCACACATTACCTTCACGCTTCATCGCACGTGTCATGGCCTGACGGGCAGCCTCGATCTGGCGGTTCGTCAACCAAATTGGTTCCAGGGCTTTCAAACCGAAAGAACCAAAAGCGATGGTTGATCCACGTTTTGCTACTTCCCGGATGCGTCCTTTCTGCGCTTTCCTGTGTTTCGTTCTTTTAGGCTGTAACATTTATTGACAATTTGAAAATTTGAAAATTGGGAATGACGGTTTTCGGGTCCTTCATTCATTAGTGTCTCCTGTTGTTATCCCTGCGCTGACCACCGCCGCCGCCGCCTCTGCGATCGCCTCTGTCGCCACCGCCTCTTCTGTCGCCACCACCTCTCCTGTCACCACGGTTATCCCGCTGATGATGATCACCACCATCCCTTCTGTCCCTGCGGTCGCTCACATCGCTCTTACCACCCACAAAGTTGGGGTTGAGGTCGCGTTTGCCCAGGATCTCACCTTTACAGATCCATACCTTGATACCGATCTTACCATATACGGTCAGTGCGAACACGTTTGCATAATCGATGTCCATACGGAGCGTATGCAAAGGAGTACGGCCTTGTTTGATCTCTTCCGTACGGGCAATTTCAGCACCGCCCAAACGGCCGCTCACTTTGATCTTGATCCCTTCGGCGCCCATACGGAGAGCGGAAGCGATCGCCATCTTGATGGCCCTTTTATAGTTGATACGGTTCTCGATCTGGCGGGCAATGGTATCTCCCACGATCATCGCATCCAGTTCCGGACGGCGGATCTCGAGGATATTGATCTGCACGTCATCCTTACCTGTCAGTTTCTTCAGCTCTTCCTTGATACGGTCTACTTCATTACCACCTTTTCCTATGATGATACCGGGTTTGGAGGTATGAATGGTAACGATCAGTTTGTTGAGCGTACGCTCGATAACGATCTTGGAGATCCCTCCCTTGTTGATACGTGCGTTCAGGTAAGTCCTGATCCTGTTGTCTTCGATCAACTTGGTAGAAAAATCTTTTTTGTTACCATACCAGTTAGATTCCCAACCGCGGATGATTCCTAACCTGGCACCAATAGGATTTGTTTTCTGACCCATTTATTAAAATTTGAAAATTTGAAACATTAGTTTTTAGCATCAACAATTATCGTCACATGGTTGCTTCTCTTGCGGAGGCGGTAAGCCCTTCCCTGCGGGGCGGGCAGCATCCTTTTGAGGGTGCGTGCGCCATCCACGAAGATGGTCTTTACTACCAGGCCAGCATCTGCCGCGCTCTTACCTTCGTTCTTCTGTTCCCAGTTGCTGATAGCACTTTTCAGCAATTTGTATAACGGTGTGGCAGAGTGTTGCGGATGATGTTCCAGCAAAGCCAATGCTTTCTCTACTTCTGCACCGCGGATCTCATCGGCCAGCAAACGCATTCTGCGAGGCGATGTGGGATAATTTCTAAGTTTAGCTACTGCTTCCATTTTTATATCGTTTGTCGTTCCCGTTTTCGTTTGCAGTTCTCCGTTACAGTTGCCTGACCGGCTGCACGATCAACGTAAAACGTTTTTATGCTACTTTTTTACTTGAGTGTCCTTTGAAGTTGCGCGTAGGTGCAAACTCACCCAGCTTATGGCCAACCATGAATTCAGTCACGTAAACCGGAATGAAATTCTTACCGTTGTGCACAGCCAGTGTATGTCCTACGAAATCAGGCGTAATGGTCGAACGACGGCTCCATGTTTTGATAACACTTTTTTTGGCTTTGCCTTCGTTGATGGCCAATACCTTCTTCTCCAGTTTTGCGGCTACATAAGGACCTTTTTTTACTGAACGAGCCATATCTTACTGATTGATTTGAAAAATTTGTGTTTTTGAAAATTACTTCGCCAGTTTTTTACCGTTCTTACGCTGGATGATCAGCTTGTCGCTGCCCTTGCCCACTTTACGTGTTTTCAGGCCTTTGGCGTATTTACCGGTCCTCGAGCGCGGGTGACCACCGGAAGCTTTACCTTCACCACCACCCATCGGGTGATCTACAGGGTTCATTGCTACACCGCGGTTGCGTGGGCGGATACCTCTCCAGCGATTACGGCCGGCCTTACCCATCATTTCCAGGTTATGATCGCCATTGCTTACCACACCTACGGTCGCATAACAATTGATCAGCACTTTCCTCAGCTCACCGGAAGGCATTTTCAGCACAGCATATTTTTCTTCCTTGTTGGTCAACTGGGCGGAAGCGCCAGCGCTGCGCACCAGTTTACCACCTTGTCCGGGTTGCATCTCGATATTGTGAACATTAGTACCGAGCGGCATATTTTTCATCTGGAGAGCGTTACCAACTTCAGGGGCAACATCATCGCCAGACGATACAGCACCACCTACCTGCAGGCCCTGGGGAGCCAGGATATATCTTTTTTCGCCGTCTGCATAGTTCAGCAGCGCGATGAAAGCTGTACGGTTCGGATCGTACTCGATAGAAACAACTGTAGCTTTGATGCCTTTTTTGTCCCTTTTGAAATCGATGATACGGTACATTTTCTTATGACCACCGCCCATGTAGCGCATAGCCCTGCGGCCCTGCACGTTACGGCCACCGGTAGATTTTACTTTCTCTACCAGGGTTTTTTCAGGCTCATTCGTGGTGATCTCTGCATACGCATTACCAATCCTCCAGCGGGTGCCTGCGGTGATCGGTTTATATTTTTTTAATGCCATTGTTTAACGCTTATTCAGTTTTAAAATCTTTTGTCAATCCTTTGCGGCGTTTGACGCGCCATTCTTTTACCGGGCCTAGATATTGGCGTACAGGTCGATGGTCTCGCCATCAGCCACTGTTACATACGCTTTTTTATACGCTGGTTTCACACCGGAGATGAAGCCGGCTTTGGTGAAACGGCTCTTGGCCTTTCCGGGTACAACTACAGTGTTTACGTCGATCACATTCACACCATAGAACTCCTGTACCGCTTTCTTGATCTCCAGCTTATTGGCCTTACGATTTACGCGAAATGCATAAGTTCTCCTGGAATCGGAAAGCTTATTGCTTTTTTCGGTAACGATCGGTTTTATCAATACTTCTACGAGTTTCATAATATAATATTTGAAAATTCTTGTCCGCCGAAGCTTTTAGCAAAGGCGGGTGAAAATTACTTTATGCTTCCACTGCTTCTTCCTCACTAAAGATCTTCGCTGCGCTTTCCGTCAGTACCAGTACGTTCGAGTTGATGATGTCGTACGTATTGATATCGGCGATCAGGGTACCGGTCACTGCAGGAATATTCCGCAGGCTCAGGTACAGGTTATCGTTATATTCGGGGAACACCACCAGCGCTTTTTTATCGGCCACGTTCAGGGCTTTCAGCACTTCAGCGAACTCCTTTGTTTTGGGAGCCGACAGGTTGATGTCCTCTACTACCACGATAGCGTTCTCTTTAGCCTTGTATGCCAGGGCGCTCACTTTGGCCAGATCCTTCACTTTACGGTTCAGCTTGAAATCGTAATCGCGGGGTTTAGGCCCGAAGATGGTACCACCACCTTTGTACAGCGGGTTACGCAGGTTACCTTTACGGGAACCACCGGTCCCTTTCTGGCGGTGCAGCTTCTTGCTGGAACCTTTTACTTCCAGGCGGGTCTTCACTTTGTGCGTACCCTGACGCTGTGCGGCCAGAAATTGTTTTACGGCCAGGTAGATCACATGATCATTCGGCTCGGCGCCAAAAATATCATCGGGCAACTCTACCGAGCGACCTGTTTTCTTACCTTTTACGCTTAATACATCTACTTGCATCGTACACTATTTTTTATAAACCCTTCGGTTGTTGATGACCGATATGGCTTAAGTCTTTGATTATTTTTGAACAAATACAATCGCCCCGTTATGGCCTGGTACGGAACCGCTTACCAGGATATAGTTCTTTTCAGGGAAGATCTTGACTACTTTCAGACCTTTTACTTTCACCCTGTCGCCACCCATACGGCCGGCCATACGCATACCTTTGAATACGCGGGATGCGTCGGATGAGTTACCGATAGAACCTGGAGCACGCTGACGGTCGTGCTGACCGTGCGATTGTTCACCAACGCCACTAAATCCATGACGTTTAACTACCCCCTGGAAACCTTTACCTTTCGTAGTGCCTACAACATCTACTTTTTCTCCTTCGGTAAAAATCTCAACAGTGATAGCTTCACCTAAATTCTTTTCAATGGAATAGTCGCGGAATTCTTTTACAAACTTTTTGGCGGGAGTATTTGCCTTAGCGAAGTGATTCTTTTCTGCAGCATTGGTATGCTTTTCTTTTTTGTCGCCGAAAGCCAACTGCACTGCGCTGTAACCATCGGCATCTTTGGTCTTTACCTGGGTCACTACGCATGGACCGGCTTCAATGATGGTGCAGGAGGTCTGCTTGCCATCAGGACTGAAGATGCTGGTCATCCCGATTTTTTTTCCAATAATTCCTTTCATCGTTGTTCAATTTGTGCCTTCGAAAGGTTGAAGAGACAGTATTGACGGAATAACCATCAGGACTTCAATCCCCGTTTGCTGTAGACCTTTTCTGTTAACCACCGCCTTTGCGCTCTGTTTGCCAACCCGCAGGCTGGCCGCTGCGCTCAGGCAGGTGAAAGAAGTACCTACAGTAAACTAACCTCGAAGGGCTAGTTCATATTTAAATTTTTCAAAAGACCGACAGGCATTTAGTCCTGCTGGTCCGAGTTATTTACCCAGCGCTGCTTTATCTGTTCCGTTATCAGCGGGCCAGAGTTTGCAGATAGGTTTGAAAGAGCTTAATTTATTAGTCGCTTACACTAAAGCTTCGGCGACCAAAGAAAAACCCTGTCAGGATTTTAGAACCCTGACAGGGTTCAGTGATTCTTATCAGGCTTTGATCTCAACCTCAACACCACTGGGCAGGTCCAGTTTGCTCAGCGCATCGACCGTACGGCTGGAAGAGGTGTAAATATCCAGCAAACGCTTATGCGTACAGAGCTGGAATTGCTCACGGCTCTTCTTATTCACGTGCGGCGAACGCAATACGGTAAAAATCTTTTTCCGCGTCGGTAAAGGAATAGGACCTGTTACCACAGCACCTGTGCTCCGCACAGTTTTAACGATCTTTTCGGCAGATTTGTCTACCAGATTGTGATCGTATGATTGTAATTTGATTCTGATTCGTTGAGACATACATCAAATCCCATTTTTCGAATGGGGATGCAAAGGTAAGGGCTGTTTATTGAAATTCAAAAGAATTGACCAAAAACTTTCATTTGTTTCCCGGAAAACCGGTCGCAAAGGTACCGAAATGCCCATAATGGGCCCTATTGGGGCTCCCTGCCTTAAAAGTTACCGTAGTTTATTGTCCGAATGCACCGGCAGATAGCCTGCCGGTGGTAGTGCAGGAAGAAAATGTTTGCAGGAATGCCTGTAACCGGGGCAGCAGTTCCTGTACACGGGCGGCGGACCGGGGGTATAGGTCCTGCTTCAGCCCAGGGTCTGAATAATAGTTGAAATAACCCACTACCTTCTTGTTGATCACATCGTAATAGAGCACGTTTTCCCCGTCGATGAGTTGGGCAACAGGACCGGCCTTGAGAACCACTGCATGGTCCGCGGTCGAATCCGCCAGTGAAGCGCCCAATGAAAAATAACGGCCATTGCAGTGAAGAAGGTCCAGCGCCGTCAGGAGGATATCGATCTGTTGGCCGGGTTTCCTGTACTCGCCCTGCCAACCCAGGCCGGGTGCAAATATGAACATCGGGATCCTGAAAATGTTGGTACGGCTTTTCGCCCTGTCTTCCAGGGACCGGGAATAGTGATCTCCCACGAACAGGAATATAGTGTGTTCATACCATTCCCGGCCTTTGATCCTGTTGAAGAAATCGCGGTAAACCCCATCGAGGTAATACAATGATTGGCCATTCGATCTGGGGAATATGGGCGATACGGCCTTTATTGTATCCGGGACCATGTCGAACGGATAATGCGTACAAAGGTTGAAGATGGTCGTGAAAAAAGGAGTTTTGAATGCTTCCATTTTCCTGGCCACTTCCGGGAAGAAGATATGGTCGTACAACCCGACAGCATGGCTGTCTTCCCCCGGATTCAGATGGAACTGGTCGGGCCCATAAAAATGACTGAACCCATAGAACGCAGATGCCTTTTGGAGGGAAGGGCCGTATTCCTTCACCCCATAAAAAAATGAAGTGGCATATCCATGGTTGTTCAGGATATCGGGCAGACTTTGCTTTTTAGCGGCCCCATAACCGGTAGAATAAAAATCAGTGGCCGCCAACTGGGGCAAACCGCCGATAATGGCATCAAATCCACCGGCAGAATTAAGCGCATTGGAGAAAAAATTGGTGAACACCAGCGACCGGCCCATCAGGGAATCGAGAAAGGGCATGAGCCGGGGCCTGTCTGGGTTGTCTATGAAGTCTTCCCGCGATGCGCTCTCTATCATCAGGATGACCAGGTTGAGCGGCTCTTTCCGAGGAGGTTGTTCAATAGTATGGATCACGGGATTGAGCCTGAAAGCTGTGCTGTCATCCATAAATTTCCAGTCGATCGGCGTTCTTTTGCCTACATGGAATGAATAGAGTATTTCCACGGGAGCATTGGAGGTGAGCGGTGCAAGATCAGGTTTCACCGAATAGAATACGGACGCAGGCGTAAGGTTCCGGGAGAACCGGAAATCCCACCCGGCCAGCAAGACCACCAACAGCGGCAGTGCCGCCCATCCCAGCTTCTTCCATGACCGTACCGGCATATCCGGTGAAAAGTATGGCCGCTTCGTGAGGAACCAGATCGAAAGGCCGGTGACCAGGGCAATGGCCACCAGTGAAACCCAGAAGTTCCTGATCATCACAGGGGCCAGTCCTGCATTGCTGTACATATAAACAAGATCGAACCGGTTGATCCGGTGAAACTGGAATTTGAAATAGATCGAATCTGTAACGGTGATGCATAGCAGCAGAAAGATCATAATAAAGTACAGTACCTGTACTCCCCGTTTCAAGGGGAGATATTTCTTCCCCCAAAAAAAGAAAAAGAGAAAGAATGGCAGGAAGATGATACCAACGGCGATGAGGTCGAACCTGATCCCATACAGCAGAATGGCCGGCGCCTGGCCCCAGGTAAGACCGGAGAACTGCCCACTGTTCATGATCCCGAAGTACAGCCGGGCCATTTGCAGCAGCGCCAGTGGGTATAAGAGGAGCATAAAATATTTCCATTTCATCGGCTCATATTTTTACCTGTTCAACAGGCTGAGCCACCGGAAATACAGCTTTTCGCCTGAGCCATTTTTTTTCATAAAAATGATAGCTGATATAAGCCAGCAGAAAGGTGAGCAGGAAAGTGATCGCCGCCATCAGCATCGGGTGAATGGAATCATAAGGAAGCACTTTTCCCAATCCAACATAAACGGGAATATGAAATAGATATGCTGCATACGAATATTTGCCTGTATTTACCATCGCTCCTGAACTCAATATTTTTTTCCAGATGGACGATCTGCTGGCAACACTGATGTACAATAACCAGCACCATACGATCGCATCGAGAGTATACCCATACCTGCTTACCACAGGATCATGCGATCCCCATTGGAAATCTTTATAGATCCATATCGTCACCAGCCCTATGAAGGCCATTATGCCCGCAATATGAATATATTTTCGCCAATGTTCTTTCCCTTTCTGCAAAACCAGGTAGAGCAGGCTTCCCAGGGCGAAGCCATCTATGCGGGAAGGTAACAGCACGTACTGGTAAAGCGGTTTCATGGTAATGAAATGGCCTGCGAATATCCTGAACGCAAGCGCGAACAGGATGAGTGCAGGCAGTACCTTCATGAACCGGCCATTACCTTTCAGCATGAACAATACCACCAATGGCCAGATGAGATAAAATTGAACCTCCACACATAATGACCATACTGGCAGGAAGATACTGTTGCGCGGCCATCCATGGAGAGCTTCGTAGAAATTAAGCGTGAAAGTCCAGTAGTACCCCTGCATGTTCCGCAAATCAATAATGCTATCCCTCGAACTGTAATGTGGTAGGAATGTTATGATAAGCGTTATGGCCAGCAAGGCATAATAGAGCGGGCAGATCCTCAGGATACGCCGGAGGTAAAAATTGCGGAAATAAGTACTACTGCCATGGGCCTGAACCAGTTTGCCTGTAATGAGAAATCCCGACAATACAAAGAAAAGGTCTACCCCAGTCCATCCTAAAGGCAATTCCGCACAATGATACCCGAATACCAATAAAATCGCTACTCCCCTCAAACCATTCAATACAGGAATATCTTCCTCCAGGCTGATGGCGGGTTGCAGATTGGTATGTATGACTGGTTTCATATAAGCCGATCGGTTGAGCTACCTGTTATCTGCCTCCTGGCGGACAATTTTGCTTCAGGTAATTGGTATATAACGTGGCGAGATGCTGAAAAGTGCCCTCCCCTTCCGATATGCTGTGGGTACGGTTAGGGTAAGACATCAACCTGAACTGCTTATTATATTTTATCAGTTCATTCACCAGCATCTCGGCATTGTTGTAATGGACGTTGTCGTCGCCGGTACCATGAATATAGAGCAGGTTGCCTTTCAGGTTCTTCGCATAAGTTAGCGGAGACCCCTTCACGAAATCCTGCGGGTTCTCCTGCGGCAATCCCATATATCGTTCCTGGTAGATATTGTCGTAGGTGCGGAGGTTGGTGATCGCTGCCACTGCAATACCGGTCTTGTAAATGTCGGGAAACTGGAACATGAGGTTCAGTGTGGCTGAGCCACCACCACTCCATCCCCATACTGCTATACGGCTGGTATCGACGAAAGACCATTTCAGTATTTCCTTGGCAGCCAGTGCCTGGTCGCGGATATTCACCTGCCCGATGTTTCGGTATACCACTTTACGCCATTCCCTTCCCTTGGGCACCGGTGTGCCGCGGTTGTCCAGGGACATATAGATATATCCCTCCTTCGCCATATCGCCCTGGTAGAGAAAATTATGCTCTACGCCGAACTGGTCTTTCACCAACTGTCCCCACGGTTCCGTATATACGTAAAACACTACCGGATATTTTTTCGACTGATCGAAATGGTCCGGCTTCACCATCCATCCGTCCATCTCCACTCCTTCGGCCGTTCTTACTTTGAAGAATTCCACTTTCGATTGGGATTTGTCGGCCTTTGTCACTGCCTCATTCACTTTATTCTCCCCATTCAAACCTTTGTGGTCTTGCAGGGAGATCAGCTCATTGGTATAAGGAGTATAGTAATTGGAGAAGGTATGTTGTGCGAATTTTGCATTGGGAGATACGTCGTATTGATGGGTCCCCTGCTGATTGACGGGTGAGAGCAGTTCGGGTTTTCCCTTCCCATCGAGCTTTGTGCGGTACAGGTATTTCTGCGTGGCATTGATGGGGGAAGCCATGAAATAAATATACCCCCCTTTTTCATCGATGCAGGAAATTTCCATTACATCATAATTCCCGTTGGTGATGAGCGTTTCTTTTTTCCCATCGCGGCTTACCCGGTATAAATGACGCCAGCCGTCCTTTTCAGACGCCCAGATAAATTCCTTTCCATTATCGATCCAGTCCCATCCGCCCCAGATATAACCATCATCCCACAATGGCTGGATATCGATCCAGGCGGGGTCTTTTTCTTCATAGATCTTCCTTGTCTCACCCGACCGAACATTGCAGAGCAGCAATGCAGATCCATTCTGATGGCGGTTCAGGTGCTGCACGATCAGTTCTTCACTGCCTGCTGCCCATTCCATCCTTGGTACATAGCTTTGTAGCACCGGATCGGTCGGGACCTTCATCCAGTTCGTTTTCGCCGTGCCGATATCCACAACCCCGATCCTGAAAGGAGAAGGCGCCTCACCGGCAATGGGATATTCCACCGGTATGGCTACCGGGTAAATGGAATCGGTATTGTTGAGCATGAGATAGTCCTTGGTATTGCGGGCATCGATCTGCCAGTAAGCGATCTGCCTGCTGTCGGGGCTCCAGCGGAAACCATCGCGGCAAAAGAACTCTTCTTCATAGACCCAGTCGAACGTGCCGTTGATGAATTTGCGGTTACCGTCGAAGGTGAGTTGTTTTACGGCCCCTGTGGCAAGGTCTTCCACATAGAGATTGTATTCACTCACGTAGGCTACTTTATTTCCATCGGGTGAGAATTTGGCGAACATCAGGGAAGAGGCGGGACGGTCTTTCCCGATCTGCTGAATAGCGCCGGTATTCCTGTCGGCCACCCAGTAATTTCCTTTGGTGTTGAGGCGCCATACTCTTTTGGTATCGGTGAAGAGGAGTATCTTCTTTCCATTGGCCGAAAACTGGAAGCTCCTTACTCCCAGCGCACGCTGCTGCCCCTGGGGAGTAAGCTGTTGCTTGCTGAAAATGACCGTTTTATTGTTTTGAGGAAGCAGGTACTGAACAATGTCCCCGCCATCTATACGATAGTAACTATTTCCATCTGTGGCCCATTTAATGGGGCCCTGCCCCACTGCCCAATGGCTGGCGGCTAAACAAATACAGATCACAAGGATCTTACGGATCGACAGTTGTGAGTACATGCAAGCAAATTTTAGGAGCGGGAAATTAAGAAGAAAACCGTCATCATTTTTTGAATAGTTTGAAATTGCAGAACATATTGCTATTTTTGTCTTGATATAGCCAGCCCCATCTTCCTGCTGAACTACCTCACAGTTCCAATACCTCCATCTAGCTGTCATCATTTTCTCTAACGTAAAACTACCATTATGAAAAAGTCCCGTTTTGCTAATGGCATGGCCGCCATTATGCTCATGCTATTTTTTTCCTGCCAGAAAGAAGTCAGTAAGCGTGAGGATGGAAAGCTGGAGCAAAAGTCAGTTTCCACACAATCCGCTACAACCAGCCAGCAAACCCTGTCCATCCCTTGCGGCCAGCCGCTTGTAAAAGACCTGATGGATATGGGTGGAACTGTTAACTGGGGTAATATCACCATCAGTAATGACAACACCAATATCAATGTCCAGGTCAAAAGTGTATTACCGGGGATGTATATCCGAAAAATCACGATCGTATATGGTTCACAGCAGCATGTGACCGACGCCATTACCAATCAGATCGCCTGGACGCCCTGCCAGGGCCCTGCCGTGTTCGATATACAGCAAACTTATGTCGCAGGCACTACCACCACGGCCAATATCCCGATCGCCAATAGCAATTTCCAGCCCGATGGCTGTATCTGGCTCACTATTCAGGTACACCTCGAAGCGGCGGGTGGCACGCTTGGCTGCGCCTACGCCTATCCCTACGATGGTTCGGTAATAGGCAGCGCCCAATGGCAATCTGCCTTTAAATATTGCCGGCAGGACTGCCCACCGCCACCCGCTGACTGCGGCCAGCTTCGCACACAAACCCCTGGCGGATGGGGCGCCCCTCCAAGCGGCAATAACCCGGGCTCTTACCTTCATGCACATTTTGCTGCCGTATTCCCCAGTGGACTTACCGTAGGCTGCACGCCCAACTATAATGTTCATCTTACCTCAGCCCAGGCCATCACCACCCTGTTGCCTACCGGAGGCCAGGCACAGGTACTGACACAGAACTATACCGACCCCAGTTCCATCAAAAATGTGTTGGTAGGTCAACTGGTAGCATTGACCCTCAGTGTGAACTTCGACATCGCCGATCCGGATTTCGGCAAGGCAGGCATTACGCTTGGACAGATGAAGATCGGCAGTGGCCCATTTGCCGGTTGGACCGTCAGTAATTTCCTCTCGGAAGCCAACAAGGCACTGGGCGGCTGCGGCAGCTATACACCAAAACAAGTGCTGGAAACAGCGGATAAGATCAATCAGAATTATGTGGATGGTACGGTGGACGGTGGATTCCTGGTGTGCCCCAATTAATAAGATGACATATCATACATAAAAAAGAGGCCGTCTCATTTTACTTTGAGACGGCCTCCTATTTTATCAGATCACTGATTACTTATTGATCTACTTTCACTTTACCCTTTACCTTGGCGATCACTTCTTCAGCGATATTGTTCGGTGCAGGTGAGTAGTGAGAGAATTCCATGGTGGAGGTAGCGCGGCCGGAGGACAAGCTACGCAATTGTGTTACGTAACCAAACATCTCGCTCAGCGGCACCTTGGCTTTGATCACCTGGGCGCCGGCACGGCTGTCCATGCCTTCCAGCATACCACGGCGGCGGTTAAGGTCGCCCGTTACATCACCCATGTATTGTTCGGGGGTGATCACTTCCACCCTCATGATCGGCTCCAGCAATACAGGTTGCGCTTTGCGGCCAGCTTCGCGGAAACCGGCTTTGGCGCAGAGCTCGAATGACATGGCATCGGAGTCCACCTGGTGGTAGCTACCATCGAAAATACGCACTTTCATGTGCTCGACAGGATAGCTGGCCAGTACGCCGGATGTCATGGAAGCCTGGAAACCTTTCTGGATTGGCTGGATGAATTCGCGGGGAATGGAACCACCGAAAATATCGTTCACGAACTGCATATTCTCGGTCGGATGTTCCTTGATCCATTCTTCATCGGCGGGCCCGAGCTCGAACACGATGTCGGCGAATTTACCGCGACCACCGGTTTGTTTCTTCAGGACCTCACGGTGTTCAACTGTTTTGCGGAACGCTTCTTTATAAGCAACCTGGGGAGCACCCTGGTTCACTTCTACTTTGAATTCGCGTTTCATACGGTCGATGATGATCTCCAGATGCAGCTCACCCATTCCACGAAGGATGGTCTGTCCTGTATCTTCATCGGTATTTACACGCAGTGTGGGATCTTCTTCCACCAGCTTGGCGATAGCCATGCCCATCTTATCCACGTCGGCCTGTGTTTTAGGCTCAACGGCAATAGCGATCACCGGCTCGGGGATGAACATATTCTCCAACACGATCGGGTGGTTCTCATCGCAGAGGGTATCACCGGTCTTGATCTCTTTGAAACCAACTGCCGCACCGATATCACCGGCTTCGATGAAATCGATCGGGTTTTGTTTATTGGCGAACATCTTCATGATACGGCTGATACGCTCGTTCTTGCCACTGCGCATATTCTTCACATAGGAACCTGCATCCAGGTGGCCGCTGTAACAGCGGAAGAATGCGAGACGGCCTACGAAAGGATCGGTCATGATCTTGAAGGCCAGGGCCGCGAACGGAGCTTTGGGATCGGCTTTGCGGATCTCCTGTTCGCCGGTATCGGGATTGGTACCAACGGTATCCTCGATGTCTACCGGTGAAGGCAGGTAACGGCAAACAGCATCCAATGCGGTCTGCACTCCTTTATTCTTGAAGGAAGAACCACACATCATGGGAACGATGCTGAGGTCGATGGTCGCTTTGCGGATCGCTTCATGCACTTCGTCTTCCGTGATCGAATTGGGATCATCGAAGAATTTCTCCATCAGCTTGTCGTCGTATTCGGCAACAGCTTCGATCAGGTTCTGTCTCCACTGGTCAACATCTTCTTTCATATCGTCCGGTACAGGGATCTCATCGAAGGTCATACCTTCTGTTTCCATATGCCAGATGATACCTTTCATCTTGATCAGGTCGACCACCCCTTTGAAATCGTCTTCTGCGCCAATCGGCAACTGAAGGGGAACGGCTTTCGCGCCCAGCATTTCCTTCACCTGTTTTACCACCATTAAAAAGTCGGCGCCGGAACGGTCCATTTTATTCACGAAACCGATCCGCGGAACTTTGTAACGGTTGGCCTGGCGCCATACTGTTTCCGATTGCGGTTCAACGCCATCAACGGCAGAGAACAGGGCGATCAGACCGTCCAGTACACGCATACTGCGCTCTACCTCCACGGTAAAGTCAACGTGGCCCGGAGTATCGATGATGTTGAAATAGTATTTTTTGGTGTTAGCATCTGCTTTTCCTTTAACAGTCGGGAAATTCCACTGGCAGCTAACCGCAGCAGAAGTAATGGTAATACCCCGCTCCTTCTCCTGCTCCATCCAGTCGGTGGTAGCAGCTCCATCATGCACTTCACCGATCTTGTGGATCATTCCGGTATATCTCAGGATACGCTCTGTAGTAGTGGTTTTACCGGCATCGATGTGTGCCGCAATACCAAAATTTCTTTGTAGTCGTAAGTCTGCCATGACTTGTTTTGTTTTCTTTTTAATGTAACCAGGGAAAACCTCCCTGAAAATGGTGCGCAAAGGTAATCAAAATTCAATAATCGGCAATTGGATAGCAGTAAATAATGGGCAATTAACACTGCCTGAATACGACCGGCAGGCTTTTACCGGTAACCCGTTGTTTGAGACCTTCATATTGGCTAATTTTAGAGACAGTGCTGCCGACCATGAGAAAAATACTACTATTGGCCATCACCTTATTCTACCTGGGCAATACCCATGCCCAGGATAAGGACGTTTCCTGGCGGCGTAAACTTTCTCCTCTTCTCGCCCAAAAATCGCCTGATAACCAGGAGCAAACTTATTGGGTGGTCGCCTCCGATCCCATCCGCCTCAAAAACTGGCTGAAAACCAAACAGCTTGACCATGCCATTACCGGGGAATATGCAGGCACGGGCCTCCTGGTGGTCAAAATTTCCAGGCGACTGCTGGATTCACTGCTCCTTCCATCCCCCCTGGTGCTATTCGCCGATCAACCCCGTATCCCCAGAGAAGAACAGGTGATCAATGGGTTCGATAACAGCACCAATATGGTCAATACGGCGCACAGGCGGTACCCTGCTATCAATGGGGACGGATTGACCGTTTCCATCAAAGAGAACCGCCCTGATACGGCCGATATAGATTTCAGAGGCAGGTATCTTTCCACGAGCCTTAGCGATGGCAATCTCTCCGCCCATGCCACTATTATGACCACCATGATCGGTGGTGCGGGGAACAGCCATTATACCGGTAAGGGGGCAGCCTGGGCTACCCGCCTCAGTTCATCCGGTTTCAGTACGCTCCTGCCCGATCCCGATGCGGCCTACCAGCAATATGGTATCAGTGTGCAAAACCATTCCTACGGAACAGGGATCGAAAATTATTACGGGGCCGATGCCGCGGCATACGATGCCAGCGCCATTGCGAATCCGTCCCTTGTGCATGTTTTTTCTGCCGGCAATTCCGGTGATAAGACCAGCCCCTCCGGCAGTTACAGCGGCATCCCTCTTTTTGCCAATCTCACCGGGAGCTTCAAGATGGCGAAGAATATCATTACGGTGGGATTGGTGGATTCTTTTTACAGGCTGGAACCACTCAGTTCCCGCGGGCCGGCCTATGATGGAAGGGTGAAGCCTGAGCTGGTGGCTTTCGGGGAAGATGGCAGCTCCGGCGCTGCCGCGATCGTTTCAGGTATTGCCCTGCTTATGCAACATGCCTATAAGACCGGGAACCTGGGACAGTTACCAGCTTCATGCCTGGTCAGGGCCATCCTGGTCAATAGTGCCGACCCGATTGCCGGGGAAGGGCCCGATTTCAGAAGCGGCTATGGAAATGCCAATGCCCTCCATGCTTTGAGAACGGTGAAGGAGGGCAGGTTCTTCATGGCTAATACTCAACCCAGGACCGATAAGGATTTCATCATCACCATTCCGGCGGGTATTCAACGGGTAAAGGTCACGCTTTGCTGGACAGACCCTCCTGCTCTCGCCAATGCGCCCAAAGCCCTGGTCAATGACCTCGACCTGGAGCTAATCAGCAACAGCCTGCATCAATCCTGGCAGCCCTGGGTATTGAGCCGGTTCCCTCATGCCGATTCCCTGTCGAAACCCGCTGTGCGGAAAAGAGATACCCTCAATACTTTGGAGCAGGTAACCCTGAAAGACCCGGTCCCCGGGGAATACATCATCCGCGTTCATGGAACCGATATTAAGAGTGGGAGTCAATTTTTCGCTGTTGCATATCAGTTAGACAGCATCGACCGGTTCGAATGGTACTACCCAACGGCCAACGATAACCTGGCGCCGGGCGAAAATAATGTTCTTCGCTGGGCATCCGGACCTGACGCCACGCCAGCCACGCTCTCCGCCTCTGTCGATGGCGGAAAAACGTGGAAAGAAATAGTGACCGGTCTAAATACCGGTCAGGGTTATTTCAAATGGAATGCGCCGGATACCAATGTGCAGGCCATGTTGAGAATGACGGTCGGGCAGCAGACTTTCCTCACAGATACTTTCACGATCAGCCGGAGGCTGTTGATCAATACCGGGTTCAATTGTGCGGATTCGTTCCTCCTCTCGTGGAATAAGGCCAAAGGCATTCATGATTATGCCTTATTTGAATTGGGGAACGAATACCTCGAGCCTTTGCTTACCACTTCCGATACCAGTATTGTATTGTACAAATCGCATGAGCCTGCCTTGTATTATGCTGTGGCGTCTGTGGTGCCTGCCGATAAAAGAGGTGTGAAAAGCTTTGCCTTCGATTATACGGCACAAGGAACGGGCTGTTATATCAGGAATTTCCTGGCATCCCTGGAGAATAATAATAGTGCGCAGATCAGTATCGATCTGGGATCACTTTACCAGGTCAGGCAATTGGTCATTGAAAAAAGGGTCGCTAACGGCTATGGACAGTTGCAAAAGATATCCCCGGCGGGCCTTTCCTATTCCATTACCGATGCTGCCCTCCAAAAGGGGCTGAACATTTACAGGCTGCGGATCGATTTGCAGAATGGAAGCAGCATTTACAGTCAACCGGAGACCGTGTACTATTTCAATGGCAGCCGGTATATCGTTTTTCCCAACCCTGTGCATAGTGCCGGAGGGCTTACGGTACTTTCATCGGACCCACAACCGGGGCTCCTTCAGCTCTTCAATGCGAGTGGTCATTTGATGGTGCAAAGAAAGATCGGCAACCTTGCGGAACAGGTGGCTGTACAGGGATTGGCGAAGGGGATCTATTTCCTGGTGATCACCCAGGAAGGAAAGCGGATATTCAAAACAGGGATCGTAATTCAGTAGAAAAGGCAACAAAAAAACCCCCGCCGAAGCGAGGGTCCTGTATAAAGATTCAATTAGTCGTAAGTTAGATGCGGAAGTGAGCGAAGGCCTTGTTGGCTTCTGCCATACGGTGAGTATCTTCTTTCTTTTTGAAAGCGCCACCTTCACCTTTGCTGGCAGCTACGATCTCATTAGCCAGTTTCTCAGCCATGCTGCGGCCATTTCTTTCGCGGCTGTAACGGATCAGCCATTTGATGCTCAGGGAAATCTTCCTGTCGGGACGAACCTCTGCAGGGATCTGGAAAGTAGCACCCCCAATACGACGGCTGCGAACTTCTACGGCAGGCGTAACATTGTTCAGGGCTTTTTTCCATATTTCATATCCATTTTCTCCGGTTGTTTTGGAAACGCGTTCCATCGCATCGTAGAAAATATTGAATGCAGTATTCTTTTTGCCTTGCCACATCAGGTTGTTCACAAAGCGAGTAACGAGTGCATCGTTGTACTTTGCATCAGCCGCCGGGGCAATTTTTTTGGCTTTTGTCTTCCTCATCTATCAAATGATTTATAAAGCGAACAGGTAGTTAAATTATTTTTTAGCTTTTTCACGTTTGGTACCGTACTTGGAGCGGCTCTTCTTGCGGTCTTTTACACCGGCAGTATCGAGGCTACCGCGCACGATATGGTAACGAACACCTGGTAAGTCCTTCACACGGCCACCGCGTACCAGCACGATCGAGTGCTCCTGAAGGTTATGACCTTCACCGGGAATATACGCAATGACTTCCACTTTATTGGTGAGGCGCACTTTCGCCACTTTGCGAAGAGCGGAATTCGGCTTTTTAGGCGTGGTTGTGTACACACGGGTACATACACCACGACGGAATGGGGAGGAATCCAAAGCCCTTGATTTGCTCTTTGCCTTGATGATCTCTCTTCCTTTTCTTACCAATTGTTGAATTGTAGGCATTCTGAACCTTTTATTTTTGGGACGGCAAAGGTAAAGCCCTGCCGGTGAACTACCAAATTTTGGGTGAAAAAAATGAAGTCGGAGGTCAGAAGTAGGTGATCGGAGGGCGAACCCCTGCAAGGCGTCTTACATTGTCAGAAATTTCAGGCCTCTGACCTCCTACCTCATTCCTCATATTTTGAACAGCCATTCGTATGGGTCTGCTGCCCTGCCTTCACGGATATCCGTAAGCCTTCTCTTCATTTCGGGGGCTGCTTTCCATTCATCCACATTGAAAGTCATCACAAAATCTTTGTACCGGAGTTCCCGGATGGGAGAAATGGTGGCGGCGGTGCCGGTGCCGAATACTTCATCGAGCTTGCCTGCTTTGTACAACTCGATCACTTCGTCGATATTCAAGGGGCGCTCTTCGATGGTATAGCCCATATCTTTCAGGATGGTGATGGCGCTGTCGCGGGTAACCCCGGCCAGGATGGTGCCTGCTTCGAGGTCGGGAGTGATGATCTTTTTCCCACTCACGAAGAATACGTTCATGGTACCGATCTCCTGTACATATTTATGCTCGACTGCATCGGTCCAGAGTACCTGGTCGTACCCTTTCTTTTTGGCTTCGGCCGTCACCAGCATGCTGGCGCCATAGTTACCGGCCGCTTTGGCAAAACCGATACCGCCGGGGGCAGCGCGGGTATATTTTTCTTCCACGTAAATACGCATGGGAGCGCTATAATACGGGCCAGTAGGGCTCAGGATGATCATGAACTTGTAGGTGTCCGAAGCTTTCACACCGATCACTTCGTCCGATGAGAACATGAACGGGCGGATATACAGGGAATGATCTGCCTTGGCAGGGATCCAGTTCTTATCGAGGGCGATCAGTTGCCTCATGCCTTCGATGAACAGGTCTTCCGGAACAGCCGGCATTTGCATCCGGGCCGCTGAAATATTGAAGCGTTTGTAATTATCGTAAGGGCGGAAAATGAATGCGTCGCCGGCTTCATTCCTGTAGGCTTTGATGCCTTCGAAGATCGCCTGCCCATAGTGAAGCGCCGCCAGTGAAGGGCTCAGTAACAGGGGCTGGTAAGGCTTGATCTCTGCATTTTTCCACTCGCCATTTTCATAATCGGCTTCCAGCATGTGATCGGTAAAATACTTTCCAAAGGGAATATTCTCCAGGGGAATATCGTTCAATTTGCTCCTTTCAACTTTTGTTACAGGAATGCTATAGGCATCAATCATAATTCCTTTATTTTTGAAACACAAAGAAACAAACAAAGTTCCGCCTTGCAAAAAATCCAGGCACTAATCGCTAACAATTGTTAGTATTTAACACAAAGATGACCATTTGCCATGTCGAACGAACCGATCATATTACCGCCGGTAGTGATTGCCGGCCTTTATAAAGAAGTGGTGGTCCTGCGGGAACAAAGTGGCCCCGCTGCCGGTGAGCGGGAAATGCAGGCAATGGCGCCCCCGACCATTTCCTCCCCCAAAGAGGGAACACCCACCAAAATGGCGCGTGAAGAACAGGCCGACGCTGCTTATAAGATTTTGGGGAAGAACCTCCAGCGGGTAGCGATCATTGTCCAATCTCCCGGGGAGCCATTCCTGGAAGAGGAGCAGTTGCAATTCCTAACCAAAATGCTGGGCGCCTGCAAGCTCAACCTGGGTGATGTGGCCATCGTGAACGATGCCGCGCAACACGTGGAAATGGACAGGCTGAAAGACCAATTGCAGCCATCCAAAGTCCTGCTTTTCGGCCTGGAGCCCGCCAGCACGGGACTTCCCCTCAGTTTCCCGCTTTTCAAGGAGCAGGAATATGCCGGCTGCACTTACCTGTCGGCTCCATCCCTGGCCTCCCTGAACCAGCCGACAGAAGAAGGCAAACAATTAAAAAGCAAGCTTTGGGCCAGCCTGAAGAAATTATTCAACGTATAGGGATGATAAAAATAATCTTTGCAACGAACAATGCCAATAAGGTGGCCGAGATCCAGGCCGCGATCGGTGATAAGATAGAAGTGATCAGCCTCAAACAGGCAGGCATTGATATCGATATCCCCGAACCACATGATACCCTGGAAGCCAATGCAGAAGAAAAATCCCGCACCATTCACCGCCTCACGGGCGATCATTGCTTCAGTGAGGACACCGGCCTGGAAGTAGATGCCCTGAATGGGGAACCGGGTGTGAAAAGCGCCCGATATGCAGGAGAAGACAAGGCATTCGATAAGAACATCGAAAAACTACTCATCAACCTGCAATCGAAAACCAACCGCAAAGCCCGTTTCCGCACCGTGATCTCACTGATCTGGCAGGAACAGGAATACCTATTCGAAGGCATTTGCCCAGGGACCATCATCCCCGATCAGCGTGGCAACGCCGGTTTTGGCTATGATCCTGTTTTTGTGCCTGAAGGCAGCAGCCGTACTTTTGCTGAAATGACCCTGGAGGAGAAGAACGGTTTCAGCCACCGCAAAAAGGCGGCAGATAAGTTGGTGGGGTTTTTGAAGCAGGTTAGCCCTGAGTTGACAGGTTAACAGGTTGCAAAGTTGACATGGGAATACCCTGAGTTGAAACAACCTGTCAACATTTCAACTTATCAACATGTAAACGATACTTAATAACAAAATACCTGGAACAGCAAAGCAACTATAATATTTCCGAATCCGACTTAATAAAGGGATGCATTGCAGGCGACAGGCGCATGCAGGAAGAATTGTATCGCCGCTTTTCGCCCAAGATGTATGCAGTTTGCCTCCGTTATGCCAATAATTCCAATGATGCCCAGGACCTGCTACAGGAAGGCTTTATCAAAGTGTACCGGAATTTACATCGCTTCAGGGCCGAAGGCTCTTTTGAAGGCTGGATGCGGAGAGTGTTCGTGAACACCTCTATCGAACATTACCGGAAGAAATCGGCACAACTGGCCACCGTTAGCGAAAAAGAAGAGAATACGATCGAAGATGCAGATATCACTGCATTGGATAGCCTGGCGGAAAAAGATATAATAGCCATCATCCAGGAACTATCGCCCGGCTACCGCACCGTATTCAACCTCTATGTGGTGGAAGGCTATTCGCACAAAGAGATCGGCGAAATGCTCGGGATCAGTGAAGGCACCAGCAAATCGCAACTGGCAAGGGCAAAGGCCATTCTGCAAAAGAAGATCACGCAATATTTGAGCGACACCAGAAAATCCTATACCCGATAATCATTATGCCTCGGACTGTTCAACATATTCTCTCCAACCTGGAGATTGCTCCACCCACAGGCGCCTGGGAACAGATCGCATCCCAACTGGATGCAGCGTATGATCCGCAGGAATCGGTCATCGCCCAAAAACTGGCCGGTTGGGAAACACCGCCTCCTTCACCAAGCTGGTCCCTGATCGCTGCCGCACTGGACGCCCCGCCCGCAAAGATCATCCGTTCCCCATTCCGTAAACTGGCTGTAGCAGCCGCGATCGTTGCCGTGGCCGGCATTGCCACCTGGTATTTCAGCAATTTCCGCAATAACAACAATAACCAGGCTATAGCCATCAATAAAGAAGGGCCTGCCAGCAATACTGATCATATCGGTGATATCCAAACGCCCCCGCCTGTTGTCGCTACGCCCACCGACAGCACCAACGATCTTCCCAAACCAAATTTCCTCCGCCCCTCATCCGGCAAAGCCATGAACGGTGAACAGGATTATGCTTCACAGGATGCCGGTGCCGATTATTCATCTGAAGACCTGAACTATTCCGGTGCGCATACCATCCCTGCACAAGATATCGCGCCCCCTGTTTCTGTTCCTGCCCCTCCAATCCGCGATGCCAGCGGGAATATCGTGATGGACCTCAAACTGCTCACATCGCCCGGCAATAATTATGTTACCGTAACGGGCCCCAATGGTGAACAGACCCGTATCTCGCGGAAATTCCTTCCCATGATCACCTACCTCAACGGCAGTTTCGATAACAATGACTACAACAATACCTGGAAAAAACGATTCCGCGAATGGAGGGACAAATTATTGCAGCAGGCATCTTTCGCGCCCTCCGGCACCAATTTCCTCGACATCATGGAATTGAAGGAACTAATAGAAGAAAAATAAAATCGCTGTATGCCCCGGATCAAAGTTGAATTACCACAGGCTTTTACTTTCTCAACGGTCATCGCTATACGAATTACAGATATCAATTACGGCAACCATGTGGGGAATGATACTATTTTATCGATCATCCATGAGGCCAGGGTACAGTTCCTCCGGCAGCATGGGTATGGGGAGTTGAGTATGGCCGGGGCCGGACTGATCATGGCCGATGTGGCCATCGAGTTCAAGAACGAGTTGTTCTATGGCGACCAGGTCACTGCCCACGTGGCCGCCGGCGATTTCTCCAAAATATCTTTCGATCTCTACTACAAACTGGAAAAAGAAGTGAACGGCAAACATATCATCGTGGCCACGGCCAAGACAGGAATGGTCTGTTATGATTATGTTCAGAAAAAAATAGTGCCGGTTCCGGAGGGAGCGAAATACAAGTTGATAGGTTAACAAGTTGATAGGTTGACAAGGAAGTCTCCGAATTTCGGGTATCCCCTTATCAACCTATCAACTTGTTAACCTGTCAACTTATCAACCTGTCAACCATTCTAACCCCCCATTCCATATCCTCCAACTCTCCTCCGCCTGGATCACCAGCATGTCCATACCGTTTTTGGTAACAGCACCCTGCTCAGCGCCTTTGCGCAGGAATAATGTTTGCGCAGGATTATAGACCAGGTCGAACAGGTAATGGTTAGGGGTCAGGGAGTGGTAAGGGAGTGGCGGGCATTCCTCTGTTTTGGGATACATGCCCAGGGGCGTAGTATTGACGATTAGCGTATATTCATGAACGATAGCAGGTGTAATCTCCTCGTAGCTGATCCGCTGGCCGGGCTGGGGGCTGCGCGATACTTCAAGACAGGATATTCCTAATTTTTGCAGCACATAATAAATGGCCTTTGCTGCACCGCCTGTACCCAGTACGAGGGCCTTGCGATGTGATGGTTGCAGGTATTGGCGGAGAGATCGCTCGAATCCCGCCACATCCGTATTGTAACCACTTAGCTGTCCGTCGCGGATACGAATGCAATTACAGGCGCCGATCGTTTGAACGATGGGGTCCTGCCAATGCAGGAATGGGATCACCTGCTCTTTGTAGGGGATGGTCACATTCAGTCCTTCCAGTCCGGGGTTTTCCGCCAGCACTTTTTCCAGTTCCCCGATCTGCAGCAAGGGAAAATTCTCATACGTGCAATCCGCTATATGTTCATTGCGGAATTTTTCAGTGAAGAATTTCTGGGAGAATGAATGGCTCAACGGGTAACCTATGAGGCCGAACCTTCTCATTGCACTTCTTCTTTATCGAGGAACAGGTTGAATGTATCGCCGCGCAGGCCAACGCGCATGGCCTCGAGCGGGATCACTTCTGTAGGAGCGATATTGCCGAGGTTTACATTGCAACCCAATAATTCGATGAAATATAACTGCTGTGCTTTCTGCGGTGCTTCCCAGATGATCTTTTCACCGGGGATCTGTGTCAGGATCTCTTGCACCAGACCTTCACGCACTTCTCCTGTACCACGGTAAATGCCCACATTCCCGGCTTCCCGCGCTTCGGCGATCACATAGGAAGAACCGGCATTCAGCTCGGCACGCATCAGTTCGATCCATTTATAAGGTGGGATGATATGCGCTGCATCCTTGCTGCCCACTTCACTCAATACCAATCCATGTTTGGTGAGCTTTTCGATATATCCGCACTTCTCGGCATGCGGGATGGTAATGGAGCCATCGCTCACTTCCATATAGCTGATGCCGTATTCCTTGCAAACGCCTATATAATCATCGAACTGGTTCCGGATCAGGAACGCTTCGAACAAGGTGCCCCCAAAGTAGACCGGGACATTGTATGATTGATATACTTTAATCTTCTCGCGCAGTTTGGGTGTTACGAAGGAGGTGCCGAAGCCCAGCTTAACGATGTCGACATGCGGGCTGGATATTTCCATGAAATTGTGCACTTCGGAAATGCTGAGGCCCTTATCCATCACCATGGTGATACCATCTTTGCGGGGTTGCTGCGTTCTATCAGGGATCTGTGAGAGATTAAAATTCATTCGATAGGTTTTAACTTAGGAAACTTCTAACGCCGCCGCAAAAATAGGGAAGAATGAATTAAGATGAAATTAAGATGGCGCAAGTTTAACAAGCTGGTGAGCCTATATAGATTTATTTTTTTTATATCTGGCCAGAACGTCCACTACCAGTTGATGCTGTAATATGGATGGATTGAGCTCCACCAGTTTTTTCAGCATCCTGGGCGATTGACCCATGGCCGTTTCGAGCTGGAGCAATGCTTCCCTGGTCTTTCCAAGGGCCAGGTAAACGGCGCTGAGATAAAATATGAAGATGGGTTTATTGTCGGTCATTTTGAGTGCTGCTTTCACCTGTTCCAGCGCTTCTTCATAAAATTCGCCGTGGTACAGGCAGCGGATCAATGCCTCCCAGCTCGATACATTGCGGGGGCGCTGCCCTACTACATTGGAGAAATACTGGATCGCTTCCTTGTAATCGCCCAGTTGCATTTTGCATTCACCCATGGCCAGGTTGTACTCGGGTTGCAGCCGGTGGATCTGCATGGCCGTCTCCAGTTGCTTGATGGCTGTTGCCCACTGCCCTTCATTCATGTAGGTACAGGCGATCTTGTAATAGAGCTTGCTGTCTTCCTGGTTCAGGTGTGAAGCCTTCCTGTAATAGAACCTTGCCTGTGCAAAATTCTTGAGCCTGTCGTAACAGTGGCCGATCGCTTCATAGATCACATCTTCAGGCCTCGACAGTTCCAGTACTTTTTCCAGCACTTCGATTGCATCCCTGAACTTGCGCAGACGGATATAGGCATCACCCATATTACGGTAAGCATAATCGAATTTTTCGTCGATCACCACGGCATATTTGTAGGCGTCGATGGCCTTCTCGTAGAGTTTCAATCCCTGGTAAGCTGCCGCCAGGTTGAACCATGCCAACTCGCTGTACGGGTACTCATCGATGATATGCTGATGGAGACGGATGCTTTCTTCATTGCGGCCGGTGAAATCGGTCCAGAAGCAGATCTTGTACAAAGCCTCTTCATTATTGGGGTCCTGTTCCAGAATGAGCTTGAGACAATCGAAGATCTTATCGAACTCTTCATAATCGTCGTACACATCGGCGAGTTCGAACAGGAGTTCGATCCTTTCCTGCCCATCGAAAAGCTGCAGGGCATTTTCCAGTAGTTGAACAGCTTTTTCCTGCTGGTCGAGGGCCAGGTAGGCATCTGTTTTCAAAATGTAGAGGTTGATATCGTTGCTGTCCAGCAATTCGGCATGCCCCAATACTTCGAGGGCTTCGTGGTAGTGCCGGGTGGCGATCAGCAGGTCGGCCTTCTTGATGAGCAGCGCAGCGGAATAAGGATATTGTTCGATCCCCAGCTCTGCGGCTTCGAGGGCCTGCTGCAGGTCTTCTTCATCGTCGAAATAGTCAATGATCTTTTCAAATGATTCTTCGTCCAGGAAAGAGTGACTGCGGCCGGATTTTAAGTTCTGAAACTGCCTAACCAATTCCCTGATCTCTTCATTGTTCTGGCGGGATGGATTCTCTCTCATGTATTTTTGTAATGGTTTATGTAAAATACCCCTTTCGGGGCTGATCGCCAATTTTTTCTTATTGACAATGTGGGGATAAAGAAGTCGGAGGCCCGATGCCGGAGG